>WNGB01003011.1_pt1 | contig 37471 bp, 32 predicted proteins | sample 5400681 | NCBI WGS metagenome assembly WNGB01 (sample SAMN13153367, study PRJNA577476) | soil metagenome | isolation source: 115 cm soil or saprolite under grassland replicate 2 | place: USA:California | collected 2016-06-15 | reverse complement strand
TGAACACGTCGTGGGCGGTGCGGTGCAGGAGCTCGCCCTGCTCGGTGAGGATGAGGCCGCGCGCATGGCGGTGGAACAGCGAGACGTTGAGCTCCTGCTCGAGCGCCGAGACCTGCCGCGACACCGCCGATTGCGAGAGGCCGAGCTGCTCGCCGGCATGCGTGAAGCTGCCGGCTTCGGCGGCGGCGTGGAAAACCTTGAGCTTGTCCCAATCCATGACCCAAACCTGCTCCCGCCCCGGTCGGGCGGCGACGTCACTCGAACACTATCGCGTCACTCGGCCGCGATCCGCGGCTCCGCCTCGCCCTGCGCAGCGAGAAAGCGCTCGGCCTCGAGCGCGGCGATGCAGCCTTGTCCCGCCGCGGTCACCGCCTGGCGATAGACGTCGTCGGTGACGTCGCCGGCGGCGAACACGCCGGGCACGGATGTCGCGGTCGAGGGGGCGGTCACGATGTAGCCGGAGGGCTTCATCTCCAGTTGGCCAGCGAACAGCTCCGAAGCCGGCGTGTGCCCGATGGCGATGAACACGCCGTCCGCCAGCATCTCGGTGAACGCGCCGGTTTTGACGTTGCGGAGAATGGCGCCCTTCACCTTCATGGGATTCTCGGCGCCCGCCACCTCCTCGAGCACCGTGTCCCAGAGCACCGAAATCTTCGGGTTCTTGAACAGCCGGTCCTGCAGGATCTTTTCGGCGCGGAAGCTGTCGCGCCGGTGCACCACCGTGACCTTGGAGGCGAAATTGGTGAGGAACAGCGCCTCTTCGACCGCGGTGTTGCCGCCGCCGACCACGATCACTTCCTTGTTGCGGTAGAAGAAACCGTCGCAAGTGGCGCAGGCGGAGACGCCGTAGCCCTTGAACTTCTGCTCGGAGGGCAGCTCCAGCCAGCGCGCCTGCGCGCCGGTGGCGATGATCACGCTGTCGGCGAGATAGCGGTCGCCGGAATCGCATTCCAGGCGGAACGGCCGGTGTGCCAGATCCACCTTGCTCACGTGGTCGGTGACGATCCTGGTCCCGACATGCTCGGCCTGCTTCTGCATCTGCTCCATCAGCCACGGGCCCTGGATGACCTCGGCGAAGCCCGGATAGTTCTCGACGTCGGTGGTGATGGTGAGTTGGCCGCCGGGCTGGATGCCCTGGATCAGCACCGGCTCCAGCATGGCGCGGGCGGCATAGATCGCGGCGGCATAGCCGGCCGGTCCCGAGCCGATGATGACGACTTTCGCGTGGGTGGTCTTGCCCATGGATAGCGATTCCCATGTGGAAGGTGATTCTTGGGCGCGGCCGAAAGCACGGCATCGGCCGGCAGCCACAGCCAATCTAGAGTTTCGTCCGAGCTATGCAAGATATGCAGACCAGAACGCCACAGCATCGTGATTGCAGCCGCGCTGCTTCCCCACCATGATACCACCGCTGCGCAATAATGTTTCGCGAGAGCGGAAAATCGGCGTAAATCTGATGCCGGCGAGCCGCGCCCCCCCGATCGGGACGGTGGCAGGCGCAGCCATCGGGGAGGCCGCCCGTGCCCGCGCGTCTGGACGCCATCGACCAGCAGATCCTGAAAGAGCTGCAGGAGGACGGCCGCATCACCAACGTGGAGCTTGCCCGCCGGGTCGGCATCTCGGCGCCGCCCTGCCTGCGACGGGTGCGGGCGCTCGAAGAGGCGGGCTACATCAAAGGCTATCGCGGGCTGCTCGACGAGAAGCTTCTGGGCTTCGAGGTCACCGTCTTCGCCATGGTGCATCTGAGCAGCCAGGCCGAGGCCGATCTGCGTGCCTTCGAGGATTTCGTGCGCGCCCAGCCGCTAGTGCGCGAATGCTGGATGCTCTCGGGCGAGATCGACTTCATCCTCAAATGCGTGGCGCCTGACCTGAAGACCTTCCAGGCCTTCGTCGCCGAGCTCACCGCGGCGCCGCACGTGCGCAACGTTAAGACCGCGTTGACGCTGCGCAACTCGAAGGACGCAGCGATCGTGCCGATGGAAAGGCTTTCCGGTCATCCATCGGCAGGATGAACCCTAATCATCGACGACGCGACGAATGGAGCGTATCGGCGCCGGCCCACGGCCGCGCCGGTGGCTCCTTTGCGCGGAGGCTTCGATGCGACAGCGCTGGTCGAAGAAATTCCTGGTCGGTGTGGCCGTCGCCGCGGCGGTTTTGGCGATGGCGGTACCGAAGCGGGCGCATGGCGCCGCACCGGTCGCGCCCCGTTGCCATTATCACCATGGCTTCGCCCAACCGGCGGTGCCGAATTCGCCTCGTATGGACTAACCTCGGTCCGATCCAGCAACTCGGAGCGGTCCGAGCTCATTCCGCCACGGCGCGTGTATTTGCGAAGGCCGGCATGACCTCACGCGAAAACAGCTCGAGCGAGCGCAGCGATTCCGCAAGCGTCATGTCGCCGAACGCGAGCCACGAGAGCGGGTAGTTGGTTCCGGTCGCTGCGATCTCGGCGGCGACGAAATCCCGAACCGTGCGCGGCGATCCGGCGATGCCATTGTCGACGGCCGTGAGCTCGTCGAAAGTGGGCGGATAAAGGCCGGCGATGCGCGGCTCGGCGCCGTGGCGCTGGAACAGCCAGCGAAAGCTCTCGCGCCAGCGCGGATAGGCGCGGCGCGCGATCTCGAGCGCCTGCTCGTCGGTGTCGGCCACGACCACGTGGCGGGCGACCCCCAGGAGCGGAGTGCTCTGCGGATTCTTGCCGAGCCGCGCCCGCTCGGCGCGGTAGCGATCCATGATCACCCGCACCGTCGGCCGCAGCGCGATCGTCACGATGTTCACGTCGTTCGCCGCCGGCCAATCCGCATTCTCGGGGATCGTCGTTCCGTACCACAGTGGCGGATGCGGGCGCTGCACCGGCCGCAGGATCATCGGCACGTTGCGGTACTGGTAATAGTTGCCTTCGAATGTCAGCTCGTCCGCCGCCAGGCCCTTGAGCAGCAATTGGAACGCCTCATGATACATCTCTCCGGTCTTGGCGAAGTCGAGGCCATAGTGCCTGGTCTCGAACGGCGACACGCCGCGCCCGACGCCGAGCTGGAAGCGCCCGCCGCTCATCTGGTCGAGCATGCAGACCTCCTCGATCAGCCGCAGCGGATGGTAGAACGGCAACAGATAGACCAGCGGCCCGAAGCGCAGCGTGGTCGTGCGCTGCGCCATTGCGGACAGGAACAATCCGGGAGAGGAGGCGCAGCCGAGCGGCGTCGCGTGGTGCTCGGCGAGGTGGTAGCCGTAGATGCCGGCGCGATCGTAGGCCTCGGCGAGCTTGAGGCGGTCGGCATAGAGCTGGCCGAGCGGCACTCCGGCGTCGTCCATGTGGTCGAACACGCCGAATTTCATGTTAGCCCCGAGCCAAAACCATTGTCGCTATGCCTGTCCTCGGCGTTGATCCGGGGCCATGACTGGCGCTGCCATCAGATTTAAGACGCAGATGGCCGGGACAACAAGGCCGGCCATGACGACGATGAGAGATGGGAGAAGTAGCGTGGGCCGCTATCGCCACTCGACCTTCTTCGCGCGGGCCAACGGAGAGGTGATCGAGATCCTGCCCTTCTTGGCGTCGGCCTCCGGCTCGCCGACGAGCTGCCACACCTGCTTCTTGTCGGTGTCCTCATCGACCAGCGTGACGGTCGCACCGAACTTGATGGTGTCGCCCGAGAGCTTCGAGACATCGATCACGTCGGCGCGCGCGAGCTTGTCCTCCAGCTCCGCAATGCGGCCCTCGTTGTGTGCCTGCTGCTCCTTGGCCGCGTGATATTCGGCGTTCTCCGACAGGTCGCCGTGCGTGCGCGCATCGGTGATCTGCTGAATGATGCGCGGCCGCTCGACCTGCTGGCGGTGCTTGAGCTCGTTCTCGAGCGTGCTGTAGCCCGCCGCCGTCATCGGGATCTTGTCCATCGGTCCTTCAAGCCTCCGACCTCAGCGATGAGACAATAATTTCCGATCGCGGGCGGAAGGGCTTCCGGCCACGCGACCGCGAAACTGTGTCCCAAACTCATACCGTCTGGCGGCCGACCCGGGGTTTCGGATCAGCCCTTGCCGCCGAAATAGCTCTGCAGCGCGCGCACCTCGAGGTCGCCCCCGAGATAGGCCTTGATTCCCTGCGCCGCGGCCACGGCCCCAGAAAGAGTGGTGTAGTACGGCACTTTATGCAAGAGGGCAGCACGGCGCAGCGACTTGCTGTCCGCCAGCGCCTGGGCCCCCTCGGTGGTGTTGAAAACCAGCTGGACCCGGCCGTTTTTGATGGCGTCGACGATGTTCGGCCGGCCTTCCGAGGCTTTCAGGATTCGGTCCGCCGCCACCCCATGTTGCGCCAGGAAGCGCTGGGTGCCGGAGGTGGCGATCACCGTGAAGCCGATCCCGGCCAGCGTCCGCACCGCATCGATCACCCGTTCCTTGTCCTCGTCCCGGACCGACACGAAAACGGTTCCGCGGCGGGGCAGGCGGGCCCCGCCGCCGAGCTGGCTCTTGACGAAGGCGATGTCGAACGAGCGGTCGATGCCCATCACCTCGCCGGTCGATTTCATCTCGGGGCCGAGCACGGTGTCGACCTTCTCGCCGAAGCGGGCGAACGGGAACACCGCCTCCTTGACGCCGGTATGGGTCGCGGTCCCGGGATCGAAGCGCCCCGGCTCGAGGGCGAAGCTCGCGAGGGTCTCGCCCGCCATGATGCGCGCCGCGATCTTCGCCACCGGCAGGCCGATGACCTTGGCCACGAACGGCACCGTGCGCGAGGCCCGCGGATTGACCTCCAGCACATAGATGTCGCCGTTCTTGATGGCGTATTGCACGTTCATCAAACCGCCGACCTTCAGCGCCAGCGCGAGCTGGCGGGTCTGGCGGTCGAGCGCCGCGATGACGGCAGGCTTGAGATTGTGCGGCGGCAGCGAGCAGGCGGAATCGCCGGAGTGAATTCCGGCTTCCTCGATGTGCTCCATGATGCCGGCGATGAACGTATCCTTGCCGTCGGCCAGGCAGTCGACGTCGACCTCGGTCGCATCCGACAGGTAGCGGTCGAACAGCAGCGGGTTCTTGCCAAGCACGGTGTTGATCTGCCCGGTCTTGTCGTTGGGATAGCGCGCCTTGACGTCGTGGGGCACCAACTCGGGCAAAGTGTCGAGCAGGTAGTCCCCGAGCTGGTCTTCCTCGCGGATGATCTGCATCGCGCGGCCACCGAGGACATAGGAGGGACGCACCACGAGCGGAAATCCCAGCTCCGCCGCCACCAGCCGGGCCTGCTCGACCGAATAGGCGATGCCGTTGCTCGGTTGCTTGAGGCCGAGTTTGTCGAGCAGGTGCTTGAAGCGGTCGCGGTCCTCGGCGAGGTCGATGGCATCGGGCGAAGTGCCGAGAATGGGAATGTTGGCGCGCTCCAGCGGCTCGGCGAGCTTGAGCGGCGTCTGACCGCCGAACTGCACGATCACGCCGTGCAGCGTGCCGTTCGTGCGCTCGGCGTCGATGATCTCGAGCACGTCCTCGGCGGTGAGCGGCTCGAAATAGAGCCGGTCCGAGGTGTCGTAGTCGGTCGAGACCGTCTCCGGATTGCAGTTGATCATGATGGTCTCGTAGCCGACGTCGCGCAGCGCGAAGGCGGCGTGGCAGCAGCAATAGTCGAACTCGATGCCCTGGCCGATGCGGTTCGGCCCGCCGCCCAGGATCACGACCTTTTTCTTGGTCGACGGCGCCGCCTCGTCGGCCGGCTGGCCGGCGAACGGCGTCTCGTAGGTCGAATACATGTAGGCGGTGGGCGAGGCGAATTCGGCGGCGCAGGTGTCGATGCGCTTGAACACCGGCCGCACGCCGAGCGCGTGCCGCGCCGACGTGACCTCGGCCTCGCTGTGGCCGCTGAGCACGGCAAGGCGTGCGTCGGAGAAGCCCATCGCCTTGAGGCGGCGCAACGCGCCGGGCCTGGTCGGCAGCCCCTTCGCCTTGATCTCGGCCTCGGTCTCGACGATGCCGCGGATCTCGGCGAGGAACCATGGATCGATCTTGCACGCGGCGTGGATGTGCTCGTCGGACAGGCCGAGCCGCATCGCCTGCGCCACCTGCAGCAGGCGGTCGGGCGTCGGGGTCCCGAGCGCGGCGCGAATGGCGTTGCGGTCGTCGCCTTGGCCGAGCCCCTCGATGGTCACCTCGTCGAGGCCGGTGAGGCCGGTCTCGAGCGAGCGCAGCGCCTTTTGCAGGCTTTCCTGGAAGGTGCGGCCGATCGCCATGGCCTCGCCGACCGATTTCATCGAGGTGGTCAGCACCGGCTCGGCGCCGGGGAATTTCTCGAAGGCGAAGCGCGGGACCTTGGTGACGACGTAGTCGATGGTCGGCTCGAAGCTCGCCGGCGTGGCGCCGCCGGTGATGTCGTTGGCGATTTCATCCAGCGTGTAGCCGACCGCGAGCTTGGCCGCGACCTTGGCGATCGGAAACCCGGTCGCCTTCGAGGCGAGCGCCGACGAGCGCGACACCCGCGGGTTCATCTCGATGATGACCAGGCGCCCGTCGGCGGGATTGACCGCGAACTGCACGTTCGAGCCGCCGGTCTCCACCCCGATCTCGCGCAGCACCGCGATCGAGGCGTCGCGCATGATCTGGTATTCCTTGTCGGTGAGCGTGAGCGCCGGCGCGATGGTGATCGAGTCCCCGGTATGCACGCCCATCGGGTCGAAGTTCTCGATCGAGCAGATGATGATGCAGTTGTCGTTCTTGTCGCGAACGACCTCCATCTCGAATTCCTTCCAGCCGAGGATGGATTCCTCGATCAGCACCTCGCTGGTCGGCGAGGCGTCGATGCCGCGCTCCACGATCTCGATGAACTCGGCCTTGTTGTAGGCGATGCCGCCGCCGGTGCCGCCGAGCGTGAACGACGGCCGGATGATCGCCGGCAGCCCGATATCGTCGAGCGCCTTGAGCGCGTCGGGCAGCGTCTTGACCTGTTGCGAGCGCGGGGTCTCCAGCCCGATCCGCTTCATGGCCTCGCGGAAGCGTTCGCGGTCCTCGGCCTTGTCGATGGCGTCCGCGGCGGCGCCGATCATCGTGACGTGGAGCTTGTCGAGCACGCCCATGCGGCGCAGCGACAGCGCGGTGTTGAGCGCGGTCTGCCCGCCCATGGTGGGCAAGAGCGCGAACCCGCCGGGAACGACGTGGCGCTCCTTCTCGATGATCTTGGCGACGATCTCGGGCGTGATCGGCTCGATATAGGTGGCGTCGGCCAAGTCCGGGTCGGTCATGATCGTCGCCGGGTTGGAGTTGACCAGCACGATCCGGTAGCCTTCGGCCTTGAGCGCCTTGCAGGCCTGCGTGCCCGAATAATCGAACTCGCAGGCTTGGCCGATGACGATCGGGCCGGCGCCGATGATCAGGATCGAGGAGATGTCGGTCCGCTTGGGCATCGAAGCTCTTGAAAAAGGCGCACAAAAAAAGGGCGCGCGACCGCGCGTCCTTCGGGCCGGCGCAGAGGCCACCGCCCCGCGCGCGGGCGCTGTTTAGACCAGAATCACCGGGTAGGGAAGGGCGGCCGCAGGAATAAGCCGGCGCGGCGGACACCATTCGCCGAAGCGCCGCCTGCGGTCGTCTGCGCTGAACCGATTGAGGTCTCTCCACAATGTGCCGCCAGCGAGGCGAGCGAGAGATTTGCCCTCCAAAGTGGACCGGGTTACCGTCGCGGCGAGGCGGCAAGAAACGATTGCAACAAGCCGACGATGCGGAGGAGCGAATGCGCATTGCGAAGCGGCTCGCGGTGGCCGTCGTCTCGGTCGCGATCGGATCTGCGGCTCCGGCACATGCGCAAGCTCCGGCGGGTGGCACCACGCGCCCGATCACGTTGGTCGTGCCTCTCCCGCAGGTGCCGACGGTCAGCGAGAATGCGCTTGCGGGGTTCAATGTCGGCGTCTGGTTCGGCATCGCCGCTCCGGCCAAGACGGCGCGCGACGTCACCGATCGGATCGGCAAGGAGATCGGCGAGATCACCAGGCTCCCCGACCTGCAAAAGAAATTGTCGCCGCTCGGCTACGATCTCGGTTTCGCCGGCGCCGATCGTTTTCGCGAATTGATCGCGACCGACCACAAGCGCTATGGTGCGGTCATCCGTGAGGCCGGCATTGCGCCGAACTGAAGCTCTCAAGCCGGTCGCGCGCGAAACGTCATGCGGGCGGGGTTGTGCTCCAAATTGAAGGGAAGTCGCTCGGCGGCGAATCCGCTGGCCGCGAGCTTGGCCAGGAACTCGGCCTCGCCATAACAGGCGATGCCCAGTTTCGCGCGCAATTGGCGATAGCGGGAGAAGGTGGTGCGACAGATCCCGACGATCGCGGCGACGAGAAAACCGTTCTTCGCCGCGTAACGCAGCAGCGCAACGGTGTCCGTCAATAGCCCGTCGCCGGGCGGGATCACGTCGGCGGCAATGAGGACGCCGCCCGGCGCCAGCAGTCTCCGCCAAATCGCAAGCAGCCGGTCGAGCTCCGCCGGCGTGATGTATTGCACGAGCGAATTGGCGACTAGGAGGTCGACGGATGCGTTGGGCAACCGCTCGACCTCCTCGGGCGCAAGCACCCTGATCCTGGCGTTGCCCGCAAAGCGCTCGGCCAATCTCGCGCGCACGCTCGGTGCCGCTTCGCACAAGACCAACTCCGCCGCCGCCGCGGCGACCAGATCGGCATGCGTGGCCTCCCCGCAGCCATAATCGAGCACGCGCGCGTTCGGTCCCGGCAGCAGCGAGATGATCCCATGCGCGATGTCGCGATAATGCACGTCGAAATGCCGCGCGTTGACGTAGATCGAATGGGGCTGATCCCAAAAGCTCGCCCAGTCCTGCACCTCATTGCTCATGTCGGCGCGTCCCCCGCGCCGCTCGGCGCCGCCGGCGGCACGATCACGACGATGAAGCGTGCAATTTCTCCCGGTTGCCCCAGATAGCGGCGCGACAGCTCGATCTCGCGGCGGATCGCCCGCGGCTCGGTCGCGGTCAAACGGTCGGCCTGGCCGGTGCAAACGGGGGTATCGCACACGACGACATATCCCTCCCGCTTGAGGCGGTCCGGCGTGACCCAAGGGGCGACACTTAGGCCGAAATCCGGCACCGAATCCGGATGGTCCGGACCATAGAACGTGACGGCCCCGACAAGATGGATGTCGCCGATGACGATCGTCAGCGGCCGTTGCGTGTGACGGCGCCACTCCTGCGTGATCTCGTCGCTGAGCGCACGATAATGCGCCTGGCCATGCTTGACGCCGTCCGTGTGTTTTTTCCAGGCCGCGACCGGCGCGGCGAGCAGCGCGAGCGCGGTGACGGCGAGCACCGATGCCGCCACGTACACCGCCCGCGAGCGCGGAACGACGACGCTCTTCGGCGCCAGCAGGACGATCGGCAGCAGGAACCAGGCCTGCATCGTCCATAGCGAGGTCAGCGGGACGCCGAGGAACGGTGCCGACAGCGCGGGCAGCAGAAGCGGCGCCGCCAGTAGCACGACCAACATGCGCCGATCCGGCTCCGATGGCCAAAGCGTTTGTGCGAGCATGCGCAGGTCGGGCCGGACCACCATCGCATAGGCGGCGATGGGCAGCGCGACATAGCCGATGCCGCCCAGCAGGTAGGTTCCGACACTCGCGATCACCTGCCCAAGCGAGGAACCGCCGTGCGCCGCATAGACGTAGTCGAACGGCGTAAAGGCGCTGGTCATGAGCCAGCGCAGATGCGGCGCGAACGCAATCAGGCCGACGGCGGCCGAGATCCAGGGCGACGGAGACCGCAAATAGGCTAAGCGCGCCGGGTGCGCCAGCGCGGCCACGATGAAGCCAGCGACGAGATAGATCGAATAATATTTCCCGAGCATCGCAAGCGCCGCCGCGGCGCCGGCGGCCGCCGACCATGCGAGTCCGCGCGTCTGAAAAGCCCGCAGAAAGCAATAGGTGGCGATCGGCCATGTCGACAGCAGCGTCTGGTTCGAGGCGAACCGTTGCGCTTGAAACTGGTAGAACGGCGTGAGCAGGAGCAGCAGCAGCACCAGCAGCCGCTTGTCGCCGGACAAATAGAGCCGCGCGATCCGGTCGACCGCGAACAGCGCGATGGCGGCATTGACCATGGCGAGCAGGTGGAACGACCAGTCCGCCACCGGGAAGACCGAGAACCAGGCGGTCGCCATCAGCCCGCCGAGCGGGGGGTGCTTGTAATAGCCGGCGCTCGGATGGCGGCTCCAGGCGTAGATTTCGAGCAGATCGGGATGCAAATCGACGGATGCTTGAGCAACGATGTGAAATGCGGTCCAAGCCGGGACGAAAAGCACGAGCAGAATGGCGACCGCCCGTCCGTCGTGCTCCCGGTCGAACCAGGCGTCGATCGAGCGCCCGATCGGCACGATCAAGTTGTGACTGGATGCGGTGAAACTCATGAGATGATTTTGAATGAACGCGCGGATGCCTGTCACGCGCCGGCGCGCACCGCCTCGCGTCGGGGACCAGAGTCGACGGACTGCGCGAGTTTCGTCTCCTCGGTCTCTGCGACCAGATAGACCGGCCATTTGCGGGTCTCCCCGAGCAGGCGGCCGAGATATTCACCGATGATGCCGAGCACGAGGAATTGCCCGGCGCCCAGGAGTGCGATCGCCGACATGATCGAGGTCCAGCCGGCCACGGTGTGCCCGATCCATAGAAAGCTTACGATCGAATAGACCAGCAGCAGAACGCCGATGCCCGCAAACACGAGCGAGAGGTAGATCGCGATGCGTTGGATTGGCCGGCCTGGCGGACGCCCTGCGTGAACGTCAGCTTGGCAAGCGGATAGCCGAGCCAGCGCACGAGACCGCGCAGGAAGATCTCGCGCGTCTCGAAACCGTTGATGGTATCGACCGCGATGCGGTCGAGCAGCAGGAAATCGGCGCTGCCGGGCTCGATACGGACGTCGCCGATGCTGTCGAGCAGCCGATAGAACAATCGCGACGTCAGCGACTTCAGCAAGGAGAGTTGCCGGGGCGCAGCCACGCGCTCGGTGACCACGATCTTCGCGCCCCGCCGCCATTCGGCCATCATGGCCGGGATGAGCTCCGGCGGATGCTCGAAATCGCAATCCATCAGCACCACCGCGTCGCCGCGGGCGTAACGCAAGCCCGCCCGCAGTGCGGCCTGGTGGCCGAAATTGCGCGTAAAGGCGACAAAGCGGATACGCTGATCGCGTTCCGCCAAGCTCTTGATCTCGGCCAACGTGCGATCGGTCGAGCAATCGTCGATGAACAGGATCTCGAAGCGGCCGAGCGGCCCCGCGATCTCGGCGAGACGCGCGGCCATGGCCGTCACGTTCCGCTCCTCGTTATAGACCGGCAGGACGACCGAGAGACAAGGTCGAGACGAATCCATCCGCCACCGTGGGTTGCAGCTCGATTATTGTGTCGCAGGGGGTTCCACCCGTCAATGCGGACCCGGTTGGGGGTCGACCGGCAACGGGCGCTTGGACCGCATTTCGGCCTCAGCTGCGCCAAAGCGGCATGCGCGGTCCCGCCTTTCGACGCGCTAGCTCAACAACATGTGGGTCGCGCCGAGCTGCAAGAGCAGCCCGAGTTCGTCGGCGAAGTACCAGGCTTCCTTCCACTTGCCGTCGACGATGCGCATGATCCCGATCTCCGGCACCTCCACGCGCCGGCCGGTCGGCGGCAGGCCGTAGAGCTTGGCGCCGTGGGTGCCGGCGACCTTGAAGCGCATCCATACGTATTCGCCCTCGGCGATGAAGCCGTCGATGCGGTCGCGCCGGTCCGGCAACGCGGCGGTGATGGTCTCCTTGCCGACGCCGTTGGCGTTGCCGTAGTCGCGCAAGTGCGCAAAGCCGACGCGCGTCTGACGGAGGTCCGGCGCGCGGTCGCCCGGCGACGGTGAGGAGCCCTTGGACCGCGCCACCAGCAACCGGTTGCGATCCTCCGGCGAAACGAGCGGGCCGGCCGCGAGACGCCGCAGCACGGCGTCCGGATCTTCGCCGCTGCCGGTCACCGGCGGCACGACCAATTGGCCGTCCTTGCGCGGCGGCAATTTGGCGGCGAGTTGCATCAACAGCCCGGCGTCGTCGCCGAGGAACCAGGCCTCGGTGATCTTGCCGTCCGCCAGGCGGAATATCCCGAGTTCGTAGACGTCGACCGTCCTGCCGGTCGGCGCAATGCCGTAGAAGTTGCCTCGATGGGTGCCGCGGACCTTGAACAGCATCCCGACCATGTCGCCTTCGGCGATCATCTGCTCGATGGTATCGGTGCGGTCGGGAAACGCGGTGCGCAAGTACGAGCCGGGGCTGGGGAAACCCTGGTCGCGCGCATTGTTGCCGATGTGCTCGAAGCCGGCGCGCCAGCGTTTGTAGTTCGGCGCCAGCACTTCTTTCATGGCCGCCGATTCGTCCTTGGTGCCCTGCGATTCCTTGAAGCGGCGGACCACGCTCTTGTTGCGTTGGAGTTCCGAGCCGGGCGGCTGCGCAGCCGCCCATGGCGCGCCTGCCACCGTCATCGCGAAACCGGAGCCGACCGTTGCGTGCAGAATTCCGCGGCGCGTGAACATGGTTCACCCTTTTGCACACGGCTTGATGGTCCGCTTCGACAGTGCGCCCTTGTCATATTTGCCGCAAGGCCGATCGGCCCACCCGCGCTAAGGCCGCCACAGCCTGGTGAGTGCGCCGTCCTTGCCGTGCACCGGATCGGTGTCCGGCAGCGGCACCTTGGGGATGCTGGCCAGCGCCTTGGCGCGCTCGGCCTTGCTGCCGCGGCAGAGGTCGTATTTGCCGCTCTTCGGATAGGCCCCGATGACGCAAAGCTCGGGCGCCGCCCACAGGCATTGGTGCCCGGTGCCGGCGGGAAGCACCGCGATGTCGCCGGCCGCGAGGTCGAGCACTTCGCCGTTGGCGCCGCCGAAGCGGACCCGGGCGCGGCCGCGGGCGATGCCGAGCGCCTCGTGGATCTTGGAATGATAATGGACGTAGGGGTAGATGCCGTTGCGCCACATCTCGCCCCAGCCGTGGCGGGCGAAGGTCTTCTCGATCACCTGTTCGGGATCGGGCGTGCCGGAGAGATCGATCGCGTTGCGATAGACCAGGAACGGCAGGCGCGGATTGTTGGGGATCGACCCGTCGTCGGCGAAGATCAGGGCTTTCGGCTCAACAAGGGTGGGCATGGGATGTCGTGACCTCGGACTGGATGCCTATTAACGCCTAAATCCAAACAGCCGGTGAATGTTTCGCATTCGCCGGGTCGAGGCGGATCGAGGGTTTCCCTCGCGATCGAAAATATCAATAATCCCGAGACCAAATTCGGGAGGAGACATGCTCACCCTCTACCACGGCAGGACGTCGGTATGCTCGATCAAGGCGCGGCTGGCTTTGGCCGAGAAGGCCGTCGATTGGGATGGGCGGCTGCTCACGCTGCGGGGCGACCAGTTCGATCCCGACTACATGAAGCTCAACCCCAATGCGGTGGTTCCGACGCTGGTGCACGACCGCAGGGTCATCATCGAGTCGACGGTCATCATGCATTACGTCGACGAGGTCTTTCCCGGCCCGTCGCTGATGCCGTCCGCTGCCCTCGAGCGGAGCAGGGTGCGCCTGACCACCAAGCTGATGGACGAATACGTGCACGTGTCCTGCATGACGATCACTTTTGCGACCGCCAACCGTGCCTCGCTCGCGCGTCTGACCCCGCAACAGATGGAAGCCGAGCTCGCCAAGGCGCCCGATCCGAAGCGGTCGGAGATCAAGCGCCAGGTGGTCGCGCAGGGGCTCGACGCGCCGCCCGTGGTGGAGGCGCTGCGCCATCAGGAGAAGCTGCTCGACGTGATCGAGCAGGCGATGCAGGACCGGCCTTACATCGCCGGGCCAAGCTGGTCGTTGGCGGACGCTGCGGCGACGCCCTATGTCTGGCGGCTCGACAAGCTCAAGCTCGCGCGCATGTGGGAGAATCGGCCCGGCGTCGCCGCCTGGTACGACCGGATTCGGCAGCGGCCGTCGTTCAAGACCGCGCTGGACGACTGGATGACGCCCGCCGACCACGAGCGCTACGCCAAAGAGCCCGACCCCTGGCCGAAGGTGCGGGAGCTGCTCAAGGCGGCCTGACACAAGGTGTGTCGTCCGCCGTGTTGCTACGGTTTCCCGGCAATTCGAACACCAGGCACGTCGTCGTCGCGTGGGCGAGCAGCCGGCCGCCGGCGTCGGTGAGCCGGCCCTCGGCGGTCGCCACCCGCCGGCCGCTGCTGATGACCTTGCCTTCAGCCCGCACGCGGCCGGTGTCGGCCGTGACCGGGCGAACCAGGCTGATCTTGAACTCCAACGTCGTGTATCCGGTGCCCTTCGGCAGGGTCGTGTGCACCGCGCAGCCCATGCACGAGTCCAGAAGCGTTGCGGTGTAGCCGCCGTGCACCGTTCCGAGCGGATTGTAGTGCTTGAACGCTGGCGTGCCCTCGAACACCGCGCGCTTATTCTCGACTTCAACCAGATCGAAGCCGATCAGTTGCATGATCGGCGGCCCGGGAAAGCGGCCCTCAACCATCCCCTTGAGCAGCTCGAGGCCGGTCATCGCGGCGGCGGCTTCGGCCGGCACCAGGCCGTATGTCTTTGTTGCATGCTTGCTGCGGGCATCCATATCGCTTGCCTTTACATGTCGCCCCCAACACTTCGCCGCGAATGTTGGTCTCGTGAAGAACTCGACCCACCTACGATCGCTTCTTCTTCCGCATCATCTCGACGAACCGCGTGAAGAGATAATGGCTGTCGCGCGGGCCGGGCGACGCCTCCGGATGGTATTGCACCGAGAACACCGGCTTGTCCTTCAGCGCAATGCCGCAGTTGGAGCCGTCGAACAGCGAGACGTGGGTCTCGGTGGCATTCGCCGGCAAGGTCGCGCGGTCGACCGCAAAGCCGTGGTTCATCGAGGTGATCTCGACCTTGCCGGTGCCGAGGTCCTTCACCGGATGATTGGCGCCGTGGTGACCCTGGTGCATCTTCATCGTCTTGGCGCCGACCGCGATGCCCAGCATTTGATGGCCGAGGCAGATGCCGAAGGTCGGGATGCCGCGGTCAATGATGTCGCGGATCACCGGCACCGCGTATTCGCCGGTCGCCGCCGGGTCGCCGGGGCCGTTGGAGAGAAAGACGCCGTCGGGCTTGAGCGCCGCGATATCCTCGGCCGAGGTCTTGGCCGGCACCACCGTGACCTTGCAGCCCTTGCCGGCGAGCTGGCGCAGGATGTTGCGCTTGATGCCGTAGTCGATCGCCACCACGTGAAATTCGGGGCTGTCCTGGCGGCCGTAGCCTTTGCCCCATTCCCACGGCGTCTCGTCCCAGGCGAAGCGCTGCCCCGACGTCACCATCGGCACCAGGTCCATGCCGACCAGGCCCGGCCATTCGCGCGCCTCTTTCTTGAGCGCGTCGAAGTCGAATTTGCCGGAGGGCTCGTGCGCGATCACCGCATTGGGCATGCCCTTGCTGCGGATCAGGCTGGTGAGCGCGCGGGTGTCGATGCCGCAGAGGCCGATGATGCCGCGGCGCTTGAGCCAGTCGTCGAGATGGAGCTTCGAGCGGTGGCTCGACGGCGCGCTGATCGCGGTCTGCAGAACGATGCCGCGCGCGCCCGGCGTCGCCGCCATGTTGACGGTCTCGATGTCCTCCTCGTTGGTGCCGACATTGCCGATATGCGGGAAGGTGAAGGTGATGATCTGGCCCGCATAGGAGGGATCGGTGAGGATCTCCTGGTAGCCGGTCATGGCGGTGTTGAAGCACACCTCGCCGACCGCGCGGCCGGTCGCGCCGAAGCCGAAACCTTCGAGCACGGTGCCGTCGGCGAGCACCAGCAGGGCGGTCGGGAGAGGCTCCGACCAGCCGGAATCGTCCAGTTTGGGGTTCATGGGCGGCTACATAGAGCATTTTCCGGCGAAGTGTGAAGCGGTTCGCCGCAGAAAATGCGACAAGTGCATAAAGCTCGCGCCGGTCGCCGCCGTCAAAACCGTGATTGACGCCCCGTGGGTTGTGTCGGCAAATTGCGAATGGGTCGTCGGCGCGACGACGCAACGCGAATCACGGACTGAAGACCGGCATCGCCCAACTCAAGGAGACCGCAGCGTGATCATCGAGTGGCACACCCACGTCTACCCGCCGGAAGAGGCGGCCGACAATCCGACCTGGGACGGCAAGAGCGGACCGACCTGGGCCGGGCGTTGTCCGATGACGGTCGAGAACGTGCTCGACGCCCACCACAAGGCAGGCATCGCCGTCAGCGTGGTGAGCAACGCGGCGCACTATCTGCGCGGCAAGCCGGAGCAGGCGGAGCTCGCCGCCATCCAGCGCTGGACCGACTACGCGGCCGAGATCCAGGCGACCCACAAGGGCACGCTTTACGGGCTCGCCACCATCCTGCCCTGCGGCGGGCCGGCCTATCTCCAGGAGGTCGAGCGCGCGATCGTCGAGCTCGGCCTCAAGGGCGTGTTCATCAATTCGAGCCACAAGGGGCACTATCCGGACGACGACGAGGCGCGCCCGTTCTGGGAGCTGGTGCAGGACCTCGACGTGCCGGTGATGATCCATCCGCCGCATATCGGGTTCGGCGAGGAGCGCATGCGGGACTATCGGCTGGCCTCGAGCGTCGGGCGGCCGTTCGATCTCTGCCTGTCGCTGTCGCGGCTGATCGTGCGCGGCGTGCTGGAAGATTTCCCGCGCCTGAAGATCGTGGCCTCGCACGGCGGCGGCGGCATCTGCGAGGTGATCGGCCGCATGGACTACGCCTACGAGCTCCAGGACGAGGCCTTTTTCCTCGGCTCCTACGCGCCGATGAAGATCAAGCACCCGCCGAGCCATTATCTCAGGAAAATGTATTTCGACACCGTGACCTACCATCTGCCGGCGGCGCGGCTCGTGGTCGAGACCGTCGGCGCCGACCACGTGCTCTACGGCAGCGACGCGCCGCCGCTCACCTCGCTCAAGCCGCGCGCGATCAAGCTGGTCGAGGATTTGCAGCTCCCCGAGCGCGAGCGCGAGGCCGTGTTCTGGCGCAACGCCGCGAGCCTGCTCAAGCTTCCGACCGAAGGCGCGGCGCGAGCCGCTTGATCGCGGCGCACCGAGGATGAAGCGACGAGCGGTACCGTCGATTTCCGCTTCCGTGTCCCGGACGAGCGAGCGCTTGCGAGCGAGAGCCGGGACCCAGGGGCCAAATGATCGGTATCGGACAGGTTCTCAATATTGCGCTTCGCGATCTACGCGCGCTGGAAGGATTTCAAGCTGACCAAGCTTGTTCTGCCGAGGATTGCCGCTCTTATCGGCGCGCGCTGATGAAGCCGTCGGTCGAAAATCCAACGGTCAGCGAGAGCCGCTCATGCGGCATCCTTGCCGCCATAACTGGGCGTTGAGATGGACGGACATCGACACCTTAGAAGGCCTAAGGTATGTTGTTGGCGCCTCACGGCCTGCAGCAAGGCATCGGTGCATTGACCAATGTCTAGAAAGAGTTCAGAGCGGCGTACATGAACCCTGAACGGCTCGCCACTTCCGCCCGAAATATTCTTTCCGCCGTCGAGATCAAGTTCAATCGATTGATGGGGCGCCAGCTCATCCCTGTTCACAGGGATTTGCTATACATCGAGACGTCGAGCGTATGCAATCTCAAGTGTCGTTTCTGCGCCTACGTCAAGAAGCAGAGTCCGAAAGTGTCGATGAAAGACGCATTCTTCAAAGACTGCATCACGCAGGCCGTCGACATGGGATACCGACGGTTCGAATTGACTCCCTGCACCGGTGATATCTTCATGGATCACCACATCTTCAACAAGCTGGAATTCCTCGAGACCAATCCGAACGTGACCGCATATCAGTTCTTCACCAACTTTACGATCCCCAAGCCTAGGGATATCGAGCGCCTGGCCCGCCTGCAAAAGCTCAGTCAGCTGACGATCAGCATCTATGGCCACGACCTCCCGAGCTTCATCGCGATCACGGGGTCGACCGATAAGATGTACGAGCGGCTCATCTGCAACTTGCAAGTCCTTTTCGGGCTGCTGAAACAAACGAAATTCGCGCTTGCCTTCGGCTTCCGCTCGACCAACAGAGCCTGGCGTTCCGCCACCAGCGATCTCATGCGGCTTCTCAAGCGCTTCGAGGGGGCAGGAATCGCGATCCACTCGACCCGGCTTTACAACAATTGGGGAGGCTACGTCACTCAAGCGGATGTCGAGGGCCTCGGGATCGATATCCGGGGCGCGGACGACATTTACAAGAGTGGGGCATGCGTTCATCTGTTCACGACGGTCCAGGTCATGGCCGCCGGAATCGTGAACGGGTGCGCGTGCCGTGACGTCGACACGACGCTGCGCATTGGCGACCTCAACGAAACGCCGCTGCGGCAGATTCTCTCGTCTCGCAATTCGAGCTACATGAGTTTGATCGAGGAGCAGGAGCGAGGGGAATTCCGCCCGATCTGCCAGAGTTGCGATTACTACAAGAGCATCTATCACATGCGTTCGACCTACCGGAAAGACCGGGCGCAACTGCAGTCGGTAGAGGAATTCAAGACACGGCTGGATGGCGGACAAAGCTGAGATCGGGGCAAGCGCGACCAGCTCCCGGGCACAGGTCCGCATGAGATCGAGATTGCCGGCGGCCCAGCGATACTCGATCTGCAAGTTTCGGCCCTCGGTCCACCCGACCGCCTGCAGTCCCTTTCCCAAAGCAAGGTCTCAGTATTCATTCGCCGCCGCCGGCGCTGACCATCGGGAGTGATTTCCGCTAATGTGAAGGTTTCGGATGGCGCCCTCCATCATAACGATCGTCGAGCGTCGATTTCAGTCAACACGCGCGCATCCCGGGTCGACAATTGCGGTCGATGGTATAAGCAGGGGCCGGCGGCCGGCGCGCGACAGAAGAACAGGACATCGACATGCTGCGCGAAAACATCAACGACGCGATGAAAACCGCGATGAAGTCGCAGGAGAAGCTCAAGCTCTCGACGCTGCGGCTGGTCAACGCGGCGATCAAGAACGCCGACATCGAGGCGCGCACCGGCGGCAAGGGGCCGCTGGCGGACGACGACCTGCTCGGGCTCCTGCAGAAGATGATCAAGCAGCGCCAGGAATCGGTCGAGCTCTACGACAAGGGCGGCCGCAAGGAGCTCGCCGATCAGGAGCGCGGCGAGATCGAGATCATCAAGGCGTTCCTGCCGCAGCAGATGTCGGAGGCCGAGGCGAAGGCGGCGATCGCCGAAGTGATCAAGGCGACCGGTGCCCAGGGCATGAAGGACATGGGAAAGGTCATGGCCGCGCTCAAGGAGCGCCATGCCGGCAAGATGGATTTCGGCAAGGCGTCCGGCCTGGTGAAGTCGCTGCTGGCGGGCTGACGGTCATGCCGCAATGTCTTGTCCGCGGCGTGCGCAGCGTCGAGCTGGTGGCCACGAATTTCGAGGAGGCCGAAAAGTTCTACGAGGGCGTCTGGCGCCTGCGGCCGGTCGAGGCGCGCGAGGGCGTGCGGCTCTATCGCGGGACCGGACCTTACCACCACATCCTCGGCCTGCATCGCGGGCCGCGGCCGGCGCTCATCCGCGTCGTGTTCGACGTGGCGGACCGGCCATCCGTCGACGCCCTGCATCGGACGATCTCGGCGGCCGGAGGACCGGTCGGCGCGCCGGCGCCGCTGGCCGCCGACGGCGGCGGCTACGGCTTCGGCTGTAAGGATCCGGATGGCCGCAATCTCGCCTTCGTCACCGGTTGTGCCGACCATGCGGACACCCAGGACCAACCCGACCGGCCGCGCAAGATCGCGCACGTCAACCTCAACGCCCGCGACTTCGACGCCAGCTTGCGGTTTTTCACCGCGACGCTCGGATTTCGCCAGATCGACGAGAATGCGCCGCTGTGGTTTCTGCGCTGCGCCAGCCGCGATCACTCATCGATCGTGCTCGCCAAGACCAACCAGCCGACGCTCAATCACGTCGCATTCGAGATGCCCGACTTCGATTCGGTCATGCGCGGCATGGGGCGGATGAAGGACAACGGCTATCCGATCGAATGGGGTCCCGGACGGCACGGGCCCGGCAACAACGTGTTCGCCTATTTTTGCGGTCCCGACGAGGTGCCGATCGAGTACACCTCGGACGTGTTGCAGGTCGACGACCGCTACGTGCCGCGCGGCTCCGACTACTGGAAGTTTCCGCCCGGACGATCCGACCATTGGGGGATCACCCAGCCGCGCTCGGCCCGCTATTACCGCGTGCAACGGCTGTTCGGATTTACCGACGACGGTTACCGTCTCTGAACAAGCGCGGAGACGAACTCTGTAGCCCGGATGGAGCGAAGCGAAATCCGGGGTGACGGTGCTGGTGGCGAGGCCGTCCCGCATTCCGCTTCGCTCCATGCGGGCTACGACGAAGTATCGCGGGCGCATCCTCCGCCAAGCTGATAGGCTGTTGGCGACGGATGAAACGGAAGCAAGCTGGAGGAACCGCCGTGCGTCGCTCGATCCTGATCTCCTCTTTGACTGCGGCCGTCTTCGCGCTGCCGAGCGTGGCAGCGGCGCAGGACTATCCCACGCGTCCGATCAAGACGCTGACCACCACCAGCGCCGGCGGCATCAGCGACGTCTTCATGCGGGCGCTCGGGGACGAGCTGCACAAGCGCTGGGGGCAGCCGATCGTGGTGGAAAACCGGCCGGGCGGCATGCAGAACGTCGGGGCGCGCGCCTGCACCGAGGCGCCGCCCGACGGCTACACCATCTGCATCCTCAACGCCGAGCCGGTTGCCTACAACCAGTTCCTGCTCAAGAACATGCCGTTCGATCCCGAGAAGGGGCTGCAGCCGGTTACCAACCTCTATCATCTGATCCAGACGCTGGTGGTGAATTCGTCGCTCAAGGTGAAGACGGTCGACGAGTTGATCGCCTTGTCGAAGGCGAAGCCCGGCACGCTCAACTATCTTACGGCCTCCGTCCCGCTCGCCCTTTATATGGAGACGCTCGCCAAGGAGAAGGGCGCCGACTGGGTGCGGGTGCCGTTCAAGGGCGGCGGCGAGGCGGTCAACGCGGTGCTCAGCGGCTCCACCCCGATCGCGCTGATCGGCGAGGGCAACGTCATCGGCCAGATTCGTGCCGGCACCATGACCCCGCTGGTCATGGTCAACAACATCCGCTCGCCCAACTTCCCCGACGTGCCGACGCTGGAGCAGACCGGCTACAGGGGCCCGCCGTCGCGCAGCTGGTACGGGCTGTTCACGCCGGCCGGGACGCCGAAGCCGGTCGTCGACAAGCTCGCGAAGGAAGTCGCGAGCATCGTGAAAGATCCGGCCTTTCTGGCGCGCCATCTCACCGCCCGCAGCCTAGTGCCGGCGATCAACACGCCGGAGCAGTTCGCCGACGAGATCAGGAAGGACCGGGTGATGGCCGAGCGGGTGGTCAAGGAGGCGGGGCTGACGCCGCAGTAAAAAGAGACGCGGTGCCGGAGGACGACATGAGCGTAGGCCGTAGGGTGGGCAAAGGCGCACGCGCGCAAACTCGGGCAATCGCCACAAGCTTGATCGCGTGCGCCGTGCCCACGCGCGCGGGGAGATGGTGGGCACGCTCCGCTTTGCCCACCCTACGACTCGTCGTGCTGGCATTGCTGAGCGTCAGCAACACGCCACTCGCCGCCCAGGACTATCCAAGCCGGCCGATCCGGGTCATTGCCACCTCGAGCGCCGGCGGCACCAGCGATATCTTCATGCGCGCGCTCGGCGAGGAGCTGCACAAGCGCCTCGGCCAGCCGATCGTGGTCGAGAACCGGCCCGGCGTCGCCTTCAATATCGGCGCCCGCGCTTGCGCCGAGGCGACGCCGGACGGCTACACCCTCTGCATCATCCCGGGCGAGCCGCTGGTGTTCAACCAATTCCTGTTCAAGAGTCTGGCGTTCGATCCGACGGCGTTCGAGCCGATCACCCAGCTGTTCACCATCACGCAGGTTTTCGTGGTGAGCGCCGCGCTCAAGGTGACGACGCTGCCGCAGCTCGCCGCCCTGTCGAAGGCGAGGCCGGGGACCTTGAGCTATTCCACCGCGGCGGTGCCGCTTGGTGTGTTCATGGAGCGCTGGAAGAAGGAGACCGGCGCCGACATGGTGCGCGTTCCGTTCCGCGGCGGCGGCGATGCGGTGACCGCGCTGCTGACCGGGGCGACGCCGGTCGGCTTCTATGGGATCGCCAACGTGCGCTCGCATCTTGAGAACGGCACGGTGACCGGCCTGGTGGTCGACAGCGAGCAGCGCTCGCCGCTGTTTCCGGCGATCCCGACCATCCCGGAAGCCAGCAGCACGAAGTTCGCGGGGCGCTCCTATTTCGGTCTGCTCGCCCCCGCCAAGACCCCGAAGCCGATCGTCGCCCGCCTGCAGGCGGAGGTCGCCCGCATCGTCGCCGAGCCGGGGTTTCGTCACCGCAACCTGATCGAGCGCGGGCTCGAACCGGTGGCGAGCACGCCGGACGAATTCGCGCGCTTCATCAGAGACGATCGGGTGCTCGCCGAGCAGATCGTGAAGGAAGCCGGCCTCGAGCCGCAGTGAACGATTCTGCGGGCGTACAGGGCGGGCAACAGCGGCTTCATCGTTGCCCACGCGGTCATCTTTCGCGTCTTACGGCGTTCATGCGGCACGCGCCCCTCTCCCCTTGCTGATCTCGGCAAACAGATGTCCTGGCGTCGTCCTTCGATCGTTGCGGCCGCTTTAGCACGCGCGCCTCGTCGGGCAGCGCTCGGGCGTCGTGGTTCCGTATCGTAAAATCCGCACCCCTATACAGCGCTACCATGCCTGCCGGCGTCTAGGCAGTTTGAACGACGACTTCTGCCGCGCATTCTGCTATTGATGGGCCGCGCTGCGTCAGCATTATTCAATCACCTCGTCGGCGCGGGCTGGCAGCGTCGGGCGCACTTCGAGCCCGGGTGCCTTGGCGCTCTTAAGATTGATGATCAGTTCAACTTTTGTCGATTGCTGGACACAGATCGGTCGGCTTCTCGCCCACGATCGTGGAGGCAAGGCTGCTCGTAACTGAACCGGATTCGAGAAAGAACCTCGATGGATACGTCAATAGTGTTTGATTCAGGCGCTGCCTCATGTTTCGGGACGAACCCAAGTTTGGGATCTCCGACGCGGGAAGCAGCGACCGCACGGGCGGCGGACAAGCCCTGGGCTTTGTTAGTCGCCGGCGTCCTGGCGCTATTGCTGGCATCGTCGTGGCATGCTGGCCACGCGCAGGAGCGTCCCTCCGGCGACGTGCAGCGGGTGAAAACGATCGGCTTCACGGTTGCAGACGTCGACCGAGCGGCGAATTTCTTCGCAAAAGTACTGCAGTTCGAGAAGATTTCCGATTTCCGCGTGGTCGGCAGCGCATACGACAAGATGCAAGGCGTGTTCAACGCCAACATGCGGATCGTCCATTTGAAATTGGGTGAGCAGATTGTTGAACTCACCCAGTATGTCTCACCGCCTACCGGACGACCAATCCCGGTGCCCTCCTACAGCAACGACAAGTGGTTTCAGCATATGGCCATCGTCGTCGGCGACATGGATGCGGCGTATAAGATCCTGCAGGAGAACAATTTACAGCAGATTTCCGCTTATCCCATCACCATCCCTCCGTCGAATTCTGGGGCAGCGGGTATCAAGGCGATCAAGTTCCACGATCCGGAACGTCATGATCTGGAATTGATTTATTTCCCGCCTGGCAAAGGCAACGCGTCATGGCAGAAGCCGACCAACAGGCTGTTCCTCGGAATTGACCATACCGCAATGACGGTGGACAACACGGAAAAGGGGGTGACGTTCTACCGCGATTTGCTCGGGTTCAAGGTCGGCGGGGTCACGCTCAACACCGGACCGACGCAGGAAGTGCTGGACGGCCTGTTCAACGACACATGCCTTGTAACGGCGCTGATGCCGGTCTCGGCGCCGCCGCACATCGAGTTCCTCGAATACAAGACGCCGCCCGGCGGCCGGCCGATGCCCCCTGACACCAAGGCCAATGATCTCTGGCATTGGCAGACGACACTGGTCACCAAGGACATCCGGGCGGTCACCGATCGGTTGCGCAAGGCGGGTGCGCAATTTATCACGCCCGACGTAGTGGCTATTCCGCAAGAGGCGCAGGCCCAACTCGGCTTTAAAAGCGCAGTGATGGTCCGTGATCCCAACGGTCACGTGATACGTCTGATCGAGGAATAGCCAACGAGACCTAGGCCTTAAGTTTGCAACGGAGCGGGCTCATGACTCAACAGGATCAATCCCTCGCTTTCATCGCCCGACTTTGTCTGGTCCTGATATTCCCGTTCAGCGCGCTCAATAAGATATTCGACTACCAATCGGCGATGGCCCAAGCCACCCACGGGTGGATACCCCTGCCGCCCTCGATCGCGGCGCTGTTGCTGGTGCTCGGCGGCCTGCTCGAGGTCATCGGTCCTGTTTGCGTCCTGTCTGGTTTTTATCGCAGCCAGGCGGCGCTGCTGTTCATATTCTACGTGATCGCCACCGCGGTGCTGTTCCACAACTTCTGGAGCTTTCCATTCAATGGTGACGCGTGGAATCAGAATTTCTGGCCATTCTTGAAGAATTTCGGTTTGGCCGGCGGTTTTCTCTACATTGCAGCCGACGCAAAGATGCAGTCGCTGCGGGGCGCCTTCTCCTTGAAGCCGCGATAGGCCCAATCGGCCTTTTCCGGAGGCGGGTCGATGCAGGGCTCCAAACCGAATGAGGCCGCCTCCGGGCCGCGGCAGATGGCCGCGCAAGATGGCGCGTCATCGAACTCGTGCACCCCCGCATCCTTTTCAGCTCCGTGTTCGATCAGATTCACCCGCGCCATCTGCGGTGATCTCGGCCAAGCAGAGCGGCGCGAATGGTGGATCGCCAATGGACTCGGCGGTTACGCCGGCGGGACTATCGCCGGCAGCTTGACTCGGCGCTATCACGGCCTGCTGATCGCGCCGGTCGCATCGCCGCTCGCCCGTCGGCTGGTACTCGCGAAAGCCGATGCGACCCTGATCGAGCGCGCTCGTTCTTGGCCGCTGTTCACAAACCGCTGGAAAAGCGGCGCCATCTCTCCGGCCGGTCATGTCCGCATCGGCAGCTTTCACCTCGACTACTCTGTGCCGGTATGGACTTACGAGATCGGCGACCGCCGAATCGAAGCGCGCATCTGGATGGAGCCCGGCGCCCACACGACATATGCCGCCTGGCTTCTGCGGCCGGGGGCCGATCCGCCAGAGCATAGGCTGTCCTTGCGGGTGACCCTGCTGGCCAACGATCGCGACCAGCATGGCACAACATCCGTCGGCGGCTTTGCCCCGGAGATTCGCATCGAAGGGGAGAGGCTCCTGCTCACCGACGCGGGACTTTTTTCGCTCATCATTCGAGCGCCAGGTGGTGACATCGTAGCCAGGCACGATTGGTACCGGGATTTCGATCTTCCGATGGAGGCTGAGCGGGGCCTGGAGTCGACGGACAGTCATCTGTGCATCGGCGAAGTGACGATACCGCTCATCCCTGGACAGTGGCGCGGCATCGTCGCAAGCCTCGAACCCGAGCCGTCGGTTGATCTCGCCGCCGCGCTGCGCCGCCGTCTCGATCATGACCGTGCGGCCGTCTCTACCGCAGTGGCCAGCAGCCCGGCCATGCGGGGGGCGCCCGGCTGGATCGCCCGCCTTGCGCTCGCGGCCGATACCTTCTTGTTTTCCCGCCCGCTTCCGAGCGTACCCGACGGTCAGTCGGTCATCGCCGGCTACCCCTGGTTCGGCGACTGGGGCCGGGACACGATGATAAGCCTGCCGGGCTTGACCCTGGCGGCCGGACGCCCCGACGTCGCGCGGCGTATTCTCAAGACATTCGCGAGTTTTGTCAGCGAGGGAATGCTGCCCAACATGTTTCCCGACGCCGGTGATCGCCCCGAGTACAATACGGCAGATGCCTCGCTGTGGTTTTTCGAGGCGTGGCGCGCCTACGTCGACGCGACCGGAGATATCACCACCTTGCGCGAGGTCTTCCCGGTGTTGTCGGATATGATCGAATGGCATCAGAAGGGAACCCGCTACGGCATTGGGGTGGATCCGGCGGATGGTCTGCTCAAGGCCGGTATTGCGGGCGTGCAACTGACCTGGATGGATGCGAAGGTCGGTGATTGGGTGGTCACGCCACGCATCGGTAAGCCGGTTGAAATCAATGCGCTCTGGTACAACGCTTTGCGCATCATGGGCGCGTTCGCCGAAAGATTGGGACAGCCGGATCGTTTTGGCGCGCCGGCGGAAGCCGCAAAGCGCAGCTTTGTACGATTCGTGCGCGCGGACGGCGAGGGTTTGTACGACGTGATCGATGGTCCGCACGGCGACGATGCCAGCATTAGGCCCAACCAGATCTTTGCCGTCAGTCTGCCGCACAGTCCGCTCTCCTCGGACGATCAGGCGAGAGTCGTGCGGGTCTGCCGGCGCGATCTTCTCACCGCGTTCGGGTTGCGCTCGCTGGCGCCCGGCAGCCCCGCATACCATTCGAGATACGGCGGCGGCGTGCTGGAGCGCGACGGCGGCTATCACCAGGGGCCGGTTTGGGGCTGGCTGCTTGGACCGTTCAGCCTCGCTGCATATCGCGTCAGCGGCGACGCAACGGCGGCGCAAGCGGTGCTAGGGGCGATAAGCGACGCACTGGAGGATCAGGCAGTGGGCACAATAGGTGAGATTTTCGACGGAGACCCGCCGCACCACCCGCGCGGTGCCCCTGCGCAGGCCTGGTCCGTCGCCTGTACGCTCGATGCGTGGCGCCTGCTCAGACAGGCCGAGCAGACCAGGCACACCTGAATCGGGCGATATCGCGAGGCGCCAGACCGGAGCCGACGACCCATGCCGGAAGTCATTGACGCCGAAAAGCGACGCATCGAGGAAAGCCGCAACGGCGCAAAGAATTGGCGTCGCTGGGGTCCCTACCTCAGCGAGCGACAATGGGGCACCGTGCGCGAGGACTACAGTCCCGGTGGCACGGCGTGGGATTATCTCACCCACGACCAAGCGCGCAGCCGCGCCTATCGCTGGGGAGAGGACGGCATCGCCGGCTTTTCCGACAACCGGCAGCTTCTGTGCCTGTCGCTCGCCCTGTGGAACGGCCGCGATCCGATCCTCAAGGAGCGCCTGTTTGGCCTCACGAATGAAGAAGGCAACCACGGTGAGGACGTCAAGGAGCTGTATTACTATCTCGATGCCGTCCCTAGTTACGCTTACGCGCGCATGCTCTACAAGCTGCCGCAAGCCGCTTATCCCTATGGGTGGCTGATCGAGGAGAACGCCCGCCGTCGCGGTTCGGCAGCGATGGAGTTCGAGCTGATCGACACGGGCATTTTCAATGACGACAGATATTTCGATATCGAGGTCGAATATGCCAAGGCAGACGTGGATGACGTGCTCATGCGGATCACGATCCACAACCGCGGTCCCGAGCAGGCTTCCATCCACATCCTGCCGCAAGCCTGGTTCCGGAACATCTGGAGCTGGTCGGCTGGCACGAAGAAACCATCGTTGCGGGACCAGGGCAATGGCCTGGTGCTCGCGCAGCACGACGAGCTGGGAGGCTTTAGCATCGAGTTCGAAGCGGCGGATCGCTTGCTGTTCTGCGATAACGAATCCAATTTCGCTCGACTGTTCGGCGTCGGTGCTGCGCAAGGCTACTTCAAGGATGCGTTTCACGAATACGTCGTGCACGGCCGCACCGCGGCGGTAAATGCTGCCGCAGAAGGCACCAAGGCAGCCGGACTTTACCTGCGCACCGTCCCTGCCCGCGGCAACATCACCATCCGGGTTCGGCTGCGCGTCGGCGATCAGCTCGCGGATACTTTCCTCGGTGTCGACGACGTCTTCACCCGGCGCATTGCCGAGGCGGATGCCTTCTACGCCGCCCTGCAGAAAGACATCGCCGACGAGGACATGCGGCGTATCCAACGCCAGGCCTTTGCCGGAATGCTGTGGAACAGGCAGTACTATGATTTCAATGTGCGGCAATGGCTGGAAGGCGATCCGCTTCAGCCGCCGCCGCCCGAGAGCCGCAAGCACGGCCGCAACCGCGGTTGGGATCATTTCGCTGCCGCCGATATCATGTCGATGCCGGACAAGTGGGAGTATCCGTGGTTCGCCGCCTGGGACCTCGCGTTTCATTGCGTCACACTGTCATTGATCGATCCGGACTTCGCCAAGGAGCAGCTCGTGCTGTTATGTGAGGTCCGGCTGATGCATCCGAACGGCGAGCTGCCGGCCTATGAATGGGCGTTCGGCGACGTCAACCCACCGGTGCATGCCTGGGCAGCAATGCGCGTTTTCGAGAATGACCGCAATCAGCGCGGCGGCACCGGTGATCTGGATTTCCTGGAACGGGTCTTCCACAAGCTGCTGCTGAATTTCACCTGGTGGGTGAACCGAAAAGATCCGCAGGGCTTGAACATCTTCGAGGGCGGCTTTCTCGGCCTCGATAATATCGGGGTATTCGACCGTTCACGGCCGCTGCCCACCGGCGGTTACATCGAACAATCCGACGGCACCGCCTGGATGGCGATGTTTTGCCTCAACATGCTGCGCATGTCCGTGGAGCTCAGCCGGCGCGATCCGGTGTACGAAGACATGATCATGAAGTTCTGGGACCATTTCCTTCACATCGCTCAAGCGATGACGGACATGGGCAAGGAGGGCATCGGGCTCTGGGATGATAAAGATAATTTCTTTTATGACGTGCTCTCTGTGCCGTCCGGAGGCAAAATCCCGCTGCGCCTGCGCTCGATGGTTGGATTAATTCCGCTGTTCGCGGTTGGAATTGTCGAGCAGGACGTGGTCGACAACATGCCTGAGCTCTGGCGCAAGCTTGAAATGTACCGCAAACGGCGGCCCGATTTGGTGCAGCTGGTGTCGCGCTGGTACGAGGGGAATGCGAAGGGCCGCCGCCTGTTTTCCCTCGCGCGCATTTTCCGCATGACGAAGCTGTTGCGGCGCATGCTCGACGAGAGCGAATTCCTCTCGCCGTACGGAGTGAGAGCCCTCTCCCGCTCCTACCTCGATCACCCCTACGATTTCGAGTGCAACGGGGTGCATTATCGCGTGAAATATGAGCCGGGGGAGTCCGACAGCGGACTGTTCGGCGGCAACTCAAATTGGCGTGGACCGATCTGGATGCCGGTCAACTACTTGCTGATCGAAAACTTGCGCCGCTTCCATCAGTTCTATGGCGATAGGCTCACGATCGAGTACCCGACTGGATCAGGCGTCATGTTGACCCTCGATCAAATCGCCGATGAGTTGTGCGGCCGCCTGATCAAGCTCTTTCTCCGCGGTGCCGACGGCAGGCGTCCGGTTTTCGGCGCCTATGAAAAATTTCAAACCGACCCCAATTTCAAGGACTACATCCTCTTCCACGAGTACTTCCACGGCGACAATGGCCGCGGGTGCGGCGCTTCGCACCAGACCGGCTGGACCGGACTCGTCGCCAACCTGATCGACCAACTCGCTGCGGCAGGACCGGCAACTGCTCGCCCGGCGAACACCGCGCAGGCCGAACCAAGCATGCTTTCACCCCGCCGCTCCATTCGTGAGCAGCTCCGAAGCGATCCGAATCAATCATCAAGGGAACGGTCATGTCGTTGAAGAACAAGGTTGCCATCGTCACCGGCGGCAACAGCGGGATTGGCCAGGCGATCGTCCTCGAACTGGCCCGGCAAGACGCGAGGATCGTCATTGACTACCTGTTTCATCCGGAGGCGACCGAAGCGCTCGAGCAGCAAGTCGTTAAGCTCGGTAGCCAGTCGATCGGCGTCGAGGCCGATGTGAGCAAGCTCGCCGACCTGCAGAAGCTCGTCGACGCGGCGGTGAGCAGGTTCGGTCGGGTGGACATCATGGTGAACAACGCCGGCATCGAAACGCGCACGTCGGTCCTCGACACGACCGAAGCCCAGTACGACAAGGTGATGGATGTCAATCTCAAGAGCGCCTTCTTCGGCACGCAAATCGCAGCCAGGCAAATGATCAAGCAGGGTGGCGGCGGTCGCATCATCAACATCACATCGGTGCACGAGGACTGGCCGATGCCCGGCAATACCGCCTATTGCCTCGCCAAAGGCGGGATGCGCATGCTCACGCGCACCGCGGGTCTCGAGCTCGCCCGCCACAACATCCTTGTTGTCGGGGTCGGCCCGGGCGCGGTGGCGACGCCGATCAATCTCAGCACGATGAACGATCCGGCCAAACTCGCGCAATTGGATGCCGCAATACCGCTGGGGCGCATGGCGCGCCCGGAGGAGATTGCCAGCGTGGTTGGGTTCCTCGCCGGAGACGGCGCGAGCTATCTCACCGCGACCACCGTCTTCGCGGATGGCGGCATCATGCACAGCAGCGTCGGGCTCTAGCGGAGCGGGCATGGACAAGCGCTTCGACGTCATCATCGTCGGCAGCGGCGCGGGCGGCGGTACTCTCGCCAGGCACCTCGCGCCCTCGGGGAAGAGCATCCTGATTCTCGAGCGCGGCGACTGGCTCAAGCGCGAGGTGCAGAACTGGGATGCGGCCGCAGTGTTCGAGCAGAACCGCTACGTGTCGCCCGACACATGGTACGACCGCCACGGCCGGCCGTTTCAGCCACAGGTGCATTATTTCGTCGGCGGTGCGACCAAGATGTTCGGCGCGGCGCTGTATCGTCTGCGGCGGGAGGATTTCGGCGAGTTGCGGCATCACGGCGGCATCTCCCCGGCTTGGCCGATCGCCTACGAGGAGCTCGAGCCGTATTACGCAAGAGCCGAGCAGATGTACCACGTCCACGGGCTGCGCGGCCGGGATCCGACCGAGCCTCCCGCCAGCGGACCCTATCCGTGCGCAGCGGTCTCCAACGAGCCGCGCATTCAGCAGCTGTTCGAGGACCTCACAGCCGCGGGCTACCATCCCTTCCCGGCTCCCTGTGCCATCATGTTGGACGAGCGGAACATGGCGTACAGCACCTGTATCCGCTGCCAGACCTGCGACGGCTTCCCTTGCCTGGTGCACGCCAAGTCCGACGCGGAAATCGTGGCCGTGCGTCCCGCCCTCGAGTTTCCCAATGTGACGCTGCTCCGCAACGCGACCGCGCTCAAGTTGGAGACGAATGCCAACGGCACGGCAGTCACGGAGGTCGTCGCCCAAGTCGGCGGAGAAAAGGAGGTCTTCCGCGGTGACATCGTCGTCGTGTCGTGCGGCGCGGCGAACACCGCCAAGTTGTTGCTGAGGTCGGCCGATGACAAGCACCCGAACGGGCTTGCCAACGGCTCGGGTCAGGTCGGACGCAACTACATGTTCCACAACAGCCAGGCCGTGCTCGCGATCTCGCGCGAGCCCAACCCGACCATGTTCCAGAAGACCATCGCGTTGAATGATTTCTATTTTGGGATGGATGGATTCGAGTACCCGATGGGCAACATCCAGATGACCGGCAAGTCTCTGGGGCCGATGTACCGGGGCGAGAAGCCGCTCGAAACCGCGCTGCTTCCCATAGGCCTGCTCGACAACCTCGCACGCCACGCGGTCGACTTCTGGCTCACGACGGAAGACCTGCCCGATCCGGAGAATCGTGTCACGGTGGACCGAGCCGGCAACCTGACGCTGAGTTACACACCCAACAACCAGGTGCCCGCACAGAAGCTGTATGACAAGCTCAAATCGATGCTGAGTCATCTGGGCATGCATCCGCATCACCTCATTCCGCGCAACATCTACATGAAGACCGAAATCCCGATCGCCGGCTGTGCCCATCAGGCCGGAACGTGCCGGTTCGGAACCGATCCGAAGGCCTCGGTGCTGGATGTGAACTGCAAGGCCCATGAGCTCGACAATCTGTATGTCGTGGACACGAGCTTCTTCGTCAGCATCGGAGCGGTGAATCCGTCCCTGACCGCGATTGCCAATGCGATCCGGGTGGGCGATCACCTGTTGCAGAGGCTGGCGTGAACAGGCGGCCGCACCGATGAGGGGCACGCACCAAATTCCGGGGACGATCGCGCAAGGCATGCCGAGGGAATCTCCCTGGTGAGCGCTTCCGCAATGGCAAGTCGCACTGAGATCGGCGTGATCTACTTCGCCGCTGTTGTGCAGGGGCTGGCGCTGGTGACGTTCCCGGCGGCGAGCTCAATCTTCACCAGCCCGGACGGATTCGGTTTCGACAGCACGCGCTACGGCACGTTGTTCGTGCCCCAGGTGGTGCTTGCCATCCTCGCATCCGCTCTCGCCCCGAGACTGGCGCGTCGATGGAGTCTGCGCCGGGTGCTGCTGGCAGGATTTGCCGGCGATATCGTCTCAATGGCGCTGTTGGCCGTGAGCCGGCTGCTGCTAGGCGCGCCCGACATGGCCTTCGGCGTGCTGCTGCTCGCCACCGGAGCGCTTGGCCTCGGCTTTGGCGCAACCGTCATGGCGCTCAATACTTACGCCGAGGCGTTCTTTCCGGAGCGCGCCGATCGAGCGGTTCTGGCGCTGAATGCGCTACTTGGGTTGGGGACCGCCCTGGCGCCCGTGCTCGTGGCGATCGTCGTCGACCTGGGCGTATGGTGGCTGCTCCCCGTGGTCGCGGCGTGCATTGTGGTGCTGCTATTCGGTGTCGCCTTGACGCAACCGCTGAGGGCCTCCGCCGGGAGTGGCGGCTCCAACTCGCCGACGTCGATCAGTTGGGTTGGTCTGCCGCACCGGTTCTGGCTCTACGCCGCTGCCGTATTTCTCTACGGGATCGTCGAGACGCTCAACGGCAACTGGGCCATGCTCTATCTCAGCGGCCAGCGGGGCGTGTCGGCCCGGAGTGCTTCGTTCGCACTGGCCGCCTTCTGGGTGATGGTGACGGCGGGACGCGTGCTCATCGCGGTGATCTCCCGCCGCGTGCCTGCGCGCTGGATCTATGTCGGCCTTCCGCTCTTGCTGCTGATAGTGTTTCAGCTGGCCTCGCACGTGCAGAGCGAAGCTGGTGGGATAATCGTTTTCGGCCTCGCCGGCCTCGCATGCTCCGGATTTCTGCCGCTGAGCATCAGCTTCGGCGGTAATGAGTTTCCCCATCTCTCGGCTGTGATGGCAGGCGGGCTCATCGCATTCTATCAACTTGGATACGGCGTCGCCGCATTTGGAATCGGACCGTTGCAGGGTCTGCTCGGGTTTCCGCTCTCGACGATCTTCGCGGCTGGCAGCATCGTCGCGGTGCCCATCATTGTCGTCGCTTGGCTCGTCGTCCGGCGGCCCCTCGCCGTCCAACAGTCTCCGCCCGCGGAAACCTGATGTTGCGGCGCAGGTACCAAGCCGCCCTGTACGTTGGAGAGCGCCTTCAGATCGCTACGCCACCTCCAGCAAAATCTCCGTCAGCCGGTCGGGCATGTCGACCATGGCGTCATGACCGCACGGCATCTCGTAGACGCGCCAGGCCGAATTGGTTGCGAGCTTCGCCTGCGCGCCGTCGAACGGCACGCTCGGATAGCCCTTGGCGCGGATATAGGCCTTCTTGGCGATGCGCTCGCGCGCGCCGGTGACCGTGATCTTGCCGGTCAGCGTGGCGACCGGATGCGGCGTGCACATGGCGTCGACCCAGGCGCGGTCCTTCTCGTTGACCCGGAACACCGCCGCCGGCACCGGCTTCATCGCGGTGTCGCCCTTCTGCACGATGGCGGCGATCGCTTCGCGCACCGGCTGCGAGGCCGACGCCGCCAGGCTGTCGCCGCTGTCCGGCACGAAGGCGTCGAGGAATACGATCGAGCCGATGGCTTCACGCATCTGCTCGGCGACACCGGAGATGATGACGCCGCCGTAGGAATGGCCGACCAGCACGATGTCGCTCAGCCCCTCCCATTTGATCACGTTGACGATGTCGGTCACGTGGGTGGCGAGGTTGATCTTGGGGTCGATGAGGTGCGAGCGCTCGCCGAGCCCGGTCATCGTCGGCGAAAACACCTTGTGGCCCTTCTTCTCGAGCAGGTCGGACACGCGCCGCCAGCACCAGCCGCCGTGCCAGCCGCCGTGCACCAGCACGAAGGTCTTCGGGGCGCTCGTCTGCGCCATCGCCGGCGTGCCGCCCAAGGCCGCCACGCTGGCGCCGGCGGTTGCGCTCGCGATCACGCCGCGGCGGGTGAGCGATGATCCGTTGGGGTCTGCCATGAAGTTCCTCCCGATGCGTTTTTGAAGCAACGTTACGGGAGCCATTCTAGCGACGACGTTCGGGCGCGTCCCGGTCATCGCGATGATACCGGCGCGGAAATCTCGGTGTGGGATTGTTGGCTCCCGCCCAACGTTGTGTTGGGTTGCAATGATAAGCAGGTCTCAGCGCGGGGGCGAGGTCACGCCCGTTTTTTGCCCTTGCGCTTTTGCTGCATGTAGGAGCGTAGCACCGCGTTTATGCGCCGCTGGTAACCCGCACCCTCTTTTTTGAAGTGATCGAGCACATCTTCATCGACGCGAATTGAGATCGCTTTTTTCTTCGGCGGGATCACGAGGACTGCCTTCGACCAATCAACGTCCTTGAATTCCGCCCAATCAGGATCATTAGCGATCGATGCCTCGATCTCCTCATCGGTAAGTTTGCGCAGCTTTTCCCAATCAGTCTTGCCCTTCCGCGGATCGTCGCGGGAGACGACTGTGATATTTTTTTCTTTCATCTCGCCTCGCCCGTCGTGCCGATATGATCCGGCAAACATCACCGCGAATAGTGCAAATGATGACCACTTCTACGTCTTCGAGAAATCCGAAAACCATGTCTGGACTACGGGGATGCGTACGCAAAACACAGCGCTACTACGATGCCGGGAACTAACGCTGACCCACACGCCACAGACTCCACACGACAACCGACAACACGATGCGATATGTATATACATTTGTATGTCGCGTCAAGTAGGCCCTGGAATGTCCGTGGAATGTCCACTTGGCGCAAGTGCGCTGTGGATAACCGGGACAATCCCGATAGCATCCGACGCGTACCCCCGCCGCCCTATATTCCCTCCGGTCATTCGCTACCCTTGCGAATCACCATGCGCTTTTCGCCCCAGTTCCTCGACGAGCTGCGCGCCCGCCTCCCGGTGTCGGAGGTGGTCGGCCGGCGCGTGAAGCTGAAAAAGGCCGGGCGCGAATGGAAGGGGCTCTCGCCCTTCAACAAGGAGAAGACGCCGTCGTTCTTCGTCAACGATCAGAAGATGGCGTGGTTCGACTTCTCCTCCGGCAAGAACGGCAGCATTTTCGACTTCGTGATGATGACCGAAGGGCTCACCTTCCCCGAGGCGGTCGAGCGCCTTGCGGCGCAGGCTGGTATCCCGCTGCCTAAGGTCTCGCACGAGGACGAGGCGCGCGACATCCGCCGCAAGACCCTCAACGACATCGTCGAGCTGGCGGCGAAATTCTTCGAGGCGACGCTCGCCGCCCGCGCCGGCGCCAAGGCGCGCGGCTATCTCGCCGACCGCGGGCTCGATCCGGCGACGCAGCTCAAGTTCCGTATCGGGTATGCGCCGGCCGAGCGGTTCGCGCTCAAGGAGCACCTCGGCAATCAAGGCATATCGACCGAGGACATGGTCGAGGCGGGATTGTTGGTCGCCGGTGAGGAGATCCCGGTTCCCTACGACCGCTTCCGCGACCGCGTGATGTTTCCGATCACCGATCTGCGCGGGCGCGTGATCGCCTTCGGCGGCCGCGCGCTCGAAAAGGACGCGCAGGCGAAATACCTCAATTCGCCGGAGACGCCGCTCTTCCACAAGGGCGGCACGCTCTACAACATCGCCGCTGCGCGCGCGGCCGCGCACAAGGGCTCAGCGGTGATCGCGGTCGAAGGCTATGTCGACGTCATCGCCATGGTGAGCGCGGGCTTCGAGGCGACGGTGGCGCCGCTCGGCACCGCGCTCACCGCCGACCAGCTGGTGCTGCTGTGGAAGATGGCGGACGAGCCGACGCTCTGCTTCGACGGCGACGATGCCGGCCGCCGCGCCGCCTATCGTGCGGTCGATCTGGCCTTGCCGCAGCTGCGCCCCGGCAAGAGCCTGAAATTCGCGAGCCTGCCGGAAGGCCACGACCCCGACGATCTGGTGCGCGCCGGCGGGCGCCAGGCGATCAACGAGGTGATCGGCGCGGCGCGCCCGCTCGCCCAGGTGCTGTGGATGCGCGAGACCGAAGCCGGCGGCTTCGACACGCCGGAGCGGCGCGCGGCGCTCGAAGCGCGGCTCGGTGAGGTGACCGCCGGCATCGGCGACGACTCCGTGCGCAAATATTACCGGCGCGAGTTCGGGGAGCGGTTGCGGCAGCTATTCCAGGTCGACGAGCGGCCTCGGCGCGAGCCGAGCCGGTTCGAGCCGCGCACCCGTACCGGCTGGCCGCAGCGCTCGGGCGTCGCGCGCGGACGCGGCGGGCCGGATCGGTTCCGACCAGCCGGCATGCTGGTCGGCGGTGAACCCTATGTGGTCGCAAGCCGCCAGCTTGCCGCGAGCCCCGTGCACCGCGGCCACCATGCGGCCATTCCCCGCCGCGAGGCCTTGATCCTGCAGGCGGTCGTCAATCACCCATGGCTCCTGCACGAGCACCTCGAGGAGCTCGCCGGGGTCGAGTTCCGCCATTCCGAGGCCGCCAAGGTGAAAGGGGTGGTGATCGACATCTTTGCCCATGGCGGGGCGCCGGACCGGGAGGCCATGCTCGCCGAGCTCGAGCGCCGCGGATTCACCGAGCTTGCCGCGCGCATCCAGAAGGTCATCACCACGCCGTCGGTGTGGGGGGCCGGCGCGGAAGCCGCTCCCGAGGACGTTCTGATGACCTGGAAGCAGCTTGTCGCCTTGCATCGGCAATGGCATTCCCTAATTAAGGAGCTCAAAGACGCCGAGCAGGCCTTGGGCCAGGAGTCGACCGAGGCCAACTACTCTTGGTTGCAGGACGTGAAGGCTCGCCTCTCTGTCATCGACGGAACCGAGGCGATGATCGAGGGTTTCGGAGCCTCCTCCGGCCGGCCGGCGCGGACTTTATGAATGCATGGGGAGTGATTGGAAGCGGTGGGTCCCCGGGGAACCGGGAATAAGCCTGCGGTTTCCGCTGTATGGAGGGTTAATCGGGGCTTAATTGGCTCCGGTGACACTCCAGCGGCATGCGAATCAGGGCGGTGCCGGGGGTCGGCGCTGCCCTTTCGGCCGTTCGATTCCCCCCGCATAGGGTAGGGGGGCCTTTTTGCGGCGGCCACCGGATGGGCGTGCGAGGAGAGCAGTATGGCGAGCAAGACCAAGGCGGCCCAGAAGGAAAAAGAAAAGGAAGAGGCGCCGGAGAAGGAAGCCACCGAAGCGCCCGACACGCCGCTGCCGCTGCTCGACCTCTCCGACGCGGCCGTCAAGAAGCTCATCCGCACCGCCAAGAAGCGCGGCTACGTCACCCATGACCAGATCAACTCGGTTTTGCCCTCCGAGGAGGTCAATTCCGAGCAGATCGAGGACGTGCTCGCGATGTTCAGCGAGATGGGCGTCAACGTGGTCGAAACCGAAGAAGCAAGCGAAGAAGGCGAGGAGCAGCGCGACGAGCCGGAGGATGAGCCCGAAAGCGAGAGCG
>WNGB01001569.1_pt1 | contig 37531 bp, 28 predicted proteins | sample 5400681 | NCBI WGS metagenome assembly WNGB01 (sample SAMN13153367, study PRJNA577476) | soil metagenome | isolation source: 115 cm soil or saprolite under grassland replicate 2 | place: USA:California | collected 2016-06-15 | reverse complement strand
CTACCAGTACGGGCTCATCATCGAGCGGGCCGGTCCCGACGATGAAGTGATCAAGTGCATGATGCCGCTCACCACCACCTACGGTGAGCTCGACGAGGGCCTCGACATCCTCGAGCGCGCGATCACCGAGGAGTTCGGCGTCGCGCTGCCCAAGGCCGCCTAGAGGCCGCCTAACAGCTAACGGTCCTTGCCCGGAGGACGAACTCCGGAGGCAAGGCCCCGCACCCGCCCCCAGCAACGGCCGTTCACGGTCCAAAACGGTCCGACCTGGGGGCGGGACCACTTGTACACCCGCGTTCAACCAACCATTCGCACACTCAAATCGGCGGCCGATCGAGGCTGGAAACCTCGGCAGGTCTGGGCGATGATGCCCGTGGCCGGAACTTTGGCCGAACCGAGCCCGCGCCAAAGCGGCGTTCCCGCACCGGGCCACCGATCCCGCCCGAGCGTGCGAGACAAGCGGAAAGTCGAGGGACGATCGTGAATACGACCTTTGCACTGGGCGCCGCATCGCCGCGGACATCTTCCGAGCACGGCGACAACAAGATGCTGATTTGCAAGGGCGCGGACAATACCATCCGCTGGAAGGAGGGTGAGCGCCTCCACCATCTTTTCGAACGGCGTTGCGACCAGTTGCATTCCGGCAATGGTCCGACCGACGCGGTGATTACCGACGACGCGGTCCTCAGCTTTCGGGATATCGACAATCGCGCCAATCAGGTGGCGCGCTTCCTGATCGAGCAGGGAATCAGGTCTGGCGACCGGGTGGGCCTCATCTTCGACAAGTCCGCCCACACCTATGTGGCGCTCTTGGCGGTGCTCAAGGTGAACGCCGCCTATGTCCCGCTCGACGCCGGCTTTCCCAACGAACGCATTGGCTTCATCCTGAAGGATGCGGAGGTGAAGGCCATCGTTTCAATGTCGGTCTTTCGCCAGAAGCTCACAGGCTTTGCTGTTACGCAAATCTTTCTCGATGCGGCCGAGCGCGAGATCAGCGAAAAGCCGACAGCGCGCCTGGCAGACCACGAAACATCGCCGCCCAAGGACCAGCTCGCCTACATCATCTACACGTCCGGCACGACCGGCACCCCGAAGGGCGTTGCCATCGAGCATCCGAGCATCTGCAATTTCGTCCGCGTTGCCGCGGAGGTGTATGGCATGCGCCCGGACGATCGTTGCTACAGGGCATGACGATCGCCTTCGATTTTTCGGTCGAGGAGCTCTGGGTACCCTTGATTGCCGGCTCGGCACTCGTGCCTGGCAAATCAGGGACGAGCTTGGTCGGAAGCGACCTCGCCGATTACCTGCAGCAGAAGCGTGTGACGGTCATGTGCTGCGTGCCGACACTGCTCGCGACGATCGAACGAGACCTTCCGGACCTGAGAATCCTGCTTGTCTCCGGCGAAGCCTGTCCCCACAACCTGGTGGTTCGCTGGCAGCGTCCGGGCCGGACCATGCTGAACGCCTACGGTCCCACCGAGGCGACGGTGACCGCCACATTGACGGAATTGTATCCGGACAAGCCGGTGACCATCGGCGGGCCGCTACCGACCTATACGATCGTCGTTCTCGATCCCGACAAGGACGAGGCGCTCGAGCGCGGCGCGTCCGGAGAGATCGGGATCGCCGGCATCGGGCTCGCCGCCGGCTATCTGAACCGGGACGATCTCACCCAAAAGAAGTTCATTCCGGACTTCCTCAATATCCCGAACAACCCCTCGAAGCGCATCTATCGCACCGGCGACCTTGGCCGTATCAACAACAATGACGAGGTCGAGTTCCAGGGGCGCATCGACACGCAGGTCAAGATCCGCGGCTATCGGATCGAGCTGACCGAGATCGAATCCATCTTGATGCAGCTGCCGCAGATCGCGCAGGCGGTTGTCGACGTCTACGAGTCCGAGCCGGGGACGGTGGAGCTCGTGGCGTACTACAGCCTCAAGCAGGGGGCGTCGGAACTGTCGCCGAGCGAAGTTTCGGAGACGCTGCGAAAGCACCTGCCTGGCTACATGGTGCCGGCCTATCTTGAAAAGCTCGACGTCATTCCGATGACCTCGAGCAATAAGGCGGACCGCAAGAATCTGCCTCCCCCCAAGGGGCCACGGTTCGCGGCCGGAAGCGCCAATTTCGTCGCCCCCCGAAACGAGATGGAGGAAGCGCTTGCGCGTGCCCTGATCGAAGTCATGAAGATCGAGCGCGTTTCCGTGGAAGACAATTTCTTCCAGGACCTGGGCGCGCATTCCCTGTTGATGGCCCGTTTTGGCTCCGAAATCCGCAAGCGATTGAACATCTCGTCCGTTTCGATGCGGGATATCTACCTCAATCCCACGATTGAAAAGCTTGCGCGGCATCTCAGCGCGGCGACCGATGAGAGCAATGCCGTTGTGGCCCCGCGCGATCCAGTCCGCATCGCATCCAATTTCGAGTACTACACCTGCGGGGCGCTTCAGGCCCTGTATTACATCGCCTTCACGGCCCTCAGCCTCTGGCTGCTCGTGGTCGGTTTCCGCTGGACCTATGCGGCGATCGGCAATCCGGCCGAGGCCTACCTGCGCATCGTCGCATTCAGTCTCGGGACATTCGCGCTTTACACGTCTGTTCCGATCGCCCTCAAATGGATTCTGATCGGCCGGTGGAAGGAGGAGGTCATCCCGGTCTGGAGCCTGCGCTATTTCCGGTTCTGGCTGGTCAAGACCCTGATCCGCAGCGCGCCAATGGCTCAATTCATCGGCAGCCCGATGTACAATGTCTATCTGCGGCTGCTCGGCGCGAAGATCGGCCGCAACACCACGATCGAATCCTCGCTGCTGCCGGTGTGCACGGACATGCTGTCGGTCGGCGACAACACGATCGTCCGAAGAGACTGCATGATTCTCGGATACCGGGCGCAGTCGAACTACATCTATACCGGGCCAGTGAGCATCGGCGACAACGTCTTCATCGGCGAGGCGACCAAGCTCGATATCAACACCGTCATGGAGAATGATACCCAGCTCGGGCACGCATCGTCCTTGCAATTCGGCCAGCGCGTTCCGCAGGGCAAGCATTACCAGGGCTCGCCGGCGCAGGAGACGACAGCCGACTACCGCTCCGTCGAGCCCATGAAATGCACGGCGCTCCGTCGCTGGCTTTATTCCGGCGTCCAGGTTGCTATCGCGACGGCAATCACCAGTCCAGCCGTGACTCTGCTGCTGTATAAGGCGTTCCCGCACCTCTATCAGTTCACCAGCGCGCCGCTGCTCGACTACTACGCACCAGGACCGGCGCTGCTGCTCCTGGCCATCGAGATGTTGTTCCTCACGTTGGGCTTGACCCTGAGCGCGCTCATTTTTGGCCTGGTGACGATCTACGTGGTTCCCAGGGTACTCTATTACGTCTTTCTGCAGGAGGGCCGGACCTACGTGCTGTATGGGGTGCACTACTTCATCCACGAGATCATCAAGGCATCGACCAACAATCCGATCTACTGCATGATCTTCGGCGACAGTGCCTTCATCGTCTACTACTTGAGGTGGATCGGCTACCGCCTGAACAACGTCGTCCAGACCGGCTCGAATTTCGGACTGGACCAACGGCACGACATTCCCTACCTCGTCGACATCGGCAGCGGCACGATGGTCTCCGACGGGCTGACGATGATCAACGCGCCGCGATCGAACTCGTCGTTCAAGGTCGCGAAGGTCAAGCTCGGCGATCACAACTATCTGGGCAACGGGATCTACTATCCGGCCGACGGCAAGACCGGCGCGAACTGCCTGCTCGCCACCAAGGTCGCGATTCCGGTCGACGGTCCGGTGCGTGAGAACGTCGGGCTCCTGGGATCGCCGTGCTTCGAAATCCCGCGCGTGGTCGATCGCGACAAGCACTTGAACCCCGTCGTCGACGACAGGACGCGGCAGGAGCAGATCCGCGCCAAGACACGCTTCAACATCAAGACTATGATCGGGTTCCTGTTCACCGGCTGGCTGTTCGTCTATGTCTCGCTGCTGGGCTTGTATGTTGCGCTCTTGTATTTCCCGCTCTTCGGCACGCTCACGCTGCTCGCCTTCACGGCGTTCTTCACAGTCACTGGAATTCTCTGGTTCGCCTTCCTGGAAAAGGCGTGCATCGGCTTCAGGCCGCTGAAACCGCAGATCGTCTCGATGTACGACATGGGCTTCTGGCGACACGAGCGCTATTGGAAATTCACCGGCTCGCCGTTGCCTTACCTGTTCAAGGGCACACCCTTCAAGAACATGATCTCGCGCCTGCTGGGCGTGACGGTGGGCAAGAAGGTATTCGATGATGGATGCTCGTTCTTCGACAAGACACTGATCAAGATCGGGGACTACTGCACCTTGAATGAAGCCTGCGTGCTTCAGGGGCATTCGCTCGAAGAGGGCGTCTTCAAGTGTGACGTCATAAAGATAGGGCACGGCTGCACGCTTGGCGGCGGGGCATTCGTGCACTATGGCGTAACCATGGGCGACAATGTCGTGCTCGATCCGGATTCATTCCTGATGAAGGGCGAGATCGTGGACCCGAACGCGACCTGGCGAGGCAATCCGGCGAAGGCGATCTCCAGAAGCTCCGTTCGTGAGATGGCGGCTGCGTGAAGGGATGACAGGAACCAAGGCGGAGCTACTCCGTCTGGGCGTTGAGCGCAGGTCGCGCATGAGCATCGTCGAACCTCCGGAACGTGACCTAGCTTTGCGGGACGACATCAGGATGCTCGGCCGCATCCTTGGCGATACGGTACGCGCGCAGCAGGGCGAGGCCGCCTTCGCCGCGATCGAGCGCATCCGCCAAATCTCGGTCCAATCTCGGCGCGATGACGATGAGGCGGCGCGATCCGAGCTTGAAGCAACCCTGAGCAGTCTGCCGCGCGATCGCGCTATTGAACTCGTGCGGGCAGGCGCTTTCTTTTCGCATCTCGCCAACATCGCAGAAGACCTGCATAACATCCGCAGTATGCGCGCCGATGAACTCCTGCAGGGCGCGCCACCGGAAGGTACAATTGCCTGTGCGCTCGCACGAGCGAAAGCCGCCAAGGTATCCCGCGCGCAGTTCCTCCACCTGTTTGGCACCATTCTGGTCAGCCCCGTCCTCACCGCGCATCCGACGGAAGTGAGGCGAAAGAGCGTGATCGACCGCGAGATGGAGGTCGCGGGCCTTCTGGCGGAACGAGATCTGAGGATGACGCCCCGGGAGTTTGCCGCGAGCGAGGAGGCGCTACTGCGTGCGGTGCTCACGCTGTGGCAAACAAGTCTCCTCCGTCGCGACCGGCCGGCGGTCATCGACGAAGTCACCAACAACCTGTCCTACTACGATCACACGTTCCTGCGCGAATTGCCGCGGCTCTACGGTATAATCGAGGACCAGCTCGCCGCTTACGACCCGGCATTCAACAACGAAGACCTTCCTTCGTTCATGTGTATGGGAAGCTGGATCGGCGGCGACCGTGACGGCAACCCGTTCGTCAACGCCGAAGTGCTGACGCAGACGATGGGAATGCAGAGCAAGCGAGTCTTCGATTTCTATCTCGACGAGCTGCATCTCTTGGGCGCGGAACTGTCGCTCGATCGCGACTGCATTGGCATATCGGACGACCTTCAGGACCTGGCGGACCGCTCGCCGGATACGTCTCCCCGTCGCGCTGCCGAGCCCTACCGGCGTGCTATTACCGGCATCTATGCGCGGCTGGTGGCGACGGCGCGAGCCGTGGGGCACACCGTCTTGCCGCGGCCTGCCGTCGGACCGGCAGAGCCATATTCGGGCGCCGTCGAGCTCGGCTCCGATCTCGACGTGATGTCCCGGTCGCTTCATGCCAACGGATCATCGCTGATTGCGCGCGGACGGCTGCGCTCCCTGCGCCGGGCGGTCGAGGTCTACGGCTTTCACCTGGCCAGCGTCGACTTGCGTCAGAATTCCGATGTGCACGAGCGCGTGGTGGCTGAGCTCGTCAACACCGCCACCGGCATTAACTATTGCGCCAAGAATGAGCATGGGCGCGCTGCCTTCCTGTTGCTCGAGTTGGCCACGGCCCGCCCATTGAGCTCGCCACACTTCACTTATTCTCCGGAGACCATGTCGGAGCTCGAAATCGTCCGCGCTGCGGCGCAGGCCCACAAGCGATACGGAAAGGCGGCCGTCTCGAACTACGTCATCTCGAAGGCCAATGCCGTGTCGGATGTGCTCGAAGTCGCCATCCTGCTCAAGGAGGTCGGCCTGTTGCGGCCCGCGGCGGGCGAACTCGATGTCAACATCGTGCCGCTGTTCGAGACCATCGCGGACCTGCAGAACTGCAGCAAGGTGGTCGACGCGCTGTTCTCCATCCCCGCCTACAAGAACCTGCTCAAGAGCTGCGGCGGCGTGCAGGAGATCATGCTCGGCTACTCCGATAGCAACAAGGACGGCGGCTTTCTCACCTCCGGATGGGAATTGTACAAGGCCGAGCTCGGTCTCATCGACGTGTTTCGGCGCCATGGTGTGAGGCTCCGGCTGTTTCACGGCCGCGGCGGATCGGTCGGCCGCGGCGGTGGGCCGAGCTATGACGCGATCCTGGCGCAGCCCGAGGGCGCTGTTCAGGCGGGCATCCGCATCACCGAGCAAGGCGAGGTGATTGCCGGCAAGTATGCCAACCCCGAAACTGGGCGACGCAACCTTGAGATCCTTGCCGCCGCCGCGATCGAGGCCGCGCTGGTGCCGGCCGAAAATGCCGGGCCGCGCGACGACTTTCTCGCGGCCATGGAAGAACTGTCCGCCCATGCCTATCGGGCTTATCGGTCGCTGGTCTACGAAACGCCGGGCTTCGAGCGCTACTTCTGGGAGTCGACTGTCATCAGCGAGATCGCGAACCTGCACATCGGCAGCCGACCGGCATCCCGCAAGAGGTCCACCCGAATCGAGGACCTGCGCGCCATTCCGTGGGTTTTTGGCTGGGCGCAGTGTCGCCTGATGCTGCCGGCCTGGTATGGGTTCGGCTCTGCCGTGAAAGCCTGGCTGGCCGCACATCCCGAAGCCGGCATGCCTTTCCTTCAGGCAATGGCGCGCGATTGGCCATTCTTCCGGACGCTCTTGTCCAACATGGATATGGTGCTGGCCAAGAGCGACATCGCGATCGCGGCGCGCTATATGCAGCTCGTGCAAGATACTGCCCTGCGCGAGGCCATCTTTTCGCGGCTGCGGACCGAATGGCAGGACTCGATCAATGCGCTGCTGGCGATCCTCGGCCAAAAAGTCCTGTTGGAGCGCAATCCGACACTCGCCCGCACGATCCGCAACCGGTTTCCCTATATCGACCCCCTTAACTACGTCCAGCTCGAACTGCTCAAGCGGTATCGGAACGGCGACACGGACGAGCGCGTTGTCCAGGGCATCCACCTCACCATCAATGGAATCGCAGCAGGTCTAAGGAACAGTGGCTAATGCAGGCGCTTTTCATCGGCCAGACCTATATCGATGTCACGTTCCTGGCGGACGAGCTTCCGACCGGTGATGAAAAATCAGTGGCACGAGACTACGCAATCTCCTTCGGCGGCAATGCCGTCACCGCCGCGTTCTGCTGCGCCAAGCTGGGGATCGCGCCTGACCTGCTTGCGTCAGTCGCGGACGACTACCTAGGCCGGATGTTCATCGACATGGCGGCCAAGTACGGAATCTCTCTGCACCACCGGAAGGTGAAGGAGTCGTCGCTGTCGTTCATCATGCCGAAGGGTGGCCAGCGCGCCATCGTTCGATGTCGTGACGACCATTACCTGCATCCTTTCCCTCCGCTCAACCTCGGCGGTTGCCGCGCGCTCCATGTCGACGGCCATCAGGCCGATGCAGCGATCTATTATGCCAAGTCGTGTCGCGATATCGGCGTGCTGACGTCGCTCGACGGCGGCGGCCTGCGATCGAATACTCATGATCTCCTTGCCTTCATCGATGTTGCGATCGTTGCCGTGCGACTGTGCGAACAGATGCATCTCTCGCCTGGCGAAATGCTTGACTACTTGCGCGGGCGCGGCTGCCGGATCGGCGGCGTAACGATGGGCGAGCAAGGCATGCTCTGGTACGACGAGGCCGGCGAGAAGCGGGTGTTGCCGGCGTTGCGCGTCCTGCCGGAGAAGGTCATCGATACCAACGGCGCCGGCGACATTTTTCACGGCGCCTATGTCTATTCGTACTTGGCGAGCCCGACGTCCAGCTGGGAGTCGCACTTCCGCTTCGCCCGCGCGGCGTCCGCCCACTCGGTCCAATATCTCGGCATCGAAGCGAGCCTGCCGACGCTCGCCGCGGTCAACGAAACGCAGGCGCTGTTGCCGGAGGCGCGCGCCGCGCCCCTCGAACGATTGGCGGCCGGGCCGGAGCATTTGGAATTCGATCGGGCGAAGGGCCGCCGCGACGCCGCGGCCGCCCGTTAGCGCCTCTGCCCGCGATCGAGTCCCCTATTTTTCGCCGACGCTCCCTTGCAGACTTGTGGACGGGGTCCATATTCACTGCTGGTAAATTAATCAAGCGCGTACGGATGAGGTAATTAAGCACCGTCACTTTTGACAAAACGAACCCAATCTCTCGGCATGGATCAATGGGGTAAGTCGCCTCCGAACAGGGAAGGAAGGTCTCATTTTTTGCCGCTTTGGAGTTGAGACTTATTGGCCGCGCGGTCCGCGATGGCAGAATATTTTTCTATTTGAACCGCTAGTTTCGTTCCTATATGAAAAATCCTTCTCGACACTGGAGAATTACGGCCGATGCGTTTCCTGCCCGTCTTTCTCGATCTCGCGTCCGGAACGGTGGCCCTGATCGGCTCAGGGCCGGCGGCCGTGAATAAGTTGCGGCTGCTGCGTTCGGCTGGCGCGGATGTGCGCTGGTACTCGGGCAGCATGGACGTCGCCGAGGAGGTGCTGCTCGCCAGCGCGCCATCAGGTCGGCTCGAACTGTCGTTCGCTGATCCGCTGCGGGCGGATTTCTCCGAGTTTGTTGCGGTCGTGGCCGCGGCCGGCGGGACGCTCGACGAGGACGTTGCCGCGCGAGCCCGCGCCAGCAACATCCCGGTAAACGTTGTCGATCGGCCGGACCTGTCGACTTTCATTGTCCCGGCGGTGGTCGATCGCGGCGACGTCGTCGTGGCCATCGGTACTGGTGGCGCCTCTCCTGTTCTGGCGCGGCGGCTGCGCGAGCGCATCGAAGCGGTGCTGCCGGCGCGCATCGGCGAGCTTGCCGCGCTGATGAATCGTTACCGCTCTCGCTTTGCCGCCATGCGCCACAAGACCGCGTCGCCCCGTCGCTTCTGGGAACGCGTCGTTGACGGGCCGATCGCGGGTGCATTACTGGCAGGCCGCGCACGTGCGGCGGAGGCTGCGCTGGCGCGCGCGATCAACGAATCCGCGCTGCCTCAGAAGCATGAGAGTGGCACGGTGTACCTCGTCGGCGCCGGCCCGGGCGATCCCGATCTTCTGACGCTCCGCGCACTCCAGGTCCTGCAAGGAGCGGACGTTATCTTCTACGACGAACTGGTGACCACCGGCGTGCTCGATCATGCCCGCCGCGATGCGGACCGCGTTTTCGTCGGCAAGCGGCGCGGCCACCCTGGCATCGGCCAGGACGAGATCAATCGCCGTCTGGCTGAAGCCGCGCAGAGCGGACGCAGCGTGGTGCGGCTCAAGGGCGGCGATCCGTTCATTTTCGGCCGTGGCGGCGAAGAGCTTGAGTACCTGCGCAAGTCGAACGTCACGGTCGTTGTCGTGCCGGGCGTAACGGCGGCGCTTGGATGCGCGGCCGAGGCCGGTCTGCCGTTGACGTACCGCAATGAAGCGTCGCGAGTCATCTTCGTCACCGCCCATCAGGCGGACGAGGCGGTGGCGATCGACTGGTCGGCGCTCGCCGATCCGCAGGCGACGGTAGTCGTTTACATGGGCCTTGCTTCGGCGGCGGCGGTCCGCGATGGCCTGCTCGCGGCCGGCCGAAATGCGAAGACGCCGGCCGGCGTGCTTGCCCGCGGCACTCATCCCGACTCGAAGTCCGTTGTCGGCTATCTTGAAGATTTGCCTGCGCTGGCGCGCGAGGCCGGTGAAGGTCCGGCGCTGCTTGTCATCGGCGATGTCGTCGCGCGCTCGGACGCCTGGCGACAGGCTGACCGCGACTGCGTCATCGCAAAGGAACTGGCCGCATGACGTCGCCGCTGGAGCAAAAGCTCAGGATCACCGGCCCGGTGGTGGTTACTGCCAACCGGCTTGGTGACGGCGCCGTGGTCTATCGCACGCTCGACGGTCATTGGACGACGCGTCTGGAGCAGGCTGCCGTCGTGAGCACGGCACCCGCCGCCGCTGAATTGCTGTCGGCGGCCATTGCGGACGACATCGGCGCCGTCGGCGCCTACGTCGCGCCCGTGCATCTCGCTAAGGACGGCGCCGTGCAACCTGGAAACCTGCGCGAGAGCATCAGGTACAGAGGGCCGACGATCGACCTGCCGGGTGTCCCTGGGTTCTGAACATGTATCTTTACGACGATTTCGACCGCACGCTGGTCGCCGAGCGCGTTGCCGAGTTCCGCGATCAGGTCGCGCGGCGGCTCTCCGGGGAACTGACCGAGAACGAGTTCAAGCCGCTGCGGCTGATGAATGGCGTCTATTTGCAGCTCCACGCCTATATGCTGCGGATCGCCATTCCCTACGGCACCGTGTCGTCGCAGCAGATGCGCACGCTGGCGCATATCGCGCGCCGCTACGACCGCAACTACGGCCATTTCACAACCCGGCAGAACATCCAGTTCAACTGGATCAAGCTCGAAGAGCTGCCCGACGCCATGGCCGAGCTCGCGCGCGCAGGCCTGCACGGCATGCAGACGAGCGGCAACTGCGTGCGCAACATCACGACCGACCAGTGGGCCGCAGCTGCGCCCGACGAGATCGAGGACCCGCGCATCTGGGCCGAGATCCTGCGCCAGCATCTGACGCTCCATCCGGAGTTTTCGTTCCTTCCGCGCAAGTTCAAGATCGCCGTCACCGCGGCCGCCCATGATCGCGCCGCGGTCAGGGTGCATGACGTCGGACTGCGGTTGCACCGCAACGGCGCCGGCGAGGTGGGCTTCGAGGTCGTCGTCGGCGGCGGGCTTGGCCGCACGCCGTTCGTCGGCAAGACCATCAAGCCGTTCCTGCCCAAGCGCGATCTCCTGAGCTATGTCGAGGCAATTCTCCGCGTCTACAACCAGTTCGGTCGCCGCGACAACATCTACAAAGCGCGCATCAAGATTCTAGTCCACGACCTCGGGGCAGAAGCCTTCGCCAAGGAAGTCGATGCCGAGTGGCAGCCGATCAAGGATGGCGTGCTCGCTCTCGATCCGGCCGTCATCGCCGAAATCGCCGCCCGCTTCCGCTATCCCGAACATGAGACGCTCGACGACAATCCGCCCGAGCTCGCGAAGGCGCGGTCCGCTGATCGTCGCTTTGCCAACTGGCTCGGAAATTCGGTCGCCAATCACAAGATGCCCGGCTACGCCATCGTGACGTTGTCACTCAAGCCCGAGGGCGGTCCGCCCGGCGATGCGACTGCCGAGCAGATGGACGCGATCGCCGACTTGGCCGACCGGTTCTCGTTCGGCGAAATCCGCGTCGGCCATGAGCAGAACCTCGTGCTGCCTCACGTCGAGCAGCGCGAACTGCCCGCGCTGTGGCGTGCGCTCGACAAGATCGGCGTGGCGACCCCGAATGTCGGGCTCGTCTCCGACATCATCGCCTGCCCAGGGCTCGACTATTGCAGCCTCGCCAACACGCGTTCGATCCCGGTGGCGCAGGAACTCACGCGCCGGTTCCGCGATCTCGATCTGGCCCGTGATCTCGGGCGGCTCCACATCAACATTTCCGGCTGCATCAATGCGTGTGGCCACCACCATGTCGGCCATATCGGCCTTCTCGGCGTCGAGAAGAACGGCGAAGAGTATTTCCAAGTGACCGTTGGCGGCCGCGCCGACGAGAACGCCGAGCTCGGCGCACTGCTCGGTCCGGCGGTGCCCTATGCCGAAGTGGCGGACGTGGTCGAGGACATCGTGGCAGCCTACCTCGAACTGCGCGAGCGGCCTGACGAGATTTTCCTCGACACGGTCAAGCGCGTCGGAGTCGAGCCGTTCAAGGAGCGCGTCTATGCCGCTCGTTAGGGCAGGGCGCATCGTCGCTGATCGATATCTGCGCGTCCTCGACGATGCGCCGATCCCGGATGGTGTGCCGGTGATCGTCCCCGCGGCGCGCTTCCTCGCCGACCTCGCGGAGTTCGCCCGCCGGGAGGCGCCGACTGGTGTGCTCTGGCCCAACAACCGCCGGATCTCGGAGCTCGCTCCGCGTCTCGATCAGCTCGCCTTGGTGACGCTGGTATTCCCGACCTTCAAGGATGGCCGCGCTTATAGCCAGGCGCGGCAGCTGCGCGAGCAGTACGGCTTCCGCGGCGAATTGCGCGCCACCGGCAACGTCCTGCGCGATCAGTTCCTGTTCCTCGTCCGTGCCGGGTTCGATTCCTTCGAGGTCGCGAAGGAAGCCGATGCAGCCGTTTTCTCCGAGGCCGTCGCGCGCTTCAGCGTGTTCTATCAGCCGGCTAGCGACCGCCGCACGCCCGCGCTCAGAGCACGGCTCCAGCATACATGTCCACAAACGGCTGGCGCACGCGAGCGCGTGTAAGCCGGCGCGTTTCCCAAATCACTTCACGCCCCTCAGCACCGCCCCCCATTTCTCCTCGATCGCGCGCGCATCCTCCTGCGAGATCGCTGACGTGGGCGGGAACTTGTCCATCCACGCGAACGGCCGGCAGGCCTCGATGATCGCCTTCGAATGTGACGTGATGCCCCGCGCCTTGTCTTCGGGTGGAATTCTGAGATCGAGCGCCGAGCTCCAGGCATTGCGCACGATGTCGATCTGCTCCGACGGCTCGCAGCGGGTCGTCACCGCCCACATCACGTCGGCAAGGTTCGAGGGATCGACGTCGTCGTCGACCACCACGACCAGGCGCCCCATGTAGCTGTTGGCGGCCGCGATCAGCCCGGCGCGCTTGGCGTGGCCGTCGTAGCGCTGCTTGATCGCGACCACCGTCATGAGCTGGGCGACGTGCTGCCACACGCCGACCACGTCGGTGACGCCGGCGGCTTCGAGATTGCTCCAGATGCTGGCGGCGCGAAACGGCAGGCCAAAATGGAATCGCGGCGGCTTCATCGGCGGTGAGCCGAGCAGGATCGGATCGTTGCGGTGGTGGATCGCTCTTACGTCCATGACCGGGCAGGGCCGTTTTTCGGCGGCGTAATAGCCCGTGAATTCGCCGAACGGCCCCTCTGGCAGCGTCTCCTGGCTCGTTGGCAGCAGATCGCCCTCCAGGATGATCTCGGCGCGCGCAGGCAGCGGGAGGCCTGTCACCGGCCCCGCGAATACCTCGACCGGCGCACCCATGATCGCCCCCGCGAAATCGTACTCTGATGACCCAGCCGGCAGATACTCGAACCCGGCGATGAACAGTGCCGGGTCCTCGCCGTTGACCACGGCGACCGGGCAGGGTTTGCCCTGGTCCCAGTATTTCTTCGCGATGATGGCGCCGTGGCGGCCCTGGTGGTCGAACTGGATCGTAACCCTGGTCTTGCCATGGACCTGGACGCGATAGATCGAGGCGTTGATCCAGCCGCCGTCGGGGTCGCGCATAATGACGATCGACCCCGTGCCGATGTAGGGGCCGCCGTCTTGCGCGTGCCAATAGGGCGCCGGCAGCTTACCCAGATCGACCTTGCTGCCGCTTTTGGAATTCTCCAGCACCGGCGCATCCTTCACCATGACTGGTGCTTGCAGCTTCAGAATCTGGCGCTTTGCCATCCAGGCCTTGAGCGCATCGAGCGGCCGCAATGTCGGATCAAGTCCGAGCGCTAGCGCGGCACGTTGCGGACTCGTGGTCGCGTTGGTGAATACCCGGAAACCCGGCGCATAGCCTTTGATCCGATCGAACAGAAGCGCGGGGCATTCCGGCAGCCCCGCGGCGACCTCCGTAATACCTCCGAGCTCGTATCGTGGGTCTGCGCCCGCGACGTGTCGCAGGACGCCCAGTCTTTCGACCTCGCCGATGAAGTCGCGCAGGTCCCTGTATGCCACCTCAACCCCCGCTGGTCCCAACAATGCGCTTGTTTGCGCTACCGTGATTGACCGAATATCCGAGATCAAGGGTGATTGGCGCAATCCCAGGAGGGCAGGGATCGTGGACGTTTCGCAAAGCCGCTCCAAGGAGACAGGCTCAGCCGGCACGGGCCGGCCCTTGCGGACCGGCGCAGAGTACCTGCAGTCGCTGCAGGACGGGCGGCAGGTCTTCGTCGAGGGCGAGCGGGTTGCGGATGTCGTCCGTCACCGGGCTTTCCGCGAGGCTGCGCACTCGATTGCGCGGCTCTACGACATCGCTGCGGCGCCCGAGAACCGGGAACTCATGACGTTCCCGTCGCCCAAGACGGGAATGCCGGTCTTGCGCGCCTACCAGATCCCGCACACGCACGCAGATCTGCGCGCGCGACGGCTGTTCTCGGAGACATGGGCCGAGGCGACCTTCGGTCTGATGGGCCGAACGCCTGACCATGTGGCGGGCTTCTTCTGCGGCTATGCGGCCGTGCCCGACGTCTTCGCCGCGGGAGGCCAGCACTTCGCTGACAATGTGGTCGCGTTCTACGAGCATCTACGCGACAACCACCTCTATGCCAGTTACGCGATCGTCCCGCCGCAGATCGACCGCAGCAAGCCGGCCCACAAGCAAAGCGATCCTGCGCTCTATGCGGGGGTCGTCAAGGAGCGCGACGACGGCATCGTGATCTCCGGGGCGCAGCAGCTCGCCACCGGCGGCGTGCTGTCCGACTATATCCACCTGAGCTGCATTCACCCGTTGCAGCCGGGCGATGAGAACTACGCCAATTGCGTGGCGATCCCGGTCGGTGCGCCCGGCCTGAAGCTTTATCCGCGCCGGCCGTTCGCGCTGCATGCGCCGAATTCCTTCGACTATCCCTTGAGCAGCCGATTCGACGAATCCGACAGCTATGTGATCTTCGACAACGTGTTCGTCCCCTGGGAGCGCGTCTTCATCTACCGCAATCTCGACGTCAGTCGCGACCAGTGGTGGAAGACGCCGTCACACCTCTACGGCAACCACCAGGCGCAGGTGCGCTACGCGACCAAGCTCCGCTTCATGATCGGCCTTGCCAAGCGCATGAACGAGATGACCGGCAACGAAGCCAATCCGTCCGTGCAGATCATGATGGGGGAGCTTGCGTCGCTGGTGTCGATCGTCGAGACCATGCTGCTGGCGCACGAGACCGTGGCGCCGATCGAGAACGGGGTTCTATGGCCGTCGAAAACGACGCTCTATTCCGTGATGGCGCTGCAGTCCGAATTGAACGGCCGCATGCTGGAAACGATCCGCGAGCTCGCCGGCTCGGCGATGATCACGCTGCCGTCGTCACTCAAGGACTTCGACAACCCCGAGACGGCTCACGACATCGAGCGCTACATGCGCTCGGCCTCGTCGGACGCCAAGAGCCGCGTCGCGCTGATGCGGCTCGCCTGGGACTTCCTTGGCTCCGAGTTCGGCGGCCGCCATCAGCAATACGAGAAGTTCTACGGCGGCGCCTCGTTCCTGGTGAAGCAGAACGTCTATCGCAACTACGACTTCAAACGCGCCACCGCGCTGGTCGATGCCGCTCTCAATCTTCCGCCCGTCACCCCTTGAAGACCGTCTCCGGCCGCGAGAAGAACGAATAGATCGCGTCGTAGAACCGCATGTAGTTCTTCGACGTGGCGGCGGCGTGCGCGATTCCCGGCATCATAATGAATTCCTTGTCCGGGTTCGGCAGGAGACGGAAGAACTCGAGCAGGTCTTCGTCACTTGCGATCCCATCGTACTGGCCGCGCAGGATCGCGGTCGGGACCTTGATCTGCTTCGGGTCGCAGACTGGCAGATTGGCGCACATGTCGATGTAGGTGCCGTTCGGCACCGTCGTCTCGATAGCCAGGATGGCGTCGACATAGGGCTTCATGCGGCTCGGCATCGCGGTCTCTGAATGGTCGCGCGTCATCGTGCTCATCAGGAATGCCGGGTCGATCGGCCGGGTCACGCTCGACTTCCACTGGTCGAGCTTCTCGGCCCGTTTTTTCAGGGTCGGGCTGCCCTTGCCGGTATAGACCATGGCATCGAGCGCGAGCCGCTTCACGCGGTCGGGGTGATGCTGGGCAAACAGCGCCGCACGCAACGCACCGGATGAGAAGCCGACCAGCATCAGCGGTCCCGAGTTGCGCGTCTTCATGATGAGATCGGTCGCCGCTAACAGGTCGGGGACGCCCTGTGCCACCGTCGCGAGGTGATCCGTCGGCTTGTCGGAGCGGCCGTAGCCGATGAAATCCATCCGCCAGATGTCGAACCCGCGGCAGGCGAACCAGTCCAGGATCGACGCGTCCTCGTCGCCCGGAATGCTCAGGTCGAAGCCCTGCGAGCCCATGGACGAGCCGTGAACGAGCAGGATCGTGCCTTTCGCCGGAACCGCAATCGAACGCTTCTCGGCCATGAACAGCTTCTTGCCGTTCGATTGCGTCCAATATTCTTGGCTCGGCACTGGCCGCGTTTTGACGCTCGCGTTCATGGAAACTCCGTCCTTGGGTTGGCCGGCGGCAGCCGGCTATTCTCGTTCAGGATGTTGTCTATCGCAGGAAATATCGCGGTAGAGCACAGTCTGTCTATATGCCCATGCCCTTGAGCTGGAATTCCGGGTAGCGCACACCGTGGAACGGAACGGCGCTATCCAAGCGGCGCGGGTCGGTATCGGACAGAATGGTAGCCCGCGTAGTCCAACTGCAGTTGTGATGACGGAAGCGAGACGGGCCGCTACCGTATTGTTCCCCATGAAAAATGCAACACTCCATGCCTGGCCGCTTCATCATATTGGACGGACGCCCGTGTTGCTCTCTGCCGAGGTTGATGGCTAAATCCAGCGTGGCCTAAAGCAGCTCTATCTGGCGAGTACAACGGCCGGATTGCAGGGAAGGAAACACGATGTGGGCGTCCGCAATTCGTCGATTCCTCTTTGCGTTCGCTGTTACATGTACCGCAGGTGGAGTGGCGAAAGCCGATGACTTTTATCGCGACAAGCAGATGCAGATCGTCGTTCGGTCGTCGCCGGGCGGCAGCTACGATCTCTATTCTCGCCTTGTCGTGAGCCACATGGTCAAATACATTCCCGGGAATCCAACTTTCATCACCCGATACATGACGGGCGCTGCCGGCATTCAGGCCGCGAACTATGTCGAGAACGTTGCGCCGAAGGACGGCACCGTGATGACTATCGTCAGCAACGGGCTCCCGGCCGATCAGGCGCTCGGCTTGGCCGAAGGCATGAAGGCCGATATGGGCGCGCTGAACTGGATCGGCAACATCACCAGTTCGAATGAGGTCATGGTCGCCTGGCATACAGCACCGGTCAAAACCTTCGCAGACGTCCAGAAACAGCAATTGATCATCGGCGCGGCGGCGGCATCGTCGGTCGGTACCAAATTCGGGGCCGTCGCGAACAACCTTCTCGGCGCCAAATTCAAGGTCATTTACGGCTATCCGGGGGCCTCCGACCTCAATCTCGCGATGGAGCGGGGAGAGACTCAGGGCCGCGCTTCAGGCATCTGGGCGACGGTGAAGGCGACGACGCCGCATTGGATCACGGAGAGGAAGATCAACGTCCTGGTGCAGATCGGCGTGAAGCGCGATCCAGACCTTCTCGACATCCCGCTGCTGATCGAGCTTGCCGATAGCGCCGAGAAGAGGGCCATCCTGGATTTCATCACCAAAGGCTCGATTGTCGGCCGCCCATTCGCGGTCGGTTCAGGCGTGCCGCAGGATCGCGTGGCGATGCTCCGCCGAGCCTTCGACCGTGCGGTCGTCGACCCCGAATTCCTTGCAGAGGCCGAACGCATGCGGGCGGAGATCAGCCCGGTCCACGGCGAGGAGCTGCAGCAGTTGATCTCTGACATCGTCAAGGCGCCAGCCGACATTCGCGCCAAGGCGAAGACCGCGATGGAGCTCAGGCCGTCGGACGGCCAGAGCACCGGCCGGTAAGGTCTCCTCCGTGAGCCAGCAGGCAATGGCGGCGTGCCCCGCCCCCGATCCAAACCCGCGGCGCCCGCGCATGGCGGTACCCCCGGGCGCTTGCGACTGCCATGCTCACGTCTTTGATGGCGCGCGTCATCCCTATCAACCGAATCGCGGCTATACCCCGCCCGACAATCCCGTGGAGCGCCTGCTGGCGCTCCATGACACCCTCGGCATTGCCCGCGGCGTGGTGGTGCAGGCGAGCGTCCATGGCATCGACAATCGAGCCGTGCTTGACGCCATTTCCGCGCATCCCGACCGGTTACGCGCCGTGGCAGCGGCAACCGAGGAGGTCACGGACAACGAATTGGCGCGCATGCACGGGGCGGGGGTGCGCGGCATCCGCGTCAACCTGGTGGACCGCGGCGGCATGCCATTTCGCTCGCTCGGCGCGCTGGCCCGCATGGGCGACCGCATCCGCGACTTCGGCTGGCACGTCGAGCTGCTGGTCCATGTCGAGGCGGCGCCCGAGCTGCGTGGCATCATGGCGAGCCTCGCGGTCCCGGCAATCGTTGGACACGTCGGCTATACCAAGGTCACCGCTGGCCTCGACCATCCCGGATATCGCGAATTCCTGGCCATGCTGCGCGACGGTCTCGGCTGGGTGAAGCTTACGGCGCCGTATCGGATCTCGGCGCAGGAGCAATTCCCGTACGGCGACGTCTCGCCTTTCGTTCACGCTGTGCTTGGGGCTGCGCCTGACCGAATCGTGTGGGGCACGGACTGGCCGCACGTCATGGTGACGCCTCCGATGCCGAATGACGGCGATCTCGTCGACCTTTTAGCGACGTGGGTACCCGATGCGGCGATGCGCCACCGCATCCTCGTCGACAACCCGATGCGGCTGTATTGGTTGTGAGTGAGTCCGGGGCTCGAACTCACATCGTCCAGGCCGCATCGGGATCCTCCTCCGGGACGACCGTCGCTTCGACCTCCACGGAGGTATCCTCTTTGATATCCACCGGGCGGGCAGGGACCTCGTAACCAGCCTTCCAGACATGGAGGTCGTGGACGCCTTTCGGCATCATGATCTCCGCCATGCCGGCCGGGTCGGTCGCCCCCCGATAGACACCCAGCCGTATCTGGACGTCTTCGATCGGGGCCTTTGAATCCTTGTCGATGACTTTCACGGTGAGGCGATGCTCCGGAGGCCTGACGACCGCGACCCGAAATTCCGCAGCCGATGCGTCGTGGGGAAGCGCCAGTTCGGTCGCTGCGAACCGGACCGACCATGCACTCAGCCCTTCATGATCAGGAGCGATCAACTCCACCGCAGCCCAATAGAGCGCGCTCGTCCCCGGCCAGGGCGTCTTCCCAAGGCGTCCCCGTGCCGCGACTGCGCCGCTTGCATCGTAGACTTCGATGCTCGTGTCTTTGAGTTCGCAGTCGGCGGCGGATTTAGCGCCGACCTTGACTGCGAAGCGGTTGCCCATCACCACCGGCGAGGGAATGTCCCACACGGCGAGGCTCGTTTCGTGCGCGATGGTCTTGATGGTCACCGGCAGGGAGCATTCCTCGTGGCGAATGCCGCCGGCCTCGTGTGCCTCGAACACGATCGTCCAGGCCTGCTCGCCTACGCGTATCGGTGCCTTGACCGCGATGTCACCGCTTTCGTTAACCGAGGCGTTACATGTTACGAGCGCGCCTGTCGCCGCGACACCCTCGGGCGCCGCGACCTTCAGCGGCAAGTCGCGGAGGTCGCATCCAGCCGAGCACGACACCTTGACCTTCAGGACCAGGTCAGAACCGACCACAACCTCGGCCGGCAACGGTTCGCCCAGCTCGATCGTTGTCGCGTGCCGCTGAAGTTCCGTTGTCATGCTCGAATCGCTACCCGCGCGTGGTTCTCATACGAAGTCAAAATGGTAGGTTCGACCGCCTGCCAGATCAAGCACGGCGAGCATTCGCGAGCGGAGGGCTGCGTTTCATGGAGACTGCGGTGGTACGCCGGGCCGACCGGTACGAGGATTCGTTCATTTTCGATCGGAAGCCCTTCACATGGCCCGGCGGCAAGACGCTTGCGGTCTGGATCATCCCCAACGTGGAGGTTTGGCGCTACGACTCGCCCTCCGGGACCGGCGTTTCACCCAACACGGGAAGCCGAGTCCCGGACGTCGTCAACTACGCGTGGAGGGAATACGGCATGCGCGTCGGCCTGTGGCGCATTGCCGACGTGCTGGACACAGTGGGCATCAAGGCGACGGTCGCCCTGAACTCGGCGGTGTGTGATGCCCACCCCAAGGCCGTCGACGAGATGGGCAAGCGCGGCTGGGAGCTGATGGGACACGGCATCACTAACAGCGACAGCCTCGTGGGCCTGGCGCCGGAGAACGAGCGGGATGTCATCCGGACCGTGCTGGGCACCATCGAGCAGTCGAGCGGACGAAAGCCGCGCGGCTGGCTCGGCTCCGGGCTGGCCGAAACCCACAACACGCTCGACATCCTGGCCGAGGAGGGAGTGATCTATTGCGGCGATTGGAACATCGACGACCAGCCCTGCCCGATGAAGGTGAAAGCAGGCCGGCTGTTCTCCATTCCGTATTGCATGGAGATCAATGACCTGCCGCTGTTCACGCGCAAGGGCTACACCGGCGAACAGTACTACCAGTCGGTAATCGACCAGTTCGAGCAGCTCTATGCCGACAGCGCGAAGCAGCCGCGGGTCATGGGCATTCCGCTGCATTCGATGATCACCGGCCAGCCGCTACGCATCAAATATCTCAAACGCGCGATCGCCGAAATGAAACAACGCGAGCGCGTGTGGTTCGCAACCGGCGGTGAGATCATCGATGCCTACCGCAGCGCAAACGCATTGATGTAAATCAATGGCCGGGCAGCGAGCCCGGCCATTCCGTCGAGAGCAAGGCGTAGGCGCTTAAGCCGCCTGCCTCACGCCACCCGGTTCGCCGCGTGCCGGCCCGCGATGCGTCCAAAGACCATGCATCGGACGAGACCATGCTGAGCGAACCCGCCTTGCGACTCGCCGGCACAATAGAGGCCCTGAATGACCTCGCCGCGGATGTCCATCACCTCCGCGTTTGTGTTGGTGCGAAGGCCCGTAAGCGTGTCGTGCAGGATCGGCGTCGACCAGGCGGCATAGAACGGCGGTTTCTCGATCTTGTAGAGCGGCGTCGGCTTCTTGAAGTCCGCGTCGGCGCCGGCCGTCACAAACGAATTGTACCGGCTCACGGTTTCCTGCAGGACCGCGCCGGAAATCGGCTTCTTCTGATTCGGATTCTTGATCTTGTCGGCGAGCTCGGAAATCGTATCCGCACTGAAGAAGAATCCATCGGGGTCCACGTGCGGCGGCGCCGTCTTCCATTTCTCACGCGCCGCGCCATCGGCGTCGAAGATCGCCCAGATCGGCCCGCCGCCGTTGAGCTTCGTCGTGTCTCCATTCCAGGCCATGCAGGCAGCAAAGAAATTGTAGGAGCCATCCACCTCGTTCCAGAACCGCTTGCCGTTCTGGTTCACGAAGATGACGTCCTGCCAATCCTCCACCGTCAGGCCGGTCGCGCGTGCAAGATGAAACATCGGGCTGTCGGTCTCATAGACCAGTGAACTGTAACCCCACCGGCACCCGATGTGACGCGTCTTGGTGATCGCGGCGCCGCCGTCGCGGGTCTGGCAGGCCGTCGCCCACAGCGACGCCCCGATGTCCATCGCGGCGAGTTCGCCATCGGCGCCTTGATGGACCCAAGGCGCGCAAGCCTGCTGATACTCCTCAGTGAGCCTCGGATCAAAGGTCCGGCGGAAGTTCACGTTGCCGGTGTGACCGCCGGTGGCGATGATCACGCCCTTCTTGGCCTGGATGTTCACCGGATTGCTGCCATTCATGGCGACAATCCCAATGATGCGCCCCGCGTTCGGCTGCTCTCGGATGATCTTCGTCATCTCGTGACGCAGGAAGATCTGCGCGCCTTTCTTCCTGGCGCTCGCCTCCAGCCTGCGGACGAGGCCGGAGCCATTCCGGTTGCGGCGAGGGGCCACGATCTCGCTCGGGACGTGCCACTCGACGGTGACGAACGTCCGGGGGACGGTCGACGCCTGTTCGGGGCCGATCATCTTGTCGATGAATTCGACCCCGTTCTCCACGAGGAAATTGTAGGTCGGAATGTTCTCGTCGGCAAAGACGCGGACCAGATCCCGGTCGCTGTAGCGGCTTGAACTGCTGTCGAAACGGACCCAGTCCGCGTAGACCTGATCGGGCGAATCCTCGATGCCGTGCTTCTGCTGCATGGCATTGCCGCCGCCGAGGTGAAGCCGTCCGCCGCTCAGCATCCCCCGGCCGCCGATGTCGTAGTTCTCGTCGACCATGATGACCGATGCGCCGTGATCGCGCGCCGTGATGGCGGCGGGAAGGCCCGCGACGCCTGCGCCGATGATGACGACATCGGCGGAATAATCCCATTTGATCTGTGCCTGGGCTTTGGTTGTGGCAGCCCCGGTCAGCGCGACGGCGCCGACGCCGGCCGCGCCCTTGGACAAAAAGGTCCTGCGGCTCACCGATTCCGGAGCTGCGCCCTTCGCGTCGCGATCCTTGGTATTCTTGCCCATCGCCAATCCTCCCGTGGGGTCGTTTCGATTGTGGGCGATCTTGACATCGTGGACGGCCGGGTCAAGACAACATCGTGCCACGCTGCTCGGTCAGCGTCACATCAGGGCTGCCGTCCACGCGCGAGATATGTATGGTCAAGGGCCGAATTGCTGCCGCTTGCGCGATCGTCATTGTGATCGGACCTGCGGTAGTTTCCGGCACAAATTCTGCCCACGCGGATCACCGGTGCGATCCCGTTTCTGACCCCGGTTGGCGCGTCGTTGCGACACATGAACTGATCACCGAGGTGGACGGCGCTCCCTACCAGGAAGGTGGCAACTGGTTCATCGACCGCACGGCCACGGCGCTTCCCTTTTGCAACTATTTCGATGACATTGGAAACTACAGCTTGCGGTCCTATTCGCTCTCGCCCCGGACAACCAAGGAAAAGATCAGCATCTGCCAAAGCACCGCGTCAGGCGGCAGCGTAGCCGTGCCGCCGTACGGCGGTCCTTGCCCGCCGAAGTAGCGCGCCCTTGGCTTCTGATCGCCTAGCGGGCGAGCCGCCGGGCGGCCTTCATCCGCTGCACGGAATCCCCGGCGAGATGCGTCCAGATGACGGCATCGCGCACGAGCTTGTCCACGGCAGGATTCATCGTGCAACCCGCGCCGCCATGAATGTCCATGTTGAGCTCGGTGACCTCCTGGATCACGTCGCTCGAAAAATTCATCGCGAGCGCGGCACAGCCAGAATTCATCTTCTGATCGTGCTCCCACGCCACCCGCATCACAAACGCACGCAGCGCCTCGGTGAGCATGTGCATCTTATTCAGCTTCAACTGCACGGTCTGCTGTTCAAAGAGCACTTTGCCGCCCTGCTTGACGGTGCGGGCGTGCCGCATCGCCAGCTCGCAGGCTTCGAGGCAGACTCCGAGCGCGTTCGCAGCGAGCTCGAGATCACCGAAGAGGTCGCCGCCCGAGCGGTCTCCGGCAGCCTTGTTCTTCATGTCGGAGGCGTTGATCTGCCCGACGACGTTGGCGTGCGGCACGCGCGCGTTCTCAAAGATCATCTCGCCGTTCTGATAGAACCGCCAGCCGCTCTTGTTGAACACCTTGCCGATGCGAAACCCGGGCGTGTCGCGCGGCACCAGGAACATCGTCGTGCCTTCCTTCAACGGGACGTGCGGATTGGTGCGGGCGTCGATGAAGAAGAGCTTGCCGACCGGTGCGTTGGCGATGAAGCATTTCTCGCCGTTGAGGATCCATTCGTCGCCGCGGCGTTCGGCGCGCAATTTCAAGCCGGCCTTCGGGTCGTCCGCTGGCGGCAGTCGGTTGTCGGAGCCGGCGCTCGGCTCGGAAATTCCTTTGCCGAGCAGGAACGTGTCGTCCTCGACGAACGGCCGCAGGAACCGCTCCTTCTGCTCGTCCGTGCAGGTCGCCGAGATCAGATGGCTCCATTTCCAGTTCTGGCTGAACGTCTTGGCGATGGCGCTGTCGCCGCGGGCAAGCTCGGTCATCACCAGCGCCTGGGTGACAAAGTCGGTTCCTTGCCCGCCCCATTCTTTCGGCACTGCCATCGTACGAAAGCCGAGCTTCGAGCCCTTCTTGACGATGTCCCAATCGAAGGTCTCGCGCGGCTCGGCAAACGCATCGCGTGCAAGCGAGATCGGACGGATCTCTTCGTCTGCGAACTTTCGCGCCGTCATCTGCCAGTGGCGCTGCTCATTGCTCAGTGAGAAATCCATGGATGTGCCTTTGATCGGATGTCATTCAGCCGCGAGCATCGAGGCCGCAGCACGCCGATAGTCCGCCAGGACTTCCGCAATGCGCAGCTTCGCATCGCTGCTGCCGGCGCCGGAATACAGGCAGATCCGTGCATCGCGTACGTATTTCTGCAGCGGCATGTCGCGCATCACGCCCATGGCTCCGAAGCATTCGGCTGCATCCTTTGCGGCCGCGTAGACCGCTTCCGAAGTGTAGACGGCGGCGATGGTTGCGAGCGGCAGGTCGGGCAGGCTGCGGTCGGCCTGGGCGTCCGGATGGTCGGCGGCCCATGCGGCTCGCCAGATCATCGTCCTTGCCACGTCAAGCTTGATCGCGGTCTCGGCCAGGATCGTCGCGATCGCCTGATGTTCGATGATGCGCCGTCCGCCCTGGACTCGCAGTTTCGCATAGTCGAGCGCCGCCTCATAGGCGGCGCGGCCGATGCCGAGATTCAACGCCGCGCGCCACGGGCTGTCTCCCGCCCACGGGCTTTGTCCCTCAAGGAGGTTCTCTGCCGGCACGCGGCAGTCCCCGAACACGACGTCGCCGCATGTGCCGTGATACCAGCGGGTCGCCGGATCGTGGTCCCGAACGCTGAGGCCGCGGGCGTCGCCCGGCACGAGCACCAAGCCCGGACCATCGGAAGTCTGCACCTGGACGGCGAACAGGCGCGCCACCGGTGCATTGGCGACGCAGCGCTTGGCGCCGTTAATGACCAAGGCGTTGCCGTCGCGCACCGCTGTCGTCCTGATTGGGGTATCGTTTGCGACCGGCCGGTGATAGTTGATCCCGAGCGCCGGATCGGTTTCAGGTTCCTGGTCGGCAAGCGCGAGCTGGCATCGATCGTCGGCTAGGAACTGCGCCAGGAAACGCTCCCGCTGCTCGGCCGTCATCAGCCGGTCGAACAGGACATGTGCCAGCGTCGATGTGTCCGAGAGGACAGCCGCGATGTCGGGATCGCACGCGGCCAGTTCCTCCGTCACGATACAAGAGGTCAGGCTGTCCCCGCCCCCGCCACCAAGGTCCTCGGACAACGCAAGCGTGCGCAGCCCCATCTGCGAGGCCGCGACCAGAAGGTTCTCGGGCACGCGTCGATCACCGGCCTCCAGGCGCTCGGCCCTGAGGGCGACCGGCTTGATCTCCTGCGTCACGAAATCGCGGACCGTATCGCGGATTTCGAGTTGCTCAGGGCTGAGATGAAGATTGTACATCCGAACTCACTCTCCCTTGATGCCCGCGGTCTTGATCACCTTTTCCCACTTGTCGAGGTCCTTCTTGATGAGCGCGCCGAATTCGCCGGGGCCGAGCGCCATCGTGGTCACCTGCTGGTCGGTCAATAGCTTCACCACGTTGGGATCGCGCATGACCGCAATGGTGGCGTCGCTCAGGCGGCTCACGACCTCGCGCGGTGTGCCGGTGGGGATGATAATCCCGACCCACGGCGCCATCTCAAAGCCGGGCACGGTCTCGGCGACGGCCGGCAGGTCGGGCAGCGCCGGCATGCGCTTGGGCTCGGCCACGGCGAGCGCTCTCAGCTGTCCGGATTGAGCGTTCTGTAGCAGGGTCTGCACGTTGTTGAAGCCCATCTGCACCTCGCCGGCGACCAGCGCGAGGGACGCCGGGCCGGTTCCCCGGTAAGGCACGTGGAGGAGCTTCACGCCGGTTGCCAGCGAGAAAAGCTCCATCGCCAGATGGCTGAAGTTGCCGATGCCGGCGGAGGCGTACGACAGCCCGCCGGGCTTCGCCTTGGCAAGCGTGATCAACTCGCCGATCGAGCGCGCCGGCACCGACGGGTGAACCGCCAGCATGCCGGGGAATCGCACCATCGTCGCGACCGGCACGAAGTCGCGCAATGGCTGATAGGGCAGTTTCTCATAGAGCCAAGGATTGACGACGAGCGGCGTGTCGGATGATGCCGCGATGGTGTAGCCGTCCGGATCGGACTGCATCAGTGCTTGCAAACCGATAGCGCCGTTCGCGCCGCCGCGGTTCTCGACGAAGACCTGCTGGCCGAGCCGTTCTGTGAGGTGTTTCGCCGCCAATCGGGCAATGAAGTCGGTGCCGCCGCCTGCCGGGAAGGGCACGATCATCTTGATCGGCCGCTGTGGCCACGCTTGTGCCAGCGCCGTTGCGGGCAGGGCGCAAGCGAACAACACCGTCACAGCAAACTTGGCCAGCTGATTGCGCATGGTGCTTCCTCCCGATCGAGCGGTTGGCAACGCTATTGCAGTGTCGCGCTCGCGATCGCCTCTCCCATCTCCATCGTGCTCGCCTTGCCGCCGAGGTCAGGCGTCAGCGTCTTCGCGTCCGCGATTACCTTCGCGACGGCGGCGTCGATGCGCTCGGCCGCTTCGACTGCCTTCGGCTCCTTGTGCTTGCGGCCGAGCCATCCGAGCAGCATCTGTCCGGACACGATCATGGCGTAAGGATTAGCGATGTTTCGCCCCGCGATGTCGGGAGCCGAGCCGTGGGTCGCCTGCGCCATCGCCTGCCGCTCGCCGACGCACAGGCCCGGTGCGAGGCCAAGGCCGCCCGCAAGCCCAGCGCCGATGTCGGTCAGGATGTCGCCGAACTGGTTGGTGGTGACGATCACGTCGAACTGCTGCGGCGCCATCACGAGCTTCATCGAAATCGTATCGATGAGCACTTCCTCGAACTCCACCTCGGGATAGTCGCCCGCGACCTTGCGGCACTCCTCGGCGAACATGCCGCAGGCGAGCCGATACACCGGTTCCTTGTGCGCGGCGCTGACCTTCTTGCGCTTGCGTGTGCGTGCGATCTCGAACGCCTCGCGCGCGACCCGGTTCGAGCCCTTGCGCGTGATCACCCGAATGGCGACGGTGATGTCGTCGTTCGGCCGGAATTCCGGCAAGCCGGCGACCACCGTCTCCGAATACAGCATGCCTTCAGTGATCTCGCGCACGAACACGATATCGACGTCCTTGTGCACCGATGCCAGCCCGGCATGCGAACGCGACGGCCGCACCGCCGCGAACAGCTCGAATTTTTTGCGCACCGGCGGCATGACCCAGGTCGGATCGTTGCGCGGATAGCCATTGTGCCCGATCGGTCCCATCACCCAGCCGTCGAGCTCCCGCAACGCGCGTTCGGTGACGGCGGGTAGCGTATCGCCGTGCTCCTCGTGCCCGCGCTTGCCGATCGGCAGCGGCCGCCAATCGATGGCAAGGCCCGAGCGCGAGGCCGCGGCCTTCATCACTTTGATGCATTCCGGAACGACTTCGAGGCCGATATCGTCGCCGAGCAGAATTCCGATCTTCAATGCACGCGCCTCCAAAACCGCCCCCTGCCTCCATCCGCGCACCGCGGCTGGGTCATTGGTCCACGACGATAGTGGCTTCCTTGATGTCCTTGGCGAGATTGGCCATCTCTTCCTTCAGCCACGCCTGCGCGTCGTCAACCGAAGACTGGCGTGGGACCATCATCCCGCCTTTTTCGAACGCGGCCTGAAGCTCGGGAGAGCTTGATGCCTTCACGAACGCCTTGTGAAGCGCCTCGACGATGTCGCGCGGCGTTCCAGAGGGGGCGAAGGCCGCCGTCCATTGCGTTGCCCGCATTCCGGGGAATCCGACCTCGTCGATGGTCGGAACGTCCGGGTAGGCGGGCAACCGCTGCTGCGCCGAAATGGCGAGCGGACGCACGTGACCGGCCTTCATCATGCCGACCGGGTTCGCGATGTTGAACCACGACACCTGGACGTCGCCGTTGGCGAGATCCTTCAAGATGCCAGGGCCGCCATCCTTGTACGGGATGTGCAGCAGGCTGATTCCAGCCCGCTTGGCGAGAATCTCGGTGTTGACGTGCTGATAGGCGCCGACGCCGGCGCTGGCGTAGCGCACCATGCCCGGCCGCGCCTTGGCGTACGCGATGAACTCCGCGACCGTCGTCGGCGGGAAATTGTGGGTGGTCGACATGAAGAACACCGGCGTGTCGGCGAGCCGCGCGACGATCTGCACGTCCTTCTCGTAGTCGATCGGCATCATCTTGGCGAGCAGGATCGGGGTGAGCCCGTTGGTCGAGATGTTGCCGATCATGATCGTATAGCCGTCGGGCCTGGAGCGGGCCATGGCCTCGATCGCGATGATCCCGGACGCCCCCGGCTTGTTCTCGATGACGACATTCTGCCCGAGGTCCTTGCGCAGCTGCTCGGCATAGTGGCGCGCGACCACGTCGGTCAGACCGCCGGGGGCATAGGGCACGAGCACCCGGATGGCCTTGTTCGGATATCCGGCCTGGGCCGACGCATCGGTTGTCACGAGCGGCAGGCAGAACGCAGAGATGAGTAGGCACCCAAAGCGCGTCATCACGTCCTCCCTGCGGCGGCCGCAAATGCGGACTGCGCCAAGATCGTTTTCCGAAGGAGTGTAGGGGGCCGGCAAGGAAGCGCACAAGCGCGAAATCATCGCACCCGATGTACTGGCCATGGTGGCGTGCTTACAGCGGCCCGCGCAGCGCTTCGACGCGATCAATGACGGCGCGCGGCGTGGTGTAGAGCCGCTCCATGATCGCCTGGACCTCGGCGCCGGTGATTGGATCGATGTCGAGCAGGCTCTTTTTCGCCGCGTCCAGAAACTCCGGGTCCTTCATGGTGTCGTCGAAGGCCCGGCGCAGCGCGGTCTTGCGATCCTCCGGGATGTCCGGCGGCGCCGCGAATGGCCGGCCCATCTCCTGCGTGGCGTAGAGATATTCGAGCGCCGTCTTGTCTTCGGGCTTCGAGACGAGGTCCATGATGTGTGGCACGCCCACGAGCTCCGGGTGTTTGTTGATCGCCATCTGGATGACGATGTTGACTTTCTTCTCCGCGAGCCAGTCAGGCTTGGACGCCTTGAACCCGCCCCAGCTCATGCCGCAACGCGCCTCCGTCTCGCCGCGCTCCATCGCCAGAAAAAGATCGGCGCCGCCGTAGCCGCCGACGAGCCTGAACTTGGTGCCGACGAAGGCATTGAGCACGCGTGGCGCGAGCGCGCTGTTGCCGGCGACGCCGGCGGTTCCGACGATCACCTCCCTGCGCTTTGCGTCCTCGATCGATTTTGCCGATGCTGCATGCCAGAACATGCACACGTCGGTGACCTTGAGAACGGAGCCGATCCAGGTGAGCTTGGTGCCGTCGAACTTCGCATGCCGCGGATTCACCAGCGGCTCGACGCCGATGCGCTCGAACAGCGCCCCGATCGCGGTACCGTCGCGCGGCAGCACGTTGGCAAGCGAATTCGCCAGCACCAGCGACGAGGCGCCCGGCACATTCTTCATCACGACCGTGGGATTGCCCGGGATGTGCTTGCCGAGGAAGCGCCCCACGATCCGCGCATAGATGTCGTAGGCCGCGCCGGCTGGATATCCGATATGGAACGTGACGCTGTGGCGGCTGTAGAATTCCTGCACCGTTTCGGCGTGCGCGGGGTTCGCAACGAGCGCGATTGCCGAGAGGCAGACGAGGAACAGCCGGTTCATTCCAATCTCCGTAGCTCAGCCGCCTTGCAGCACGCGTGACCTGAACTCCTGTGTCACCTTGCCGAGGTCGTTGCGGTCAATCCTGTCCGTAAACTCGACATACTTGGGCGCCTTGTAGGCTGCGAGTATCAACTTGCAATGTTGTTTGATCGCGGACGGATCGAGGTCACAGCCATGCTTGCGGACCACGAGCGCCTTGATCGCCTCGCCCCATTCGGCATCGGGCACTCCGAACACCGCGACATCGTCGATACCGTTCATGGCGAGGATCGCGCTCTCCACCTCGCGCGGCGACACGTTGATGCTGCCGGTCTTGATCATGTCCTTGAGGCGGCCGACGACGTAGAGGTAACCGTCGCGATCAAAATGCCCGAGATCGCCGGTGTGGAACCAGCCGTCCTTGATGGCTTTCGCCTCCTCCTCGGGATCCTTGTAATAGCCCTGGCAGACGTTCGGGCCGCGCACGCGAATTTCACCGTCAGCGCCCTGCGGCAGCGCCTTGCCTTCGAGGTCGACGATGTCGATTTCGACGCCCCAGACCGCGCGGCCGGACGATCCCACCTTCGACAGTTGCTCGTTCGGCCGCAGCAGCGTGACGCTGCCGGTCTCGGTCGAGGCGTAACCCTGATAGATGTTGGGCGTGATCCGGCTCATGATCTCGGTCGCCATCATCCGCGAGAACGGCGAGCCGGCCTTCCGCAGGGCCGTCAGCGAGCTGAAGTCGAACCGTTCCAGACGAGGTACCTTGAGGATGCGGTTGCACATCGTCGGCGCCAGCGCGATGGCCGTGATCTTCTCGCGGTCGATGACGGCGGCCACTCGCTCGGCATCGAACTGCGGCATGACGTATACGGTCGCGCCGAGATAGATCTGGCCGATCACGCTGCCGCGGCCCGAGCCATAATAGAGGGGCACGACCGCAAGCTCCCGTCCGTCGTCGTCCTGCGCCTTGCCCAGAATGCCGTTGATGCAGCCCATCTCCACGTTGCGGTGGGTGCGGATCACGCCCTTCGGGGAGCCGGTCGTTCCGGAGGTGAGCACCAGTGTGCAGACATCGTGATCGCGCACGTCGATGTTGGGTTCAGAGGCCGGGCAGCCGTCGACGATGTCCAACAGTTCGCATCGCGATGGGTGCTTGTCGTACTCGACAATCCCGAGGTCCGGGCTGCCCGGCTCGAGCGCGGTCACCTTGTCCGCGAGCGCGCGATCGAGCATCAGCAGTCGGCAGTCGAAGAAGCTGAGGGCACGCGCGGTCTCCGGCGGCGTCCATTTCGGATCGGGCGCCACCGAAACGGCGCCGGCCTTGGCAATCGCATAGAGCGCGATCATGTGCTCGATCGAATTGTCGGAGAGCACGGCGACATGATCGCCCTTCCGGATGCCCAATGCCGCAAGATGGTGGGCCAGGCGATTCACGCCGCAATTGAGCTCGGCATAGCTCAAGGTCAGACGATCAATCTCGACCAGCGCCGGCTTGTCCGGGAAACGCCTGGTGCTGATCAGGAGGCCGCGGCCGATCGAGGAGAAGCCTTTGTCCATCGAGGTGATGTGTTGCGGCGTGCGCTGGTATGTGACGTTCAGTTCTAAGGGCGCTTGTAGCGAGCGTTTGTTCCGCCCTTCTGCGATTTGAGGTACTCGTCCACGTCCCCGAGCGGATTGGTATAGAACCGCATGCGGTGCGAGATCGCCTCGTCGGCCTTCACGGCCAGGTCGAACGGCAGGTCGAGTTCCGTATAAGCCGCGATCTTCGCATGCTCGAGCGCGACCGGATTGCGGCTAGCAATCTCCTTGGCGAGCGCGCGGACGGTGCTCTGCAGTTCGTCCTTAGGCACAGCCTGCGACACCAGCCCCATCCGGGCCGCCTCGGCACCGGAAAGATTGCGGCCCGTGAGTTGGATGAAAAATGCCTGCTTGATCGGGATGCGAGAATGAAAAAGCGTCGGCGTCGCCGAGCGACCGTAGCTCCCGCGCAGGATCTCCGGCATGCCGATCTTCGCGTCTTCGGCGGCGATCGCGAGATCGCAGCCATTCATGAGAACCATGCCGCCGCCGAGGCAATAGCCCTGAACGGCCGCGATGGTGATCTGTGGCGCTTCCCGCAGTGCCCGCACCACGCCGATCACCGAGTCCGCTTCGTCCGGCCAGATCGCCCGTTTGCTCGATGCGCTGCGCATGTCGTGGAGGTCGCGTCCGGACGAGAAGCTGTCGCCCTCCGAGCACAGCACGATGCAGCGGAGCTTTTCATTCTCTTTGATCGATCCGATTTGGTGCCTGATTTCCCGCAGCACGGCGATGCTGAGTGCGTTCTTCTTTCGCGGGCGATTGATCTTGATGATGGCGACGCCCTCGCCTTCGTCGATCCCGGTAATGACGTCTTGTTCTTCCGACATTGGACAACTCCTGCGGGCCGATCTTTGCGGCATCATCACTCCGGCGTTACCGCGATGCAATCCGCCAGGACGTGTCTCGATCGCAAACGCCCGTCCCGGTAAGCAAGCCTCGGTGGTTGTGCCGGTCAGCCGAGGCCCCTATCTTTGGTCTGAACAGCACCCGCTGACCCGAGCGCCGAGGAGTTCTGCCATGGCTGCGATCGCCGAACCGGAAACCGCCCCCAAGACAATCGAGGCGACGGTCAACTATCTGCTGGACACGGGCGTGATGCCCTCGGTCTACACTGGCGGCCCCGGCTCCACTGTCATACGAACGGCCAGCACCAACGACCCCCAGCGCGTGACTATGCACAACGGCCGGCTCGAAGCCGATCGCTTCGAGCTCGATCGCGATGGCTTTCGCTTCATCCGCCACGATACCAGGGTGGCCGACTTCTACGACGAAGATGAGGTGCGGCGGGTCTACTACCCGGAGATGGAAGCCCTGGTGAAGGCCGAGAGCGGCGCGTCGCGCGTGGTCGTGTTCGATCACACCTTGCGCAACGCCGACGATGATGCCCGCGAAGCGCGCAAGCTCCGTGAGGTCGTGCGCCGCGTGCACAACGACTACACGGAGTGGTCCGGGCCGCAGCGCGTGCGTGATCTGCTCCCGCAAGAGGCTGACACGCTTCTCAAGCGCCGCTTTGCGATCGTGCAAGTATGGCGGCCGATCCGCCACCCGGTCGAGACCCACCCGCTCGCGATCTGCGACGCGCGCAGCATATCGCCTAAGGACCTGGTGATCTCAGAGCGCCGCTATCCGAACCGCGTCGGCCAGACCTATGCGATCACTCACAATCCGCAGCACCGCTGGTATTGGTTTCCGCTCATGCGGCGCGACGAGGCACTTGTATTCAAGGTTTATGATTCATTGCAGGACGGGCGCGCCCGCTGGACCGCTCACACTGCTTTCGACGATCCGACCTCGCCACCAAACGCGCGCCCGCGCGAGAGCATCGAAATCCGGACGCTCGCGTTCTTCTGACCGCGGGAATGACCGGTTTCCGGTCGCTCGATTTGACCCGTTTTTGCGCGTCCAGGCGACGCAGGACAGCCGGCGGTTGTCGAGCCAATCCAATGGCTTGGGTCGAATATGCCGACGTTAAATCAATTTTATCCAAAATGCCCACGAGACTCGTGTGGATTAAGCCTGCCGAAACATAGCGCCAGCATGGTGGGGATGATCGTTCCCTATTGTGCCGTGTCCTCCGATGAACTTGCACATTGCGCGACTGCCGAAGCTGATTGCTGAGCGAAGCAGCTCGGCCATCTTCGGCATGCTCATCATCGCGATGCTATGGGCCGGCATTTCTCTGAAATATTTTGAAGACACCCAGTCCGACCAGAAAGAAGCCGAACGCACGAACCGCAACTTCGCGATGGTGTTCGAGGAGAACGTGCTTCGCTCGATCGGCGAGATCGACAAGGCGCTGTTGTACCTGCGGCGGAGCGTCGAGACACGCCAGGATTCCACCGACTTCCACACCATCGTTAACACGACGGACGTGCTGAGCGAGATCATCGTCCAGGTCGCGATCATCGATGCCAAGGGCATCATGCGGGCGTCCAACGTCGGCCCGCAGCCGGCTGCGCCCTTGGACCTGAGCGATCGGGAGCACTATCGCGTCCATGTCAACAGCCGCGAAGACAGGCTCTTCATCAGCAAGCCCGTCATCGGCCGCGCCAGCGGCCAGTGGTCGGTGCAATTCACGCGGCGCTTCTCGGACCGGAACGGCGCCTTTGGCGGCGTCGTGGTCACCTCGCTCAACCCGAACCACTTCACCAAGTTCTATGATAAGATCGAATTTGGCTCTGCAGCGTCGATCTCGCTGATTGGCAGCGATGGTATCGTCCGATCGAGCGGCGGCAGTGCCGGCGGCTTCGCGCTCGGCCAGGACCTTCGCGATACCGAGCTTGCGAAGCACGTCCGCGCCGGTGTCAACGCGACCTTCGATTACACCGATCCCGCGAACGGCGAGACGCGTCTGGTCACGGTCCGCCAAGTCAAAGGCCATCCGCTGTGGGTCGGCGTCAGCATCAGCCAGAGCGAGATTTTCAAGGACTCCTGGTCCACATTCCAGCTGCTCGCGATCGCCGGCTTGGTCCTGACCCTGATCATCCTCGCCGCCATGGAGCAGATCCTGCGGACCGAGACCAAGGCCAGGCAAAAGGCCGAGCAGCTTCGACTTACGCTTGAGCATATGAGCCAGGGCATCATGCTGGTCACCAAGGACCTGCAGATTCCGGTCATCAATGGCCGGTGTGCCGAGCTACTGGATTTGCCACCGGCGTTGATCGACAACCCGCCGCGGTTCGATCAGCTTGTCGCCTACCAGATCGACAAAGGAGAATCCGACGGCATCCTGATTCCGCCTGCCTCCGCCGCGCCACCCATACCGGGCCAGATCGCGGTCTGCGAACGCCGCATGCAGAACGGCAATGTCATCGAGGTTCGCAGCGGAAGGCTGCCCGACGGCAGCTTCGTGCAGACCTTCACCGACATCACCAAGCGCTGCGAGGCAGAAGCCCACGTGGCGCGCCTCGCTTCCGAGGATCCACTGACCGGCCTGCCGAATCGTCGCGTGTTCGGCGCTGCCCTCGATCAGATCAGCGAACGAAGGCGCTCGGCGGCGGAGGACGGCCTGCCGACGATGGAATTCGCCGTTCTGTTTCTCGATCTTGATCGCTTCAAGTTCGTCAACGACACGCTCGGCCACCGGGTCGGCGATCTGCTGTTGCAGGAAGTGGCGCAACGACTGAGGGGGGCACTCGGCACGACTGGCGTTCTCGCCCGGCTCGGTGGCGACGAATTTGCCGTGGTGGTGCCGGAGGTCGCATCGCGCGCTGCGCTTGAGACCTTGGCGCTGAATCTGGCCAGGGCGGTCGGTGAGTCCTGCGAACTGGACGGCCATCGCGTCCGCTCCAGCGTCAGCATCGGCATCGCGATCGGCCCGATCGACGGCGAGAGTGCCGACGATCTCCTCATGGCCGCCGACTTGGCGCTCTATGCGGTCAAGGCGAACGGGCGCGGGACCTATCAGTTCTACGAAAGATCGATGAACAAGGAACTCAGCGACCGCCGGCAAATCGAGATGGGCCTGCGCGAGGCGGTCGAGCGGAACGAGTTGGAGCTGTACTATCAGCCGATCATCGACCTGCGGCGCAACGCTGTGACAGGCTTCGAGGCGCTCACACGGTGGCGGCACCCGGTCCGGGGCATGGTCCCGCCGGCGGTGTTCATCCCGGTGGCGGAGGACAGCGGACTCATCCTGCCGCTTGGCGAATGGACGCTAGCGGAGGCGTGCCGCCGCGCCGTTGAGTGGCCGGATCATCTCAAGATCGCGGTCAACCTGTCGCCAGTGCAGTTTTCGGCGCCAAATCTGGTCGATCGCATCGTTCGGGTACTCGCCGAAACCGGACTGGCGCCGAACCGGCTCGAGCTCGAAATCACCGAGCGAGTCTTCATGGAGGACAGCGACCATACGCGGTCGATCCTGCATCAGCTCAAGGCGCTCGGCATCGGCATTTCGATGGACGACTTCGGCACGGGCTACTCTTCGCTCAGCTATCTGCGAAGCTTCCCCTTCGACAAGATCAAGATCGATCGTGCCTTCGTATCGGACTTGGCTGAAGGCAACGAGCATGTCGTGATCGTGCAGGCTGTCGTCAGCATCGCCCGTGCGCTTGGGATGAAGACAACCGCCGAAGGCGTCGAGACCGCTGACCAGCAACGGTATTTGACGGCGCTTGGTTGCGACAAGGCGCAGGGCTATCTTTTCAGCCCGCCGGTCCCGATCGGGAGGGTGCCCGAGATCGTGGTCCAGTGGGGCTCGGAACGAACGATGGCAGCCTAGTCTAGAGCATGATCCGGAAAAGTGGATACCGGTTTTCCGAAAAGATCATGCTCAAGTGCAAAGAGAGCGGGCCGCATGCGTTTCAATCTCAACGAATCGGACTCTAGCGATCGGTATCGGCTCAATTCCCGCCGCGGCGTCGCGCCTCGTGCCAGAGCAGAAACAGCCCGGACGCGACGACGACAACCGATCCGACAATGAGTCCGATCGTCGGCACGTCGCCCCACACCAGGAACCCGATCACCAACGCCCAGACCAGCATCAGGTAATAGAACGGCGACACTGCCGTGGTCGGCGCCAGCCGCAGCGCCTGGGTCCAGCAATACTGCGCAATCGCGTTGGCGACGCCGCTCGCCGTCAGCATCACCGCGTCGGCGGCGGTCGGCCAGCGGAACCCGAACACGAGCAGCATGCTGTGAAACACGGCGATGGTGACCATCTGCCACATCAGCAGGGTGTTCGCCGATTCGGTCGCCGTCATGCCGCGCACAGCGACGGTGACGCTGCCATACATGACGGCGTTGGCGAGCGCGAACAGCGCGCCGATCTGGAGCGAGTCCGCGCCTGGATTGGCCACGATGAGTACGCCCGAGAAGCCGGTCAGCAGCACGGTCCAACGGGCCGGACCGGCGCGTTCCTTGAGCCAGATGACGGAGAGCAGGGCGCCCCACAGCGGGGCCGAGAAGTTGATGGCGATGGCGCCCGCGAGCGGCATCAGGCTGAACGCGATGACCGTGAAGGTCTGCGAGATCGACTGCGACAGCCCGCGCGCGATGTGCGCCCCGGGGCGCTGCGTCGCGAAGACCGAAAGGCCGGTGATCGGCAGCACGACCGCCGCGCAGACCACGAGCGAGGAGAGCGAGCGGAAGAACATCACCTCGCCGACTGGATAGATCGCGACCAGCCATTTGGCGAGCGCGCTTGACACCGCGAACAGTACCGTCGCCGCGATCATGAACAGGATGCCGCGCGGCACGTCGTCCTTGCGCTTCGCGACGCTGTTGTTGACGGTTGGCTGCGGCGCGGTGGTTGAATGCGCGGCTGTTGCCCGCAATAGCCATTGCGGGATCGTCAGGAGTTCGGCCGATTGATTAGGATGGGTCATGTCAGGCCGCGGCGTTGACCACGCCGCTGATCAGGTTGCACGCGAGCAGCATCGGGATCACGTCGGCGCCGGGGCGGGGGAGCGGCACGACCTTCTCGGGGAGCGCGTTGATCTCCGCGACGTACTTGCAGTGCGCCGCTTCGGCCTGTTCGAGCGTGACCGGCTCGAACGCGATCTTCGCACCCACCGCAAGCCGGCTGAGCGCAGGCAGGTCGGCGGAGATCACGGTCGCGATCTTGGGATAGCCGCCGGTGGTCTGCCGGTCCGCCAGCAACACGATC
>WNGB01003929.1_pt1 | contig 37537 bp, 32 predicted proteins | sample 5400681 | NCBI WGS metagenome assembly WNGB01 (sample SAMN13153367, study PRJNA577476) | soil metagenome | isolation source: 115 cm soil or saprolite under grassland replicate 2 | place: USA:California | collected 2016-06-15 | reverse complement strand
CGCGTCTTCGGCCGGCGGCCGGGCGCGCGCCCAGGGCCGGTCGTAGCCGTCGGGCCGGCCTGAGGTGGTCTCCCAACCGTGGCCGATGCGGCGCAGCGCCATCGCGCCATGGCGCTGCCACGTCCTGCGGTCGATCACCGGCGCGGCGCAGCCGGGCGGCGCCTCGCGCGGGCTCAGCACCAGCGCGGCGCGACGGCAGTCGTCTGCGAATGCCTCGATGCTGCGTGCGATCGCCACGACCGAGCCGTCGGCAAGGCGGCCGACGCAGCCGGCCTCGTCGCAGGTGATCCCCTCCCCCAATCCTCGGTCTTTCATCGTGCGCGCATCGGCGTCGGCGGCGAGCCATTGCTGGATCGCGAAGCTATCGTTGCCGGCCTTGAGGAACGACAGTGTTCCGGCAGCGGTGCGGATCGCGAAGCTTGTGCCATCGGGCGAGACCAGCACGTCCGGCTGCGGGGTGCGGATTGCCCATAGGCTGGCGACGGCGATCAGGATCACGCCAGAGAGACGCAGCGGGGACTTGAGCAGGCCGAGCACGACCAAGCCGGCGCTGCCGAGGAGCAGCGGCCCGACGCCAAACGCGGTGATGCGCCCGACTGATCCGGGCAGACTGGTGACCCAGAGCGCGACCGCGATCACCCAATCGAGGCCCGCGCCCATCAGCCACCAGAAGAAATTATCGAAGCCGAACGGCATGGCGAACACGCCCATGATCCCGGCCGGCATCACCCAGAACGACACGATCGGCATGGCAATGAGATTGGTCAGCACGCCATAGGGCGTGAGGCGATGAAAGTGATAGGCGCTGTAGAGCGTGGTCGCGAACCCGGCGACCAGCGAAATCAGGATCAGGCCCACGATCTCGCGCCCGCCGATGAGCGCGATGCGGGCACCGAGCGGCGTGTCGGCGCCACCGCTCATCCAGCGCAGGCCGCCCTGATAGCCGGCGACGATCGCCAAGGTGGCCGCGAACGACATCTGGAAGCTCGGATGCACGATCGATTCGGGTGCGAGGAAGAGCACGCCGAGGGCCGCGACGGTCAGCGTGCGCAGCGTCAGCGGCGAACGGTCGACCATGACGGCGACGAGCACGATCGCCACCATGATGAACGAACGTTGGGTGGCGACTTCGGCGCCCGAGAGCAGCAGATAGAACGCGGCTGCCGCGAGCGCCGCGAGCGCGGCCCATTTCTTGATCGGATAGCGGCCGGAGAACGCCGGCATCAACGCGAACAGCGCGCGCACAAAGAAGAACACGATTCCGACCACCACCGCCATGTGATAGCCGGAGATCGAAAGCACGTGGCCGATGCCGGAAATGAACATGGCGTCGTTGACCGGCGCCGAGATGGCGTCGCGCTTGCCGGTGATCAGCGCGGACGCGATCGAGCCCTTGTCGCCCGGCAGCACGGCGCGAATGCGCTTGTCGATGACCTCGCGCATGCCGTCGATGGTGGCGGCATAGCGCAGCCATGCCCCGCTCTCGGCGCCCGCCGGCGGGGTGGCCGGGCGGATTGCGCCGAGCACGAAGCCGGAGGCGGCGATCTGCTGGAAATACATGCCGCGCGCAAAATCGTAGCCGCCGGGGAACAGCGGTTCGAGCGGCGGCGTCAGGCGCGCCTTGAACTCGACGAAGCTGCCGACCGCGGGCGCGGTGCCCTTGCGCACCGAGACCCGCACGCGTTCGAGCTTTTCATTGAGCCGCGGGCCCTCGATGCGGTGGACGCGCACGACGATGCGGTCGGAGCGCTCGCGCTCCTCGCGCACTTCGATGAAGCCCGCGATGTCGACGTTAAAGACTGTCGCCGGCAGCACCGGGTGGGCGATGAGCGCGCGCTTGATGGTGGCGGTGGCGAAGCCGGCGGCGATCGCGGCGGCCGCGAGCGCGACCGGGAAGCCGACCGTCCGATGCCGCGCCAGCACCGTGGCGGCAACGGTGGCGGCGACGAGGACGGCCGTGGCCCAGGGCACGGGCTCCCGCTCGGCGGCGAAGTAGAGGATGATCCCGATGCCGTAGGCGATCGCAATCCAGGGCACCAGCCGGCCGGGACCGAGGTCGGCGAGCGCCCAGGCGCCGGTGCGGTGCGCGGCGCCGCTAGTAAAGCCCGAGAGCGCCCCGGGCCATGCCCACGCCGGCCGGCCGGCGCCCGTCCATGGCCGCCAGGTCGCGGTGCGTCCGCGTGCTTTGCCCTGCTCCGTCATCGCGCAGCCCCCTGCAGCATGTCCCGATCCTGCGGGATCGGGACATGCTCCAACTTCTTTAAGTGGCGCATGTCCTTGACGGAGAACCGGTACCCACTTCTCCGGGACATGCGCAAACGGCGCGCTGCAATTTGGTACCGATTTCCATGTTACACGAGCCGCCAGCCTGCCTGCCAGCAGGGGGCTAACGGGTCCTGGAGCATTGGCTCACATGCGACACCGGCTGAAGAGGATCGCGTTCGCCGCCGTGGCTTGGCTGCTGCTGCTCGATGCGGCGACCATGGCGCAGGATCAGGACGAGCCGCAGAAGCCCGCGACCCAGAGCACCGCCCAATCGATCTGCCTGATGATGGAATCCGCCGCCGCCGCCAATGGCCTGCCGCTCGAATTCTTCGCCCGCCTGATCTGGCAGGAAAGCAATTTTCGGCCGAACGCGGTCGGGCCGATGACGCGCAGCGGCCAGCGGGCGCAGGGCATCGCCCAATTCATGCCGGGCACTGCCGCCGAGCGCGGCCTGCTCGATCCGTTCGACCCGGTGCAGGCATTACCCAAGTCGGCTGAGTTTTTGCGCGAGCTTGCCGCCGAGTTCGGCAATCTGGGGCTCGCGGCAGCGGCCTACAATGCCGGCCCGCGGCGCGTGCGCGACTGGCTCGAAGGCCGCGGCGGCCTGCCGGGCGAGACGCGGCGCTACGTCGAAGCCATCACCGGCCATACCGCGGAAGAGTGGGTGGCCGCGGCAGCGTCAGGCAAGCCTCCGCAGGACGATCGGCCGGCGGCAGCGGCGAACCCGACCTGCGGCACCATGATGGCCATGCTGCGCGAGCGGCCGAACCTGTTCATGGAGCAGCTGCAGGAGCACGTGGCCAAGAGCGCCGGGAGCCCGTGGGGCGTGCAAGTCAGCGCCGGATTCTCGCGCGAGAAGGTCTTGGCCTCCTATTCGACGATCGAGAGCCGGCATCGCGACAGCTTGACCGGGCTCGACCCGATCATCCTGCAGACGACGCTGCGCAGCCGCGGGACGCGGCCGTTCTATCAGGTGCGCATCGGCACCGACACGCGCAACAGTGCCAACAGCCTGTGCACGCGCCTGCGCGCGACCGGCATCGCCTGCATGGTGCTGCGCAACAAGGCGTGAGCGCGTTTAGGCCTTCCCGCCCGCGACCTTGGCCCAGGTGTCACGCAACCCGACCGTGCGGTTGAACACCAGCGCGCCGGGCGTCGAGTCGGGATCGCGATAGAAGTAGCCCTGGCGCTCGAACTGGACCGGGTGAACGGAATTGTCGCCCGCGATCGCCGGCTCGAGGCGGGTGTCCGGCAGGACTTCGAGCGAGTTCGGATTGAGATCGGCAGCAAAGTTCCCGGCATCCGGGTCGGGCTTTGCGAATAGCTGATTGTAGATGCGCACCTCGGCCTTCACGGCGTCGGCCGCCGAGACCCAGTGGAGGGTGGCCTTGACCTTGCGGCCGTCGGGCGCGTTGCCGCCGCGGGTCGCGGGGTCATAGGTGCATCGCAGCTCGACGACCTCGCCTGTTGCATTCTTCACGGCCTCCCGGCAGGTAATGAAATAGGCGTAGCGCAGCCGCACCTCGGCGCCCGGCGACAGGCGGAAGAACTTCTTCGGCGGGTTCTCCATGAAGTCGTCGCGCTCGATGTAGAGTTCACGGCCGAACTTGATGCGGCGGGTGCCGGCGGCCGGGTCGTCCGGGTGATTGACGGCCTCAAGCTCCTCGCTCTGGCCCTCCGGATAGTTCTCGATCACGACCTTGAGCGGGCGCAGCACCGCCATCCGGCGCTGCGCCGTGCGGTTGAGCACCTCGCGGACCACGAAGTCAAACATGCCGACATCGACGATGCTGTTGGCCTTGGCGACACCGACGCGCTTGACGAACTCGCGGATCGCCTCCGGCGGCACGCCGCGGCGGCGAATGCCCGCGATCGTGGGCATGCGCGGATCGTCCCAGCCTTTGACATGGCCCTCGCGCACGAGCCCGATGAGTACGCGCTTGGACAGCACCGTGTAGGTCAGGTTGAGGCGGGCGAATTCGTACTGCCGCGGCCGCGAGGGCACGTTCAGATTCTCGATGAACCAGTCGTAGAGCGGCCGATGGTCCTCGAATTCGAGCGTGCAGATCGAATGGGTGATGTGCTCGATCGCGTCGGACTGGCCGTGCGCGAAGTCGTAGCTCGGATAAATCTTCCAGGCGTCGCCGGTGCGCGGATGGTGCGCATGCAAGATGCGGTAGAGCGTCGCGTCGCGCAGGTTGATGTTGCCGGCGGCCATGTCGATCTTGGCACGCAGCACGCGCGCGCCGTTGGGGAACTCGCCGGCGCGCATGCGGCGAAAGAGGTCGAGGTTCTCCTCCACGCTGCGGTCGCGGAACGGGCTGTTCTTTCCGGGCTCGGTGAGCGTGCCGCGGTTGGCACGCATCTCGGTGGATGATTGATCGTCGACATAGGCCTTGCCGGCGCGGATCAGGTCCTCGGCCCAGGCGTAGAGCTGCTCGAAATAGTCGGATGCATGGTGGAGATGGTCGCCCCAGTCGAAGCCGAGCCAGTGCACGTCGGCCTTGATGGCGTCGATGTATTCCTGCTCTTCCTTGGTAGGATTGGTATCGTCGAAACGCAGGTGGCAGCGGCCGCCGAATTCCTGCGCCAGGCTGAAATTGAGGGCGATCGACTTGGCATGGCCGATGTGGAGATAGCCGTTCGGCTCCGGCGGGAACCGGGTCACGACCGTCTTGTGGCGCCCGGCCGCGAGGTCGGCGCGGACGATGTCGCGGATGAAGTCCTGCCCCGCCTCTCGCGCCGCCGTGTCGACTGCCGTCATGCCGATCCCTGTTGCGCCGCCGCGGCGCGGGGCCTATGTGCCAAATTCGCCCAAGGGCGCCAAGGGCGAATTGTACTCACTCCCGGTAGCTGTGGTACACGGGCGCCGATGCCGACCGACGCCGCCCCCCTCCCGCCATGACCGACCCCATCGTCGTTCGCTTTGCGCCTTCGCCCACCGGGTTTCTCCACATCGGGAGCGCGCGGACGGCGCTGTTCAACTGGCTCTACGCGCGCGCGCGCGGCGGCAAGATGCTGCTGCGAATCGAGGACACCGATCGCGAGCGCTCGACCGATGCGGCGATCGCGGCGATCCTCGATGGCCTCGGCTGGCTCGGCATCGAATGGGACGGCGACACCGTCTACCAGTTCGCTCGCGCCGCTCGGCACCGCGAGGTCGCCGAGGCGATGCGGGCCGCCGGCAATGCGTACTACTGCTATGCCACCCCCGACGAGCTCAAGGAGATGCGCGAAAAGGCGCGCAGCGAAGGGCGTTCGAAGCTCTACGACGGGCGCTGGCGCGACCGCGATCCATCGCAGGCCCCGCCCGGCGCCAAGCCGGTGATCCGGCTCAAGGCGCCGCTGACCGGGGAGACCGTGATCGAGGACCAGGTGCAGGGCCGGGTGGCTTGGCAGAATGAGAACCTCGACGATCTCGTGCTCTTACGCTCCGACGGCACGCCGACCTACATGCTCGCGGTCGTGGTCGACGACCACGACATGGGGATCACCCACATCATTCGCGGCGACGACCACCTCACCAACGCGGCCCGCCAGAAGCAGATCTACGATGCGCTCGGCTGGACCGTGCCGGTGATGGCGCACATCCCCCTGATCCACGGTCCGGACGGCGCAAAACTCTCCAAGCGCCACGGCGCGCTTGGGGTCGATGCCTACCGGGCGATGGGCTACCTGCCGATCGCCATGCGCAACTACCTGGTGCGGCTCGGCTGGAGCCACGGCGACCAGGAGATCTTCTCCACCGAGGAGATGATCAAGGCTTTCGATCTGCCGCAGATCGGCCGCTCGCCGGCGCGCTTCGATTTCGCCAAGCTTGAGAGCCTCAATGGCCATTATATTCGGCAGACCGCCGACCCCGATCTGTTGGCCGAGATCGAGCGGGTGCTGCCGCACATCGCAGGCGGGCCGGAACTCGCCAAGAAACTTACGCCCGAGCTGCGCGACAAGCTGATCGCGGCGATGCCCGGGCTCAAGGAGCGGGCGAAGACCCTGGTCGAACTGGTGGACGCGGCGCGCTACGTGTTCGCCGACCGGCCGCTCGTGCTCGATGACAAGGCCGCTGTGCTGCTGACCACCGATGCGCGTGCGCTGCTCGGTGATATTTCCAACGAGCTCAGGGCGGTCGAGCCCTGGACCGTGGAGGCGACCGAACAGGTGGTCCGCGCCTTCGCCGAGCGCCGAGGCATCAAGCTCGGCGGCGTTGCCCAGCCGCTGCGCGCCGCGCTGACCGGGCGGACCACCTCGCCGCCGATCTTCGACGTCCTCGCCGTGCTGGGGAAGAGCGAGAGCCTCGGCCGGCTGCACGACCAGATTGCGGGCGGAACCAGGCCGGCGGCCTGAGGCGACGGCCGGTCGCCCCTCCCGCAGCCATGCCGCCACGGTGGGGTCTGACGTGCCCCAGTAGCCCGACCTTCGTCCATCTTGCAGCGCACACAGGGATGGGATACCCACAAATTGGACCTCTCCCGCGGACATGGCTCCTTGCCGATCCTGTGACGCCCACAGGGGTCCGCCGGGCGACGAAAACCTGAGGGCTCGATCATGGACGCAAAGAACGAGGCCAGCACCAAGTCCGGCCAACTCACCGTCGGCAACCAGAGCTGGTCGTTCCCGATCTTCGACGGCACGATCGGCCCGGCGGTCATGGACATCGGCAAGCTCTATGCCCAGACCGGAATGTTCACCTACGATCCCGGCTTCACCTCGACCGGCAGCTGCGAGTCCAAGATCACCTATATCGACGGCGACGAAGGCGTCCTGCTCTATCGCGGCTATCCGATCGAACAGGTGGCCGAGCACGGCGACTTCCTGGAGACCTGCTATCTCCTGCTCTACGGCGAGCTGCCGACCCCGGCGCAGAAGGCGGACTTCGACAATCGCGTGACCCATCACACAATGGTGCACGAGCAGATGAGCCGCTTCTTCCAGGGCTTCCGCCGCGACGCCCACCCGATGGCGATCATGACCGGCTGCGTCGGCGCGCTCTCGGCATTCTATCACGACTCCACCGACATCTCCGATCCGCACCAGCGCATGGTCGCCTCGATCCGCATGATCGCGAAAATGCCGACGCTCGCGGCCATGGCGTACAAATATTCGATCGGCCAGCCGTTCGTCTATCCGAAGAACGAGCTCGACTACGCCACCAATTTCCTGCGCATGTGCTTTGCGGTTCCGTGCGAGGACTTCAAGCCGAACGCGGTGCTCGCCCGCGCCATGGACCGCATTTTCATCCTGCACGCCGACCACGAGCAGAACGCGTCGACGTCGACGGTCCGGCTCGCGGGCTCCTCGGGCGCCAACCCGTTCGCCTGCATCGCCGCCGGCTGTGCTTCGCTGTGGGGGCCGGCGCATGGCGGCGCCAACGAAGCCGCGCTCAAGATGCTCGCGGAAATCGGCCGGGTCGAGCGCATCCCCGAATTCGTCAAGCGCGCCAAGGACAAGAACGACTCGTTCCGCCTGATGGGCTTCGGCCACCGGGTCTACAAGAACTACGACCCGCGCGCGAAGATCATGCAGCGCACCTGTCACGAGGTGCTGGCCGAGCTCGGCATCAAGGACGATCCGCTGCTCGACGTCGCGATGGAGCTCGAGCGCATCGCGCTGCACGACGATTATTTCATCGATAAGAAACTCTACCCGAACATCGACTTCTATTCGGGCATCACGCTCAAGGCGATGGGTTTCCCGACCGCGATGTTCACGGTGCTGTTTGCGGTGGCACGCACGGTCGGCTGGATCGCGCAGTGGAAAGAGATGATCGAGGATCCGGATCAGAAGATCGGGCGGCCGCGCCAGCTCTACACCGGCGCGCCGCGCCGCGACTACCAGCCGATCTCGCGCCGGAAGTGACACGCACGGCCGGGGTTATTGCCCGATCGCCTCGCCCAGGGGGGTGCGATGGCCAAGAAAGCACGCGAAATCGTTTCGGCGGTCGAAGAACTGCCGTTCGAATACGACAAGGAAAAGTACCACTCGCATCTGATCGAGCAGTACAAGCTCTACGTCGAGATGGTCGACCGCCTCAGCGCGCGGCGAGTCCTGGTCAATAACTCCTTCATCACGCTCACGGGCGCCGCCGCCATCGCCTATGCGGCCGCTCCGACGAGCTTCCCCGGCGGTCCAGCCGTGTTCTTTCAGGCCGGCATCACGCTCGCCTGCATCCTGCTGGCGATCCTGTGGCGTGAGACGATCGTGTACTATCGGCATCTGTCCGACGCCAAATTCCTGGTGATCCATGAGATGGAGGAACTGCTGCCGGCCCGACCCTATACCGTGGAGCACGATTATTTCATCAAGCAGCGCAAAGCCAAGCTCACGCCGTTCACCAAAGGCCTCTCCGATATGGAGACGTTTATCCCGGTCATCGCGGCGATCGCTGCGGGCTTGGCGCTGCTCTATACGCTTGCGATTTCGGCACGTCCGTTCTACGGGGCGATCTTGGGCGCAGGCGCTTGATGATGGCGCCAACTGTCGAGCGCGTGTCCGAGCCGAGCACGTTCAAGTATCGCGCATTCCTGAGCTACAGCCATCGCGACGCGCACTGGGCGAAGTGGCTGCATGCGGCGCTCGAAGGCTATAGCATCGACAAGGACCTGGTCGGGCGCCAGACCCCGGTCGGCGCCGTGCCGAAGGTGCTGCGCCCGATCTTCCGCGACCGCGAAGACTTTTCCGCCGGCCACTCGCTCACCGAACAGACCGCGGCCGCGCTCGATGCCTCTCAGTTCATGGTGGTGCTGTGTTCGCCGAATGCAGCGAAAAGCCAATACGTCAACGAGGAGATCCGCCGCTTCAAAGCGCTTGGCCGTGCCGACCGCGTCATTCCGGTCATCGTCGCGGGCGAGCCCGGCGATCCCGACGAGGAATGCTTCCCGCCGGCCTTGCGGTTCAAGCTTGGTTCGGACGGAGCGCTGACGGACGAGCGCGAGGAGCCGATCGCCGCCGATGCGCGCCCGCAGGGCGACGGCAAGGCCCTCGCCAAGATCAAGCTGATTGCCGGCCTGCTCGGCGTCGGTTTCGATGAGATCGTGCGGCGGGACCAGCGGGCGCGGCGGCGCCGGCATCGCATCTGGGGCGCGATCGCGGCGAGCTTTCTCTTTCTCGCGGTCATGGCCACCGGCAGCGCCGTCTACGCCTTCAATAAGCTGATCGAGTCGGAGGAAAATCTCGATCACGCCGTCGAGTTTGCCTACGGCTTTGTGTCCGAGGCGGCCGCCGAAGCGGATCGCTACGGCGTATCGGTCGAGACCACGCTGAAGCTCTTGCGCCGGGCCGAACAGGCGCTCGATTCGCTCATCAGCGCGGGCCGCGATACCGCACAGTTGCGCTACCGGCGGGCCCTGATGCTGCTGAACTTCGCCGAGACCTACCAGAAGCTTGGGCAGAGCCAGACCGCCCGGGAACGCGCCGAACTGGCGCGGTCGCAGTTGTCAGCGCTGGTGGCGCAGCATCCCGATCGCCTGGCGTGGCAGCGCGATCTCGCGATCGCGCACAACAGGCTCGGCGATATCCTGGGCGAGCAAGGCGCCCTCGCCGACGCGCTCGCCAACTACCGGGCCGCCCTCGACCTGCTCCAACGCCTCACGACCCTCGAGGCCCGCCGGCTCGATTGGCAGGTCGATCTCGCGCGGACCCTACCGGCACGCACTCGACGTCGCCGATCGGGTCGCCAAGCTCGCGCCCGAGAACCTCGACGCCCTGCAGGTCCTGTCGATCGCCCATCAGCGCATCGGCTACGTGCTGTCCAATCAGGGCGCCTTGGCGGAGGCACTCGAGCACTACCGTCAGAGCCTCGCGATCCGCCAGCGGCTGGTGACGGCCAGTCCCGAGAACACGCGCTGGCAACGGGAGCTGCTGGCTCTGCACAACGAGATTGGTGACGCGCTCAAAGCCAACGGCTCGCTCGCCGATGCGCTGGCCGAATATCGCAAAGGACTCGCCATCGCCGAGCGGCTCGCAAGTTCCGACCCGAAAAACGCCCAGTGGCAGCGCGAGTTGACGGTCTCCTATCTGCGGATCGGCGACATCCTGTTGCAGCAGCGGCTGCTCAATGAGGCGCTCGCCAGCTACCGCGCCGGGCTCGCCATCGCCGAGCGGCTGGCCGCGAACGATCCCCGCAATATCAACTGGCTGCGCGACGTAGCAATCTGGCATGACCGGGTGGCGCGCGTGCTGGAGGAGCAGGAACACTACGCCGAAGCGCTCGAAAGCTACCGCAAGAGCCTCGCCATGACCGAGCGGGTAGCAAAGGCCGATCCCGCCAACGCGGTCTGGCAACGCGATCTTGCTCTGGCCTATAGCCGCCTGGGCGACCTGCTGGTGGCCCGCTCGCTGCTCAAGGAGGCGCTGGACGCTTTCCGCGCCTCGCTTGAGCTCACCGAGCGGCTGGCCGGCCGCGACGCCAGCAACATGTCGCTGCAACGGGATGTCGCGGTCCTGTATGGGCGGATCGCTCTGGTGCTGCGCAGTCAGAAGGATCTCGCACAGGCGCTTGCCAACGATCGCAAGGCGCTTGCCATTTTTGAACGCCTGTGCGCCGCAAATCCGACCGACACCGTGTTGCAACGCGATGTGCTCGTGTCACACAACAATATCGGCGATGCGCTGGTCGGGTTGGGCAAGGCCGACGAGGCGATGACGCACTATCGCGCCGCGCTGGGGATCGCCGAGCGGCTCGCGGCTTCGGATCAAGAGAACGTGCAGTGGCAGCTCGATCTCGCCTCGGCACACCTTCATCTTGCCGTGATGAACGATGACCGCATCAACCGGCTCCGGATCGCGGCCGAGATCCTTCGCAAGCTGAAGGCGGCAGGCAAGCTGACAGCGCAGCAGGAAGCCCTGCTCGTGGCGGTCGAGGCGATGATCGCGCAGTCAGGAGCGGGTTGACGCGGGCGTTTCCGCGGCTCGACGGCGCTCCGCGTCACTCCGAGCGCGCCTTGCCGTCATAGGCCCAGGTCAGATAGGCGCCAGCCCAGGTGAAGCCGCCGCCGAAAGCGGCCATGATCAGCCGGTTGCCGGTCTTGAGTTTCGCTTCGTAGTCCCACAGGCACAGCGGGATCGACGCCGCGGTGGTGTTGCCGTACTTGTGGATCACCATCATGACGCGGTCCATCGGTAGGTTCATGCGCTCGGCGGTCGCCTCGATGATGCGGCGGTTGGCCTGGTGCGGGACCAGCCAGTCGAGGCCATCGCGGCTGAGCTTGTTGCGCGTCATCAGCTCGGTCGCCACGTCGGCCATGCGCGCGACCGCGAACTTGTAGACCGAGGCGCCCTCCTGGTGGACGTAGTGCAGCCGCTTCGCGACCGTCTCGGCGGTCGGCGGCAAGCGGCTGCCGCCGGCCTTCTGGTGCAGATGCGGCATGCCGGCGCCATCGGAGCGGATGATCGCGTCGTGAATGCCGCAGCCGTTCGGGCTAGGCTCGACCAGCACGGCCCCGGCGCCGTCGCCAAACAGCACGCAGGTCGCACGGTCGGTGTAGTCGATGATCGCCGACATCTTGTCGGCGCCGACCACGATGATCTTGCGCGCCGTGCCGGTGCCGATGAATTGCGTGGCGATGGTGAGCGCATAGACGAAGCCGGAACAGGCCGCCTGCACGTCGAAACTGCCGATGTTGCGGATACCGACCATGTCGCAGACGATGTTGGCGGTCGAGGGAAAGACCAGGTCGGGCGTCGTGGTCGCGCAGATCAGGAGGTCGACGTCCTGCGCCCGCGTGGCAGTGCGCGCCAAAAGGCCGCGCACGGCCTCGGCGGCCATGTGCGAGGTCCCGAGCCCCTCGCCCTTCAGGATCCGCCGCTCCTTGATGCCGGTGCGCTCGGTGATCCAGGCGTCGCTGGTATCGACCATGCGCGCGAGTTCGGCATTGTCGAGGACATAGTCCGGCAGATGGCCATGCACGCCCGTGATCGCAGCTTTGATCGTGGTGTGGTCGGTCACGGGTTGGTTGGCCTTGGGCGGGTCAATGTGGATTGGCGCATGGTAGGGGCAAGCGTTGCGGCGGCCAAGCTTTTCAGGGGGGCGCCGGCCGGCGCGCCAGGAGCTCGAGCACGGCTTCGGCCGCGCGCGCGCTCGGGGCCATGCCGCCGGTGCCGAGGATGCCATCCAGCCGCTTGAACGCCTCAATCTGGCGGGCGCGGGCGGGCGTATCGCCGATGATGTCCGCAAGGGCCGGCGCCACGTTGGCAGCCGTGCACCGGCTCTGCAAAAATTCCGGGATGACAAATTCCTTGAGCACAAGATTCGCCAGGATTACGGAGCGGACCCGGACCGCGGGATGGATCCGGACGATCCAGTCCAGCAGCAGGCCCTCGAGCATGGGGATGCGGTAGGCCGCGACGCTCGGCACGCCGGCGAGCGCGAGCTCGAGCGTGACGGTGCCGGACGCGGCGAGCGCTGCGCGGGCGCGGCGAAAGGCGGCATGCTTATCGGCCTCGCTGGTGACGATGCGCGGCGGCGTCGGCCATTGCGCGGTCAGTTCAGAAATCGCCGGGACGAGATGCGGCAAGGTCGGGAGCACGACGTCGAGCGGCCCGTGCTGCGCGGCGACCAGGCCGAGCGCCTCGCCGAACAGCGCACCAAGGCGGCGCACTTCGCTCGGCCGGCTCCCCGGCAGCGCCAGCACGAGCGGAGGCTCGGCGGCGCGCATGCCGGCTTCGTCCGCCGAGGGCCGCAGATCATCGAGATGCCCCAGCAACGGATGGCCGACATAGACGCACGGGGGACCGCCGAGCTGTCGATGCACCTCCGGCTCGAACGGGAGCAGGGCGAGCACGAGATCGATCGAGGGGCGCATGGCACGCGCCCGGCCCCGCCGCCAGACCCAAACGCTCGGCGAGACATATTTCACGATCGGCAGGCCCGGCAGGCGGCGGCGCACACGGGCCGCGATCCTGTGCGTAAAGTCCGGCGCATCGATCAACACGAGCACGTCGGGAGGCTTCGCCACGATCGCATCGACGGTCTCGCGCATGTGCCGCAGGATGGTCGGAAGCCTGGCGATGACAGTGGCCATCCCGATCGTGACCAGATCCTCGATCGGAAACAGGCTCGCCATGCCCTCCCCGGCCATGCGCGGGCCGCCGACACCGCGGAACGTGACTGCGCCCGGTCGCGCGCACGCCAACGCCTGCATCAGCCCGGCGCCGAGCGAATCGGCGGAGCTCTCGCAGGCGACCAGGAACACATCGAGGTTCCCGATGCCGGCCTGCGGGCGCGCGTTCACGGCGCGCTCCGTGGGGGCGCCGGCACGCCGACCACGAACAGGCCCGCAGCATCGGCGGCGCGGATCAACTCGTGCAGGTCGGCGGTGATGGCGCCCTTCCCCTCCACCGCCAGCCCGGCAAGGCCCGCCGCGGCCGCAGCCGCGACCGTGCGGGCGCCGACCGAGGGCAGATCGAAGCGGCGGTCCTGGCTTGGTTTCGGCGCCTTGACCAGAACGCCGGACCGGTCTGGGAGGTGAAGCTTGCCATCGCGGCGCAGGTCGGCAATGCGGGCAAGCATACGGTCGGTCCCCTCCGCCGCCTCGACCGCGATCACCCGATTGGCGGCCACGACGACGGCCTGTCCGACGTCGAACGGACCCATGGCGGCGATCAGCGCCTGGCCGGCGGCAATATCGGCCTGATCACTCGTCGAGGGTTCATGGCGGCCCAGCCGGCCTTCCGGAACGAGAATCTCCGGCGCCACCTCCTGCGCGCCCACCAATCTGAATCCGAGATGCTCGAATATCTGTCCGGCCCCGGACAAGAGGTGGTCGTCGCCGCCCCGGTACGCCGCAATGATGCGGGGCAAGAGCCGCAGCGTGGTGAGGTCGACACGCAGCTGCGCGATGGGGGGCCGGGTCAAGGCGCCGATGAACACCACGTCCCGGCAACCCTCCTGCCGGGCGAGGCGCCGGAAGCGGCCCAGCTGAGCCAGCCGCCCCCAGTGGTGCGGATAACGCGCAACGTCCTTGGGGCGGATGCATCAGCGGACGGGATTCGCCTGCGCGGATGAAGGCGAGAATCTTTCCCACCAGCGGATCGCCGGCGAACTCGCCTTCGACCCGCGCTAGCCGGTCGCGAAACACGCCGCCGTCCAGAAATAAGGTCTGGTAGGCGCGCCGCACGCGGTGGATGTCGTCGCGGGTGAGCCCGCGGCGGCGCATGCCGATGACGTTGAGCCCCTGCAGCACGGAGCGCTGGCCGATCGCGAAGCCGAACGGAATGATGTCGGCCGCCACCCCGCTCACGCCGGAGACCATGGCGCCCTCGCCGATGCGGACGAACTGATGGACCGCGGTCGCTCCACCGAGCACCACGCGGTCGCCGAGCGTGACATGGCCGCCGAGAACGGCGTTGTTGGCGAGGACCACATCGTCGCCGACGTGGCAGTCGTGCCCGACATGCGACCCGACCATGAAGAAGCCGCGGTCCCCAATCCGGGTGGCGCCGCCGCCGTCTTCGGTGCCTAGGTTCATGGTCACGTTCTCGCGGATGTCGCAGCCCTCGCCAATGATGAGCTGCGTCGGCCCGCCGCGATACTTGACCGACTGCGGCGGCGTGCCGAGTGAGCCGAACGGATAGACCATGCTCCTCGGCCCGATCGTCGTGTGGCCGGTCACGTGCACATGGGCGACGAGCCGGCAGCCCTCGCCGATCACGACATGCGGGCCGATCACGCAATAGGGCCCGATGGTGGCTCCCGCTCCAATATCCGCGCCCTTGTCAACGCGGGCGGTGGCGTCGATCGCCGTCATCGAGCCTATCCGATGATGATCATGGCGCCGACCTCGGCCTCGGCCACGACCTGTCCGGCGACCTTGGCTTCGCCGCGATACCACCACATATTCTTTTTCCGGGCCTTCTTGGTCATGTGATATTCGATCGTGTCGCCAGGCGTCACCGGCTTGCGAAACTTCGCTTTGTCGATGGTGAGGAAGAAGACCGCCTTCTCTTGCGGCAGAGCCTCCGCCAGCGTGCAGATCACGCCGGCGGTCTGCGCCATGCCCTCGATCATCAGCACGCCGGGAAACACCGGGTTGCCGGGAAAATGCCCCATGAACTGCGGCTCGTTGGCCGTGACGTTCTTGATTCCAATCCCGCCCTGGTCGCCGCGGATATTGATGATCCGATCGATCATCAGAAATGGATAGCGATGCGGCAACGATTTGAGGATGGTGGCGATGTCCGCCGCCTCGAGCGTGGTCCCTGTGTCACTCATGCGGCATTCTCACTCGTCCTCGTCGCCGCGGCCCGCCTTCGCCTTGGTCTCCTTGGCCAGCCGCTCCAGGGTCGCGATTTCCCGCAGCCATTGCCGCCCCAGCTTCGCGGGCGCTCCGCCCCAGCGCTCCCCGGGCGGAACATTGTGCATGACGCCGGCTCCCGCGGCGAGCATCGCACCGGCCCCGATCGTGACGTGATCGGTGACCCCCGCCTTGCCGCCCATGACGACGCCGTCTTCGAGTATGCTGCTGCCGGATAGGCCGACGTGTGCGGCCAGCAGGCAATGGCGTCCAATCGAGACGTTGTGCGCGATCTGGACGAGATTGTCGATCTTGGTCCCCTCGCCGATCACCGTATCCCGGATCGCGCCCCGGTCGATCGTGCTGTTGGCCCCGATCTCGACGTCGTCCTGGATGATGACCCGGCCGATCTGGGGAATCTTGTTGGCGCCCCTGGCGCCGCGGGCAAATCCGAACCCGTCCTGCCCAATGGCGCAGCCCGGATGAACGATCACCCGGTCGCCGATCAGGGCATGGGTGATCGAGACGTTGGCCCCGATCGCGCAGTCGCGGCCGATCCGGACCCCGGGTCCGATGGCGGCGCCGGCGCTGATCACCGTGCCGCCACCGATCTCGGCGCGCGGCCCGATCACGGCACCCGGATCGATCGTCACGCCGCTCTCCACGCGCGCACTCGGATGCACATGAGCGCCCGACGCGACGCCACTGGCCTCGAACAGCGAGGACGGCCGCAATGCGTCCGGAAACAGTGTCCGCGCCACCTCCACGAAGGCACGATAAGGGTCGCGGGCCCGCAACACGCTGACGCGCTCGGGCACGCCGGCGGCCAGTCGCTCCGCCGCCAGGCAGGCGCCGGCGGCGGTTGCCGCCGCCTGATCGGCATATTTGACGCTGTCGAGAAAGGCGAGGTCGCGCGGGGTGGCGCGGTCGAGCGCGGCGACGCCGGTGATACACCGATCGAGCTCGGCGCCGGCACGCGGCTCGGCCCCCGTGAGCGCGGCGATCTCGCGCAAAGTGAGGCCCGGCCTCGGCTTGAAAAAATACGGCGCGCTCATCTGACTAGCGTCCCGATTCCGAAGTTCGCCAACAATCGCGGCACATTCTCATGCGAACTTCGGAATTAAGGGACACTAGCAGCTCTATGATTTCTAGTGCCCCTTTGAATCCGAAGTTCGCAATCGGACTCCCGGCACTGGTGTTGCGAACTTCGGGTTCGGGGCACCAGTACCGTGGCGCCGCCGGCGGACATCAGAACGTGATCCGTCAGAACGTCGTCCCACCGCCGAAACGGAACATCTGTTTCCGGTCGAAAATCTGCTTTGTCAACGGGAATGCCAGGTCGAATCGGATCGGCCCGAACGGCGAGGCCCACAGGATGCCGGCACCGACCGAGCTATTGATGAACATGTCGTTGTTCGACAGCTGAAGCCTTTCGTTGGTCACGATCCATTGCGTCGGACCGACGTAGTGCCACAGCGCGCCAGCGTCGGCGAACACCGCAAATTTGACACCGGCATCCTTGGGCAGGAAGTAGACCGGCGACTGGAACTCAAGACTCGCGCCCCAATAAAGCGAACCGCCGAGCGCGTCCTGGAAGGTTCCCGGCGTGATATCGCGCGGTCCAATGCCCGATGGCGCGAAGCCGCGAACGAGCTGCGGGCCCATCTGGAAATGATCGAGCATGCGCAGATTGCTGCCGTCGACCGGATCCTTCTTGCCCCAGCCCTGGATGTAGCCGCCCTGCAGGTGCAGCACGCCGACGACGTCCTGCACGACTTCGTAGTAGCTGCGAACGTTGCCGGTCGTGCGGATGTACTGCACGTCGCCGCCGGCGCCGGCGAAGTCCTGCTTCAAGACGGCGAGCAGGCCGCTGGTCGGGTTCCGGTTGTTGTCGAGCGTATTGTAGGAGATATCGTAGCCGACGAGCGAGGTTAGCACGGAGCCTTGCGCCAATTCCCTGCGCACCGCCAGCGACGCCTCGCCGTCGGTGAAGCAGGTCTGGTTGATTTGACCGTCCGTTCCTTGGAACGTGAATCGCGGCTCCGTTCCATACACCGAGGGCGTCGGGAACGTATTGACAAAGTCCGGTGCGACGTTGTTGCAGTTCATCAGGCTGAACGGCAGCGTGACCTTCTGGGAGAACAGCGAATAGCGCAGTTGCAGCCCGAGGTCTTCGCGCAGCGCAAACCCCAGCCGCGTGCTGCCGCCGGTCGTCCTGGTCTCGTACGACGTGTATTGGGTCGACTTTTGAATCTTCGATGACAGATCGAGGCCCCAGGCCACGCGATAGCCCAAGAGGTAGGGTTCCACGAACGAGAGCGAGTAGCCGCTCGCATTCTGGCCGTACTGGACGGCGGCCTTGGCGTAGAGGCCGAGGCCGAGCAGGTTGCGCTCACCGATCGAGACTTCGCCCATGAACCCGTCAGCGGTGGAGTAGCCGCCGGCAACCGAGAACTCGCCGGTGGACTGCTCTTCCACGATGACGTTGATGACGACGCGGTCGGGTGCCGATCCGGGCTCGGTCGTGACCTTGACCTCCTTGAAATAGGTCAGGTTCTTCAGGCGCCGTTCGGCGCGCGCGATCAGCGCCCGGTTGTAGGGGTCGCCTTCCGCCACGTCGAACTCGCGCCGGATCACGTGGTCGCGGGTGCGCACGTTGCCGCGGATGTTGATCTGCTCGATATAGACGCGGGCGCCGTCCTCGACCGTGAAGGCGATGTTCACCCTCCGCGCCTGCGGATCGCGATCGGCGCGCGGACGCACGGACACGAACGCGAATCCCTGGCGAGCGGCTTCGATTGTCATGTCCTCGACGGTCTTCTCGACCGCCTCGGTATTGAACACATCGCCGGGGGACACCCGCAGCCGCGACCGCACGAGCCCCGGGTCGAGCGCCCGGATGGTCGAGTTCACGTCGACAGTGCCGACGCGGAACTGCTCGCCCTCCTCGATGGTGAAGCGAATGACGAAGCCGCGCGCGCCCGGGTCGAACTCGACCATCGCGCCGACAACGCGCACGTCGATGTAGCCGCGCTTGAGATAGAATCGGCGCAGCAACTCGCGATCGGCCTCGAGGCGATCCGGATCGTAGATGTTGGTGCTCTGAAGGAATGACAGCAGGCCGGTCTCGGAGGTCTTGATCACCTCCTTCAGCCGGTAGCTGGAAAACGCCCGGTTGCCGACGAACTCGATCGTCCGCACCGTGGTGCGCGCGCCTTCGGCGATTTCGAAGACCAGATCGACACGGTTGTTGGGCAGGTCGATGATGACCGGATTGACGCGCACGTCGAAGCGGCCGCTGCGCCGGTAGACCTCGACGATGCGCTGAACGTCCGATTGCACGAGCGGACGCGACAGCGTGCCGCGCTCCTTGGATTGGATCTCGAGCTTGAGTTGCTCGTCCTTGACCCGCGTATTGCCCTCGAAAGCGATGCGATTGATGACCGGGTTCTCGACCACCGTCACGATGATCTGAATGCCCCGTACCTGAATGCGGACGTCCTGGAACAGCCCGGTGGCGATCAGGGCCTTGTAGGCTTCGTCGATTTCGAATGCCCCGATCCGGCCGCCTGGGCCGGGCTTGAAATAGGAGCGGATCGTGCTGGCTTCGACCCGCCGATTGCCCTCGACCACGATGTTGGCAACAGTCTGCCCATAGGCGGAACCCGCCGGCACGACGGCAGGGGCAACGCTGAACACCATCCCCGCGAGGACCAAGCAGACGACGCTCAGCCCCCGAATGATCCCCAAATTCATCCGCAACGCGCCCTCATTCCCCTTCGACCGTTTCGGAGTCGGCCACCCCGAGGGTCCCCGCTTCTACCCACTTTTTGTGTCAGTGCAAGGAAACTCCGTCCTTGCTTTCCCCTTTATTCCCAAGACGTTGCTCGATTGTCACGACACTACCAGAGTGCCATGCAATTACGAGAAAAACCACTTCTTTACGTGCCGGCTGATGTCGTTGTAGGTTGCAAAAACCATCAACATTACAACCAGTGCGAGCCCTATGCGGAACCCGACCTCCTGGGCGCGCTCCGACAGCGCGCGGCCGCGAACTTTTTCGATGCTATAGAACAGAAGATGGCCGCCATCGAGTAGCGGGATCGGAAACAGATTGAGCAGGCCGATCGAGATCGACAGGACCGCCGTCAGTTGCAGAAGCGCCAGCATGCTGACGAAGAAGACCTGGCACGAAACCTCGGCAATCCGGATCGGACCGCCGACCTGATCGGCCGATTCCCGCCCGGAGAACACCCCGCCGATATAGCTCAGGGTCCTCTCGATGACGAACCACGTTTCCTGCACCCCCCAGACGACCGCCCCGACTGGCGAGACCGGCTCATAGAGCCGCTCGTTGGGGTCGGTGGACCGGCCGATTCCGAGGATGCCGACACGTTGGACATTGCCGAACGCGTCCTCCCGCTCTTCGAGCCTTGGCACCGCAGTCAGGGTTAGTTCCTGTTCGCCGCGCTTGACCACAATGACGAGCGTCTCGCCCGCGCTGCGGGTCACGATCCGCTGCATCTCGGTGAAAGTCTCAATCCGGCGGCCGTTGATCGACAGGATGATGTCGCCCGGCTTGAATCCGGCGGCCTCGGCGGGACTGCCCGCTACCACCGTGTCGACCCGCGGGATCGAGCTCGGCTTGCCCATATAGGCGGCGAAGCCGGCAAAGATCACGATCGCCAGGAGGAAATTCGCGAATGGCCCGGCCGCCACGACGGCGGCCCGCTTGCCCACCGGCTGGTCCACGAAGCTCTCGCGCCGGTCCGCCTCGCTCATGCTGGCAACCGCAGCCTGATCAGGGACGCTGGCTGCGTTCTCGTCGCCCAGGAATTTCACATATCCGCCAAGTGGAACAGCGGAGATCTTCCATCGGGTACCGTGGCGGTCATCGAAGCCGAACAGCTCAGGCCCGAATCCAATGGAGAACACCAGGACCCGGACCCCGCACCAGCGCGCGACCAGGAAATGGCCGAGCTCGTGGAAGAACACCACAACGCTGAAGACGAACAGGATCGGCAGGCCAAACCAGCAGCTGAAGATCGGCTTCAGAAAGTTCAAATCCATGATCAGCTAAGTCCCCGCCCCGCCTTCGCCCCAGAAGACGCCGAACTTCTTAGAATGCCTTTGCGGCAATTTCGGGCAAGAGCTCATCAGCCAACAATCTGGAATCATGGTCAACACCCAGTGCGTCCTCGATACTTGTGGGTTCCCGCGTGAGGCCGCGCCGCGCGGCGGCCGCCAGGGTGGCCTCGACCAGCGCCGCAATCCCCAGGAATCTCAAGCCGCGGCCGAGGAACGCGGCCACCGCGACCTCATTAGCGGCATTGAGCACGGTCGGAGCGCCGCCGCCGGCCTCGAGCGCGCGGCGCGCGAGCGCCAGCGCCGGGAACCGTTCCAAATCGGGATTCTCGAATACGAGGGTCCCATGGCGCGCAAGGTCGAGCCGCTGCGCCGGCCCGGAAATACGCGTCGGCCACGCCAGGCAATGGGCGATCGGGATGCGCATGTCGGGGCTGCCGAGCTGGGCGATGAGCGAGCCGTCGCGGAACTCGACGAGGCCATGCACGATCGACTGCGGGTGGACCAGCACGTCGATCTCGCTCGGCGCGAGCGCGAACAGGTGATGAGCCTCAATCACTTCCAGGCCCTTGTTCATCAGCGTTGCCGAGTCGATGGTCACCTTCGGTCCCATCGTCCAGTTGGGGTGCTTCAGCGCCTGCTCCGGGGTCGCGGCCCGGATCGCCGCCGCCGAGGCGGTGCGGAACGGGCCGCCCGAGGCGGTCAGGATGACGCGCCGCACGTCCTCGCGGCGGCTGCCGCTCATCGCCTGGAACAGGGCATTGTGCTCGGAGTCGACCGGCAGCACCGTCGCGCCTGAGGCCGCGGCGCGCCGCATGAACAGGCTGCCCGCGCATACCAGCGTTTCCTTGTTGGCAATGGCGACGATGGCGCCGCGTTCGGCGGCGGCGAGCGTCGGCTTAAGGCCGGCGGCCCCGGTGATCGCGCCGATCACCCATTGGGCGGGCCGCTGCGCTGCCTCGATCAGTGCGCTCTCGCCGGCGCCCGCCTCGATGCCGCTACCGGCGAGCGCCTCCTTCAACTCGCCGTAGGCGGCCGGATCGCCCACGGCCGCAAAGCGCGCGTTCAGCTCGCGCGCCAGTGCGGCGAGCGCGAGCGCGCTCTTGTTCGCGCTCACCGCCTCGACCCGGTAGCTCGCGCGCTCGCGCTTGATCAGGTCGATCGTGCTTGCGCCGATCGAGCCGGTCGCGCCAAGGATGGTGACGCTGCGCTCGGCAGCGACACGCGCGCGCTGATCGGACGGCACTGCCGGCGTCGGGATCGACATCACCTCACCATACTCAAACCATGTCACCAGACCAGGAGCCCGCGCGCGGGCGCCGTTACGCCACCGTGCGCAAGTCCGATCAATGCTGCAGCAACCGCCGCCGTCAGGAAGCCGTCGAGCCGATCCATGAGCCCGCCGTGGCCCGGGATCAACTGGCTCGAATCCTTGGCCCCGAACCGTCGCTTCAGGGTCGACTCGAACAGATCACCAGCCTGGGCGACGATCGACAGCACGACGGCGAGCAGCGCCAAAGCCACCATGTTGGCGAGACCGGCCGCCAGCGCAAGCGCCATCGCCGCCGCGATGGCCGCGGCCACACCGCCGATCGCGCCGGACCAGGTCTTCTTCGGGCTGACCTGCGGCGCCAGCTTGGGGCCGCCGACCGCCCGCCCGACAAAATAGGCGAGAATGTCGGTGGCCCAAACGATCGCGAACAGGAAGACGATCGCCAGGAAGCCATACTGGGCATCGGAGCGCAGCACGATCGGCGCCAGTCCCAGGAGCCCCGCATAGGGAACCCCGGCCGCGATCCAGGCGCGCTGCTCCCGCGACGCCAGCGCCGTCACCGCCAGCATTCCCATGGCCAGCACCGTCACCGCGGCGAGCAGGCGGACCTCGTGAATGTCATCATTCGACCCATATGCGACCGCTCCGGCGAGCAGAACAGCGAGCAACACCGAGGCGCCGCCGGTCATCAGGATCGCGCGCCGGTCGCTGCCGGCAACGAGCGTGGTCCATTCCCACAGCACGGTGAACGCCGCGATGCCCCAAAAGGCCGTGAAGACCCACCCGCCGAAATAGGCCACGCCGACGGCAAGCGGTACGAGCACCAGGGCCGACACGATGCGTAAGGCCAGTTCGCTGCCGCCGAGCTTGGCGGTGCGCAGCGGACGCGCGGGGTCCGCGTTCGCCATCCTCAGGAGCCGGTCTTGGCGATTAGACCGCCGAAACGGCGCTCGCGCCGGCGGTACTCGGCGATCGCCCCTTCAAGCGTGGCGCGGTCGAAGTCGGGCCAGTAGGTCGGGACGAAGACGAGCTCGCTGTAGGCCGCCTGCCAGAGCAGGAAATTCGAGAGCCGCTGCTCGCCGCTGGTGCGGATGATGAGGTCTGGATCGGGCAGATCAGGAGCATCGAGCGAGGCGGCGATCCGCTCGGCGGTGATCGCGCTTGCCGGCAGGCGGCCGGCCGCGACTTCGGCCACGAGGCGTTGCGCCGCGCGCGCGATCTCCTGCCGTCCGCCATAGTTGAAGGCGACCACGAGCGTGAGCTTGGTGTTGTGCTTGGTCAGGTCCTCGGCCTCTTCAAGCAGCCGCCTGATCTCCGGGTCGAGATCGTCGCGCTCGCCGATCACGCGCACGTGCACGCCGTTCTGATGGAGCTCGACCAGATCGTTGCGGATGAAGCGCCTCAGCAAGCCCATGAGGTCGCGAATCTCGGACGGCGGACGCGACCAGTTCTCTGAGCTGAACGAAAAGATGGTGAGGATGCTGATGCCGAGATCGCCCGCCGCGCGCACGGTGCGGCGCAGCGCCTCGACGCCGCGCCGATGCCCCTCGGTGCGCGGAAGGCCACGCGCGGCGGCCCAGCGGCCGTTGCCGTCCATGATGATGGCAACGTGACGAGGTACGGCGAATTCGCCGATCTGCGGGACACTGGTCAGCGCCTCGGCATTGGACATGCAGCGCTACCTCACACCGTGAGGATCTCCTTTTCCTTTGCGGCAAGCATCCGGTCGAGCTCGGCGATCACGTCATCGGTCAGCTTCTGCACCTGCTCGGAGGAGCGCTTGCCATCGTCTTCGCTGATCTTGTGATCCTTTTCCAGCTTCTTGAGCACATCGAGTCCGTCGCGCCGCACATGGCGGACCGCGACCTTGGCCGCCTCCACGTATTTGTGCGCGACCTTGACCAGGTCCTTGCGGCGCTCCTCGTTGAGCTCGGGGATGCGAAGCCGCAGCACCTGACCTTCGGTCGAGGGCGTCAGCCCGAGATTGGAGGCCGAGATCGCTTTTTCGACCGCGTGGATCATCGACTTGTCCCAGACCTGCACCGACAGTAGACGCGGCTCAGGCACGCTGATGGTCGCCAGCTGATTGAGCGGCATGTGGCTGCCATAGGCCTCAACCTGCACCGGCTCGAGCAGGCTCGCGGACGCCCGGCCGGTGCGCAAGCCGCCCAACTCCTGCTTCAGCACCTGAACTGCGCCCTGCATGCGTCGCTTTAGCTCGTTGATGTCATGTGTCGCGGTTGCCATGGCGATGCCCCTTGGAAGGCGTTCCGTCGGTAGTCGAGACCGCCTCGCACAACCGGAATGGTCCGGCGGCCGTTCACGAAGTAACGATCGTTGAGCGTCCCTGCCCTTGCAGGATCTCCTCGATCGCTCCCTTTGTCTGGATCGAGAACACGATGATAGGTATACGATTTTCCTGGGCAAGCGCGAAGGCGGTGGCATCCATGACCCGCAACCGGCGCTCGATCGCCTCCTGGGCGGTCAGCCGATCGTAGCGCTTGGCCGTCCTGACCGCCTTGGGGTCGGCGCTATAGACCCCATCGACGTCGGTGGCCTTCAGGACCGCCTCGGCGCCGATCTCGGCAGCCCGCAACACCGCGGTCGTGTCGGTGGTGAAGAACGGATTGCCGGTGCCGGCCGAGAACAGGACCATTCGGCCGGCTTCAAGATGCCGAAGCGCCCGCCGGCGGTCGTAGGTCTCGCAGACTTCCGGCATCGCGATGGCCGACATCGTGCGCGCCTTGGCGCCCGCCCGCTCGATTGCGGTCTCGAGTGCGAGCGCGTTCATGACCGTCGCCAGGATGCCCATCATGTCGGCGGTGACGCGCGGGATGCCCTGCTCGGATACCTTGACGCCGCGAAAGATGTTGCCGCCGCCGACCACGACCCCCACGGCAACGCCGAGCGCCTGCGCCGCCACCAAGTCGGCCGCGATGCGCTCAAGTGTCGGCTGATGAATGCCGAAGGAGTCCGGCCCCATGAGGGCCTCGCCGGAAACTTTCACGACCACGCGGCGGTAGATCGGACTGGCCATGATGCGCTCGCTCGGTCTGCGCGGTCTCGAATGCGCCGTCCCCAATTCACCGCCCTACTCGCGGCCGCGCGTCGCGCGACCGAACAAACACGTCGCGATCAGCGCGGTGCAACCGCTGCCGCCACCTCGGCGGCAAAATCCTTCTCCTCCCGCTCGATGCCTTCGCCGAGCGCATAGCGCACGTAGCCCGCGACCTTGATCGGGGCACCGACTTGGGCCTCGGCCTCCTTGACCGCCTGGGCCACGCTCTTGCTCGGATCGTGGATATAGGCCTGATCGAGCAGGCAGACCTCCTTGTAGAAGGTCTTGAGCCCTGATTCGACGATCTTGTCGATGACATTCGCAGGTTTCCCCTGCTCCTTGGCCTTGGCGGCAAGCACGTCCTTCTCGCGCCGGACCACCTCGGGATCGAGGCCAGACGGGTCGAGCGCTTGCGGATTGGACCAAGCCACCTGCATGGCGACGTTCCGGCCGATGCGCGCGAGCTCGTCGGCCTTGCCGGTCGACTCGAGCGCGACGATGACGCCGATCTTGCCGAGGTTCTCGAACACCGCGTTGTGCACGTAGCTCGCGACCGCGCCTTTCTTGACTTCGAGCGAGGCCGCCCTGCGCAGCGTGATGTTCTCACCGATCTTGGCAATCGATTCCGCGATCGCGTCGGCGACCGTGAGGTTGCCGACCTTGGCCTTCTTGATCACCTCGACGTCGGTGCCGGCCGTGAGCGCCACGTCGGCGATCATCCTGACCAGGCCCTGGAAGAAATCGTTGCGGGCGACGAAGTCGGTCTCCGAATTGACCTCGACGACGACGCCCTTGGTGGCGGTCACGGCCACGCCGATCAGGCCCTCGGCCGCGATGCGGCTGGCCTTCTTGGCGGCCTTGGCGAGCCCCTTCTTGCGCAGGAGGTCGACGCCGGCCTCCATGTCGCCGTTGGTCTCGGCGAGCGCGGCCTTGCAGTCCATCATGCCCGCGCCGGTCCGCTCACGCAGCTCCTTGACCATCTGTGCGGTGATGTTGGCCATCGAAAGTCATCCTCTTGGGGTCATGCGTGTGTGTCCCGGGGCGTCGTCGTTCAGGCGAATCGAAGCCGCGGCGCGGGCCCGCAAGTCGAACGGCCTATTCCGCTTCCGCGCTGAGTGTCTTCGCCTGCGCGATCCAGCCTTCCGTGCGGCCGGGTAGTCCGACCTCTTCGCCGATCTTATGGGCCGCCTCGGGCTTGAGGCTTGCGATCTGCCAGTAATGGAAGATGCCGAGATCGTTGAACTTCTTCTCGATCGTGGGCGACACGTGACCGAGCTTTTTGAGATCGTCGGCAACGCCACGCGGGCCCGAGAGTACCTCGTAGCCGGCGTCGTCGGCCGCCGGCGGCAGTTCCTCCAGGATCACTGGCTGCGCCGCCGCGCCAACGTCGACGCCCATTTCGCCCTGGGCGCGGGAGATGCCATCGATCGCGGCCTTGGCGATCAGATCGCAGTAGAGCGTGATAGCGCGGCTGGCATCGTCGTTGCCCGGGACCACGAAGGTGATGCCGTCGGGATTGCAGTTGGTGTCGACGATGGCGGCAACCGGGACGTTCAACCGGCGCGCCTCCTTGATGGCGATGTCCTCCTTGTTCGTGTCGATCACGAACAGGAGGTCGGGCAGTCCGCCCATGTCCTTGATACCGCCGAGCGCGCGGTCGAGCTTGTCGCGCTCGCGCTGCAATTCGAGGCGCTCCTTCTTGGTGTAGCCGCCGGCCTCGTTGGAGGCCAGCATCTCTTCGAGCTTGCGCAGCCGCGAGATCGAGCCCGAGATCGTCTTCCAGTTGGTCAGCGTGCCGCCGAGCCAGCGCGAATTGACGTAATACTGCGCCGACCGCTTGGCGGCGTCGGCGACGGCGTCCTGCGCCTGCCGCTTGGTGCCGACGAACAGGATGCGGCCGCCCTTGGCGACGGTGTCGCTCACCGCCTGCAGCGCGCGGTGGAGCATCGGCACCGATTGGGCGAGGTCGATGATGTGGATGTTGTTGCGGGTGCCGAAGATGTACTCGCCCATCTTCGGGTTCCAGCGGTGGGCCTGATGGCCAAAGTGGACGCCAGCTTCCAACAGCTGGCGCATGCTGTAGTCGGGCAGCGCCATGGTCATTCTCCGGTTGAGCCGCCGCGGACCCGTGAGCTTCGACCCTCCCCGAGGGGCTGATCGAGCCACCGGACGGCTGTGAGGCCAAGGTCCGCGTGTGAGATGGCGGGCATATAGCGGCCGGGGGGCGCTATTGCAATGGAAATCGGCCCGCAGCGGGCGTTAAGATACCCGCCCAAGAAGGCGGCCGGCGCGGCCGGGATCCCAGGGATCCGGGCCGGATCGACCGCCACAATACGCCCTCACGGGCAACAAAAGGGAGGGAGTCATGCCCAGGACACTCGGCGTGCTTGCTGCAATCGGCCTTGCAGCCACCGTTCATCCGGCGACCGCGGCGGACGTCACAGCGGAGCAATTGCTGAACGCCGCCAAGGAACCGCAGAACTGGCTGATGGTCCACCGCGATTATGACAACTCGCGGCATTCCCCGCTCAGCGATGTGAACCGGGGCAACGTCAAGGACCTCAAGCTCAAGTTCATGTTCTCGATCGGCGGCCGCGCGACCGGCGGAACGCTGCGCGGCAAGGAGGAGGCAACGCCGCTGGTGGACGACGGCTTCATGTACGTCAACGACACCTGGGGCCGGGTGATGAAATTCGACGTTCGCAGCGGGACGCAGGCGGTGCCGCTCTGGCGCCACGATCCCAAGATCAAGCAGTCCCGCACCCAGCGCGGGATCGCCATGTATGGCAACAAGGTCTTCATCCCCACAAACGACATGCGGATGATCGCGCTCAACCGCGATTCCGGCGAGGTGGTTTGGGAGGTCAACGCCGCAGCGCCGACCGATCCTGCGACCGGCACGCCCTCACCCAAGACGCAAGGCTTCACGGCTGCGCCCCTGACGATCAAGACCCGCGGCGGCAAGGAGCTTGTTCTGCAGGGCGAAAGCACCGGTGGGCAGCTCGGCACTCGCAGCTGGGTCGGCGCCTGGGACGTCAACACTGGCCAGCTCGCGTGGCGGACCTTCACCATCCCGGCGCCGGGCGAGCCTGGTTCCGAGACGTGGAAGGACAAGCACAATGCCTGGCGCACAGGCGGCGGTGGCGTGTGGCAGACGGCCTCCTATGACCCCGCCACCAACCTGGTCTTCTACGGCACCGGCGACGCGTTCCCGAGCTTCGATCCCGAGTTCCGGCCGGGCGACAACCTGTTCACCGCGAGCACGATCGCGCTCGACGCCGACACCGGCAAGATCGTCTGGTACTTCCAGGAAACGCCCAACGAGCATTGGGACTTCGACACGCCGAGCCCCAAGATGCTCTACGAGGTCTCCATCAACGGCGAGACTCGCAAGGTCGTCGCCAACTTCTCGCGCAACGGCTACTACTACACCCTCGATCGCAACAACGGCCAATTCCTGCGCGCCGATCAGTATCAGGAGAAGATCACCTGGACGAAGGGCATCGATCCGAAGACCGGCAAGCCCGTCGACTACGATCCGACCAAAGACGTCCAGACCTATGCCGGCATCGGCGTGCGGCGCGCCAAGCGCGGCGAAGAGGCGTGCCCGTGGTGGAACGGCTCACCGACCTTCTTCCCGCCGACCTTGGATGCCAAGCGCGGCGTTGCCTACGTGGCGGGCGCGGAGGGCTGCATATCGGGCACCGCCAGCAAGACCCCGATGGACGAGAACAAGGACTACGTCGGCCTGCCCCCGTGCTGCACCGAACAAGGCCGGGTGACCGCGCATGGCGCGTTGTGGGCGCTCGATCTGCGCACCGGCAAGATCGTCGGCAAACAGACCTTCCGGGTCTACAACGAATCCGGCTTGCTCAGCACCGGCGGCGACCTGCTCTTCACCGGGCAGAGCAACGGGCAGTTCACCGCCTACGACGCCGACACGCTCAAGGAGGTGTGGAGCATCAACCTCGGCACGCCGATCACTGCGCCACCGATGAGCTACAGCGTCAACGGCAAGCAGTACATCGCGGTCGTGGCCGGAGGAGCCGTCAACGTGCGGGGAGCAGCGGCCTATCAGCCCTCGGCGATCGTTGCGGTGTTCGGCCTTTGACCGCGCTTGAGGGCCGAGGCGCCGCCCGGCGCCAACACGTCCTGCGCCCTCCCCCGTTTGTGGGGAGGGCGACGCTAGCATTGGCGCTCGCCGGATGGCTGAACGTCAGCGCGCCCGCGCAAAACGCCCCGGCAATGAAGATCTGGGACATAGCATTGGGTACGCCCGTTGCCGCGCTGCCGCTCAACGACTTCGTCGATCCGGCCTGCGGCACTAGCGGCGGGCCGCCGGCACGCGTGCTCAAGGGCTTCGACGAGTTCGCGCAATGCCCGCTCGACCGGCAGACCGGGCTTCACGAGGTCTGGTTCCGCTACGACGACGAGCGCGAATATATCGCCCGCGCCCGCCGCTCCGAACTCTTGATCCGGCAGTACTCGGCCAACACGCTCGCCGGCCAGCCGATCATCACCTCGCTCCTGATCAGCGACGCGGGCCAGGTCGAGGGCTACCGGATCGTCACCGACCCGCGGGCTGAAGGGCGCACACGGGTCGCAGCCTACGGCCTGGCCGACCTCTTCAAGGGCATGGTGTTCGGGCCCGGCATGACCTGCAACGATCTGCCGCTGGCGCAAGGCGAGCGGCCGGTGGATGATTTGTTCGTTAAGCAAGTATGCGAGCGCAGCTACGACGGCCGGCTCGCGCGCGTCGAGGCCCGCCACTACTACAAGCCCGGGCAATATGCGGTCGACCCCAACGACAACCGGGTGACGGAGAACCTGTTCGAGAGCTCCGCCCGGCTGGAAGTCTATCGACCAACGGCCGCGGCGCGTTAGCCTGTACAAACAACGGAAATGGAAAGTGGCGTGGACCATGGCGTCACGATTTGATGTTCGATCGACACTGGGACTGCTGGTGGCAGGCTGCCTGCTCACCTCTGCCGCGCCGGCCTTCGCGCAGGATGAGGCCAAGGTCAAAGCTGGGCTGAACGCCTGGAAATCGGCCGGATGCCCTGATTGCCACGGCGCCTTCGCGGACGGCGACAAGCAGCGCGACGAGGCGCCGACCGGCGCCAACCTGCGCACCACGCGGCTCGACAACGCCGCGCTGACCGAGGTGATCCGGTGCGGCCGGACCGACACCGGCATGCCGCGCTTCGACGAGGGCGCCTATACCCAGCGCGGCTGCTACGGGCAGCCCCCCGGCCAGGTCCCGGCTGCGCTCTATCCGACACCGCGGATGATGAGCGCGGACGAGATCGAGGCGGTCGTCACCTATCTGCGCGCGCGGGTGATCGGCCGCCGCACGGTGACGCCGGAAGAATGTGCCTATTACTACGAAGAGCTGGCGGCGACCTGGTGCGACCCGGACAAGGAGAAGTGAGCCGGCCGCTCAGGGATGGATCGTATTGTCCGGCATCATCGCGCCGGTGAAGATCGTTCCGTCCTGTTTGGTATTGCCGAGGTTGGCCGAGCGCAGCACGCAGCGGCTGAAGTCGGAACCGCTCAGATCGGCGCCGCCGAGGTCGGCGAGATAGAAGATCGATTGCCGCAGGATCCCGCTGCTGAGATTGGCATCGCGCAGATTGGCCTGCGTGAATTCGGTAGCCTCCGCCATCACGCCGCGCAGGTTGGCGCGCAGGAGTCTCGACTGCAGCAGGCTCGCGCCGCTGAGCGTGGCGTTGACGAAGCTCGCCTCGTTGAGCAGCCCGCCGCCGAGATCGGCCTCCGTGAGGTTTGCCCGGTCGAGCTTGCCGCCGGTGAGCCGGATACTGCCCATCATGGCCTCGGTCAGATCCGCGCCGGTGAAGTCGGCGCGGCCGGCTTCGGACTCGAACAGCATGGCGCCGTTCAGCTTCGCCCGGCTCAGGTTGGCCTGCAGCAGATCGGTCTTGTTGAGATTGGCATCGGTGAGATCGGCGCCCGAGAGATTGGCACCGCGCAGCACGGCGCGGTGGAACGACGCGCCGGACAGATTGGCACCGGCGAGATTGGCGCCGGCGAGGTTGCGCCGCTTGAGCTGCACGCCGGCCAGATTGCAGCCCGGGCAGTCCTTGGTCTTGCCGGCGAGGAATGCCTCGGCGTCCTGCGCGTGCGCCCGCTCGGCCGCGCCGCCAGCAACGACGAGACCGAGGATCACGAAGGCTATGAATGCTCGCATTAGCTCACCTAGTTTGCTGATGCGATCGCCTGCGCCCGCGCCACCACGTTGGCCGGAGACCGGTAGACCCTTTCGACCAGCGTCTGGACGTCGGCCCCGCTGACGAAGTTGAGCTCCAGGCCGATCTTTTCGCCCTCGGCAATGAACTGCGGATCGCGCATGGCGTCCGCGAACGCCTTGCGCAGAACCTCCGCCACGCCCGGCTCGAGCCCTGGGGGTGCGGCCAGCGGCCGCCCCATCGATTGCCGCGAAAAGATCATGTCGAGCACCTGGCGGTCGTCGGGACTCTTCACGAAATCGGTGACCAACGGGATGTCCGGCAGCTCTTTGTGCTTGTCGAGTCCGAGCTGCATGATGATCTTGAGCTTGCCGGTCTCGAGATCGGCCTTGTTGCCGGCGCGCGCGACGCCCCAGGAATAGCCGACGATGCCGTCAAGCTCGCCGCGTTCGACCGCGAGCATGATCTCCTGTGTGCCCGGATAGCCGGCGATTGGCTTGAGCTTGGTGCCGAACAGGGCGTTGAGCGCGTGCGTGAAGGCGTGCTGATCGCCGCCGATCCCGGTCGATCCGACCTGCAACGGTGTGCCGGCGAGCACCTGCTGCAGCGTCGTCACCGGGCCCGGCTGCCGGATGAAGAACCCCGACACCTCGTTGTTCATGCTGCCGAGCCAGGCGAACTTGGTCGAGTCGAACTTGCCTTGCGACGCGCTGCCGCCAAGCAGCGGCTCCATGGCGACGCCGCGCCCCACGATCGCGATCTCGGTGCCGTCCTTGGGCGCCGCGTTGTAGAGATAGTTCGCGAGATTGAGCGAGCCCGCGCCGGGCCGGTTCTGCGGCACGATCATCGGATTGCCCGGCAGATATTTGCCGAGATGCCGCGCCAGGAGCCGGCCATAGGTGTCGTAGCCGAAGCCGGTCGGCGAGAACCCGATCAGGATCTTGATCTGCTTGCCGGCAAACGAGACCGACTGCGCCTGTGCGGTGACGGGGATCGCGAGGATTGCGACCGCTGCGAACAGGACTCCGAGCAGCCGCCGGCCCATCGCTTCACTCCGCGGCGCGCGACAACTGGGTCGAGTCGAGGTGCGTGACGACCTCATCGACGTGCATCACGTCCACGTACTTGTGATGCAGATCGAACAGGTTGACCTTGTGCGTCAGCTCAGCGCGGTCGTAGGTGCATTCCTCGACCAGCGACACGTGGAAGCCGTTCGAATAGGCGTCCACCACGCTCGCGCGCACGCATCCGGACGTGCTCTCGCCGCAGACGATCAGGCTCTGGATGCCGAGCAGCGACAGGTGCGAGAACAGCGGCGTGCCCTGGAATGCGCTCGCCCGCTGCTTCCAGATCACCACGTCGGAGGCTTCCGGAGTAAACTCGTGGTAGATCGCGAAGCCGTCCGGGCTCGGGGTCGGGCGCGAGCTGCGGGTCGACACCGCGCCGCGCGGCCGGTTGTTCGGGCGCGTCTCCTGCGTGCAGTAGAAGATCGGGATGCCGGCGCGGCGCGCGGCAGCGAACAGCCGCTTGGTCGGCTCGATCGCCCGGTGCGCAAAGATCCCGCAGGTGTTGGGATATTGGTCGTTGATCTCGATCGGCGGCCGCGGCCCGCCGCGATAGACGAGGTCATAGAGGTCGATCGCGAGCATAGCCGGGCGCGGGCCCACGAAGGTCTCGCGCCGCCAGTTGGCATAGAGCTTCAGATCGGCTTCCGGGATCACGTCCTTCCAGCAGTGGTCGTTGAATTTCTCGATCGAGGCCATGCCCATCTCCTGTTGATCGCCGACGCGATCGACGCAGCATTCTGCCCATCGGAGCCGACGGCAGCAATAGCCCGGCGCGAGCAACGCCTGCTCATTTCGTGCGCATGTTGGTCTTTTCGACCAGGTTGATCCAGCGCTCGGTGTCGGCCTTGATGAAAGCCGCGAAATCCTCGGGCGAGTTGTGCGGGGCGACCTCGTAGCCGGCCGTTTCCAGACGCTTGCGCAGTTCGGCGTCGTCGAGCCCGCGCTGAATGGCGCCGTTGAGCTTGCCGATGATCGACGCCGGCGTGCCGGCCGGCGCGACGAAGCCGTTCCAGCCGGTGACCTCGTAACCCGGGAGACCTGAGTCGGCGATCGAGGGCATCCCGGGGATGAGCGGCGACGACTTGAGCGTCGTTACTCCGAGCCCGCGCACGGTGCCGGCGGCGATCTGCGACTGCGTGGTCGAGGAGATCGAGAACATGATCTGCACGGCGCCGCTGACCACCGCGCTGAGCGCCGAGTTGGCCTCGCGGAACGGTACGTGCACGATGTCGACGCCGGCCATCGCCTTGAACAGCTCGCCGGCGAGGTGCGGCGGCGTGCCGATGCCGGACGACGCGTAGTTGAGCGCGCCGGGCGGTTGCCGTAGCCGTCGGCGGCATAGACCTCCTTGGCGGCGACATCGACCGCGATATCGGCCGGGGAGCCGAGCCGCTCGGTGGAATTGCTGTCCATGCCCTGGATCGGCTTGCCGATCTGCAGGACGAACTTGCCGTCCATCGTGAACTTAAGCAGCTGACCGTCGGTCTTGTCGTTACCGGCCAGCCAGACGAAGTCGTTGTCGTCGATATAGATGCCGTGCTCGCTCTTCGGCCAGTTGTAGCCCTGGCCGGGACCGCCCCAATGTCGGATCACGTCCCCGGCCTGGCTGAACACCAAGACCGGAGGCGGCACGACGCAGCACTTGGCCGGCGGCGGGTTCTGCTCGGCAGCGCGTTCGCGCTCACTCAGCGAGCCCGGCCGGTGCACCATCCACAGATTGTTGGAACGGTCGACCGTGATGCCAGAGACCTGCCCGAGCAGCCAGTTGTTCGGCAGCGGCTTCGGCCAGAACGGCTCGACCTGGAACTGCGGCGCCGCGGTTTGCGCCGCCGCCGCCGCCGGAGGCACGATCAGCATCAGCGAAGCGAGGGTCAGAAAGATACGCTGTGATTTCATGACTTCCTCCCGAGGTGCTTTTTGAGTTTGCTGCTACGCCAGTTGAGTTGCCTGCTAGGCCGGTTGCGGCGCCTCCTGCTCCCGCGTCGCGTCGAAGGTGAAGATCCAGGTGCGATCAAGGAACGGCGGCGGCGGCACCTTGCGATTGTTGGCGAACTGCTGGCGCGACTGCAGCGTGATGCGCGCGGTGCGCGGCTGCCGCTCGCCGACATAAGCCTTGAGTGCGGCGTGGATGTCGTCGTGGCGGACGAGGTTGCGCGCCAGCACGTAGCCGTCCTCGATCGCCATGTTGCCACCCTGCGCCAAGGTCGGCATGGTCGGATGGGCGGCGTCGCCAAGGAGCGTGACCCGCCCTTTGGTCCATTCCGGCACCGGGTCGCGGTCGTAGATGCCCCATTTGAATACCCGGGGGACATGGCGGAACATGCCGAGGAGCGCCTCGTTCCAGCCCGCGTAGGCGTCGAGCAGCTCTTCCTGCGAGCTTTCCAGCGACCAGGATTCCTCGACCCACTTGTCGGTGACGTGGCCGGCAAAGATGTTGAGCATCTCGCCGCGGCCGATCGGATAGCAGATCACGTGGCCGTTCGGCCCGATCCAGCCGAAATACTCGCCGTGCACAAGCTCGACCGAGCCGCCCGGCCCGATACGGGTCGGTACATGCTCCATCGGCACCATGCAGCGCCAGCACATCATCTCGGTGAAGCGGGGATGGTCGGCGCCGAAGAGTTGCGCCCGGATGGCGGAGCGGATGCCGTCGGCGCCGATCATCACGTCGGCCTCGACCTCGCGGCCGTCGGCGAAGCGCGCGACCGCGGTCTCGCCCCGCGTGAACGCGCCGACACAGGTGGCGCCAAGTGTAATGACTCGCTCAGGCAAAGCGTCGCGCAGCATGCCGTGGATGTGGGCACGATGCGCGGTCATGTAGGGCGCGCCGTACTTCTCGGTCGCGGTTGCCTTCAGCGGCACGCGGTGGCGCAGGCTGGCGTCGTCCCACTTGATCGAGACCATGTTGGTCGGTTCGAACGCGTTGCGATGGAGAGCGTCCTTGAGGCCGAGCGCGTACAACACCTTGACTGCGTTCGGGCCGACCTGCAGGCCGGCGCCGACCTCTTCGAGCTTGTTCGACCGTTCGTGGATCGAGACCTCGAAGCCGCGTTGGCTCAACGCTACGGCGGCGGCGAGCCCACCGATCCCGCCGCCGATGATGGCGACCCGCTGCGGCCGCCTCGCATTCCCTTGCACCATGGACTCCCGTCGACGATCCTCCGCGTCCATGGGGGCGCGGCTTTCCGTTCTTTCTTACTTGATCGGCTGCGGCTCGCCATAGATGAAATCGTCCATCACCGAAACGTCCCTACCCCGGCGCGGATCGTCGTTCGGCCCGAGCGCTGTGGTGCCGTACTCGATCCGCACACGCGCGACGATCGGCTCCGCGAAGATCACGCCGAGGAACGAGAAGCCTTCGTTCTGGACCGGTACCGGGAACTTGCCGAGCGAGCGGCCATTCTTGTCGAAATACTGGAACGAGGTATGCGGCAGGTCGGTGTCGATATAGACCGCGCCAAAGCCCTTCACGGCGGCCGGCGTATCGGTGCCCGGCACCACGAAGGTCAGGTTCACCACGTTGCTGCCGATCGGCGAGAACATGCGCTCGCCGCTGAACGGCTTGAAGATCTTCTCATAGGTCGGGTTGATGTGCCCGAAGTTGGGGCGCGTATTGGTCGGATTGCCGGCCTTGGCGCTTGCCTGCACACCGCGTCCGGGCGTCCGCAAAATGGCGCCGCGGCCCTTGAAGAAATCGCCCGGCAGCATGTTGGGCGACGCCTTGTCGTCCGGCACGCCGTCCCAGTTGATCTCGCGCCGGCCGCTCGCTTTGCCGGGATCATTGGCATTGTTGGGATCGCCCAGGATCTTGCGATAGGCATCGATCAGCGGCGCGACATCGCCGGCGCCGGAGATCACGGCTGTAACCTGCTGGGCCTGGACCGGGCCGGCGAGCGCCGGAACGAGAGCAAACGCAGCAAGCATTGGAACGACCGGAAACAACCTCATAGGCTCCCCTCATTGTTGCGGCCAGGTTCGCTGCGCCGTCCCGGCGCATTCCCGACCGTGCTGAAATGACCTAGCATACCGCCAACGAAACCGCAGTCGTAAGCCCCCGCGGTCGAGAGGAGACAGAAATGTGCAAGCATGCGTTGCTGGCGGTGCTGGCGGTGCTGGGGCTTGGCCTCCTCGCGACACCCGCGCTCGCGCAATCGAACTATCCCAACCGCACGGTGCGGATCGTCGTGCCGGCGACGCCCGGTGGCGGCAGCGACCTTTTTGCCCGGCTGGCGGCGCAGCACCTGCAGACAGTGCTCGGGCAGCAATTCGTGGTCGACAACCGGCCGGGCGGTGGCACGCTCGTGGGCATGGACGCCGTGCTGCATGCGCCGGCGGACGGCCACACGCTCTACCTCTCGCCCAGCACCACGACCTCGATGCACGTGGCGCGCAAGTCGATGCCTTATGATGTGACCAAGGTGTTCGTGCCGGTGACGCAGCTGGTCGTGCTGCCGCAGGCGCTGGTCATTCATCCGTCGGTGCCGGCGCAGACCGTGAAGGACTACATCGCGCTCGCCAAGCGCGAGCCCGGCAAGCTGACCTATGGTTCGGCCGGGATCGGGACCGCGCCGCACATGGCGATGGAGCTGTTCAAGAGCATGGCCGGCGTCAACGTCCAGCACATCCCCTACCGCGGCGTCTCCCAATCGGTCACCGACATCCTCGGCGGCCGCGTGTCGGGCATGATCCTCAATGTCCTGACCTCGAAGCCGCATGTGGAGGCGGGTGCGATGCGGGCGCTTGGCGTCACCGGGCTCAGGCGCAGCGAGGCGATGCCGACCGTTCCGACCATCGACGAGAGCGCGGTTCCGAAATACGAGGCGCTGCAGTGGTTCGGCATCCTGGCGCCGGCCGGCACGCCGGAGGCGATCCTCGATCTGCTGCAGACCAAGATCGCCCACGCCGGCCGAGTTCGGCGCCCTGATCAAGGCCGAAATCGAGAAATGGACGGCGCTCGCGAAGGCCGCGAATATCCAGCCGGAGGAATAGGCGCGCACTCGAACGGGAGTCACCGATGACAAAGCTCAGGCATCACGCGATGATGAGGTTGGCGGCCGCAGCGATTTCGGCGGCATGCTGCACGCTTGCTCACGCTCAGGGCCAAATGGACCAACCCTTTCAAATCGTGGAGACGTCGATCGACGATATCCACGCGGCATTGAAATCCGGCCGCCTGACGGTCCGGCAGCTGGTCCAGAGCTACCTCGACCGGATCAACGCCTATGACAAACAGGGTCCGACCATCAATTCGGTCATCACGATCAATCCGAATGCCTTGGCGGAGGCCGACAAGCTCGACGAAGCCTTCAAGCGTTCGGGGCAGCTGGCCGGTCCGCTGCCGACGACGCTCGGCA
>WNGB01001768.1_pt1 | contig 37542 bp, 49 predicted proteins | sample 5400681 | NCBI WGS metagenome assembly WNGB01 (sample SAMN13153367, study PRJNA577476) | soil metagenome | isolation source: 115 cm soil or saprolite under grassland replicate 2 | place: USA:California | collected 2016-06-15 | reverse complement strand
TCACCTCGCTGTCGCCCTTCCCGCTGCGCGCTGCCCTGACCTTCACGGCGCGCAGCACGGTCTCATCGATCGTGAGGGTGGTCCGCACCTTCGCCATGTCCGCATCATAGCATCATGATGCAGAGATGCAAGACTCGGCTTGGCCGGCCGTCGATGCCCATGCTGTGGGCGCGGCACCTCCGATTGCACAGGCACACAGCGAACGACTTGAGCCAACGCACCCTTGTGAAGCTCGCCGTCAGCCGGGTCTGATCCCCAGGTCCCTCCACATACGGTAGGCGCCAATCTGGACCATCACGAGCGTGAGTTACATGGGTGTCATTTTCCCCCCAGAATGTTCACGAAACAGGTGTCTCGCCCGGTGGACAGTCTGGATCCCCCATCTGGCCGCGGAGGCGGAGCAGGTCGAGCGAACTCGAAGCAAGACCTGGTTACGCGCCCGATCCGAGGTTTTTGTGCCCTACAAGCTCGACGAGGCGAAGAAGCGTTATGTACTGGGAGAGGCTGACCTCGGGCTCGAGCGGCTGCTGGGCATCGAGATGAAGCGTGAGCAGTACCGGCTGGGCCGGGAGTTCTGCCGTCGCCGAGTTGAGTGACGAGCCACTCCCGCGCGGACGTGGGACTCGCTGGCGGCCTTGCCGTCGCTCCCCGAGCTGGCGGAGCCCGGCCTCTGGCTGGCACGAACCGTCTAGATCGTTCGGATGTCAGTTTCGTCACGTAACGACACTGCGTCAGAGACGGCGGAAGGCGAAGAGGCGACCGGCCACACGTGCGTCCTCTGCGACGCGACCGATCGCCGCCGGTGGTCGGGCTGGGAGCACGGTCGCGTCTCGGCTCCACTTGCTGCCTTTCCGGGCTACTCGATGCGAACTCCGAAGTAAAGTGGAGCCTCCCCTTGGTCCCACGTTCCGTCGATCTCCAACGTGTATTCGCCCGGTGGGACGACCAGCCCCGCACTGCCGGTAGTCAGATCCAGACGGGCAACCGGCTCGAGCACCGCGTTGCCGTCCGAACCCGACATTGTGCCCAGAAGGCCCTCGGCCTCGCTCGCGTCTCCAACCACGCGAAGGAGGGTCCCCTGGGGAACCTTGACGTACCACGGTGGGATCACGATTTCCGGGACGGTGTCGAAGCAGCCGGTCACACCGGGCCCCTGTTTCCAGCAGGCGCTCCCGACCGCTCCCTTCTGCTCCGTGTCGCCGAACCGCAGAACCCCGGATGGTTTGAGCGTGCCAGCGGCGAGCTCCACCGTCACACCGTCGAACGAGGCCGCCTCCAGAGACGGCTCGCTCTTTGTTTCTCCAGAGGAGGACCGCCGCGGTGACGACCTACCCGTACAGCCCGACAGGAGAGCTGCCACGGCCAGGCCGATGGCTAGCGCCTTCATGGCCCTGGATCGCATCGCTCTTCCTCCGAGCAAATCATGCTGCTCCCTCTTGCTGATGTGACGACCAACAGCCCCTGGCGGGTTCCAACCCGGACAGCCGGAGGATGTCGCTTTCGACGGAATCCGCTACAGACCGTGGGGAGAAATCAGGTGCTAAGAAAGCCGGTCTGCGTCCGGGGTGGCGCCAGCAGACAGCACACCGAGTTGACGCGTACACCCGCCGCTCTACGGCGGCTGGAGCGAATCGACACTCGATCCCGATCCCGACGACGTTCTCACGCTAGCATTTGGTCGATGAAAAGCCAGCCCTCGCCGAAGCCGCAAATCGTGTCCATGCTCTTGGTTCTCACGACGTCGCTTTTCGCCTTCAGCGCTTGCAGCGAGAAGGTGCAAGGGCGCACCACCTTCGACAGCAACAAGGATGGCGAGCGAATCGCCTTCGCTAGCAACAAGGGTGACGATATCGACATCTACGTGATGAACGCCGATGGCTCCGACGTGCGTCAGGTAACGGACGAGCCAGGGGGGGACTCCTTTCCCGCCTGGTCGCCGGAGGGAACCAAGATCGCGTTCCAACGCTTTCGCGGTGAGACCTTCGACATCTACCTCATCAACGCCGATGGCTCCGGGCTTCGCCAGCTCACCAGTGATCCGGCGACGGACCGGTTTCCCGCCTGGTCGCCTGACGGGAGCAGGATCACCTTCTCGAGCGATCGCAACGGCCAGTCGGACATCTATGTGATGAACACCGATGGCTCTGGCGTAGCGCGCCTCCCGACGGAGACAGGATCGCGTTCGCGAAGGGGCGGATGGAGCAGTCGGACGTCTATGTGATGAACAGCGATGGTTCAGCGCTTCGTCAGCTCACGCATGACCCGGCGTCGGCCGGTGCCCCAGCATGGTCCCCGGACGGAAATGCGATGGTGTTCGCAAGCGACCGCGACGGGGACTACGACATCTACACCATGCACGCCGACGGGTCCGCCCTCGAGAAGCTCACCGACCTCCCCGACGATGAAGGTCTCCCTGCCTGGTCAGCGCGTTGAGAGGGACTTGAGTAGTTACGGGAACGGGTCTCTCCACCGACGAGACCAGAGCGTCACGAGCTCCTTGGCGGAGCAGTCTGTCGATGACGTCTTTTGCTGAGATCGGCTTTACTCGGGCAGGTACGAAACGAGATCCACGGCGTGTACGAGCGCAAGTCTCGTGAGCCTGTCTCAGGCACGGCGACGGTCCAACGCAGAAGCGGATACTAGCCAAGAGGACGGCGGCACCAAACAGGACCTCCGTAACGGCTCTCCCCGGCTCTTGTTCGAAGTACGCCTTCGCGCTGATGACAGATCCCACGGCCACGATGACACCGACACCGACGAACCAGGGTATTCGTCGATTGAGCAGTGTCGGCGGCTCTTTCGTCATTCCTTGGGCCGTCATCTGGCGCTCCAACGCTCTAACGAATGGCGGGACCAGCGCGAATAGCACCATCACGGCAAGGTTCATGGCCGCGGGATGACCGAGCACACCCAAGGCCAGGCCAGCGATTCCGACACCCGCGACGCTCGCGCCGACGGCGGCATCTCGAACACGTGGGCTCAATCCGCCTCCTCGCGAGTCACGCTCGAGGTCTCATAGCCTTCCAATCGGTCCCCGCTAGCCCGACCCTTACATCCCGTTCTGGAATGTCGCTGTCGGCGGAAGGCGACACTCGCCCGCCCAGGGACTTGGGGTCGAGGAACTTCGCCCAGCTTCTTGGTCATCCTTCCCTCATCACAGCCCGCTGTTCAGGCGAACGCGGAACATGTCCCAGCCGCCGCACCGCGCGATCATCCGCAGTGTGTTCCTGTGCCGGTTGACCGCCTCCATCGTCTGCTTCGGCACGATCGGCTCGAGCCGAATCGGCTCACCGTCGCGGTTGAGCAGGTTGTACTCGCGGATCAGGTCACCGTGCCCGGTCGAGGTCGGCGCGCTCTGCGCCAGCCAGCCGCAGCGAGTAGCGCCGTGGGCTCGCCTCGTACGTCCGATTGACGAAGTCACCCTCATCCGACGCGAGGTACGCGGCCCTGACAGTCGGGCGCTTCTCGGCCTCATACGTCAGTCGTGCTGCGGCGTGACGCTCGCACCGTCGGCCGTCGGTGGCGAGCACTCCCAACACAGACCAGCGGCCGCGTTCCGCTTCTTCAACTCGGTCCTCATGCCGACGTCTCCCACCGTGCGCTCTCGCGCTCGACGTCTGGTAGTTCGCACCAGTTGTCCTCGATGAACCCGACCGTGCGCTCGATCAAGAACGCGAGGCGCAGCGCCTCCTCGGACTCGAGGAACACGCTGTCCACGAACTCGCCCTCCTTCGAGAACAGGTTGATGCTGACCTGGCCAGCGTCGTGGTGCTTCCCGTGCTCGCACTCGTGCAGCTCCAGCCCGTAGATGTGCTCCACCTGGATCCCGCCGCTGTCGTTCCTCACGGTCCCAACGAACCGCGTGCCGTACCCGTACTCCTCATCGCGCTCTGTCATCGCTTCCTCCGTTGTTGGCCGCGCGGGCCGACGACCTTTCCCTGCCGTCGCCGACCCGCTGCGCGGCGTCTCTCGACTGCTTACCGGCGACTGCTTACCGGCACCCGACGAGGGTGACGATCTTCTCGGGCTCGTCGGGCTCCGGCGGAAACATCTCCGGGTTCATGATGCGCGCCCGACCCTGCTCCTTCAGCTCCTGGTTCCGCTCCAGGAACTGCTTGGTCTGCTCCTCGGCGCTCAGCCCGCGGCGCAGTGTCACCGTGCCCAGCGGGAACGAGACGTTGTCGCGCTCGTCCCAGTCCGAGTAGTCCTCCTTGGACCTGTACGTCTGTTCGTCGGCGACGTACACCGCGGCGTCTTGCGGGAGAATCTTCAGGTACTCGACCAACCCTCCAACCGTTCCGATGTCTGTCAAGTCGAACCTCCTCCGTCCTTGCCGCCGTAGCGGCCTCCTCCGTACCGGCATGTGCGGTGTCACGTCGTTGGCGTCACCACCTTGTCCTGCAACTGTGCCGCCAGACCCTGCAGGATCTGCACGAGTGACTCGACGTCGTTCGTCGGCTCCCTGAGGATGTCTGCACCGTCGGTGCTCCTGACGATCTGGTCGGTGTACCGGCGCTCACCGCCGGCGACGATCTCGATGAGGATCTCCCGCCTCCCAGCGAGCAGTTCCTCGTCGTCCTTCTTCGGCCACTCGAGCAACGGGTCCTTCTTCTGTTCTCCCATCACAACCTCCTCCGTGCCACCGTAGCGGCGTTCGGACCAGCACGTGCGGTGTCACGTCGTGGGCGTCACCGCCTTCGCGTCCTCGCGCTCGAGCACCAACCGCTCCGTCTCGCGCTCAGCAACGTCGGCCGCGTACTCCAGGTCGAGCGCTAGCTGCCGAGCGTCCTTGACCGTCAGCGGATACCTCAGGCCGTACACCTTGACGCCGTACTTCCGTCCGCTCGTCTGCTCCGTTCCCACGTGTAGTGCCATCCCACCGAACCTCCTCCTGCCGCCCGTAGGCGGCGCTCCTCCGTCACGTACCGTGCTGCCGGTCACCCGGCCCTCTGCTCCACCACCTCCTTCCGGCGGTACCTCACCTTCGCCCCCTCCGCTCGAAGTTGGGTGTCAGTGACAGAACCCGCCGTGCTGGCACCAGCGCCAGTCCCTCGTCGGGGGTGGCGCCCCGTCCGTCGGCAGGTACTCCCCGTCGTCGGGGACGTCGACCTCCCAGGGGACCCAGGGACCGTCCGTCAAGGTCCCGCCCTCGGCCAGGACGAGCCCATGTGCTGCTGCCATGGCCGGACGCCAGCCCGGGGTACTCCAGTTGGACCTGTCGTGTTGAAACCCAAACCACCCACGACCCTCGGCGGCCATGTCGCAGAGCAGGCACGGAAGGTTCACAGCTCACCGTCCGGCGCGGCAGCGGTGATTTCGTAGAGGCTGCCGTGGCCGTTCAGACTTCGACCCGCAACATCGGAGTTCGTATGATCTTTCTCCTTATCCCCTAGGGAGAGACTTTGCGGGGCGAAGTCCCCGAACCCGTCCGCCCAGGTGCTGCGCCCCTCGGCGGTCAGCGCCCACACGTGAGCGACGCCCGGGCCTCCCCGGACGGCGATCTCGACCAGGTCGAGGCTCTCGAGGTCCTCGAGCAGCCGCTTGTTCGCGGTCGTGGAGAGTCGCGAGACCTTCTGCAGGTCCGTAGTCGAGGCGCTGCCCGCGACGGCCAGCCTAGCGAGCACCACAGCCCTGGCCGGTGGCATGGAGTCCAGCGCTACCCGACGCACTAGGTCGAGCGGATCCTCATGGCCCATGACGGTCAGGGCCTCCCACAGCGACACGAGCTGCATCCCGAATCGGGCGAGCCCCTCCTTCGACGGCGCGACCTCGATGTCCCGGGTGAACCGGTCGCGGTACACGGCGGACCGGGCCCAGGTGACGACGTCGGCGACGCTGTCCAGCCTCGCTCCGACCTCCTCCGGCATCTCGGGAGTCTCAAGCTTCAGGTCGGACATGAACTCGGAGACGGCCTCGCGGAGCGCGGCTCGCATCTCGGTCTCGTCCTGACGCGCCCGCGCCTTTGACATCACGGCCCTCCGCGGTGCCTCGGGGACTCGGCAGTACAGGAAGCGCTCCCCCAGGGTCGCGATCACGAGGTGATGAGCGTCGATGGCCGGCGTGACCCCGGCGATGAACCCGATCCGCCCGTCCCACCGGATCGTGCGCCCGGTGCCGAACTCGGCCACCATCGACCCGTCGTACACCTCGCGCAGCTGGCCGAGAATCTCGGCCTTGGCGTCGTCGCGCATCGACAGCACTGTCCCGAAGTCCTTCAGGATCAGCAGCGCGTTGTCCGGCAGCCGCTTCAGCAGCGACGCCGGCCGACCGTTGACGTCCCTCGCGCCCGAGAGCAGGGTCGCTGGCGTCAGCTTGGAGAGGGCGTGGGCCTCCTCGAGCCCCACCAGCGACTGCACGACCTCGGTCTTGCCTGAGGACGGCGGCGCGACGACGAAGGCCCAGACGGGGTCTCCGCCGAGCCGGTTCGCGACCGCCACGGCGACCGTGAAGTCCAGGAGTGCGGTGTCCGGTAGGTGGAGGTGCTGCTGGAACGCGTCCCGCAGCCTGCCGAGCGGTGGTCGGAAAGAAAAATCGCCGACGAGCGTACTGGGCGCAGCGTCGGCGACAGGGTTGGTAGTCACTGGTTCCTCCTTGTGCAGGGTCTGACCCCCTGCCGCCGTGTTGGGTGTTCTTGACGTTCGCCGGGTGGGATGGTGGGAGGGCGGCGGTTGACTCACACCGCCCTCCCAGAACACCACTTCGACCGACGACGCGGTCCGGACCCGGCGAGGCCCGTCATCTGCGGTGCGCGTTTACCGCAGACGTCTTGCTCCAGGCCCCGAGCGGGGTCCGGAAAGACTGGTACGTTGACGGTGTGGGCGTGTGCCCAGACGGCGCATCCCCTCGCAGCCTGCTTGACTAGCGGCCGGTACACCTCCTTCATCTTGCCGGGGTCGTTCTCGGCCCCCAGGTCCTGAACTTCCACTCCAGAAGAAGGCCGTGTCGACGAACAGGAGGCCACCGTCGGTCCAGGCCGCCGCGTCCTCCACGGCCCGCTCGTAGGGGACCGTCGCGTTCTCGTCCCAGTAGAAGGCGGTGAAGCCCTTGTCCGCCCCGACGCCCGCGTCTCTGAGGGCTGGTCGAACGAGTAGCGAGGCTCCTCGATCAGGTAGGCCACGCGGACCGCCTCGGGAAGCGTCATTACCGACCGCCCCAGGAATTGCTCCCCGCGCCTGACCGACCGGGCCAGCCGAAGGGCGAGCGGCGTCTTGCCCGCGCCCACGTAGCCTCCCCAACGTCGTCAAGGCGCCGAACGCGGCCATCCCGGGGACGAGCCATCTGACCGGCGCCTCCGGCCGGGACAGGATCTCGTGTGCGGTGTGCCCGACGAGCGAGCCATACTCAGGAACAGAAGAAGCCCCGACATCTGTCGAAGTCGGGGCCCGGTTGTTGTCCATGACTTGTTTACTCCTCCGCTAGACGGCCAGCTCCTTGAGACTCGCGCGAGTCTCGACATCGGTTCTAGGTCGCGCTGTCGCTGCTCGTCTGAGGTGAGGGCGGCTCATCACCGCCCCCGATACCTCAACCGATGACGAGGCTCCACGGAGGAGCGACGCGACAACCGGGGCGCGACTCCCGGCGGACCGTTACGCGGTCAGCGGCAGGTCAAGTACCTGCGGACGTTCTGCACCGCGCCTGCTGGCGCGGAAGCTTGAAGAGGGGACGCCTTCCACCGGCTGTCGCGCCCCTCGCCATCCGTTCAACTCTTGTGCTCCGCGATCCAGGCTTCGACGTCGGCCGGGTCGAACCGCAGGGCCCGCTCCCCGAACCGGATGGCCGGGAGAGGCCGGCTGAAGCCCGGCTGCTGGACAGCCGTCAGGTCGTACACGCGCTTGCGTGAGATGCCGAGCAGCTCGGCGACCTGGTCGGCGGTGAGCAAAGCTTGCAATCTCTTCCTCCAAGGGGTCGGGAACGAACCGGTCAGGTCTCGGCGGTTCAACGGGTCACATGACTTGCGACGGATGCCCCACGTGGAAGATGTAGGCTGGGAACTACACGGCCCTCTATCCCTTCTCCTCCGTGAGCATTGAAGAGGGGAGCCCGGGACGATCGGGCCCCCCTCGGGGCGGCCTCGACGAGAGGCCACGTCTTCTTATGCGACCGTTATCCGGCGAGCGGCCATCACGTTGCGGACTGTCGTCTCGTGCGTTACCGACCGTGCGGAGTAATCGACCGTCAACTCGCCAGACCAGTCCAGCTCAACCTGACGAAGGTGAGCACCCCGGCGATCCTTGAGCGATTCAGCGCCGGTGATGAACCCCTGGGCGTTGAGTGACCAAACGGCTCGCTCGACGCTCTTCGCCGCGTTGTTGAGCGTGCGCTCGTCAAGCTCGCCCCGGAACCCCTGGTCCCGCAGCAGGCTCTTGGCGACACTCCGGAGCGATACCCGCGTCACGCCCTTCTCGGACGCGTGGGTCGACAGCCACCGAAGAACGAGCGCGTCCCGCTCGACGCCCTCCTGCCAACGACCGCGTCGCGACACCCGGCGGTCGACCAGCATGTCTGCGATGCCGTACGGTGCCTCACGGTCAACCACGATCAAGTCGTCAACGTCTCCCTTCGCGCACGGCCCTAGATGGTCGTCAACACCGTGCTTCTTATCCTTGTGCTTGCACTCGGCGCTCCCGGGCAGCGGTGCGGTCATGTACGCGTCCACGCCGTACAGGCGCAGCGCGTCCCGCGCTTCGAGCGTCTGACGGATGACCGAGTCGTCGTCCTCGCGTTCCCAGTCCGAGTCGCACACGACGAACACGGCCTTGCCGAGTAGGTGGTTCTCAGCGAATGCCCCCAGCTCCTGCGCGTCCCACAGCGACACCGACGGACAACTGAACGTTGCCTCGCCGGCCGTGACAAGCGCCGCCTCCTTTAGGCACCCCTCCAGGGCGAAGAACACGCGGTTCACGCTGGCGATCCTCGCGAACCCCATCGGATGCGAACTCAGTCGCTTCGCGAACCGGGTCGCGTCTACCTCCACCTCGTGCTCGTGCTCGTCGGTGCGGTGGAGGTCGGGCCAGTTCATCAGAAGATCAGTCATCGCCCATAACCCCTTCCCACGCACCTCGTCACCGAGCGCGTGCTCGAACCAGACGTGGCTGAACAGGCCCAGCTCGGTGCGGAAATGCTCGACGGGGAGGTTCTCCGCCCTACCGTGTGGCCGTGTGGCGAGCACGTGCGAGTGCGGACCGCCGGGGTGCGGGATCGTCTTCTTCACGTTCGCCTTGAACAGGTACTTGGCAACCTTGACATGAACGTGCGGCACGTCGTCGGCGATAGGCCTGCCGAAGTGGTCACCACCCATCGTCACTTCGAACCCGTCGAGCGACGCCGCCCTCGCGTACTCCTTCACGGTCATACCGTCGCGCACCATGTCGGGCGTGGTCTTGCCACGCTCCAAGTGCCGCTCAAGCGTGGTCTTATGACCATCCACCTGACGCTCCCCGGCGAGCTGCTCGTGCGTCTTCGAGCGGATCGGTTTGCCGGTCCAGATCGGACGCACCGGTCGGAGCTCGGCGAACAGGAACGGATCCGCCTCGGGCACGGGAAACCGCCGCATGATCATGCCCGGCGCTCGGCTCGCGAGTCGCCGCATGGTCCTGACGCCCCCAGGCACGGTGCCCTTGGACAGCATCACGAACCGGCGAACCTCGTCGGACGCACCCTCCAACAGGCTCGGGAGATCCTTGAGCGGTGCGTCCTTCCAACCGTCAGGCAGATCCGGGGGCGTGGGCGGCATCACGGCTACCGTGTCCGCCCTGATCACCCCCTCGGGGTCGTCCTGGTCGTACGGGAAGAACGCGTCCTCGGCCACCTTGCGGTCGATGCCGCGCTTGCCGAGCTCGCCCTCCTCGCTGAAGTCCTCGTCCTTGAACATCTTCTCGTCCTCTCGTCCAAAAACCGGCCGCTTCGTCCCGATGTCGTCCTATGCGACAGTTTTATGCGTCACTGGCCGGGTGTTTGAGGTTGAAACAATGGACCAACGTCGCCTCGTTCGCCCGTTCACTTCCGCTCCTCCCTGATTGCCGCGTCGAGTGCGTCCGCGAGCCGCTCGAGGGATCCCTCCCACAGGAACCCGTAGACGTCCAGGGTGATCGAGGGCTTTGCGTGCCCGAGCATCGCCTGCACGTCGTAGACGTTCGCGCCGTGCGCCACCGCGAACGCCGCCGCCGTGTGCCTGAGGTCGTTCGGGGAGTAGCCGTGGTTGGCGCCGAGCTTGGCAGCCGCCCGCTGGAACACGCGCCGGAAGTTGTTCGCCTCGACCGGTCTGCCGTCCTGGTTGATGAAGACGAGGGCCGTGGGGTCGTCAGGGTCGCTGAAGTGCTCGATGTGGTTCCGGAGCATCTCGGCCACGACGCCCGGCACCGGGATGGTGCGGGGCTCGCCGGTCTTGGTCCACGTCTCCTCCGCCGTGGTGCGGTCGACGGTGAGTTTCCCGTCCGTGAGCTGCCCGACTGTGAGCGCGTACGCCTCGCCCGGTCGCAGTCCCATCCGCGCCATCAGCTCCACGAGCGCGCGATACCGCTCCGGCATCTCGCCGACGAGGGCGGCCAGTTGCTCGCTGTTCAGGCGTCGCTTCCCCTCGGCCGACAGCTGGGCGCGTGCCGCCATCTTCGCGGCGCGGGTCCGCGACCTGCGCGGGGCCCTCGCCGGGTTCACCGCGATCCGGTGGGTGTCGATGGCGTACTGGAAGACGGCGGCGATGGTCCGTCTTGCCTTGTCCTTCGCCGACGGACCCCTGATCGAGTCGAGTGCGGCCTCGACGTGCTGGGATCTGATCTCGCCGACGGGGTGGTTCCCGAGCGCCTTGCCGATGTGCTTCCAAACGGTGTCGTGGACGGCGCGCGTGTTGGCGGCGAAGCGCTCGCGCGACTCGCGCTCCCGCCAGACCTGCTCAAACGTCGCACGGCCGGCGGCCGTGTCGGCCAGGGTCCCGGTCGCCTCCTCTGCGGCCTTCGTCCTCAGGAACGCCTCGGCCTCGCGCTTCGTCCGGAAGACCTTGCCGACCTTCCGCCCGGCCGCGTCGTAGTACCATGCCCGGTATCGTGTGCCACCGGCCGCCGTCTCGTAACGCTGGATGAAGGGCCTCGCCATGACCGCCTTCTTGAACCGGTACACGTATGGTACACGGCAAGGCCGGAAACGGTCAATGGCAGCGGAAATCGTGCCTGGGCCTGTAGCTCAGATTGGTTAGAGCGCATCCCTGATAAGGATGAGGTCGTTGGTTCAAGTCCAACCAGGCCCACTGTGAAAGGAGAGGAAGCCTGATGGGTGAGGACACCGGATCCGAACAGAAGAAGAAGCGCGGGTTCTTCGGAAGGCTCCTCCGCCTTGCGTTCATCGGCGCGATCGTGGCCGCGGTGGTGACGTTCTTCAAGCGTCGCCGGGGGCAGGACTTCGGCGAGGACGAATGGCAGGAGCTTCCGCCTCCCCAGGGCGGCTAGATCTCGGGCGGAGCGATATATAGACGCAGGGCCCGTGCCGACGGCGCGGGCCCTTTCCTGTCCTCGCCCTGAGCGGCGCGGGATAGACTCGCCCGCGCCATGGCGGTGAACGCGGCCCGGACGCTGGCGGAGGACGCCGCCAGAGCAGCCGACGTCGAGCTCCGGCTCCTCACGACGCTCGAGGATGCCGACAGGATCCTCCGGGTCATGGTGGCGACGTGGGGCGAGCACCAGCTCGTCCCTCGGGAGATGATCCGCGCGTTGGCCGACAGCGGAAACATCCCGTACGGAGCCTTCCGAGGCAACGAGCTCGTGGGGTACGTGCTCGGGTGGATGGCGCTGGACGGGGACGGACCCCACGTCCATTCGCACATGCTGGCGGTGCTCCCAGGGTCGCGGTCCGGTGGTGTGGGGTACGCACTGAAGCTCGCCCAGCGGGCCCAGGCCCTGGAGGCGGGCTATCGCGTGGTCCGATGGACGTTCGATCCGCTGCAGGCCCGAAACGCCCACTTCAACCTGAACAAGCTGGGGGTGCAGTGCGACCGGTTCCATCGCGACTTCTACGGTGCGATGAGCGATGCGCTGAACCGCGGGGACCGGAGCGATCGACTCGTCGTGAGGTGGGATCTGGATCGGGCGATCCGCAGTTCCACGAGCCCACCCGGTCCGCACGTCGACGCGCTCCGCGCAAGCGGGCCGCTCGAGATGCCCACGCCGGAGCGGGGGGAGGAGCCGGCCCTCGCCGCAGGCGGGAGCCTTCTGGTGGGGATCCCGGCTGACTACGTGGGCCTCAAGGAGCGGGATCCGGCGCTCGCCTCGGAGTGGCGAGACGCCGTGGGCGATGTCCTCGATCGGTGCTTCGAGCTGGGGATGATCGTGGTGGGCTTCAGCCGCGACCCCGACGGCCCGGGGTATGTCCTCACGGCTCGCGCAGCCGCGCCCGACGGATCTGCATGACCGTCGTTCGAGCCATCGAGCTCCGCCTGATCAGGCTTCCCCTCGTTCGCCCGTTCCGAACGAGCTTCGGCCAGGAGACGGAGAGGGAATGCATCCTGGCCAGGGTGGACACCGACGACGCTGAGGGGTGGGGCGAATGCGTCGCCGGGCCCAACCCCGGCTTCTCCGAGGAGTTCAACGAGGGCGCTTGGCTCCTCCTGCGGGACTTCCTGGCTCCGGCCCTCTTTCAGGCCGGCGAAACCCGGGCCGAGGACCTCGAGCACATCTTCGCCTTCGTCCGGGGCCACCCGATGGCCAAGGCCGCGCTGTCGAACGCGGTCCTTGATGCGGAGCTCCGGGCCCGCGGCGAGTCCCTCGCCGCGTACCTCGGCGCCGACAAGGACCGTGTGGCATGCGGCGTTTCGGTCGGCATCCCGCCGAGCACCGAGCAGCTCCTGGAGGAGGTGGCCGGGTACCTGGCCGATGGATATCGCCGGGTCAAGCTGAAGATCCAGCCGGGCCTCGACATCGAGCGTGTCGCCGCGGCACGGGAGGCGAACCCGGAGGCCGCGCTGTCGGTCGATGCGAACGCGGCCTATTCCCTCGGCGACGTCGAGACCTTCCGGGCGCTCGATGCCTTCGAGCTGCTGATGGTGGAGCAGCCCCTCGATCAGGACGACTTGGTGGAGCACTCGAAGCTCCAGCGGGAGATCCGGACCGACATCTGCCTCGACGAGTCGATACGATCGGCCGCCGATGCCGAGGCGGCGATCGAGCTCGGGTCGTGCCGCATCGTGAACATCAAGCAGGGCAGGGTGGGCGGGCTGGGAGAGGCCAAGCGGATCCACGACGCCCTCCTTCCTCGAGGGGTCCCCGTATGGTGCGGGGGGATGCTCGAGACCGGGATCGGCAGGGCCACCAACCTGGCGCTCGCCGCCCTGCCCGGTTTCGTGCTCCCCGGTGACACCAGCGCGAGCGAGCGGTACTTCCTCGAGGACATCACCGAACCGTTCCGCATGGATCCCGACGGGACGATGGCCGTCCCGGGAGGCCCGGGCATCGGAGTGGACCCTCGGCTCGACCGGCTTGCCCAGTGCACCCTGCGGACGGAGATCCTGAGGAAAGAGTGACAAGAAGCGGGATCCCGGCTTGACCCAGGAGGCCGGTGCCCCGTACAGTTCGGCGCGAGAGGCCGCTGGGACCTTCGGGTTCTGGCGGCTTCTCGCTTTCCCGTGCTCGTGCCCGGCGCGTCCTCTTTGTGCTTGACCCCTGCCTGTACGCGCGTACTTTGCGATAGGTTGCCGGTCACGGCATGCTAGCGATGAGTACCGGGTGGCTGGCGGCGAAGGGCTGAGCCATGAAGAAACGCGTCGTACGCACTGGCGAGATCGAGGTCGAGGATTCGCAGGGGCGAGTGCGGGCACGTCTTGGGGTGACGAACGATGACTCGCCCTTCGTTGCGTTCTACGGCCCGGACGAGCGGCTGCGGGCCCGGTTCGGGGTTCAGCTCGATGGGTCCGCCGGCCTGGCCATCGCCGACGACGAAGGAAAGGTCCGAGCCACCTTCGGCCTGTTCTCCGACGGCTCGGCCAGCATGGCCATGGTGGACCACAACGGGAAGGTTCGGGCGAAGTTCGGGCTGTCGACCGAGGGCTCGCCGACGCTCGCGCTCCGGAACAAGGACGGACAGCTCGGCTTCGTGTACAGCCTGGCCCAGCAAGGATCTCCCACCATCTCGCTCCAAGACGAGGATGGGAAGGTGCGGGCCAGGCTGGGGCTGGCAGCCGAAGGTTCGCCCATCCTGCGCCTGTTGAACAAGGACGGCGAGCTCAGGGCCATCATGGGACTCACGGCAGAGGGCACGCCGGTGATCCAGTTCATGGACAAGAAGGGGGAGCCGACCTGGATGGCCCCGGAGAAGCTCCCCTTCGTGGATCTCACCGAGGTCGAGACCGTCCCTGCGCAGGACGAGGCCTAGCGCTCGTGCCGGGATGGTGGATGGCAGCATTCGCCGTCCAGTGGCTCCTGCTCATCGCCCTGTGCGTCGTGGTCGTGGCCCTGGCCCGCCAGGTCGGCGTATTGCACCTTCGGCTCGGCCCGCTCGGCGCCCTGGAGATCGACGACGAGGGGCCGCCGCTCGGCCAGACGCCGCCCCCTCTTCGGGCCAAGGCGGCGGACGGCTCTGCCGTCGACCTGGGAGGCCCTGGGGATGGCCGCCTGGTGGTGTTCGAGTCCTCGACCTGTCCGGTGTGCGAGCAGGTCCGCCCGTCGGTCCCCGCGGCGGCGGAGGCGGCGGGGCTGGTCCCCCAGATCGTGTCCGATCCGGAGGCCGAGCGGGCCTGGGCCGTCCCGGGCGTTCCGTTCGTCGTGATCCTTGACCCGTCCGGGGTGGTCAGGGCCAAGGGCACGGTGAACGACCTGGAACAGTTGGAAGGGCTGGTCGACACGGCCGCCCGCCGGACGTCCTCTGAGCTCCAGGAGGCCCGGGCCGGCTGATGCGCCCCGAGCTCGCCCGCATGCCCGTCGAGCTCGCTCGCAGGACCAGCAGGCGCTCGTTCCTGGGCAGGGTTGGGCGGGCCGTGGTCGCCCTGGCGGGCGGGTCCTTCGTCGCCGGCGCCCTCGCCCCGGAGCGGGCGGAGGCGCACCACATCTGCGGCCACCTGTACACCACGGGATCGTGTCCCCACCCCTTCGCCCCGCTCACCCGGGTGGACGCCTTCGGCTACCCGGTGCACCCGGTGCACGGCTATCCGGTGGACGACGACGGCCGCATCTACACGGACCGCCGGCAGCGACGGCGGAAGATCTGCCAAGAGCGGGTCCCCGATGAGTATCCGGGGGTGAAGGATCCTCGGTACGGCGGCGGTTGGAGCCGATGCTGCGGCGGGCGCGTCCGCCACATCCAGGACTGCTGCTCGAGCTCGAGGATCCGGATCAATGGGGACGCCTCGGTCCGGGGGTACTGCCCGGGCGCCCTTCGAGTGTTCTGCATCGCGTACCGGGAGCTCAACGTGGCATGTTGAGCGAGCCCGTGACGATCGCCGTGATCGTCGCGTCGATCGTCGCCGGCGTCTCCACGCTCTTCGGTCCCTGAGGGCTGTCGATGGTGGAGACCATCACTCCCGTGGTCCACGGGGGACGAGCCGGAAGGTGGGCCGGAAGCGTGGCGCTCCACGTGACGGGCGCGGTGGCGTCCGCGGCGGCCTTCGGCGCGACCCTCGGCGCGGTTGGCTCGCTGCTCGGCGCTCCATGGAGGGGAGGCTGGGCCCTCCTCATCGCTATCGTGGCCGTGCTGTACCTGGTGCGAGAGGCGACCGTCGTGCCGGTCCCAGTGCCGCAGCTCCGCCGCCAGGTCCCGCAGTGGTGGCGGACGTTCTTCTCCGTTCCGGTCGCAGCCTTCCTGTACGGGGTGGGGCTGGGCGTCGGGTTCCTCACCTATCTCGCCCACGGGACGTTGGTGGTGGTGGCGGTGGCCGCGACGGGCTCGGGAGAGCCACTCGTGGGGGCGGCACTCCTCGCACCGTTCGGGCTGGCCCGCGGCCTGTCGGTTCTGGTGGCGGTAGGAGCCCGACGGCCCCAGGAGGGCTCGGCGTTGGTGGCTCGGCTGGCCCGGAGCGCTTCCTCGCCGGGATGGCGAGCGGCCCATGTTGCGGCCTTGCTCGCCGTGGGAGTGGCCGCGGCGGCTAAGCTCCCGACGAGCGAGCTGCCCGTTGCGCCCCTGGCAGCGGCGGCGCTCGGTGCGGCGTTCGGCTGGTCGGCTGGTGCCAAGATCGCTCGCCCTGCTTCCTGGCGGCGAGTGCTGGGCGCCCACGAGTTGCAGCGATGGGTGCAGCGGGCCTCGTTGATCGGGGTGCCGGTAGCCGAGGTGGCGATCGTCGGCCTCGTGGTGATGGGGATGCACCGGACCGCCGGGTTCGTGGCCCTCGTGATCCTCGCCGCCTTCTCGGCGGCGATCCTCCGGGCTCGCCGGCGGTTCGGGGACGTGGTGACCTGCGGATGCTTCGGGACGAGCGTTGCGCGTGACTACCGGATCCTGCTCCTCCGCAACGCCCTCCTGGTCGGTGGTGCGGCGATCGCCGCCTTCGGTGGCGTCGACGCGCCCCGCATCAGCGTGCCGGGCCTTCCATCGGCCGGCGACGCCCTTCCCGCGGCCCTCGCCGTCACCGGCATCGCCGTGGCGGCCTGGATGCTAGCCTCCTCCCTTCGATCCTTCCGCGTCAGAAGGATCGCGTGAGGCGGAGTATCGGCCTGGTCTGGCTCGCCGGGCCAGTGCTCGGGGGGCTTCTGCTGACGAGCCTTTCCATGGCGCTCGCTGCGCCAAAGGAGTATGCGGACGGGAACGACACCTTTGGCCGCCTGGACGTCAGGACGGTTGGGTTCACGGCCGACCCCAACCCGCCCACATGGACCATCCACACGTTCGCCAGCTGGACCGCCAGGGACATCAGGGACAAAGGGTTTCTCGTCGTGCTCCTCGACACGCGTGGAGATGCCGACGAGGACTACGTCGCACTGGCTCGATCGAACGGACGTGACCTCGTGGGGAGGCTGTTCCGCCGTCGGCCACGTCGTCCGGACGCGCTCGTCGGGCGCATCACGGTCCGAAAGATCGGCCCCGATGGGGTGATCATGTCCGTGGGCATGGGCAAGCTCCTTTTCGGGCCCCACCGGACGTCGTACTCCTGGTGGGTGCTGACCCAGTTCACCGGGCCGTCATGTCCTCGAACTTGCCTCGATCTGGTCCCCGACGACGGTCCCGTGGAGCAGGTGCTCCCACAACCCTCGCCCTCGCCTTCACCGTCCCCTTCGCCTTCGCCGAGCCCCAGCCCCACGCCCAGCGCGACCGCTTCCCCGACCCTGTAACCAGGACCGCTAGGCGATGCCTCGCCGCCGTCTCGATGCCACCCCGATGGCGATGCCAAGGAGCCCGAAAGCTGCCGCGAGCGCGACGGTGATGGCCAGGCGCGCCCCGAACGATCCGCCGGATCCGCCGTGGGCCGGGACGGCCTGCACCGCCGGGCGTTCGGCGTCGGTTCCGTGCTCACCGGTGCTCGCGGGCAATCCGTTCGTCAAGAGGAGCGAGAGGAGCTCGTTCGAAGCCGACCAGTACCCGGGCACCAACCCGAAGCACCGCCCGGCCTGGAGGGGTAAGGACCTGCAGCCCACCCGGAGCCTCCGGGTACAGCGTTTGGGTGTACCTGACCACCCTGCCGTTCCAGCAACGCATGCGGACCGCCGCGCGGTATGCCGTGCCGGGCTCCGCGTCGGGCGTCAGGTCGCCACCGGGGTTCGGCACGTCCCATTTGGCCTGGAAGGCCGCCGATCGTTCGACGAAGAAAAACGCGTCCTCGCCGTCCAGGCGCATGGGCTCGGCGAGCCCGGGACCCCGGATCGTCACCCGGGCGTGCGCCTCGAGTCCCTTCGACTCGGCGGGCCCCGGGAGCACGAAGAGGGCCGCCGCGGCGATCGTTGTCACGAGTAGGACCCGTCGCATGAGGATCTTTCATCCAGGAGTGATGTTCCCACTACACCGGGGTGTGGGTATGGGTTCCCAGCTCGTAGACGATCACAGATCCCTTGAACGTGAACGTGGTCCCCAATGACGTCCACGTGGGGCGAAAGCAGCGAATCGAGAGATGCGAGGCCTCACGGTTCTTCAGGGGCCCGACGGGTGCCATCGAGACTGCGAGACTTGATCGAAGGATGGCTTCGAGAAGATTCGTCCCCGCGCTGGTGTTGCTCGTCCTCCTGGGCATCTCGGCGTGTGGGAGTTCGAGCGACTCGACCTCCCGGACATCCGAGGAGCTGAGCTCAGGACGGGTCGACGTCGGCGGCTACCAGCTCGACTGGATGTGTCGAGGCGTGGGATCGCCGACGGTCGTGGCCGAGGCAGGCTACGACTCGGCCGGGACGGACACATGGTTCGATCTCCTCGGCCCGGTCTCGAAGATATCCCGGATATGCACGTATGACCGTGCCGGTATAGGGACGAGCGACACTCGCCCCGACGGACTCCACGTGACGAGCATGCTCCAGGCCGAAGAGCTCCACCGGCTCCTTGAGGGGGCCGGCATCGAACCGCCGTACGTGGTCGTCGGTCACTCCTACGGGGGCTTCGTGAGTCGGCTCTTCGCGGCGAAGTACGCGCCCGAAACGGCGGGCCTCGTCCTCATCGACTCGAGCCATGAGGACGAGATCGAGCCATACCGTCGCTATTACGGCGACTCCCCCGAGGGGGACTGGGTCGACGGCGGCGACCACATCGACATCGACGCCACCGCCGCGGCGCTCCGGCGTACCGCACGTGACTTTGGCGACCTGCCGCTGGCAGTTGTGAAGGCCGGAAGATACGAGGACGTGCTCACGGTCCGGCTCTGGAACCGCACGCAGGCCTACCTCGCCACCTTGTCCTCGAACTCGCTGTTCGTGCAAGCAGCCGGCAGTCACTTCGTGATGGATGACGATCCCCAGGTCGTGCTCGTGGCGATCGGAGCTGTCGTCGCGAGCGCGCGCTCGAACGAGCGGCTTCCCACGTGCGAGCGGCTGATCGAAGGCACCGACGGTACATGCCCTTAGCCGCTTGACGGACAAGGAGCGATAACCACAGACCAATTGGCGGGCAACGTGGTCGCCACGACACCGTTGCTACGAAGGCGATCGCGGCTAATAGCCACGACGTAGTCGAAGGAACAGCGCAGTAGCTAGCCGTCGCACCATCGATGTGCCCAGCGCCGAGCGGTTGCGTGACCGCCTGCGCGAGGCGATCGAGTACGTGTCCGGTCCCGCAGACGATGTCACGCGATGGGCCGAGGCCCGCGACGACGGCAGCGAGCACAAGACCGGAGATGAGGATTCCGGCTACGACGAGCACGGTGCGAAGCGGCCTCGGAGCGTTGTCCTCAGCTCGAGAAGGTGGCGGTCGGCGGGTTGGTGCCAAGCGACCTGGGTCTATGATGGCTTGGCGCCTGCAGGTTGGGTGACGTGGGTCCTGTCCGTTGGCGTGGTTGCCGTCACCGCGGTGGTGGCTTTCCTGACCTTCCGATCGTTCAGGCGCTGGCAGCAGCCCCTCCCGGTCAGGGGTCGGAGGCGGCCAGGGCCGAATCGTTTCTGTCTTGGATGACCCGAACACGAGGCGACCGCGGCTGAGTTGAACTCCTGAAGGGGCGAACGAGAATCCTTCGGCTGTGTGTCGTGCATTCATCGGTGTCGGCGTCGCGCTGACTGGGGACGGATTCGGGCTCGGGTACGTCGTGGGCACCCGCGCTGATCGCATCGAGGTGCCCGACGTGGCGCTCGGGCGCAGGATGGCGGGGCGGCAGCATCCGTCGGTGGGGCAGTACGTGAAGGATGGGAGGGGACGTTCTTGAGGGAGGGAACGGCAGGGCGCGTCGCGACTGGGGCTAGCTCGAACTCCGCCAGGCGGGAACCCGTTGACCCGGAGCCGCGTCCTCTTCGTCGAGCTCGATGAGGTTGAGCGAACGTTCGGAGACAGACTCGCGACCGGCCTCGTCTGGGAGTGCCGCAAGCTCGGCCAGTGCCGCCAGCCGGTCACTCAGCGCCGCGATGGCCTCGGTGAGGGGTTCGACGGCCTCGCCCACCCGCTCGCCGATCCCAGCCGCCCGTTCCGTTGCGTCCTCGATCGTGGACCGGACCACGCCAACGAGGGGAGCCAGGCGGTCACGCCATGCGGCCAGCCGCTCGATCTCCGCCAGGGTCTCGCGCCGGGCCCGCTGGGCCTCCCGGAGCTCCTCTGCCGCACGGGTCCGGGCACCTTCCATGATCCGGGCCATGGTCCGTCCCGCGACCTCCAGGACGGCAGACGGCTCCTCCGTCCCGGCCGGGGAAACCGGCATGGGCCGTGCCGCGGCTTCCTCCACGGCCGCGTGCGCGGCCTCGAGCTCGGCTGTGGCGGCGCTGAGCCCGCCATCGAGCTCAGCGCGCGCCGACCGTAGCTCGGCCTCGAGCTCCTCGTTCCTCCCCTCGGCGCTCGTAGCCCGATGGCTCTGGATCAAGAAGTACCGGCGCGCCAAGCCCAGCTCCTGCCGGAGGACCGCGATCTCGCCGCTCCGCCTCTCGCTCAGCTCCTCCACCGCTCGGCGCCGCTCGTCCTGTCGGTCCAGTTCCTCTCGGGCCGTCTCGATCTCGTGTCGGGTGGTGTCCAGGTCGTGTCGGAGGGTCCCCAGTTCGCGTCTGGTGGTGTTCAGCTCGAGCCCCTGGCGCGCCGCGTCCGCCACCGCTCCCTCGAGATCCACACGAGTCGCGTCTCGGTCGGCCCTGAGGTCGGCCGCCTCGGCCTCAAGCGCGCGGAGCTTCTCGGCCTGTTCGGCGCGCTGCCTCTTCAGGATCTCCGCTCCGGAGCGCAACCCTAGCACCACAGCTTCTGTCGCCCTGGCTTGCTCCGAGGTTCTCGCGTCGCGATCGGCGATGATCAGACGCACGCTCTTGGACGTGTAGCCGAACAGGCCTCGCTTGAGCTGGGGTGCTTGCATGGGAGTTCCCCCTTTGGCGCTTCGGGAGCCGCGCCGTGATTCTGTCGCTAAGGATGAGGTAGTTCAATCACCCGAAGGGACCCAGAATGGTTCCGTCTGTGGTGTCCGCTCAGCTGATAGAGCGCGGGCCATGGAGGCACTATCTGTGCCAAACTCGCAGTAGCGTGTTTCCGCAGGTAGACATGGGGACGTAGCTCAGTCGGTAGAGCACCTGCTTTGCAAGCAGGGGGTCGGCGGTTCGAGTCCGCTCGTCTCCACTGAAATGCCCAGCTGAATGGCCTTGTTGCTCTCTTGGCAACCAGTTCCTGACAGGCGTACAATCAGAACTGGTCAGAGCATGGGGAAGGCCAAGATGGAAGCCACCTGGGAGCCGGTCGAGCCCGGCATCTACAAGCGGAAAGGCCGACACGGCAAGCCGATATACCGGGCCGTCCGGCAGGCGGGCAAGACCGAGGAAGGCAAGTACCTCCAGGAGGTCGCGACCTTCAACGGAGAGAAGATCCAGAACGCACTCGCCGAAGCGAGGCGATGGAAGGCAGAGGCCCCCGGCTCCGCTCGGGTCTCGAAGACGTCGCAGTGGACGCTTCAGGAGACGTACGACGCACTGCACGCCGACTCGCGTGTCCGGTACGCGAAGTCCACGGTTCAGTGGCACGCTGAGATGTGGAGGGCTCTCCCCGAAGCCGTCAAGGGGATGCAGCTTCGGGCCATCACGTCGCACGTCCTCCGGGAGCACCTCAAGAAGATCAAGGCCCCGGTGGTACGGGACCGGGTCCGGCAGCTCGTCGGCATGATGTACAGATACGCCGACGTGTCCCCGTCGCCGGCCGTGAAGGAGTACGCGCCCAGGACCCGGGCCACTCGGATGGCGGAGGCGAACGGCGACGATGAGGGCCGGTACCGGACCGATTCGGAGGTCGAGTCCATCGTCCGCAACCTGGACGACGAGCGGTACGCGTCGTTGGTCCGGCTGCTGTGGCGGGTCGGGCTTCGGCCTGGTGAAGCCTTCGCCCTGACGGTAGGACAAATCAACCCGGAGACACGTCGGTTGAAGATCGACCGGGCCGTGAACGATCGCGAGGTCGGCCCGACCAAAACCGGGAAGACTCGTCGGCCGACTCTCCCGCAAACGGTGTTCGCCGACCTGTCTAAGCACATCCGGCGGTACTCGGACTGGAACGACCCTGACGCGCTCGTTTTCACCACCAAGTCCGGCACCATGATCGACGGCCACAACTTCCGCCGGCGCACCTTCGGGCCGGCCGCCAAGAGGGCCGGGGTGAATGGGGGGATTCGCGTCTACGACCTGCGCCACACGGCCGCCAGCAACATGGTGGCGGCGGGTGTGGATCTCGTCACGGTGGCGGAGATGACCGGGCATTCGGTCCAGGTTCTGGTCTCGACGTATGCCCACTACGTCGAGGAGGCCGGCCGGCGGGCGGCCGACACCCTGGACGCGTACTTCGCCGAAGTCCACGACAAAGGGCCGACCCAGGAGCTGGCAGAGGTGACCTCCCGATGACACCCGCCGAGCGGAGCTCGGTCGTCCCACGCTCTGATTCTGGAGCCTCCTGGAGCCCCGACCCTCCATGTTAGGGGCTCCAGGGCGTCCTGGGGCCGGAGACGGGGGCGCTAGCCTAGCGGCCCTCGATCGGCCGGCCTTCCTCGTCCTGGAACTCGACTGGTAGATCGTGCTCGCCCACGCGGCGGCCGCAGATAGAACACTTCGCGGACCCGGACGCGGCGACCTCGCGCACGTTCACAAGCTCTGGCGGGAGTCCGAGGTCCTTGGCGGCGTCTGATATCCGGACGACCGGTCCATGGTCCGTGATCCGTTCCACTACCTAAGACTACGCCGATACCTCGCCCAGCGGCGAGTGACGAGCATCTCAATCGCCTCCCAAGCGGCTCGGGGACAGCGGGATCGGCACGTATCAGTGGCCTCGCAGATAATGCCAGCATGAGCCTCGGGGATGTGCTCGGTGGAATCGCCGGCGGGATCGCCGCCATGTACATTGCCGTCCGGGCGAAATCCATCGAGAGCTTCCGGCATGCCCTTCAACGCGAAGGGGTTGAGCATGAGGTCCGGTTTACGCGTCTCCACGAACAACGCTGGGGTCATGGACCCGGCCACTACAGATGGCCGGCGAGCAGAATGGGGATTGGCGACCGAGGGCCGGGCGCGAACGGGGAGCCCTCCGGCCCCCGGCTCGCCAGGTATGGCCTCCTCCCGTCGGCGGGCAAGTGTAAGCCTCCCATAGCATGACGGAAGACCCTCGGCTGACGCTTGTCTACACAGAAGCCCTCCGCTCGATCACCCAACAGCAGGGCGTTCTCGATCAACTGCGCGCCAACGCGGGAACCCTGCTTGGGGCCGTGTCGCTCGCGACGGGCTTCCTGGGTGGACTTGACGGTATGAATGGCCTCGGACCTTGGGGGAAGGTGGCGATCATCCTCTTCATCGTGGCCGTTCTTGGCGTGATGACCATCCTATGGCCGCGCACGAAGTGGCAGTTCCGGATGGATGCTCACACACTGATAAGCGGCTACCTCGATCAGGATCCGCCAGCGACGATCGATGACATGCACCGTTCCCTGGCGTGGTATTTAGAACGCGACTACCGGGCGAACCGTGACCGTCTCCGCTTGATGTTCTACATTTTCGAGGCCGCAACTGCCGTGACGGCCGTCGAGATCGTATCGTGGCTGATCGACCTGGGGAGGATGAAGTAGTGCCAGGCGACGAGCAACCCACTCAAGCACCATCGGAGCCACCATCTCCACCGCAACCACCACCGCAACCGCCTCGTCCAAAGTGGCCTGACCCAAGCGACTACGAGACGAGAGGGAGGCCTAGCAAGGAGACGAAGTAGTGTTGGGGCGGCCTATTCCTGACCTGCTGAATCTCAGGCTCTCCTCGACATTACGGAACCTGTTCCGAGTGTTGGGGCAGCGCACGAGACCTGAGCGGTTCTCATAGATGGCGATCACGCACTTTTCCTTCGTCGACGAGTCAGGCGATCGGGGGACACGAGCAACGTCTTCAAACCACTTTGCGCTCGGCGCGTACGTGATCGACAGAAACCACGAGACGGCAGTTCGTGGGGCTCTCGCCCAGTTGCGCAGGGAGTTCAACCTGCCCAGCGGAGCGACCTTGCACTTTCACAAGTTGAGCCACCACAAGAAGCTTCGAACCGTCGAGGTGCTCTCATCGCTCCCAGCGACATTCCTTGTCGTCGGAATGTGCAAGCGAGGAATCAGCGGGAGTTTGATAAGTGCCGACCAGTTCTACAACTGGGGAGCGCGTCTGCTGATGGAACGCCTCTCCTGGTACATGCGTGACACTGTCGGAGCCTCTGGTGACAGGATGTCCGTGACCTTCGCTCACATCAAGGGATACAAGACCGCGAAGATGCACGATTACGTCAAAGTCCTGAAGAGTCAGCAAACTCAGATCGTCTGGAGTCGCATGCACAGGCCCGTGAGCTTCGACAACACTCAAGTCGACGAACGTCTCCAGGTAGCGGACGCCCTTGCGTCAGCAGTTCGATATGCGCTTGAACCGGAGCATGGGCAGGTCGAGACGAGATACCTGGAGACCCTAGCTCCTTTGCTCTGGCGCCGATATGGGAAGCTGACACCGTATGGCCTAAAGATGCACCCAACGACCGGGTGTCCTGAGTCGCACTCATGGGTGGCTACGCTCTGACCCCCCAAGAAAACGGCGCCGGGGCTGCCTCCAGTCCGCTAAGCGGCTGTGGGTTACTCACCCACCGACAGTTCCCGTGCGCCACAGACACCTTACCAGGCGCGGAGGACGATGTCGAACATGTGTGCGACTATCCGGCGATCGGAGCCGCATTCGGTCCCGACTCGCCGCGTTGACCTCCTGCCAGTTCTTGGTGACCAGGCCATCGGGCCGCCGGTAGCCGCCCTTGTCGCCGTGGAGACAAAGCCTTGCCGCGCTCTATGCCAACGGACGGACGGTCATCGCCAGCCTGGCCAGTATCGTAGGCGGCCTCATCCTTGAACACGCGGCCGCACCGATCCGCTTCGGTGTCACACGTTCTCATGGTTTCCTTCTCTCCAGATCGATGCGGTGGACGACATTGCCCAGCGCGAGGTCGGCTATCGGGTTCGGTCTACCGTACTCGCCCAATCCGACGGTAACCCGGCTGGCACGGGGTGCCGGTTGTGGCGTCTGCCCAACGAACCTCCCCTGACGGTCGCAGTCGCAGGTCGTGGGACACAGCGGGTAGCCCTGACATGTGACGCACCAGTGTGCGTGCCCACACCCGGAGCAGTTCGAGAACGGGTGGCCTCGGTTCGAGTGCCAGTCGGGATCGGGGTCCCGCGCCGTCCCACCCTGCTGATGGTACCGGGGATCGTATCTGCCTCCGTGGGCGACGTCGGGGAGGACGCGTCCCTGCTGCGTCCCCTTCGCCAGGACGCTCCGCATGGACGCCTCGCCCAACCACATGCTCATCACGAGGTCGCTGGTGCGACCGTGTGGGAATGCCACGAGTTCGGCCATGAATTGGCGGACGAACGCCCTGGACGCATCGTCGCGGAACGGAAGGTGGACACGTCCCGAACGGAACAGTGGCGGGATCACCGCTTCAACACTGGCCTGCCCTTGCGTCTTATTCGTCCCGGTTCGTGGCCACAACACCTCGATGTTGTGCAACTTGAACGACACCGACTCGAACACGGAGCCCCCGAACCCCTTGGTGAAGTTCCCCTCGATGAGCCAGGTGCGGGGTTGGTACTCGCGTTGGAGGTCCATCATCACACCGACCAAACCACCGGACCCATCGACCCGAAGGAAGTCGTCGATCCTCATCTGCGTCCTGATGGCGTCGAGCAGGTATCGGTGCCCATCCTTCTGCCGGGTGGTGGCCCATATCTCAATGGCCCACATGCCGGTGGACAGCGCGGGATCCACCGTGGCGTAGGTGAGCAAGCCGGGGACGTTCGGGTACTCACTGAACGCTCGGTCCGGCTCCAGAGCGCTCTCGAAGGATTCGCCGTTCTCGTCGCGGCCACCAACGATCCACACCTTAGGGACGAGTCCTGATCGGTCCAGCGATGGGTCCTGCTGCCACGTCGTACCGAAGTGTGGATCATCGCGATGGGCCATGATCTCGGACCACCCGACACGCTTCTCATCGGCTAGACACCCGTCACCTTGACCATCCCACTGACGATGCTCCCCGGTGCAAAGGTCGTCACGGTGCGCGGGCAGGGTGATCGTTTCGTACCGACGGTGAACGACACCATCGTCGTCCTCGAACGTCTTGTTCTCGCACTCCTCGAACAGATCCTCTGAACCGATTCTGGTTCCGATCAGGAGCAGGACGCCGCCGGGTTCGAGACGGGTCTCAGCCTCCCGCGACCACCAAGACGACAACCCGGCGTCCCGATAATTCCTCAGCGAGAGCAAGTCATCGAAGATCATCAGGTCGAACCGACTACCCAGGAACCCGGAATCCCTTGACGCGATCTGCACCGACGGTTCCTTGGACGACAGGTCCACGCCACCCAACTGGGCCACGATGATCGACCGCCGCCGCCACATCACCTGGTCACCGGCGGCCTCGGTGGGACGGAGGCGACCGAAGTCCTGCGCCAGGACCCCAGTCGCCTCACGCTTGGTGATGTGGTCAAAGAACAGCGTGGTCGCTTCGAGCCTGGCCATCACGAACCTGAGGTAATCCTCGGCTCGGTCCAGGATCTCCGCACCGAGGAGGCTGCGGAGACCACGGTTGCGAACCAGACACCATAGGGTCAAGTCCTCGGCCAGCGATGTCTTCCCCACTCCGGACGGGGCGGCGAGCGTGATGAACGTCTTGGTGGTGCGGTCATCGAGCGCGGAGACCAACCGACTTGACATCATCTGACGCCACGGCACCGGTTCACGTGCCAGGTACCGCTCGCAGAAGAAGTCGAAGTTATCGAACGCACGCTGCGCGTCGGGGCTCAGATCGACATATCGCAGCGGATCCGGAACCGATCGGTCCCGGGCCTTGCCCCCGCGGATCTCGCGCATGATGCCCGAAACGGTCGCGGGGGACAGGCCCACCCAGCGAGCCGCTTCGGCCTGGTTCATTCCCTCGGCCACGAGTCTGGCAACTTGCAGCCGCTTCGACTGCGGTGTCTTCTTCCCCGACAACTTCTTTCACTTCTCCTGTGGGCCTGCATCGAGCAAGCTGATCGGCACTCCACCGACACGCCGGGTGTCGGCGGCACTCTCGACTGTGTCGCTCGGGGAGCCCGTTGCTTCCTTGATCGCATCGATCTCCGCCTGTAGCTCTGCGTCCATCTTGGTCCTCACCACCTTTCGGTTGGACGTGGAGCCGGGGTGCCCGCCGAGTTCACGAGCGACGAGCACCCCGACATCATCAGTTTGGAATGTCGGGTGCAGCACTCATCAACGAGAACTTGCTCCCGTCGAACATGAACTGATGGATCTTCCGTTGACCATTCGCTGGGTTGCCCGGTGCCCCCGCGAACGCTGCATTCCACGTCACCGTGGTTGCTCCGCCGCTCGCATTCTTGATCTCGACGAACACCAGCGTTCCCGGCTCAAGCATCGCGCTCGCTGCACGCGCCACGTCGGGGACTGCACCCTGCGAAGCAACGATGCCATACGTCGGTGCCGCGATGGTTCGCGTCGCACCCGTCAGCGTGATCCGGTGATACAGACCATCACCCAAGTCGGGTGTGGAAGTGCCTGCACCGACGCTGCCGTGATCGACAACGGGATCAGTTATCAGAGTTGGCATGAGACTCATACACCTCCTTTCGCTCGTTCGGCTACCGCCTCCGCCTTGGTGGTGCGGATGATCTCAGCGACTTCCTCGCGGGTCTTCCCACTGGCGATCAACTCGTTGACGTGGATCTTGCGGGCCTGAAGATCAGGATCGAACGCGGCGGTGAGTACGTCCGCTTCCGCGAGCATCGTGGCCCGTTGGTCATCAGGCGAAGTGATGTGCCGCGACGGGATGGCGATGTTGTGCGCCGCGCAGAAGGAATCGAGCGCCCGAACGGCCTCCGGGTCCGGGTAGACCTGCTCCTTGGTCTGCATGATCGGACGATCGTCCACGGCCTTCATGAGCCGCGTGAGTTCCTGGTAGCTCGGTGCGTCAAGGAGGACCCTGGTTCGGGTACCGAGGCCGGGGATGTCCATGGTTTCGAGTAGCTGTCCCCGGCGGTCAACGTGTTGGTGCCAAGAGAAGTCACCCGGACTAACGAACGGGTTGCGTCCATCACGCCGGTCCTCCGCTTCCTGCCACAGGATGTCCTCGTGAAGCTGACGCTCGGGGTCCCCGAACCGGTCGGTGACCTGCTTGAGGAGTCCGTGCAGGTGCATCAACGTGTCCTCGTAGTCGGGATGGCTCGATGGGACCGGCGTGGGCCTCTTGCCTCGTGGGCCTTCGGTATCCAGGCCGAGGAGGTCCACGTACTCCTGGATCTCGCCCTGGAGTGGATCGGTGGGATCGAGGGCCACTCCTGACCGAACATGCGGCAGGAGCCGCTGGATCTCGGCCGTGGCCTTGTCGAGGTCGGTGGTCGTCATGGTTGGGTCCCTTCGAGGTCGAGTTCACTGGAACGAACCGGTGGACGAACACCGAACGCTCGTGCGAGCGCGAGGCGTTCGACCTCACTGCGTGCGGCCCACCACGCGGGACGTGAAGCGGGCGGCAGTTTCACGACCTGGTCGGCCAAGTCCTTGATGGAGAACAAACCGGTACGGGCCTCGGCGGCCCTCTTGGCCCCCGTCTTGAACCCATCCGGTGGCTGGGGCTCCAGTAGCTCGGGGGCACCGTGGATCATGATGCGTCCGTCGGAACGCGGGGCGAAGTCACCGGGGTCTTTGAAAGCTGAGGCGGTTTCATTGACGAGTCCTTGGAGAACGTTCTCCAATTCTTGCTCGTGGCCCTCTTGTTCAGCGGCGGCCCGGAGCTTCGCTTGCTCCTCGGCGGACTGGGCGGAGAACTCATCGTCCCGACGACGTTGCTCGGCGGCGGCGGTCTGCTCATCGCGGACCTTCTGACGCTGGGTCGTGATCTTGTTGTGGAGTTCGGGATCGGTGTCCCGAATGAGATCGAGATCGCTGTCCTCGGTGTCCTCGACGGAGACGTAGAACTCATCCGCGACGAGGACGTCCCTGCGTTCAGCGATTCGCTTCGCCAGATCGAGGTGTCGCTGGCGTTCGTCGTCGGTCTTGGCACGGCGGCTGTCGGTGACGGCGGCAGCCCACGCGCCGGTGAGCGCCTCCACCAACTGCGGCGGTTGGACTTCATCCTCGTGGGTGTCCGTCTGGGTGTCGGTGTTGTCGGGAACGTTGGTCCAATCCTCAAGCCGGTGAACCCGTTCGAGGATCTCGTCGATGGAGTTCGGCTCATCGGCCATCGGGCTCACCACCGTTGCTGAGTACCCGCAGGAGTTCGTCGGCTCGCTTGAACGCTGCCTGCAGATCGCGGATCACCCCGGCCCGATCACTGGACCCGCCTTCCAGCGTCACGGACGTCATCCCGTACTCGTCGGGTTGGGCTTCGTTTCGCGTTCGAATCAGACGTTGGACGTCCGCCTTGCGGAACATGGTCCGACGCACACCGAGGTCCACCGGCGTGAGGAAGCCTTTGTCGATCAGGACGTAGATCGTTGTGCGGGCCACCCCTCCGAGGATCTCCCGTACCTGCTCAATGTTCAGGAGGGGCTCAGGCTCTGTAGCTCCCATCTCACTCCTCACCTTTCGACCGGGCGAAGCCCGCATCTCACGACTCGATGGCTTCAGCATCTGTATGACGTCATCATACACTGACGGTCAATGTCAGGCTTCGCCGTGAGCGAAGCGATAGTCGGTTATAGCTTGAATGATTCCCGAACGCCCCCACACACGACTTCCGTATGGCTGGGGCACCCACCTGGGGGTCGCGAACGTGCGGCAGCGGATGGTACTTGTGGGTGAGACAACCATTCGTGCTGCTAACTGAGCATGTGCGGACCCGCCAGGAATCTTCTCCCGGTCAGAGGATCCGGCGCGGACACAATCCCGCGCGATTTGTGACCGCGAGGTTGGATGGGTAACTGAGCATGTGCGGACCCGCCAGGAATCTTCTCCCGGTCAGAGGATCCGGCGCGGACACAATCCCGCGCGATTTGTGACCGCGAGGTTGGATGGGTAACTCACAAGACCGAACGTTGCGTAGCGACGTGAGGTGAATGTCTTCGTGATTCCCTATGCGTGGCTATCCCAGTCCCCTGACGGAAACTCCTGACTTTTCTCATGTCGAGAACTCAATGCGTGGCATCTATCCTCACGCAGGGGTTTTGTCAGCGAAGCGAGTAAATAGAGAGTTGGAGAGAGTAGAGTACCTGGTAGATGGCACTATGGGACCAGTTTCCAATGAGTTCTGGCAGGAGTTCTGTCAGGAGGGTATCGGGTCCGTTCAGTCCGGAGAGATTTCTACCGGACTCTGCTTGACGGAACTCCTCCGAAGGCCATCAGGTCGTTCTATGAAGACCCGGATCCGTGACCATTTCGATGTGGCCTTCAAGGGTCTGCTGTACCTCGTGGACATCCCGATACAGCCTGACGGTCAGGTCAACCGCGCAGCCGGGATGAAGAACCAGCACGGGTCCCTGTAGCGAACTCGTTTGCCCCGCCCAGTAGACCATGGGAGAGTCCGCCTCCTTGCCGCAGAAAAAGCACGGTTCACCCACAGGCATCCCCGACTCCTGGTACGGCTTCTCCTTCCCCCAGATGATGGCCATTTAGGGCCTCCGGAACTCGGCGATCCACGCCTCGGTTGGTCCCTCTACTTCGGCCTCGTACCACTCGTCCTCGGAGCGGTACGGACCCCAATACATCGTGGGGTCCTCGTCGCGTCGAACGGCGATAACAGCGTTCGCCATGCGCAGCATGGCGTCATCATGGAGCTCCCGGGTCTTCTTCCGAGGTGGCGCAGACTTGGCGATCCGTCCCATTTCGTACTCCAGTCCCATGGTCGCAAGTGGATGATACTGCTACCTGATCTTCCAGCGTTCCCGTACCCACCCCCTCGATGTGAGCCGGACGGAAACGGATGGCCGCCCCCCGCGGTAGGTCGTCTTCTTCGCCCGTTCCTTCCATATCTGGATCTCGCCAGCAACTTGGAGGGTCTCCAGATAGCCGTCGAGCGCCTTGGCGCTCATGTTTGTCATGGACCGCTGGAGATCGCGCTTGCTGACTTTCTCTTTGGTCCACTTAGTGCCGTTCTCCTCGGCCTGCTTCTTCTGGAGCTCCTGGATGTGAACCCGAAGGTCCAGCCGGTACTCGGCCGTTCGGCTCTGGGTCTCCGCAGCCACCGCGATGATGTCCCAGGCCCGAGTCCGTTGATACTCCATGAAGTTGATCGCGTGCTTCACGTCCTCGCCCCGGATGACGAAGTCATCCTTGTCCTTGGCCCGGGATGCTGTGTAGCACATGGCGATCTTGAGCACCTGGACAGGGACCCGGTCCCGGAATCCCTCCACGCCGCGGTCCACGTGCTCGGACTTGATCCTGTCGCAGTAGGTGTCGAAGATCCGCACGGCGTTGTCGGAGACGGGGATGATGTACGGCCATGGCCGATCATCGTTGTCGCCACTTAGTGACGCGATCAGCTTGTACCGGCTTCGAAGGGACTTCGCGACGTCGGCCATTCTGGATCCACCGATCCGGGCGGCTCGGAGCCCCCGGTTCTGGATGGGCGCGGACTCGCGGAACATGAAGACGAACCGCGTCAGGTATCCGTCCATGATGGCGGAGGTCCTCGCGTACTTCTGGAACCCGGCATCGGTCAAGGCACCCATGATGCTCACCGAGGGGTGGTGGATAACGTTTCCTTGGCGGGTGATCCGGAGCTCGCCAACGATCTCGTTCGAGTCGAAGAGCTCGCTCATGAAGTCCTGGGTGCCGGCCTGCCAGGACTGCTGGCAGGATTCGAGGAACTGTTTGAGCTCGCTGTGGAACATGAACCCATTGGCCGCACCTCGTCGCTCTTCGGCGAGGAACTTGATCAACGCCGGCACCGTCGTCTGGGACGGGATGGCGAGATCTTCTCGTACAGCTTTGGTCAGGATCCGGAGCCCGATCTTCCACGCGTGGGTCTTGCGCGTGGCCGGCGGGCTGACGAAGGCAATCCATAAGTGAGGCCGGATGACGTCTTCCCAGGCGTCCACGGCCATGCGCCCGGTCATGATGGCGCTCAGTTGGGCGATGCCCACGCTTAAGGCGTACTCGGCGGGCACGTCCGTTGCCTCAGCGAAGAAGTTCACGATGTCGGTCAGGTACCCACGCTTGGGCACCGCGGCCCGAAGCGGTGGCATCTCCTGCTCGAGCACCTCGGCTTCTTCTTCATCGGGATACTCGATCTCGATCCCCAGGAGCTCGCACAAGTGGCGGATGTTCCGGTTCGCCGCCTGGCATCGCCCACCGAGGCACCGGAAGTTGATCCCACCGTCGGGGAACTGCATGAGGAACGCCGCGGTGGCGTGGGTGTCGTCCGGAAGGAATGGGCAGTCCGACAGCGGGAGCAGCGTGCAGGCGAGCCCTGGCTTGGGGTCTCCAACCTCGATGTCCAATTTCGCCAGGGCATTGGTGATGGCCTCGAGGTCAGCCGACTCGTCGGCGTCCTCGTGTGCGTCCTGGAGCTCGGCCACAGCCTGGAGTTTGGTATCGGAGACGATGGCCAGCTTCTTGGGAACCACCACCAACGACGACCGCTCTCCGTTCTTCAGGTTGACCGTGCCGAAGAGCCGCACGATGCGGGACGCGTTGTAGACCGATGTGTCGATGTTCTCGGACCACATGCCCTTCAGGGTCATGAGGACTCGTCGCCGGAGCTCGGCCTTGTCGCGTGTGTTCTCGTGAGCCACTCGGTAGAGCAACCATGATCCCGTTCCGGAGGACCCCATCACCGCATCCGGCCACCCTGCGTTCCGGAGGAAGCGTGAGATCTCAAGCGCGACCTTCTGATGCGGGTCGTCGTCGATGTCCACTCCGAACCATTCGATGCGAGCGATGTCGGTGTCGTGGATCGCCTCATCCCGGCCCACCTTGCGGATGCTGACAGGCGATAGAACCACCGGGTTCAGGGTGACGTAGATGTCGAACTTGCCATCCAGTTCACCGGCGGCTTCGGCCAGCATCCGAGGCGTGGAGTAGATACCCGACCGCGTCCCGTTGGCACCGAGCGCCCGAAGCTCATGCGTCTGGCCGTTCATGAGCAGCTTGGCTGTTCTCAGGATCGCGGTATCCGCGGTGGTCACCTCTGAAGCGCCGCCTTGGTGGCCAGCTCGTCGGCCAAGACGTGCTCGGGACAGCTCTTCGCCCTGATCCATTCGACATCGCAGGTTTTGAATTGCGCCATGCGCTTACGAATACGCTCAGAGATTTCCGGGTACAGGGGAGTGCCGCCCCTCTTGATCCAGCCCACCACGATCTGGGAATCGGTGTAGACCACCACGTGGGTACCGCCGAGGTTCAAGGCTCGCCTCAACGCCCGGGAGACGGCGTCCAGCTCAGCGCGATTATTCGAGCCGTGGCCGATGTGCTTGAAGACACGGGCAATGGGCTTACCTTGGGGAGTCCTGCCGTCAGACCCAGCCTCGTAGATGGCGAAGCCAATGCCCGACGGGCCGGGATTCCTTGGGTACCGGCGAGACGAGCCTGGCGGGACCGGTCCAGCCGCCCCGTCGCAGTAGGCGACGACCTTCATTTCTGCTTCGGTTCATGACTATCTGGACGGTAAGGCCCGGGCGCTTTCGGACAGGTCGAGCTCGTGTCCCCGAACCACCTTGGGCCGGATCTTCGGTAGCGTTTGAGTTCCTGGCCACAGAAACGGCAGGTTGACGTTTCGACTGGTCCTTCGCGCATCGCTCTCGATAGCTGTCCCATTTTTGGATCACCCTTTCTTGAGTTTGGGGAGACGGGGCCGGCGAGGAGGCACCGGCACCATCCCGTAGCAGGAGACCAGTCCTTCAGTGGTGGCTCGGACCGAACCCGCTACTCTTCGTCGCCGCTATCGGCGACGGAGATCGTGACCTCGATTGCGTCCGGATCGCCGAGCTTCGCCGCAACCACCTTCTTCACGTAGATTGTGTCGCGCCGACCGTCGTCATCCTCGCGCTCGTATCGACGGGTGTTCTTGGTCACCTTCGAGAACTCAAACGTTCCGAGGCTCACCTTGCTCTTCGCCATCGTGCATCACCCCTTCTCGGGCACGCTGAAGCGTGCCGCCTCCCGCTCGATCTCTGGTGTATCTCCACCCGCATCGAAGACCCAGCCGACAGCACGCTGGAGTAGGAACGCGAGCGACAATGCCTCGTCTGGCGTGAGGAACACATGTGCTTCGAGTTCGTCATCGCCGTATCTGCTGTGGATATGTAGGTCGACATTGCCGGGGTCCTCTTGGTCGACCATGTAGATGTGCTCGATGTAAGCGTGCCCGAAGCCGCCATCCTCGTTGGGGTCGTGACAGGACACACCCACTTGCCCAGCGAACCGTGATCCGATCGTGTTCTCTTCGTTGCGTTCAGCCATGTCGTCATCCTTCTTGACGTCTTTCCGATTGCCTGCTACCTTCCAGCACAAGGGCCAGTCCCCTCCGGCCCAGCAACACCCCTTTCCGAGCCCGCCTTGCCTGGCGGGCTCTTATTCCTCAGGCAGAGGACTCCGATACCAACGTCCTCGGCGATCCGTTAGCAACTCCCGGCAACAACAGCTGCCGGACCTCTGCTTCAGTTGCTCTGATCCGTGGCGCGATGACTGCCGCGATTACGTCGGCGAGGTGGCCGATCGACTTCCTACCGGCCTCGACGTCGTGAATTCGCTGCCGACTGACGTGGCAGGATGCCGCGAGTTCCGATTGCCGAAGGCCTGCGGCCTGGCGCAGCACTCGGACCGCCTGTCCTGCTCGGATCTTCTCCTCTTGGGTCATTTGCCCTCCCGGTGACGAAGGATGTACGCCGCGATGTCCGCGGGTTGGAACAACACACGGCTTCCGATGCGAACCATTGGCAGCCGGTCGGGGTGACCGCTCGGGAGCGCGGCGAGACGAAACACGCTGCGCGAGCTGATGCCCAGGATCCTCGCCACGTCTCGGGCGTGGAGGAGGGGTTCGACGGCCGTGGCCATCAGAGCCCCTCTCTCATTGGCCGGAAGTCCAGCACCTGTCCGTTGTGGTCTTTGACGATCCGCACATGCATCCCGGGCCGAAGCGTCATCCTCAGGTCGAAGCCGACGCGCGAGTACCGAGGTGCCGTGAACGTCCGGGTAGCCCTGGCAGCATCATCGAGTTGCAGTTCGATGACCGGTTCGGCGACGCGCACACTGCGAACAACGCCCTCTGCAACGGGGCTGATGTCCAGGTTGCTCCGGACTACGATCACGTCGTAGCCATTGGCCCATGGAGTGAGGTCGATTCCTTGGCCCACATCGAGGAGGGCCTCAATCCGGGCGTATTCGACCCGGCAACCTACGGTGCCGACCTCCATCAGTCCGAAGCCCGAACACTCGACCACGATGGGGACGACCGCTACCTCATCTTCTTCGACACCGGCGTCCAGCAGGTCCCCGAACCAGTGATCGACCGCATCACGGATGCCGGGGTACCCGTAGATCCCACATCTGCATCTTGGGTCGGGGGCCCGGTGGCCACTGCTGCACCGGGCTTGGTTCAGTCCCCGCACCCACCGGTACCCGTCGAAGTTGGAAACGAGGACGCCGGGTTCCGATGACACGCAGCCGCGGTAGAAGGTCAGCGGATCGGGTCGAGGCGTAGCGTTCACGCCGGCACCCCCACGGGCTCCTTCAAGGGCTCCACCACCGGTTCCTGGACCGGTTCATCGGCGGGCTCCGGTAGCGGGACCTCGAACCATTCGGGCCGTTCGCCAATGCGGCCCATCAGAGGTTGCCCCCTTGCGGTCCCCCAGGTCCCCCAAGGGTTGGCGTGCTGGGGGAGTGGGGAAGTGCCATCCACCAGCACAGCTTGTCGTCGTCGGATAGGGCGGCGTACGCGGTTGCGCCAACCTCGGCCTTGAGCTCGGCTGGTGAGACTGATCGGACGGGCAACCAGGACCGGGCACGGTCGAACGTGTTCCTGGAGAAGTAGCGGCCCGCGGCTTTGGCGTCCTCCTCCACAACCTTCGTAGGAGATGGACCCTGGGATAACCGCTCGAACAGGAACTCGGCGGCCATAGCGATCTTGGTTTCGTTCTCAGCCGGCGCCTGCGCCGCCGAACGCGCCGCTGCGAGCACGGTGGCCGCGGTAGCCGTCGAGGTGGCCACCAACTCCAGGAACGGCTCGTGTGAGTTCGTAGGCTCGTACCGCGCCGTGCGTCGCTCCAGGATCAGAGTCTCGGGAAGATCGGCGATCCCGATGCGCTCACAGGCGACAGCAAGTGTCCGGTCGGCCTCGACGGTCGGATCGAGCAGGCGACGGATCCGGGCCTCCTGGCCATCCGCGGCTGGTCCGACCACGAGGATGCACTTCGCGCCGTTCTGGACAGCCCCAGTGCCCCCAATCGCCACCTCGACGGAGCCGCCTTTCGACTTCGTGAAGTGCGACACAACGAGGACCGACAGCTCGTAGTCCTCAGCGATCCGTCCGAGGCCCTCCATCGCGGCGATCGCGTCGACCGCCTGCTGATACCGCGGGACGTGACGCTGAAGGCTGTCGAGAACGATTAGGTCAGGACGCTCCTCGACAACCTGGTCCTCGAACTCGTCGAGGTCGCCGGGGAACCGGAACGGCTCGGCGCTGACGCGGATCCGGCTGAGGTCTGCGCCAGTGACTTCAAGCCGAGGACGGATTACCGAGGCAAGGGCATCCTCGCCGGTGTTGATCCACACGCAGTCGCCCTTGAGCGACAGCTCCCGCGCGAACCACAGTCCGACGAGGGTCTTGCCGGCGTTCCTTGAGCCGGCGAGCAGGGTCACGACGCGACGCGGCAAGTATCCGTCGTAGGCCCAGGAAACTGGCTCGGGCTCGACATCGCGAGCCCAACGAATCATCGATTGCACGAACACCACCCCTTCCCAGCAAGCGACACAGCGAGTTCTTTCGTGCTTGCTGGAAGGGGCGACTTACGGGGCTATGCCCGGCGCTCCCTCCGGTGCCGGGGGAGTGGAACCTCCCCGTAGCTCCGGCACCTCGTCGGAGGCACTTCCTGGAGCCTTCTCCCGTCCGCACCCAGGCGCTCCTACCCGGGGCCCCTTCTTTGTGTACGCGCGGGGGCGTTTACGGCACTTCGCGGGGGCTGATCCGGTTTGCTCTCCGGCACGCCGCCACGAAGAAGAGTACCAAACCCGCCCGCTGTACTCCACCAACCGCCCGAATATGAGAGTGCCTCGCGGGTACAAGCGTCCTCCCCAGGCCGCCGGCGGTCAGCACTGGCGAATTCATTGTGGACCCGTTTGTGTCAGACACTGGTCAGATGGCACCTGCGACATCCGCGCTATTCGTGCCCGGTCGTGACACTGATGACGACACCGTGCGTGCCTGCCGTCGGCTTTGCAAGCAGGGGGTCGGCGGTTCGAGTCCGCTCGTCTCCACTAGGCAAGCGTTAGCTGCAGCCTCCTCCTGCAACGATCGGCCCCGTCGTATCCTCCTCCCCCATTTTGGGGTTGCGGGTCACGCCGTTCGTGGACT
>WNGB01001565.1_pt1 | contig 37560 bp, 25 predicted proteins | sample 5400681 | NCBI WGS metagenome assembly WNGB01 (sample SAMN13153367, study PRJNA577476) | soil metagenome | isolation source: 115 cm soil or saprolite under grassland replicate 2 | place: USA:California | collected 2016-06-15 | reverse complement strand
GTTCCACTTGTTTCGTCTGTGGTTTTGATTTGGCCAAGTTTATGGTTCCCACGCGTCTGGCTTCATCCATGTGCACCATCTGACCCCGCTTTCGAAACGTCGCGCGCGGCACAAGGTCGATCCAGTGAAACATTTGCGTCCGGTTTGTCCAAATTGCCATGCGGTGCTGCATCTCAATACGAACTGGGGAGTACAGCAACTGAAGAACAGGGTGATGACGTCGAAATAGCCGCCCAACTTCGTTTGCAGCCGGCGGCGGCCGATGCGATCATGAGCCGCCGCGGCTGAAACGCAGACGTTAGGCAGCCGATTCGCTTTTCGAATCTTGAATGCCGAAGACAAAGGTGCGACCCATGAAATGGGCTCTCGTTCTCGGGTTCGTCTCGGTATCTGTTCTTTTCGTGCTCGGATGAGACGGCCTTTGCGGCGACCGGCAAAGTCCGTCGGCGCTGCCTAACCAAAGAATTTCGGCGTCGGCATCCGGGCGCGGATGCGCTCCAGTTCCTCTGGCGTAACGCGACTGATGCCGTTTCTGCGGCAGGAATCCTCTACAGCCTTGACGACCATCCCCCGGACGAATGCCGGGATCTTCTTCATGCGCGCGGCAGCCGCATCGTCCCACGGGATTGTCGTCGGCGATTCGGACCCGTACTCGATCGCGGAAGCGCCGTGTGCCCCCGACACGGCGGCACGGCCCTGCACGGCGAGAAGCACGGGCGATCCCGCAAACTTCCCGGGCATGTGCGTGCAAAGCGGATCTTCGGCCATCAGGTCGCCGGTCACCCCGTAGGCCCGGGCGCGACAGCCCCCGCACTGGGCGTTCATCTCGCACGCGCCACACCGACCTTCGAGCGCCGAACGGCGGCGAATGCCAGCGAACAGCTCCGAGGAGATCCAGAGGTCCGCGAGAGGCGAGCTCCGAAGGTTCCCAGCGAAGACCGGGAGATAGGGACACGGCGTGACATCGCCGTTTGGCCGTATGCCCATGTAGTGCGTGCCCGCTGGGCAGCCGCCGGCCCCTCCGGAGTAGGTCCTGATCGGGGACGAACCGGGCCACGAGGGGCTGCCCTGAGCCGGGTCGAAGGGCGCCCTCGCCGATTCGGCTTGCCCGCCGCAGCCTTGGCGAAGGCGGGCATCCGTCGGGATCGGATCGGTCGCGCCGCCGGCATTCTCCAGAACGGTCTTGATGTAGTGCGGTGCGCACTTCGCGTTCACGAGCATCCGGCGGTCGTACTTCCTCTGAATCCGGTAGAGCGAGGCGAGAACCTCGTCGTACTGCGCGGGGGTGATGTCCGACACGAACTGCCCGCGCCCCGTGGGCACCAGGAAATAGAGGTTCCAGACCCTGGCGGCGAGGCGATCGTACGCGAAGTCGGCGATCGCTTCGAGCTCGCCGAGATTGTGCGAGCCAGCGGTCGTCTGCACGATGAAGGGGAGCCCGGTCCTGTTGAGGATCTCCGCTCCCTCCACCGTGTTTCGCCAGGCGCCACGCACCTTCCTGAAGCGGTCGTGACGATCGGGATCGAGAGCATCGAGCGAAAGGGACAGTCCCCGTGCTCCGGCCTCCGTCAGGCGCCGTGCCAGGTTCTCCGTGATGCTCACGCCGTTGGTGCCGACAACGACCCAAAGTCCACGCTCGGCCGCGCGCCGGACGATCTCGAGGATGTCGCGCCGTAAGAGCGGCTCGCCGCCCGTCAGGATCGTCAGGCATTCAGGCGCGAAAGTGCCGATTTCGTCGATGACCCTGAAGCATTCCTCGGTGCCGAGCTCGCTCCGATCGGCGAAGTTCTCCGTGCCGACCAGAGGCGTGCCGCCTGCGTCGAGATAGCAGTGCTCGCAGGCGAGGTTGCAGCGGTATGTGAGGTTCCACGAGACGACGTAGGGCCGGGTGAACCCTTCGACTGGACTCAGGGCAGGCGGGCTCGTGTTCGGATGCGGCATGTTCATCTCGATGTGTCGGGCGAGACGGCGCCTCACATGCCGAAGAACTCGCGGGCCGCGTCGAGGATCTTTTCGTCCACTTCGAGGGCCCCCCTCTCTCGCGCAAATCTCTCGATGCCGGTTCGTGCCATGGGACGCACAAACTCAGGAACGTTCGCGAGCCGGGCTTCCGCGGCGGCAGTCCACCGGACGGGGATCGGCTCGCCGGCCTGACCGGGTCGCGCACCTTCCGTCTCCCCGCCTTCGCCCAAGGGCTTCGGCGTGGCAGGCGGGAGCATTGCCGAGAACGGGCACTTGGTCGGCTCGGCCGCGCTCGTGCTTCCGGTGCTCGACGCTCCCGCACCGATATCCGGTCCGATCCGCACGCCGAGTGACTGAACGATCTGTGTTTCGTACGCATTGGTCAGCATCGCCATCTCGTAGCCACACTCGGGACACGAGTAGACGACCGACAGCGAGCCGCCCTCGGGCGGGCCGACGGCTTGCAGCTTCATCGGGCTATCGCAGGGGATGCAGAGGAACTTCATCGAGGATGCTCCCTGCCTGCCCGTACCTCACGCGAAGCATGAGCGGAGCCTGGCCTGTCTGGCCGAAGCTCACTCGATCCATGAGCGGAGGCCGGCCTGTCTGGCCGTAGCTCTTGGGCCGCATGAGCGGAGGCCGACGTTGTCGATTCGAGGCTGTCCAGAAGCTGCTGCGCGACATGTTCCAGGGCTCGGCCAACGGGTGTTTCGCGCAGCTCCGCGAGATCTATCCCCCGATCACAAAGCCGTGCAAGCTCGGGATCGAATGGGACGGTTCCGAGGCAGGGGATCTCCAGGTTCGTTGTCTCAGGTGAGACAAAGAGCGGCTTGATGGCGTTGCAGTCGCGGCAGTAGTAGCCGCTCATGTTCTCGACGTAACCGAGGAGGCGATTGGGTCCCTTCGACAGAGCTGCTACGGAGCGCGCGACTACGCCCCGTGCCACTTCGGAAGGGATCGTCACGAGCAGGAACGAGGTCCGCGGCCCGAGAAAATCGGCGTACTGGACGGTCCGCTCGGCTCCCGGCGGCAGATCGAACATCAGCAGATCGAGGGCTCCCCACTCGAAGGACCCGAGGATCTCGCTGAGGAGAGCGAACTCCTTCGTGGCGCGCCACGTATGGGACTCTCCATGCGCCGCGCTCTCGAACTCGAGCGCCTCCGACTCCGGGATCAGCGAGCCCATTGAGAAGACCGCGATCCCGTTCCTGGTCCGCGGGAGCGCGACCTTGTGGTCGCCGGGAACAAACACCGCCCCCTGGACACCTGCCATGCGCGCCTGTGAGGGGCCGTTGAAGTCCGCGTCCAGGATCGCAATGCGAAGCCCCCTGGCCCGCAGTGCGCCCGCGAGGTGCAGCGTCAAGGTGCTCTTGCCGACCCCTCCCTTGCCGGAGCCCACGGCCACGAGATGGCGCACCCCGGCGAGCCCGTCGGTGATGCGGGTGCGCTGTTCGGCAACCTGCTCGAGGACCCTGGACCCTCCGTCGCCGACGATGTCGTGGTAGCCCTTCACTTTGTTGAGGTTAGCCTACACCGTCCCGGCGTCTGACGCGAGATCGTCTTCGCCGCCGTGATCCTCTTGACGTCCGAGAGGTTTCGGGTCTCCAGTCCTCTTGGCTCGGCGGTGCGTGCCTGACGCTGATCGTCTTGTGGGCGGTCTCCTGCGGTATCCTTCGCCGCATGAGAGAAACTCTGACGCTCTCGATGGCGGTGATCCTTGCCGCGTTCGTGTCCTTCCCGATGCGCGCGCAGCAGGCACCGGCCCGCTCCGCGGAACTGGACGCGCTCAGGCGTCTGACCTTCCGCAACATCGGCCCCGCCAACCAGGCCGGCCGGGTTTCGGTGATCGTCGGCGTGCCCGGCAACCCGTTCACCTTCTACGTCGCCGGCGCCAACGGCGGCGTGTTCAAGACGACCAACGGCGGCACGACGTGGAAGCCGATCTTCGACAACCAGACCGTGCTGTCGATCGGCGAGATCGCGGTCGCGCCGTCCAATCCGGACGTCCTCTATGTCGGCACCGGTGAAGAGAACCCGCGCAACAATGCCTCGTTCGGCGACGGCGTCTACCGCAGCAACGACGGGGGCCAGACGTGGACGCACGCCGGTCTCGAGGATTCGGATCGCATCGCGCGGATTCGCGTCGACAATCGGGATCCCGATATCGCGTATGGCTGCGTCCTTGGCCACGAGTGGGGACCGAACGACCAGCGCGGCGTCTTCAAGACGACCGACGGCGGCAAGAACTGGCAGCGCGTCCTCTTCCGCGACACGCTGACCGGCTGTTCCGATATCGATGTCAATCCGACGAACTCGAACGAGATCTACGCGGGCATGTACACCTATCTGCGCCAGGCCTGGCACCTGCGCAGCGGCGGCGGCGAGACAGCGCTCTACAAGTCGATCGACGGTGGGGCGACGTGGAAGAAGCTGACTGCCGGCATTCCGGCGATGCTCGATCGCATCGGTGTGGCGGTCGCCCGCAGCAGCCCGAACATCGTCTACATGATCAGCGAAACGCCGAACTACGAGGGAGAACTGTGGCGCAGCGACGATTCAGGCGCGAGCTGGCGCGTCGTCAACAGGGATCCGCAGCTCGCCTTCCGGCCGTTCTACTACTCCGACATCCGCGTCGATCCCAACGATCCCAACAAGGTGTTCGCGCTCGGCGGGCAGCTGTGGATGTCGGAGGACGGCGGCCGCAACTTCCGCAGCCTGCCGCGCGACGTCCACGGCGATCACCAGGCGTTGTGGATCGATCCGCTCAACTCGAAGCGGATTCTCAGCGGCAGCGACGGCGGGTTCCAGGTCTCCTACGACGGCGGCGCGAACTTCAACGTCCTGAACAACATCGCCTTCACGCAGTTCTACCACGTCAATTACGACTTGCAAAAGCCCTACATGATCTGCGGCGGCCTGCAGGACAACGGCACATGGTGCGGCCCGAGCAACTCGCTGCTTCAGGAGGGCATCCGCAAGAACGACTGGTTCACCGTCGGCGGCGGCGACGGGTTCTTCGCGGTGCCTGACCTCAAGGAGCCGTGGCGAGTCTACAACGACCTGCAGGGCGGCGTGCTCAGCGTCACCGATACGCGCAGCGGCGTCGATCGCAACATCACGCCATATCCCAACCGCGTCGGATCGGTCGGCGACGCGATGGAGAACCACAAGCATCGCTTCAACTGGAACTCGCCGATAGCGCTCGCGAAGGACGGAACGACCGTCTACTTCGGCGGCGAAGTCGTCTTCCGGTCCACGAACCACGGGCAATCGTGGGAGATCATCAGCCCGGATCTGACGACCAACGACAAATCGAAGCAGAAATCCTCGGGCGAACCGATCGTCGTCGACAACACGGCCGCGGAGTTTCATTGCACGATCCTGACGATCGCGCCGTCGATGGTCGACGCCAACGTGATCTGGGTCGGCACCGACGATGGCAACGTGCAGGTGACACGCGACGGCGGCAAGACGTGGACGAACGTGGTCAGGAACATTCATGGTCTGGCGCCGAACGCGTGGATTCCGACGATCGACGCGTCGACGCGCGACGCCGGCACGGCCTACGTCGCCGCGGATCATCATCAGGAGAACGACTACACCGCGTACTTCTTCAAGACGACGGACTACGGCAGGACGTGGACGCGGCTCAACGTCGGACCCGCGAAGACGACCGGCTGGGCGCACGTCATTCGCGAGGATCCGAAGAATCCGTCGCTGCTCTACGCCGGCACCGAGCTGGGCCTGTGGGTGTCGTTCGACGGCGGAACGCGCTGGACGTCGCTGCGGCAGAACATGCCGCCGGCACCGGTGCGCGACCTTCAGATCCATCCGCGCGACAACGATCTAATCGTCGGCACGCATGGACGCGGCATCTACATCCTCGACGACATCACGCCGCTTCAGCGCATCGCCGCGGCGATCTCGACGGGCGCGCAGCTCTTCGACATCCGCCCCGCCGCGCGCTGGACGGTCTGGAACAAGGACGGCAACCTCGGGCAGTCGGTGTTCAGCGGACCGAACCCGCCGAACGGCGCCATCATCAACTACTTCCTCAAGGGAGACGAGAGCGACGTCACCATCAGCGTCGCGGACAAGAGCGGCAGGACCATTCGCACGATTCGCAACGCGCCGCGCGCGGCCGGCGTCAACCGCATCGTGTGGGATCTTCGTCACGACCCCGCGAGCGGAGCGGGCGGCGGCCGCGGCGGCGGCGGTGGCGGACGCGGCGCGGCGCCGGGCGGCGAGCAGGCCGGAGCCGGCGGCGGCGAAGAAGCGCCGGCGGGCGGACGCTTCGGCGGCGGCGGCGCGCCGCTGGTCGTGCCCGGCGACTACACCGTGACGCTGCGCGCCGGCGCCCAGGAACAGAAGAAGACGCTGACCGTCGAGATGGATCCGCGCGTCCCGGCGACGGCGGCGGATCTGCAGGCGCAGCTCGAGGCGTCGTTGACGATGCGCGACCTCACGTCGCGCGCGAACGCGCTCGTCGATCGAGCGAGCAGCCTGCTGACGCAGCTCAACGCGCTGCAGGAGAGACTGCGGCGTCCGACCGCGGCGCGCACGGGAAGCAGCACGACCGCGGATAGCAACGGCGGCGCGCCGCGCGCGCCCGACATCGCCGGCGCGGTGGAAGCGGCGCTCGGCGCCGTGCAGACGCTGCGCGACAGAGACCTGACCCGCCCGTATCCGAACATGGGCTACCGGCAGTATCCGCGCATCCGCGAGGAGATCACGTCCCTCGCCGGCGCGATCGGCCGCTCGCCGAACCGTCCGACCGAAGGGCAGGCACTGCGTATGAAGGAGCTGATCGACGAGCTCGATCGGGCCGTGGCGGCGCTGAACAGGATTCAGACGGAAGATATTGCGAAGATTAACGAGATGATGAAAGGCATGCCCTTCATCGTCACGGAGACGATTCGCTAGTGCGAGGGGAACGGAGCGACGCGGCGAAGCGTGAGCGAGTGGAGCGAGCGTAAGCGAGGGGCGGAGGGCACCGCCGCGGAGCGGCGGCCCCGAGCGCCTATTAAATGACGCGCAGACCGAAGATCTCTGCAGCGTCGAGCAGATTGGGGTGATCGAGCGTCAGCTCGGTCACCTCGATGGCCCGCAGCACCGCGGCCGCACGATCGAAGACGGTCACGTTCGCCCACAGCGCTTCCCACGACGACCACCACCGCAGTCCGGCCGCACGCGGATGGCGGCGGTAGAGCGCGAGCGCCTGCGGCTGTGTCACCGAACGGCTTCGTGTCGCGACCTGCGACGGCCGCAGCCGTTCCCGCAGCAACACGGATGGATCGTCGAGATCGATCAGCTTCGCGCTGTCGCGGATCTCGAGCCGCGCGAGCGCGAGCGGCAAATCGCGGCGTCGGAGCATCGACGCGGTGAGCCGCTGGCCGCGGAACGCGGCGAGCTGTTCGGCAATGCAGGAGTCAGGGCGATCCGAGAGATAGAGGCAGCCATAGACGTCGGGATTGTCGTGGCGCCCTTCGCCCTGGAAGATGCGGGGAAACCAGAGCGGTCCGTCGGGTTGATCGTCGCGGGCGGCCGAGCGCCATGCGAAACAGCGATAGAGCGTCACGCAAACGAGTCGGCGCGCTCGGCGCGGATGGCGCGCATCAGCTCCTCGGTGCGGCCGGCGCGCACCAAATCGATCGGGCGGCGGTCGCCCAGGCGCGGATTGACGCCGAACAGCCACGACAGCGCGGCGTCCCGCTCGTAGATCCGCAGGAGCGCCGACCACACCAGCTCGAGCAGATCGATGCGCTCGGCGTTGAGCGGATCGATGCCGGCGCCGCGCAGCCAGCGCGTGATTTGGGCGCGGTTGACGCCGAGCATGTCGGCGAGCTGCGCCGCCGAACGGAAATCAGCGCGGAGCGCCTCCACCTTGCGTGCCGGCAACACGGGCATGTCCCTAGTGTAGCGCAACACGATCTGTTGCGCAACGTGGACTGTTGCGCCTTGGTCGTGACAGGAATCACGAACACCACCCGTAGGCCCGACCTTTAGGTCGGGCGCGATCCATCCCTCAGAACATGTACTTGAGACCGACCTGAATTTGCCGCGACGTCGTGACCGTCGACGTGATTCGTCCCCAGTTCGACGCGACGTCGCCCGCCGCGTTGGTGAACGCGATGCGGCCGGACGGCACCGCGAAGTTCGTGCGGTTGAGGAAATTGAATGCCTCGATGCGCACCTGGACGGTGCGGCTGGCGGGCATCTTGAACGCCTTGATCAGCGACAGATCGGAGTTGATGAGACCGGGACCGACCAGCGTATTGCGTCCGAGATTCCCCCGGGTTCCCGCCGCAGGCAGCACGAACGCGTTGATGTCCCAGTACCGATCCGGTCCGCCGAGGATCGGGTTGCTGGAGTAACCCGGCCTGAGATCGGGCCGCTCGTTCATCGAGAAGCCGGTCGTGTTCAGGTTCCCCGAGCGATTGAACCCGAGACGCACGGTGAACGGCTGCCCGGTCTGCAGCGCGGTCACGTTATTGAACTGCCACCCTTTCAAGAGCGCGCCGCGTGCGCCCCTCGCATTCGCGCCGATCGGCAGGTCCCAGCTCCAATTGAACGTCAGATTGTGGCGCGCCTGAAACGCCGACGGCCCGCGATCGTACGTCGGGTCGTACCAGTCGAGGCCATACTGCACGCCGCTGTCGTAGTCCTGTGAGTTGATACCGCTCGAGTCGTCTATGGACTTGGCGAACGTATAGGACGCCTGCGCCCGCAGGCCATGCGACGAGCGCTTCATGAGACTGACCTGCAGCGAGTTGTAGAACGACCGCGCGTCGGTCGCCCGCTGGAAGATCGGACCGAAGTTCGGATTCCGGCGGCCGAGCGACGTTTGGTACGTCTTGACGCCATTGACGATCGCCTCGGGCGCCAGGTTTGCGTCGCCAAGCCGAATCAGGTTGTAGCCCCGGGACCCGACGTACCCGACAAATACATCCATGTCCCATACGAGCGAGCGTTGCACGCCGGCGTTGTATTGCATGATGAACGGCGTCTGCAGGTCGTAGTTCACTGTCTGCAGCTGCGCCCGGATTGGCGCGTTGGGGTTGAAGTTCGCGAGCACGTTCGGAAACGGCGGGTTCGCGATCGTGGTTCGCGTGGTAAACGGCGGGTTGAGGCTGCCGGAGAAGAAGTAATACTTCGGCAGAATCTCGTCGTAGAACAGGCCGAAGCCCGCACGCACCGACGTCGTGCCTTTTCCCGACGGGTCCCAGTTGACGCCAAGGCGCGGCGCGAAGTTCCTCAGCGACGGGTTCGAGTGCCACGGCTCGCCGATCGTGAGCGCGGTGTCGGTCACGTGCCGGAGGTTGGACAACTTGCCGTTCACCTCGGTCGGCGTCGTGATGAACTCGTAGCGCAGCCCGAGGTTCAGCGACAGGTTCGACCGCACGCGGACGTCGTCCTGCGCGAAAAAGCCGAACAGCCACTGCTTGTAGTCGCGGACGGGATCGATGAGGCCCGGCACCGCGAAGTCGACGTTGCTCGGCTTGCCCTGCAGGAACGCGGAGAGATTCGGGAACGTCACGATGCCGCCCTGCTGGCTCGTCGTGTTCTGATGGAATTGAAGCAGCTGGCTCTGGAAGCCGAACTTCGCGGCCTGCTTGCCCCGCGTCCAGAAGAGCGTGTCGCCGAGCTGCCAGTTCGTGAGGTAATCGTTGCGCGGCAGGCGGAAGTCGCCCGCCATCTCTGTGACGAGACCGGTGATCGTGAAGTAGCCGAATTTCTCCCCGGGGAGCCACGAGAGCGACGGCGGAATGTCGATCGTCCGGACGTTGTCCGCGAGCGACACCGAACGGTTCACGCCCCCCTTGAACGTATTGAGCAGCGCCGGCGAGAACAAGTGCTGGTGCTCGATCGTCAAGTACTGGTTTCGTGAATGTTCCTTGGTCATCGAGACCGGCGGTTTGTTCGATGGCACGCGATCCACCTTGCCGTCGTCGAAGGTGTAGCGGGCGAACAGGCTGTCGCCGCCGGCGAAGTGATGGTCGATTCGCAGCTGCCCGAAATACTCGTCGGTCGGCTGCGTCTGCGAAAACAGGTACTCGGCGGTGCCGCCGCCGAGCGGGCGGCCGTTGGCGTGCGGGAACAACGCCTCGAGATATGCCGGAACCGCCGGGTGCAGCGTCACCGCGCCGGACGGAAGAATGCCGAGCCGCGCGTTGTCGTCCGGCACCGCGGTGACGCCGGTGACGCCGAGCCGCTCGATCAGCGATTCGAACGCGGCGAAATAGAACGTCCGATCCTTGCGGATCGGCCCGCCGAACACGCCGCCGAACTGATGCCGGTAGAAGTCGGGGATCGGCTTGTCCTTCGGATCGAAGTAATTCTTCGCGTCGAGCGCCGAATTGCGGTAGAACTCGAATCCCGATCCGTGAATCCCATTGGTACCGGAACGGGTCACGGCGTTCACGACTCCGCCTGCCGACCGCCCGAATTCGGCCGAGTAGGCGTTGGTCAGCACCTGGAATTCGAGCACCGCCTCGACGCCCAGGAGCACACCGGCCGACGATCCCGGCGTCTTGTTGTACACGTTGTTGATGTCGGTGCCATCGAGCAGAAAGCTGTTCTGCTCGGGGCGCGCGCCGTTGATCGAGATCTTCGGCGCACGGCCGCCGACAACATCGTTGCCGGCCGATAAGGCGGGCGTGACGCCGGTCTGCAGCAACGCGAGCTGCTGAAACGATCGGCCGTTGAGCGGCAGCTCGCGGATTTCTTTGTCGCCGACCAGTCCGCTCAGCGCGCCCGACGTCGTGTTGATAACCGGCGCCGCGCCGGTCACGGTCAGTTCCTCCTTGACAGCCCCGACCTCCAGCTTGAGGTCGATGACGGCGTTCTGCCCGACGGCGAGCTGAATGCCGCGCCGGACGATGGGGTTGAACCCGGTCGCCGTCACGTGAACTTCGTACTCGCCCGGTTGCAGCACGGGCACCCGGTAGAGCCCGGCCGCGTCCGTCTTGAGCTCGCGCACCGCACCGGTGGCGGCGCTGAGCACGATGACGTCGGCACCGCGGATCGCGCCGCCGCTCGCATCGGTGACAATGCCCTGCAGACTGGCGCCGACGGTTTGTGCTGACACGAAAGCGCCGAGCAACAGGAAGGCAAACCCTGACGGAACGACGCGAGCGGTCCTGCTGGCCATTACAAACCCCCTTCTTGGGAACAGAGAGGATCCGACGCGCGAACGACCGCGGGGACGACTGTGAGGGGGGCGGGCTCGCAACGACTGTGCCACGCGCGTCACCGCCGGTTTTTTCGACTGTTTTGGGGATGGTGCCGGATTCACGGCACTCGCCGAGTCCTGGGCTATGCCGTTCTCACTGCCGACGCCGGATCGAGGGGAGAGGGCGCGGCCCGGGAATCCAGGAGGCGAGCAGCGCGATGACGACCGTGGCGATCGGCACGCTCGCGAAGCTCGCCGGATCGTGCGGCGTGACCTGCGCGACGGGGACTGGCACTGTCGTCGTCGTCTTCCCGCGCGCCTCTGCATTGACGATATGACTGCCGCGCTGTCGAACTTCTGAGAACCCTTCCGCTTCCAGAATCTTGCAGACTTCACGTCCAGGCAGGACGCGAAGCTTACCCAACCAGCTCCGCTTCGTGACGAGCGTGCTCGGCGCGTTCGCGCTCACCACGGTCCTGCTGGCAGCGCTCGGCATCTTCGGGACGATGAGCTACGACGTCGTGCAGCGGCAGCACGAGATTGCAGTGCGCTCCGCGTTGGGCGCCGGCCGCGCGGCAATCCTGCGTCTGATCATTCGTTTGGCGGGAGACTTCCCGCCCTTGGGTCGCGCTTCACCGCCGGTGAGGTGTCGGAGCCAAGGCCGGACTCTAGTCGGCCCGAGCCCTCGCTGCGTAGAGGAGATGCCCGCCGGCGGGGCGGAAACCCAGCGTCTCCAGACACTCCTTCGAGATCTCCGCCGGGTGGACCTTCGGGAACCGGAAGGTTCCCATGCCGAGCCGAGACACCAGTTGCTTCAGACGGGCTCCACCGTCCTCGACGAAAGAGCGCAGCGACAGAATTTGGAAATCTGGAACTCTGGTAATTCGGGAATCTGGCATCGCGCCCGCTACCGCCGGCGCTTCTAAAGCGCTCGCGGTAGGGAGCGCACGCGAAATTTCCACATTTCCAAATTTCCCAATTTCCAAATTTTCCTCCGCCCTCACGTAAAGCAGATAGGCCTCGATTCGCTCGTCCGAGGCGATGGCGAGTCCTGCGATGTCGTCCTTCCGCGCCGTGAGGGTCTCGACCGAGCGCTCCCAACACGCCTGCGGATGAATCTCTCCAAGGAGATCGTTGGCGGCGAGATCCGCGATCGTGACGGGGATCACGAACCGGCCGACACGAGCGTCGGCCTTCTCTTCACGCTCCAGCACGTAGTCTGTCAGCACGGCTTCTTCGAGATATCCGCTCGCGCTGAAGAGCGCGCGGCCAGGTGCGAGCCTCTCGGGCACTTCGACGACGATTCGCGGCGGGCCGAGAATCGCGAGCTTCGACCCGAGCGACGCGAGCAGATGACGGCCATGACCCTGTCGCCGATGATCGGGATGAACGGCGATCTTGTGGATGAGGGTAGCGGAAGGCCGCTTGGCGCCGATCAGCACGCCGATCGGGTCGGCGCCCGAGAAGGCGACCATGCAGCTGCTGCACCAGACCTGAAGGTCGCGGATCGACCGCTTGAACGCCGCGGACGTCATGGGCGGCTCGCCGGGAAAGTGCGGAGCCCAGCAGCGATTCAGTGCATCGACGAGCAGCGCCACGTCGTCCGTGCGGCAGAAGCGATAGGAACTCACGAAGATAACTCCGAACGCCCAACGCCCAACGCCCAACACCCAACTCCCAAATGTCTGGGGTGAAATCCGTAGCGGCTGGCCTCAGCAGGCACAACCCACGCTCCTTGGGAATTGGAGGTTGGGAATTGGGAGTTGGAAGCTGGGAGTTAGCGCGATCGCACCTCATTGAGGTAGCCGCCACCCGCCGGGGGTTCTTGGGCGGGCGCGGGTGTCGCTCCGTTTCGAGGATCGACTGCGTCCGAGACCGCGACAGGGGGGCCCGCCGAATCCTGCGCCGTCGTCGCGACTCCGGGTCTCGCGCCCGTGGAGGATGTCGAGGAACTCGGGTACGTCGCGATCATCTCGGCCATCATCCGCTTGCCGAATTCGATTCCGTCCTCGACGAGCGCAAGGTCGATCGACACCGCGGCGCGCTCCCGCGCCAGCTCCTCGATCCGTTCCTGCGTCTTGTTCCGCATGAAACCGGCCGGGACCCGGAAAATTCTCTGCGCGGCTTCGTTCGTCCAGTCGAATGTCGAGATCAACGGGTTCTTCCTCTCGTCGCGAGCAATAAGCTTCGCGTCATTTCCTAGACCGGGGGGCTGCGCCCCGCCGGACCCCCCATCGCCGTCGCTTGCGGGGGCCCCGTTGCCCCGCTCCGCTCCGGCGGGGGCCTTGATGTCGAGCGGCGCGCCCGTCTCCTCCTCGATCACCTGCCGGGCGAAGTCGAGCGTGATCGTGTCGAGCCTCTTCATGCGCGCGCTCTTTTCGACACGCGCCTTGACGCGGCGGCGCTGATAGGCGTTCTTCATGGTCCAGAGGCCCCTTCTGGCTTCCTCCGACCAGCGAAGCTTGCGCCCGTCGTAGGTGGTCTCCTCCTCGAGCCCGCCCTCCACCTCCGCGATCTTCTCGATCATCTCCCGCGAGATCACTTCGAAATCCGTGGCCCCGCAGACGGTGCATTTGACGGCGCCGCTCTGCGTGGCCGTGACGCCGCACGCCCGGCACATCGACACAGGGCCAGACTTGGCCCGCTCGAGCGCCACCGCCTCGGCCAGCGCCTTGGTCGCGTTCGACGCGCTCTTCGGCATGAACCGATCCATTGCTTCGTCGATCACCGCGCTGGTGACCACCGAATGCCCCTTCTCGAGCGCCAAGCGAAGGACCCCGGTGCGGGCGATGCCCTTGACCTGCTCGGGCACGCGCGTCATCCGCGCCTCGGCCTCGGGCGTCCATCGGACGGTCTCCTCGGCGCGCACGTCGAGCCGCGGCACCTCGAGGCGCGTGGAGAGGAGGACGTCGCAGGTCGCGCCGCGGAGAATATTCTCCACGTTGCTCCCCAACGCCTTCTCGTCCTTCGGACTGTGGACGCCGATCCGTCCCAGCACGAGAAGCCAGGGATTCGTCTTGCGCGCGTGGTCGAGGATCTTCTGGAAGGGCTTGCCGTCGAGGAGCGTCTTCTTGACCTCCACGCCCATCTCGCTCGCCATCCGCTCGCCCACCTCGAGATGCGATTGATAGATCTGCGCGAGTCCGGTATCGATGATCTCCTCGTGCAGCTGGTTCTGCTCCTCGAAGCGGAAGACCTTCGCCGCCTGCTCGGTGAGAACGTTGACGATGCCGTTGAAGACGGAGTAGTGCAGATAAGGATCGTAGACGGAGATGGTCTCGACCCGCTTGCCGAACGCGCGGGACAGGTCGATGGCGGTCATGAGCGCGCCGAACGACTGCGGACTGCCGTCGATGCCGACCAGAATCGTGTCCCGCTCGGGCTCGCCTGCCTCCGGCACGTGCTTGACGACCCAGACATCACGGTCGCATTGGCGGGCGACGCGCTCGCAGACCGAGCCGATCACGCTGTCCCGGGCGCGCCCGATCCCCAAGGCGCCGATCACGACCAGATCGTGCTGTGAGCCGTCGAGATCCTTGAGGATCTCGGCGTGATGCTTCCCGTCCATCATCCGCGGCTCGAACTCGAGGCTCGACTCGCTGCAGAGGCGCGACATGCCATCGAGATAGCTGTCGGAAATGAGCTTGAGGCCCATCGTGATGAGGCTGTCGTGGATCTTCCGCTGGCGCTCCAGCTCCACCTCGTCGATGTACTCCTCGGGCAGGGTGTACTCCATCTGCCTGAAGCGATAGTCGTGCAGCTTGGCCGCGTAGACATGGCAGCCGACCAGTTTCGCGCTGAACGCCTTGCCCAACGCGAGGGCGCAGGCGACGGCGCGGTTGGAGTGGTCTGAGTTATCGACGGGAACGTAGATGCTCTTGTACATCGAATCCTCTTTTCATCGGGGGACTTCGTCCCCCGAACCCCTTACACGCTCGCTAGCGGGCAGCTTCTCTGGAAGGCGCGGACCCCTGTACCCGCCAAGCTCACTCCGCTCTGCTCGCTCTTCGCAGCTCGCGCCGCTCCGCCTTGGCCCGCCGTAGCCGCGTGGCGGCGGAGGCGGGTCGCCTGGCTCGCTCGCTGCGCTCGCACGCGGCGAAGTTAGTTCACACGCTGTCATGCTCTCGTGGGTGCAGGTTGCCTGGGCTCACCGCCGAGCTCCCCGCGGGCGCGAGACCCGTAACGCCACCGCACCCAGCCGATGACCGCCAGCTCGATGACGAGGATGACGAGCGCCGTCTGGATCATCGGCCCGACAACCGACGGCACCTCTTCGGGCCCGAGGTAGACCGAGTACCACACCGAGAGACCTCGCCGGTTGCCACGCTCACGCGAGAACCCGTCCCAGACCGAGAAGGCGACGGGCATGAACTGTCCGGGGGAGAACGGGGCGCCCGAGCTGGCGCGAAGCGACCGCTTGAAAATGACCGACCATTCTCCTTGATCGTAGCTCGCGACACCGGTGACATCCCCCGCGTCGTTCGGCGCGATGTCGGCACTTCCCTTCCCGGTGAACTGAAGGGGAGCCGGGCGCGCCAGATCAAAGAACCAGAGATCCACCGAGTTCTGCGAATCGCCGAAGATGAAGTACGGCTTGCGGGCGCCCGTCGGCACCTGCGAGGGAATCTGGATCGCGACGGCGTCGGAGAACTCTGATGCCGGCGCCGCTGGCGCCGCATGCTCGGCAAAGGGATCGGCGGGCTGCTGGGCACCTGGCGTCTGCGCCTGCCCGCCAGGGGTCGCGGCGGATTCCTCCTCCTCCTCCGGCGGCACGGGAAGCGACGGCCCGTTCTTGCCGGTTTTCTGCGCGCTCATGTCGTGCCATCGAACGAGCAGCGCGATCGACTCGGCATCGTAGATAGCCTGCACGGTCACGGACGTCGTCGGAGGATGGAACTCACGGACGGGTTCGGTGATCTGTCCGATGATCGGAAAGCGTGCGACCCGAGCGGATTCGAAGTTCGCCGTCCCCTTGGTCAGGTCGATCGGATCGTCGACGTGCTTGGCGACGACGAGGTTGGTGTAGTCCGGCCCGCTGCTGCCCGAGAGAGAATCGATGAAATCTGCGATCGCCCATCGTTGCTCCTCCTTCAGCGCGTCGAGGAACGACGGCATGGGTGTGCCGTTGAGTCCCGTGCTCATCGTCCTGAAGATGTCATCGCGGGACGAGCCTCCGCGGAAAGTCCAGCGTTGCGCGAGGTCCGCCGCGCGTATCGCATGGCCCCAGTCGTCCATCAGGGTTGGAGCCGAAGGTCCGTCGCCCCGACCGAGCGTGCCGTGGCACTTGATACAGCCGGTCTCCTCGTAGAGCTTCTTCCCGAGCTCGATGGACTCTTTCGTGGATCTCGGCGCGCGTGGGAGCGGAACGGGCTTGGAGGCGTTCTCTGGGTTGGAGAAGTCGGATGAGAAGGTCGCAATGAAGTCAGCGAGATCGGAGACTTCCTGGTCGGAGAAATTGGGCCAGGCGGGCATCGACGTGTACGGCATGCCGCGCCTGATGATGTCGACGAGATCCTGGTGCGTCGGGAGCGCTCCGTTGGGAGTCGTTCGAATCTTGAACTTACCCGTCGTGAAGTTACGGGGCCTCGGACGGAGATGCGGGGCGGCGTAGCCTTCGCCGTCCCCTTTCTCGCCGTGGCACTGCGAGCAGTATCTGAGATAGAGCGTCCTGCCTGGCTCGCGCTGCGCGTCGGTCCCGACCTGGGCACCCGCCGCGCGCACGAATCGTGTCGGCGCGACACACAACGAGGCGATCAAGACAGCGGCATACGCCACCAGAGACGAGCGCGGCCCGATCAGACGAAAGGTCATTTCGTCGCGACCTCCCCTTTCTCTTTGCCGCGAGGCCTTTGGGCGGTGAAATCGTAGAGAAAGAGGATCGCGTCCCACATCTCTTCCTCCTTCAAGAACTTCTCCCACGCCGGCATGGCCGTGTCCCACGGACCACCTTCGTCAGGCAACCCGGGGCCCCCCTTCGAGATTCGCCAGAACAGAAACGTCTCGCGAAGCATCGGGATCGTGCCCTTGTCACTGAAGTTCGTGGGGATCGGGTCGAGTCCGTGCACGAACATGCCGTTTCCGGCCAGGTTGTCGCCGTGGCAGAAGACGCAGTTCTGGTAGTAGACACGGCGCCCGTTCTCGACGTGTTTGCGGAACTGTTGCGGATCCGAGGTCTCGAGATGACGGAAGGGGTTCTCTCCGGCGTCGAGATCGATCCTCTTGTCGTGAACCGTGACGTCCGACGGCGACGCGGGATGCACGGTCCGCGAGAAGAGCGGCGGCTCGACGGGAACATTCATCCTCACGTAGACATTCGCGGCCGCGAGCGCCGGGATGGCAACGACGGTCGCGGCAAGGAGCACGGTATACCGCTTGTCCGTCATGAACCGGACGAGCGGACCGGAGACTTCGCCGCGGCGCTCCTGGCTGGAGGACACGTACGCCAGGATCGCAAGCGAGATGATTCCCATGTAGAGCGAGACGACGGAGGAGGGAATCGGGGCCGTGAATCCGAATCGCAGGAGGATGTAAATGGCTACCCACCATGCGCCGGCCCATATCAGCAGATTGACCCGCCGGAAGCGCAGCAGCCCGAAGGCGACAGCCACGGCGAGAACGATTGGAAGCTTCATCGTTTCTCACCCTTGAGTGGAGCTTGAGGCTGCGTCCCACCCGGCGAGACGCCGGTGGAAGGTGCTGCCGGCGTGGCCGTGCCGGCGTTGTACTGATGTTTTGTCTGGAGCGTGACCGTCGGTGTGCCGCCAAGCGTCTGCAGGTACGCGATCACGCAAAGGATCTCCTGATCGGTGAGGCCGATCGGAGGCTTGTTGATGGTCGGCATCCCCGGATTGAATCCGGGCACGATGAAGGTGTTCGGTTCGTACATGGCCTGGGCGAAGTACTGGATGTCGCTCAGGCCAGGCTCGCGGGTCTTCGCGCGGGCGTCGACTCCCGCCAGGTCGGGGAACCGGAGCGCCCCGCTCTTGCCTAGCGTGTGGCAGGTAAAGCACAGCCCCTTGCCCTCCATGATCTCGCGGCCGACCTTCACCATGTCCGTCGTCGTCAGGTCGCTTCTGAGGACGATTTCGGCAGGAGGCTGCACTTCTTTCTGCGGCACCATCTGGCCGACATAGGCATAGAACCCGGTCGTCGCGAGGACGAGCGCGCCGATCCGGAGGATGAGCGGGATTCTCATGATGCCTCGGGGGACTTCGTCCCCCGAACCCCCTTACACGCTCGCTCGCGGGGGCCCCAAGGCCCGGCTCCGCTCGCGTGACTCGCTCGCTGCGCTCGCTCGAGGCAAGACGGCTTCACGAGCTCTGACCTCTCTTGAAATCGGGGCGGTCGTGCAGGCTCGTGATCCAGAATACGAAGCCGATCAGGAGGAAGAACTCGAGCACGGTCACCGAAACGACTTTCGTCGCGAAGCCGAGCGTCGGCGTGAAGGCGTCCGGCGAGTGGTCGCGCATGACGCCGTAGACATGCCAATGCTGGCGGAGGCCGGAGCGAACGTAGCCCATCAGTCCCATGAGCCAGGTGAAGGTGACCGCGATGAAGATCAGGATGTACTGCGAGATCCTCGGGATCTTCCCCCAGCGCACCTCGCCGGTCCGCATCGCTCCATGGAACAGAAAGACGTCGATGGCGGTGATCGACACCATGGCAATGAGGACGGAGCTGACCTGCGGCACCGACAGCCGGATGCGAACCGTCGCCTCGACAAAGTACCCGTAGATGCCAAGGAAGATCACGATGAACGCGGCCGCCGCGAAGATCGCGAGCTGCGCCGCGTGGCCCGTCTTCGCCCACGACACCGTCGCGACCTTTCCCGTCCGTCGATACAGCAGAAAGCTCATGAACGTCGTGAGGATCAGGATGTTCACGGCGGTGTTCTTGGCGGACATCACTCCGAGGTAGCCAAGAACCGGGTGCGCCCCTCCTCCCATCGCCCGGAGTTCAGACACGGTCGCGATAATCGATCGCGGCGTTGCCCAGACCATGAAGCAGAGCGTGATCGCGACGAGAAGGTACTTGATGAACTTCTGAAGCGGCTGCACGCCCTCGACGCGGCCCATCCCCAGCCAGAGGTAGTAGTTGGCGGCGAGGAAGAGATTCCCGATCAGAACAGCCTGGATGATGAAGAGCCACGAGAAGGCACCGCCCATCATCGTGAGTCCGAGCGTCTGTGAGAAGGCGTAGATCTCCTTCGCGAGCCAGTAGCCCGCGAATGGAAGCGGCAGGAACGCGCTGATCGCCACGAAGTTGCCGATGTATCCCATCCAGTCGTAGTGCGCGCGCTCTTCGTCGGTCTCCGCCTGCAGGAACTTGAAGGCCGCGTACGCGGCGGCCACCGATCCGCCGAACGCGATGTTGGCGATGAACCTGTGCACGTTGATCGGCATCCACGTGTAGTTGAAGACCGCGTCCCGGACGGAGAGGACCGCCCCCGTGTCCGAGACTCCGCGCGGCGACATCATGAACGTGAGCCAGGCATTGGCGATCATCATGATCGCCGTGCCCACGAGGTTCAGCCCGAGCCCCAGGCCGAGATGAACCAGCGGATGGAACTTCCCCCAGCCGTAGTAATAGGTGTAGAGGAAGAACGCCTCAAAGAAGAAGAGCAGCACGTACGGGAGAAACGTCGGCGAGAACACGCTCATCAAGTAGTTCGTGAACTTCGGATACAGGATGATGAGCATGAAGGTCAGGAATGCTCCGAAGGTCGCGGTCAGCGAGAAGGAGACCGAGAGGAGCTTCGTGAACTCGTGCGCGAGCCGGTCGTATCGTTCATCTCCGGTTTTGTAGCCGATCAACTCGATGATGAACGCGAACATTGGAACGGCAAGCACGAACGCCGCGAACAGCAGGTGGAGCTGGGCGACCGACCAGATCGCCACGCGGCTTCCGACGCCGGGAAATCTCCGGTACTCAGCCTCGGTGTAGGGTGTCGCCTTGGCCTTGCTCTCCGCCGCTGCCTTCTCGGCGGCCACTCCTTGTGCGCGGGGCGTCGCGTCGGCGGTCGTCGCCGCCGGCGTCCGGTACGGCTCTTTGTATTCGTTGTGGCCCACGAAGACCGACGCCATCCACACGACGCCGAGGAACATCACAATGCCGGCAACGGGACCGAGCAGGATCAGCACCTTGCGATTCATCACGCCGTTCATTACGCCGTTCGTCACGGTGCCACCCTCACTTGGTGTCCGCGAGCTTGTCCGCCGAAGCTTTAGCGGAGGTGGACGCGCCCGTGGCGCTCGCTTGCCGCTTGCGCTGGAGCTCTCGCACGTAGGCGATGATCGCCCACCTGTCCGCAGGAGGGATCGGCCACCGGTACGACGGCATCAGCCCTTGCCCGTTCGTGATGACGTCAAAGATCTGCCCGTCCGGGTACTTCAGGATCTTGTCCTGGTGGAAGGAGGCGGTGGGGACGTTGCCTCGCTGGAACAGGATCCCCTTGCCGTCCCCTCGAGCGTCGTGGCACGGCTGGCAATAAATCACATACCGCTGGCGGCCGCGCTCGAGAAGCGCCTCGTCCACGGTCACGGGGATCGTCGCGACGAACTGCCCGTCCGCTCCCTTGCCTGTGAAGTAGGCCGCGTCCTCTTGCAGCCCGCCAATCGGGATCGTTCCTGGAACGGGCTGGCGCATGGACGCGCCGTCGTAGAAGAACGTGCTGGCCGTCTGGGGAAGCACCTTCGGCTGGTCGTCCATGCTCGGATTGAGATGGATGGGAGGGCGGCTCGACGTGCAGCCGCGCGCGCATCCAGTGAGGCCGACAACGAACGCCAGAGCGAAGGCGCCGAGCACGCGTCCACCTTCGCTAAAGCTTCGGTGGACAAGCCCAGTTCCGCTACAGCTTCGGCGGACAAGCCCACCTCCGCTAAAGCTTCGGTGGACAAGCCCAGTTCCGCTAAAGCTTCGGCGGACAAGCTCACTTCCGCTAAAGCTTCGGTGGACAAGCCCACTTCCGCTGAAGCTCCGGCGGGCAAGCCCATGCCAATAACGACGGGCGGTCATGCCAGCGCGTCCGTTCGCACGCCCTTGAGATCGGGATTCGGATTGCGCACCTTGGTCAGATAAGTCGTCCGGGGCTTGGTGTTCAGCTCCTCGAGGAGCGCGTAGTTGCGCGGATCGGCCTTCGCCTTCACCACCCGGCTCGATCGGTCCCGAAGGTCTCCGAACTCTATCGCCGAAGCGGGGCAGGCCTGCTGGCAGGCCGTCTTGACGTCGCCGTCACGGAGCTCGCGCCCCGCGAGCTTCGCATCGATCTTCGCCCGATTGATCCTCTGCGTGCAGTACGTGCACTTCTCCATGACGCCCCTCGCACGGACCGTGACGTCCGGGTTCATCGCGAGCTTGAGGATGTCGGGCGTGTCCTTGGTGAAGTTGAAGAAATTGAAGCGGCGCACCTTGTAGGGACAGTTGTTCGAGCAGTAGCGGGTCCCGATGCACCGGTTGTAGACCATCACGTTGAGGCCCTGCCCGTCGTGCACGGTCGCGGCCACGGGGCAGACCTGCTCGCACGGGGCATCCTCGCACTGCATGCAGGGAACTGGCTGAAAGACCATCTCCGGGCCGGCGGAGGGCTCGCCGGAGAAGTACCGGTCGACCCGGAGCCAATGCATCTCGCGCCCCTTCGCGACCTGGATCTTGCCGACGACCGGCACGTTGTTCTCGCTCTGGCAGGCGACCATGCACGCGTTGCACCCGATGCACGCGTTCAGGTCGATCGTCATCCCCCACTGGTGCCCCTGATCGTAGGCATGCTCCTTCCAGAGTGAGAAGTGATGCGGTTCCTCCTCGAAGACGCCGAGTGCGCCGGGGGCTCCTCCCCCTTTCGGGGCTCGTGGGGATTCCCCCGCATGCGCGCTCTCCGCTGGGGCGGGCCTCGAGGCCAACTCCGATCGAAGCTCGCCCAGGGTCGACTCGCGGATGATGGGGCGCCCCTCCATGCTGCCGTGGTGCTGGGTCGCCGAGAGCGGGTAAGTGCGCGCGAGCTTGGTGAGTCTGACCCCGCTGTCGAAGCCAAGTGCCTGGGAGGATCGGACGGTGAACGCGTCGAACCCGACCCCAGACCCAATCCGTCCCGCGCGGAGACGACCGTAACCAAGAGTGAGAGCCATCACGCCGTCCGCCATCCCGGGCAGGATCCAGACGGGAATCTCGAGCGAGCGTCCCGCGAAATCGAGACGGACCACATCCTCGCTCGCAAGACCGAGCGTCTCGGCGGTCTTCGGGCTCACGAGCGCGGGGTTGTCCCACGTGAGCTTGGTAAGCGGATCGGGAAGCTCCTGCAGCCATCCGTCGTTCGCGAAGCGCCCGTCGTGCAGCGAGGGGGAAGGAAGGAAAACGACCTCCAGGCCATTGCGAGATCCACCAGGGGCTGCTCCGGACCCGGTTGCGCCCGCGCCGCCGCCGATCACGCGCGCAAGCTCCGCAAGGGCCTGCCCTGTGAGATCGGGAATGACTTCGGGAAGCTCGCTGCCGGAAAGCAACCCATCATGCAGGACGCGGTTCCACTTCCTGTCGAACTCGGCCTCGCCCAGGATTGGTTTCCAGGTCTCCCGCACGATGTCGTAGCCGGGACGATCCTGGCCCCCGACCATCAGCCCCAGCACTTCGACGGGGGTTCGTCCGCCGAACAGGGGGAGGATCAACGGCTGGACGACGCTGAGCGTGCCTCCAACCGCGCGCGCGTCTCCCCACGATTCGAGGTAATGCGCGCGGGGGATATGCCACTCCGCCTTGGCGGAGGTTTCGTCGACCGTGTGCCCGAGCGCGATCGAGTGAGGGACCTTCGCCATGGCCGAGGCGAAGTCGAGATCGGCGGGGGCATCGAATACAGGATTGCCGCCCAGGACGACGAGCGTCTTTATCGCGCCCGCCTTCAGCGCAGAGACGAGCGAGGTGAGCGAGCTGACGGTTGGAAGGGCCGCATCCTTCGTCTCGTAGTAGCTGACCGTCTTGCCCGTATTGCCGAGATACGTGTTCAGGGCGCAGACCGCGGCGTGGACGGCCGCGGGCTGGCGTTCCCCAGCCACGATGAGCCCCTTGCCGCGGTTCGCCAGAAGGTCCTTGGCAACGGCATCGATCCAGCGCGAGTCGACAGCCGGGACGCCGGCTCCCGCCAGGTTCGCGGCTCCGGCCGTGGGCGGAGCAAGGCGTGCAGCGAGCGCTGCGAGGAATGGGGCGATCTGCCGGCTCTGGAGACGGAGTCGATGATCGGCCATGGCTCCCGTCAGCGAGTAGACCCCTTCAACCGCGTAGAGTCGGTTCATCGCGCCACCGGAGGCTCCCGCCCCCCTTCCCGCCGCGAAACCTCGCGCGTGACGGAACATCTCCGGGTCGGTGAGAAGCGGGTCGGCGTCGAGGGCGAGAATCACCGCGGCTCGATCGAGGCGGAGCATGAGATCGAGGTCGCGCCCCGTGGCGTACCGCAGTCCCGCGAGTCGGCTCTCGTCGCTGACGGCGTCGTAGGTCGCCCACTGCAACCGGGGGTAGCGGGTCCGGAGCTCGGAGACCAGGCGCGCCAGGGTAGGCGAGGAGAAGGATTCCGAGAGGACCGCAAGGCTGGCGCCGCCATCCGCGGCATGAGCCTCGGACAGCTGCCCCCAGGCCGTCACGAAATCGCTCCAGGACTTCCGCGTACCCTGCAGCGTGATCGACTGCGAGCGGTCGGGATCGTAAAGGCCGAGCACGGACGCCTGGACGAGGGCGCTCGAGGCCCCGAGGGTCGAGGGGTGCGAAGGGTTTCCCTCGATCTTGGTCGGTCGCCCTTCGTGGCTCTCGACGATCAGGCCGTAGGCGCTCCGGCGGAACGGCATGGTCGTCGCGTAGTAGCGGGGGATCCCAGGAACGATCTCCTCAGGAGCGGTGACAAAGGGAACAATCTCTTCGACGGGGCGCCGGCACCCCGCGACCCCCGCGAGCGACAGCGAGGCGCCCAGGAGCATCATCATGTCGCGCCGGGTGACCCCTTCGGGAAGCTCCGAGGCACCCTCGGGGAACTCGCGTTCGAGAGCAGCGCGGAATTCAGGGCGGTCCTCGATCTGCGCGAGACTTCGCCAATAAGTCCGACTCACCGGTGACACCCCGAACACTCAATCGGCGGATAGACCGGTCGTTCGCGGTCGAGCAGCGCGGCGCGCACTTGGGCGTCCCGGGGAGGGGTCCACTTCATGTTGGTGACCTCCGAGATGGGACGTCTGTAGGGACCGGGGTTGCGGTGGCAGTCGAGGCACCAGCTCATGCTGAGGGGCATCATCTGAGTGACCGTTTCCATCTCGTCGATGCGGCCGTGGCAGCTGACGCAGCCGATTCCTGCCGCCACGTGCGCGTTGTGCGTGAAATAGGCGTAGTCGGGAAGCTTGTGGACGCGAATCCAGCGCATCGGCCGGCCGCTCTGGGCGCTTTCACGGATCGGTGCGAGCTTCTCGCTGTCCTTCTTCACGAGCGCATGACAGTTCATGCAGGTGCGCGTGGGCGGAACGTTCGCGACGGCAGACATCTCGACCGAGGCGTGACAGTATCGGCAATCGAGACCAAGCTCGCCGACGTGGAGCTTGTGGCTGTACGGGACAGGCTGAACGGGACGGTAGCCCACGTCTGTGTACCGCGGGGAAAAGTAGTACCAGACACCCGCGATCGCGAGCGTCGGACCAAGGCTGCCCGCGATGGCGGCCACGATCGGGAGCTTGTTCCACCACCGGGGGAAGATCTGCGCCAATAGCTAGGACTCCGGGGCGCTCGAGGACAGTTGCCCAGGTCGTGAGTCCGTGATCGAGCTGTGAACCCGCATCCTCGCCACTCCCAAGAAGTCGGTGCAGGCGACGAACGAAATCCGCCGATTGAGGGCGCGATCATATCCACCACCCGGGCGAGGGTCAAGCGTCCTCAGTCGAAGCGCTTGACAGCCGCAGCCTCGGGGCGTAGAAATTGCCTCGGCGATTCACAACCATTCGTGGTTTCGCCTCCATGCTCCGCGCGCCCTGACAACCCTGTGGCCAGGAGGTCTCCCGTGAGCGGCACACAGTCGACCGGCGGCCACTCCAACCGTCTCTCACCTCCTGCGTTCGCGGGCGCGGTTCCCGCGAGCATCGAAGGCGCCTGCACGCTAAAACGTCAAGATATCCACCGCAGCCGTTTGACTTCGCGAACCGTTGAACGGGGTCATGGCCATGAAGCCAATGAGCACTAACCGAAGCGATTTCATAGGGTACCCGACGAATCGCGTGGTCGGGACCGTCGGCGACGCCGGCAAGGCGCGAGAAGCCATCGACGCGTTACTCCGGGCCGGATTCGACCGGGACGAAATCGACATCCTGCACGGTGAGGAGGATCTCCATCGTCTGGATCCGACAGGCCCCGAACATGGATTCCTCGCGCAGTTTCACCGGACGATGATTCGTACCTTGGACCTCGAAGAATTCAAGCACCTCACGCATCACGTCGAGGATGTTCGTGCGGGTCGATTCGTGATCATGGTGCTGCCGAAACGCCGGGATCTGCGCATCGTGGCCTCGGACATATTGCACCAGTACGGCGCCGAGTTCGTGGGGTTCTACGGCCGATGGGCGTGGGCGAATCTTCCCGCAACCGGACACACATCGCCGGCAGACATCCCAGCATTGTTCGCACAGGCGTGGAACGCCCGCGATCCCGACGCGCTCGCCTCGCTTTTCGATGAGGATGCCGAATTCGTGAACATCACCGGTCTGTGTTGGCACGACCGGGAGTCCATACGAAAGGCGCACGCGTCCCGGCTGAAACGCGTCGTCGACGCATCGATCCTGACGACCGGCGGGACGAAGGTCAAGCTGCTGTCACCAGAAGTCGCCGTGGTTCACGCGCGAATGACGCTTTCGGGCGAGGCACCTGCAGGTGCTGTTACACAACCCGCACCACGCACAACGATCGTCTCGTTCGTTGTGCATCGAGCTGGCGAACGGTGGCTATGCGCATCGGCCCACAACACGGAACTGATTCCGGATCAGGAGACGAATGGTATCGGATCAGGCCGGCGTGTTCGGTTCGGCGGACCATCCGAGGCCGACACCGTGTAGCAAGTCGTAGCGCGTGTGCCGTCGCAGCGGAACGACGGGGACTCCGCCCGACCGCGGGACTGAAGCCTTATGCTTTGCGCAATGCCGCCGCCTAATATCGCCGGTGCGGACGCGCTCGCGTGGTTTGATCGCCTGCCCTCCTTTCAGGGTGCTGAGATTCTGTCCATCCACCTGAATCGCCGAGGGCCGTCAATCCTGCGGATTCACGCCTGGGACATGACGACGGACGTCCCGGGTTTCCTGAGGCGGGACGGCGACGCCATCGTCGTGTTCGAGTTCGACGGTATCAAACGCTTGCGGCTCCAGGGCGAGGAGTCGGACGGGCAGAGCATGATTCGCGGACTGAGGTTGGGGCTTACCGAAGAGGGCTACCGGCTCGAGCTGTTCCCGTCTCGTGGAATCGGCGGTGAGATTGTGGCGGAGGAGGTGGCAATCCGGATCGAGGGTGGACGCTGACTCGGCAGAGCGGTGGTGCTCCCTCTGGCCGCATCACGTTCGTCGAAAGATTCGGCTCATCTGCGAGTTGGAAGATGGCGGTGCTCGCCCCGATGCCGATCGCCAGCGTCAGTATCGTTGACCGCAGTGAAGAAGCAGAAAGTAGAGCTTCCTTCTCTAGTTTGTCAAGAGAAACGCTGACCCGGACAGGTAACGCGCGAAGGCGTTCGGCTGCCCAATCAGTGTCTCGCCGGCTTTGGCGGGACATCCTTCAAGTCAGATTCGATGAGGCGATCGATGAGCTCGATCACACCGTGGCCGCGTGGCGCGCTGGTCACCCAATCTGCGCGCTGCTTCAGCGCGGGCAGCGCATTCGCCACGGCAACTGAATAGCCACACATCTCGAGAAACGCCTCGTCGTTCTCCGCATCGCCGACACCCACCGTATTGTACGGCGAGAGATGCAACTCCGCGAGCGCCATCTCCAGTCCGGTCGCCTTGTTCACATCTCTCGGCAGAATCATCATCGCGCCCTTGTTGAGGATCACCCGAAGATCGAGTGCGAGATCGCGAATCGCGTCCCTCACAAGTCCCTCGTATCGCTCCTGCGTTGCGGCGATGACGCGGCCGATCGACAGTGGAGCCACGCCACGAGCACGGAGCGCCGTGATGAAGCGTTCTGGCGGTGTGTCACCGCGGATCTCGAGGTGGCCATCAGATGTGCGAAATACGACTGCGCCGTTCTCGGCGACGATGCGATCGGCGAGTTCGACGTGTGGGAACACCTGGAGGAGATCTTCCAGTTGCCGGCCGGTGATCAGGATGAGCCGTCTGCCCGAATGTCGCAATCTACTCAGCGCCGCGATCGTGTCGCCGTCCACGATTCCTTCGCTCGCCAATGTGCCATCGTAATCGGCGGCAACCGCGAGATAGCGCATGCGCCGTCCACGCTACGATGTCAGTTCGGCGCGCACGGCCAGCAGGCGCAGAATCTGATCGCGAGAGATGATGCCGCGGATCGCGCCGTACTCCAGCACCGGCAGCTGATTCACATCTTCGTGGGCGATCGCGTCGAGGGCTTCCGTGACCGGCGCATCGGCATCGATGCGATGCAGTTGCTCAACAGGTTTCATGGCCTGGCGCACCGGCGTCGAATTCCACTGATCGCGCGGTACCGCACGCAACTCGTGCGGCGTCACCATTCCCGCAACGTGCCCGTGATCGATGACGAAGAAGCACCGCTTGCCCGTTCGGAGCACTTCGTCAGCCACGTCCGAGACCGGGGTTCTCGTTTCAACCCTCGCGCACTCGTGCGACATCACATCGCGGACACGCACCCCGCGCAGTCCCTCGATGATCGTCGTCTCGATCAACGTGGCGCGCGCCGCATCGATCAGGAACAGACCGATGAATGCGAGCCACAGACCGCCGAAGCCGTGACCAAAGAAGAACGACATGAGCCCGATCAGAATGAACGCGGACGCGACGATCTGTCCGAGCGCGGCGGCGATTCGCGTGGCGCGCGCCTGGTTGCCGGTCCGCCACCAGATGATCGCGCGCAGCACACGGCCGCCGTCGAGCGGAAAGCCGGGAATCATGTTGAACGCGGCCAGCGTCAGGTTGATGAATCCGAACCAGACCAGCATCACCATGCCTGGCGTATCGGGTGTCGCGTCCCGGTTCCAGCCAAGAAGGCTCGCGAGACCAAGCGCCGCGATTCCGATCAACACGCTGGCAATCGGTCCGGCAAGTCCCACCCAGAATTCTGTGCGTGCATCCGCCGTGTCGCGCCTCATGCGAGCCATCCCGCCCAGCGCGAACAACGTGATCGATGCCACCTCCACGCCCCGCGCGCGCGCCACTCTCGCGTGTGACAACTCGTGGAGCAGGATGGCGGCAAAGAACGCCAGCGCCGCGGCGCCGGCCGCCAGCCAGATGACCGGATGCGGCCACTCGCGATTCACGGCGTACAGCTGCCCTGCCAGTGAGATCGTCAAGAGAGCCGCGATGATGAACCAGCTGAAGTGCAGCGCGATCTCGATACCGAATATCCGGCCGAGTCTGACGGTTCCGCGCAACATGGCGTGCCCTACACTTCCCTGTCCGTTTATCGAGCATCAGTCGTGCCGCTTCGCAAGGTCAGCTGTCAAGCGCGCACGAGGCACACTGGCTGCATTGGAAAGAGAATCATGCCGATCCCGCAGCCGCCGCCCCCCGAGCCGGAACCGACGCCACCTCCGCCGAAGCCGGCACCCGAACCCTCACCGGACCCCGGACCAACAAATCCGATTCCGCCGCCTGAACTGGCGGACTTGCGATCGCTCCGAAGAACTATGCTTTCATGCGCGACGCGGCATGGTGACGCAACATCAACGTGCCGTCGCGGTCGAGCTCCACATCGCAGCGGAAGTCCCTCGAGACTGTCGCCAGCGTGCAGCGCAGCCACTCGCGCTCGGTCGCCGACGGCCGAACGAGGTGCAGCTGGCGAATGCGCAGCGGCGTCATGCGCAATGACACGAGATGGCCTGTGTCGGCATCAACGGTCGGGAAGTACATCAAGACAAGATCGTCCCGGAACTGCTCGTATCCACTGATCCCCTCGTAGTCGTTCAGGAAGTCGCCGCAGCCATAGAGGACCAGCTTGTCCTTGTAGATCTCGATCGGCCGGGGATGGTGTGATGAGTGCCCGTGAATGAGATCCACCTCGCCATCCAGTAAACGATGGGCGAAGTGGACGTGAGACGGCGGAACGTCATAGCCCCAATTGCCGCCCCAATGTACGGACACGATCGCGATGTCGCCACGCCGTTTACGACAGCGCACACGATTCAGGACGTCATCTGCGGCAGTATCGGACAGATCCGGCAGGAGATCGACACCAGAGGAATTGACCGTCGCTGCCCATGTCGGAGGAACACCGCTTGTTTCGCTCGCGACCGCGAACACCAGAATGCGATGGTTGCCCGTCAGGTCGATGATCGCCGGGTCACGCGCCCGGTCGATCGTGGCACCCGCGCCCGCAATCTTCACTCCCGCAGCGGTGAGCGTTCGAATCGTCTCATCGAGTCCTGAGTGCCCATAGTCGAGCACGTGGTTGTTCGCCAGCACGCACACGTCGGGACGAGCGGCAGTGAGGCAGTCGACATTCTGCGGGTGCATCCGGTAGTGAATGCCCTTTCCCGGCCAGAACTCGTCGCTCGTCGTGACGCTCGTTTCCAGGTTGATGACGCGCGCATCGGGTCGGACGCGCTCCAGCTGCTCGAGCGCATCGCCCCAGATGTAGGCGGGCAAAACGGGATGCGGGATCGGCCCACTCGCCTCTTCGGCGAGTGCCACGTACTCACGCGCGTCTCGGACGTACGGCTCCTGGATGCCGGGCGCATTGGAATGCGGCAGAATCTGATCCACGCCCCGCCCAGTCATCACGTCCCCGCACAAGAACAGCGTGGCCATAGTCAATCATGACGGAACTCCTCACGCTGAGCTTCCGTGACTCATCCAAATCGATCTCAATGGCGCGGATCTTGTTGCTCGACCTGAGATGAAAGCCGGCCTGCTGAAGAACGAGCCGCCTCGCGCACCGGCGGCAGGCGAGCGACGCGAGACGCTGCGCGACTTCTTCGAGGATCTGTATGCGTCGCCTGCGGACTTCCTGGTGTTCGATGATGGATACCGGGCGTGGACCTACAAGTACGAGCACGTGCGGGGCGCCGCGTACACGTTTGCGGCTCATTTGCGCCGCGAGCGAATCGGCAAAGGCGACAAGATCATTTTGTGGGGTGAGAATCGGCCCGAGTGGATCGTTGCGCTGTGCGGGGCGGTGTCCGAGGGCGTGATCGTTGTGCCGATCGACTATCGATCCTCCGCCGAGCTCGTGCAGCGTATTCAGGGTGTCGTGCAGTCACGCGCGCTCCTGGTCGGCGACGACGTAAGGGTCGAGAGCATCCGCGATGTGCCGGTGTGGCGGATGGCGGAGATCGATTGGAGCCCGAGCGATGCTCCGAGCGATCGCGTGCCCATCGAAGCCGGCGACACCGCAGAAATCATCTTCACGTCTGGCGCGACTGCGGAGCCGAAGGGCGTCGTTCTGACGCACCGGAATGTCCTCACGAACATTGTTCCGATCGAGCGCGCGGTCGCCAAGTACCGGCCGCTCGCATGGCCCGTTTCGCCCGTCCGCTTTCTCGACGTGCTGCCCCTGAGTCATATGTTCGGTCAGGCGATGGCCGCCTTCATCCCCCCGATGCTCACGGGCGCTGTCGTCCTGATCCGCGGCTACAACCCTCGGGAGATCGTCAGGCAGCTCAAGACCCGGCGGATTTCCGTACTGGTCTGTGTACCGAAGATGCTGGACCTACTCCGCGAATACGCCATTCAGCAGATTCCGGATGCGCGAGCCGCCCTCGATGCGAAAACAGCGCGGCGATCGATTCCGATGCGCCTATGGCAGTACCGGGCGGTGCATCGGCTGCTTGGCTGGAAGTTCTGGAGCTTCGTGGTGGGCGCTGCCCCGCTCGATCGCGAGCTCGAGGAATTCTGGTCTCGACTGGGCTTCGTCGTCGTGCAGGGATACGGATTGACCGAAACCGCACCGGTCGTTTCGGTGAACCATCCATTCAAGCCCGGACGCGGCACCGTCGGCGCGCCGATTCCGGGCGTTGACGTGAAGATCGCGCCAGACGGCGAGATCCTCGTGCGCGGCGAAAACGTGACGCCTGGATATTTTCAGGCCGACAAGGAAACGGCCGCGGCATTCGAAGGTGGCTGGTTTCACACCGGCGACATCGGCGAGATGGACGAATCCGGACGACTCATCATCCGGGGCCGCAAGAAGGAGATGATCGTCACGCCGGAGGGGCTCAACATCTTTCCCGAAGACGTCGAGCGCGTGCTCGACGAGATCGGAGGCGTTCGGGAGTCAGCGGTCGTGGGTGTGACGCGCGACGGCGAAGAACGCGTGCATGCGGTGCTCGCCCTCGAGTCTGGCGCTAAACAAGATGATGTGGTACGCCAGGCTAATGCCAAGCTCGAAGACCATCAGAAAATTCGTTCGGCGTCGGTCTGGACCGCCGACGGTCTCCCGCGTACGGAAGGCACACGCAAGCTCAAACGGCGAGAACTGAAGCGGTGGGCTGAAACGGACGGCGCACCTGCCGAACGTGCCCGGCCAGCGGGTGCGCGAACTGTGGCGGCGATCGTCGCCGAACTGGCCCATCGCGGCAGCGTGAATGCGGACACGACGCTGGACGAATTGGGCCTGAGCTCGCTTGAACGGATCGAGCTGATGACGGCGCTGGAGGAGCAATTCGACACGACCATCGATGAACCCGAATTCTCGAATTCCCGGACGGTCGGCGACCTCGAAAAGCTACGGCAGCACGGTACACGCGTCACAACGGAACCAGTGCCCAGGGGTGCGCAGGTCCCGGAGCAGCCGGCTGGTCGGCCGGAGGCTCGGCGTCCTCCAGGTTCTGATGCGATGACATTTCCTGCGTGGAACCGAGGCCTCTGGGCGCGCGCCGCTCGCCGCGCGAGCCTGCCCGTCTGGATTCTGCCGCTGGCTCGTGCCTTCGCCTGGGTGCAGGTCCGCGGACTCGAGCGTCTGGAGCAACTCGACGGTCCGGCGATCTTTGCGTCCAATCATCTGAGTCACCTGGATACGCCCGCGATCCTCATGGCGCTGCCGCCGCGATGGCGCTACCGCGTCGCGCCCGCGATGGCGAAAGACTTCTTCGATGCGCACTTCCATCCCGAGCGGCACCCCTGGAGCAAGGTGCTGACGCTTCGATCGGCTTATTACCTGGCGGCGCTATTTTTCAACGCGTTTCCGATCCCGCGCCGCGAGGCGGGCACGCGCGAGACACTTCGCTATATCGGGGATCTGGTCAGCAACGGGTTCTCGATCCTCATTTTTCCCGAAGGTCACATCTCTCATCAGGGCGATGTCCTGCCGTTTCAGCCAGGCGTCGGCATGCTGGCGTCGCGGCTGAACGTCCCGGTGGTGCCCGTGCGACTGCAAGGGCTCGATCGAGTATTGCACCCGACATGGCGAATGGCGCGTCCCGGCCGCGCGACCGTGACGTTTGGTGCGCCTGTCACGCTGCGGGGGCAAGACTACAGAGCGCTGACGAAGCAGGTCGAAGAAGCGGTCAAGGCGTTGTAGTGCTTCGCGTGGACGCGAACGAGTGGAATACGTCTTGCGAGTGAATAGGAAGATGGCGAATATCCTCGAGCGCGGAAATATTTATTTCGCGTACCGCCCGAAAGTCGAGCACGCCTCTGCCGAAGGCCTGGAAGACATTCAGCGGTTCTTTATCATCCTCAGTCCCTTCGGCAAGCAACGATACCGTCTCATCGTGATCGGACGGAAGAAGCTTCCGGCGATTGCTGACGATCAGGAGCGGAACTGGGGATTTGTCCAGAAGGTCGGCCGAGAGCCGGAAGACATTGAGGACGACCTCGACCCAGTGACGTACTCGACCGTGACACGTGGCGAGCGACACCTGTCAGCGGCGCGACCCGCAGGCGAAGGCGTCTACGCGATCGCGCGTCATGACGACCACACTCATCTGGCGTTCGCGCTGGAACTCCCAGAACGCCCGGGTGAGGTTCAGAAAGAACTGAACATTCCGCCGGAGGGCAGCTACATCATTACGGTGAAGAACCCCGACGCGGGCTCGCCACCTGGCGTCGGGTTGCCGGACGAGGATCGGGCGGAGTTGCCGCAGCGTCTGCGGGAGCGCTTTCACGGACGCCGCTTCATTCCAGTCGATCCGCCGGAGTTCCTGGATCGCGAGGGCACTGAGCTCGTGCTGATTGGCGCCGATGAGGACGTGTTTGACGAGCTCGGTGTTCAGCTCGATCCGCAGCACGAAACCATCGAGACGGCGGAACTGTTCAACGATCTCAGGATGGAGCGAACCGGACATCCATTGAAGCCGCTGTTCGAGGGTCGCTGGGAGTAACGTGATCGGCGAATGCCCCGAATCGTGCTCCTGTTCGGCGGCGCGGTGCTCCTTGTTGTTCTGCTCTGGCATCTTGGACCATCGAAGATCCTCGAGACGCTTCGCGGGATCGGCTGGTACTTCGTGCCCATCCTGCTGCTCGGTGGAGCGCACCACGCGACGCGGGCCCTCGCGTTGCATTTGTGCGTCCTGCGTCCTGGTGTACTCCGTTATCGCGACGCGCTCGCGATCAGGCTCTCCGGCGAAGCCATTCACTCGCTGACGTTCACGGGCCCCGTGCTCGCCGAACCCACTAAGGCCTGGCTGCTCGAAGCGCGTGGCCTGACGCTCAAGGAAGGTTTCGCGGCGACGATCACCGAGTACCTGATCTACACGCTTGTCACCGCCGCGATGTCGATGATCGGTCTCCTGTATCTGATCGCGCGTTTCCAGCCGCAAGGGCCGATCAGGGGACTGGCGATTGCCATCGTGTGCTTGTGCGGCGCGTTTCTCGTCGCGTCCGCCATTGCGATTGCACGCCGCTTCTATCTGATTGGGACGATTATCGCGGGTCTCGCCCGCATCGGTGTGCTGCGAGGACGACTGACGCCGGACATGACATGGATCAATCGGATGGAGGATCTGTTGCTGATCCTTCTCCGCGACTCGCCCGCCCGGTTTCTGGCGATTGCCGTGATCGAGATCGCCGCTCAGGGCCTGCTGGTTTGGGAACTGTTCTGGTTTTTGCGGGCGCTGGATGTGACGACACCGGCATCGTCGCTGTTCGTGATCGAGGCGTCGGCCAAAGTCTTCGAATTTGCCTTTGTCTTCGTCCCGCTGCGATTGGGCGTCTCGGAAGGGACGTATGCGGTGATCTTCGGTGTGATGGCTCTACCGCGTGCCGCCGGGTTCGCGCTGGCCTTCGTGCGTCGAGTCAGGAGTCTCACGATTGCGAGCGTCGGCCTCGCCCTGTTGGGGCGCCTGACGCGACATCGCGATCAGGCAGCGTAGCAATTGACGTGTCTCCGTCGAGGTGGCCGTGTCGGCACCATCGTTGCCTCACCTTCAACATGCGAGCGGCAGCCATTTCACAAGCTCGAGCGGAGTTGCCGACTGCAGCTGGCCCGCGGGCGTCAATTCCAGGCTGGATCAAAGCGACGCATACCGCATTGGTGATTGTGCTGATCCCGGCGTATTGGCGTCAGTATGGCCCGGGCAACTTCCTCTGGTTCTCGGATATTGCGCTGCTGACATCAGTGCCGGCGCTGTGGCTCGAATCATCGCTGCTGGCCAGCACACAGGCTGTTGCCGTGCTCGTACTGGAAACGGCCTGGCTCGGCGACTTCGCGACTGGAGTCCTGACGCGAAGAAGAACACCGCTCGGCCTCGCGTCGTACATGTTCGACCGCCAGCTGTCGCGGTTCGTCAGGGCGCTGTCGCTCTTTCACGTGTGGCTGACCCCCCTGCTTCTCCTTGTCGTCCGGCGCGCTGGGTACGATCGGCGTGCGTTGAGATACCAGACCGTGGCGACCTGGCTGACCCTTCTCGCATCGTGGCGCTTCACCAAACCAGAGGACAACGTGAATTGGGTCTATTCCCGTCGCCAGGAGATTCACTCGCCGCGGGCGCGTGCCGGCTTCGTGGTGCTGCTGATGATAGTCATCCCGATCGCATGTCATCTGCCAGCGCATGCGCTGTTGAAGCGGCTGTTTCGTCCACCGGGTCGATGACACAACGTCGTTCACGACTCGACATCCGCTACCAGGTCCTCCCACTTCTCGAAGCCTTCCGCTCGCGCGATGAGCCATCGCGCATCGTCAGGCGCGAGCGATGCGTCTGTCGTTCCAGCGCTTCGGTGATCGCCCAGGCGATCCCGCACTGCTTTCCGCAGCCGTGACACGCGCACGTCGTGCGATGGGCGGTCCCACGTCAACGCACGCTCCGCGCGAAAGTACTCGACGACACGCTGGAGGGCCGCGGGATTCCCTGGACCGTAGGCATCGACGAGATCTCGCACGAGCGCCTCGTACCGATTCAATCGGCGCGGCGGAAGCGCGCCTGAGTGCTCGTACTCCTCCAGAAGTCGCACGATCGCCTGGTGCCCGCGTCTCTTCGCCCACGCCATCGGCGTGGCCCACGGTGGATCATCAGGGAGCGACGGCCTTGCTGCGCGCCGCAGGAGGAACTCGACCATCCTCGTCTGCCCCTCCCGTGCGGCCCACGCGAGCGGCGTCGATCTGTATTCCTCGTCGCGCGCGTGCAGATCCGCTCCGTGATCCAGGACGAGCGCCGCGTCTTCCACTTGTCCGTGGGCTGCGAACTGGTGGAGCGGCGTGATCCTCAACCAGTTCGGCCAGTTGGGATCCATGCCGTGCTGGAAGAGAAGCTTTGCCATCTCGCGCGGCCGCGCAACAGTGACGCGCGTCGCGAGATCGGGCTGGTAGCGAAGCAGCAGGCGCACGAACGCTTCGTGCCCCCGCGTGGCGGCGTGACTCAGGGCTTCGGGGTCGTCGGCCAGCGCGGCGTTGGCAGCCAGTAGCGGCTCGGCCGTCGCGATGTCGCCGTAGTAAGCGAGAACGCCGACAGCGCGCCGAATACCGGTCGCGGCGATCCGCTCATACGTGAGTGCGCGATCGAGCTCGATGGGGATCTCCCAGACGGCACCGTACGACGCGAGCAGCTCGAGAATCCGCACGTCGCCGCGCCGAATCGCAATCCACACGGCGTCCGCGGAGCTTTCCACTTCCGGATTCGGGTAAGCACCGTGTTCGAGCAGAAGTCTGGCGATATCGTAGTGGCCGTTGTACACCGCCGAGTAGAGCGCGTGACCGTGTGGCGCGATCCCCTCCTCCGGCAGATTCGGATCGGCGCCGCGCTCGAGAAGCAGCCTGACGATATCGATGTGCCCGCCGATCGCGGCGTTCTTGAGCGGCGCGCCGGAGCCAGCGTAGTAGGAGGTGTAGTCGTCGACACGGTTCGCGCGAGATGGATCCTCGTCGAGGAGCGCGTGGACACGCGCGAGATCGCCCTTGAACGCGGCTATCCCGATATCGACGTACGCGCCCCGCGCAACCAGGTGCTTGTACACGTCATCGGGAGTTGTGACCACATCGTCCGGCACGTCACGCCAGCCCCGATAGTGATAATCGCCGTTGGTCAACTGGATCGGCCGGGCGGCGTCTGCGCGTCTCGCATCGATCTCGGCGCCGCGCGCGAGCAGTTCGTCGACGATAGGAATCTGCCGTGTCATCACCGCCCAGTGGATCGGTTGATTCGATCGCGCGTCGCCGGCATGAAGGAGCTGCGGCGACTCGTCAAGGGTGCGCCGTACCTGCGCGAGATCCCGAGCGCGAATCGCGGCAGCGACGGACTCCCCTTCGGACGAGGCGCCGTGGATGGTCGCGAGCTTCCGCTCCAGAAGCCGCGTCATTTCCACATACCCACGATCCCGGGCCATCTCGAGGACGTCGCCGAGCGCCAATGGCTCCGCGCCGTGCTCGAGCAGAAAGTCGGCAATCGCGACCTGGTTCTCGCGAACGGCGAACGAGAGTGGCGTCCGGTACTCGTAGTGGGCGCGGACGAGCGACGGATCCCTCGCCACGAGCTGCTTTACGGTTTCGAGGTCGCCCGTGATGCAGGCGCAGAACATCGCCCAGACGTCCGTGCCGATTCCAGGGGACCAGAGCCACGGCTTCTTCTGCTTGAGGGCCTCGGGCTGGATCATGCGTGTGACCTTGTCCGCAAACGCGGAATCGCTCGAAGGTCGTGCCCCTTCCAACCGTCTCTCAATATCGCCCATCTGCCGTCTCAGGCGCTGTCGCGCCGAATAGAGCCGCGTCTTGACGGCATTGCTCGTCACGCCGAGGAACGCGGCGATCTCCGCGTGCGAGCATTCGCCCATGTAGAACAGCAGGACTGCCTGCTGCTCCGCGTCCGATAACGCCGCGATCGCCTTCCGCAGCGCCGCGTGCGTCTCGTACGTTTCGAG
>WNGB01003911.1_pt1 | contig 37563 bp, 29 predicted proteins | sample 5400681 | NCBI WGS metagenome assembly WNGB01 (sample SAMN13153367, study PRJNA577476) | soil metagenome | isolation source: 115 cm soil or saprolite under grassland replicate 2 | place: USA:California | collected 2016-06-15 | reverse complement strand
GGTGCCGAAGGGTTCGCAGGTGGCCGGCCTCACCGTCGCGCCGGCGCCCGAGGCGCGCGCCAAAACGCGGTCCATGGCTTCCGCCATTCGCGCTCACAAGAACAAGAAGCGCTCCCCGCGCAAGGTCATGATGCTTCAAGTCGAGGCGCCTGAGCTCGCCGCCCTCTACGTGCCGTCGGAAAACGTTAGCGAGTTCGATGGTGATGGCGCGCAGCGCCTCTCCTGCGACGATCGCGAGTCCGTCTCCTCGCTGCGATGGGAGAAGCTCACCCTGACGCCCGATGGTCAAGCCGAGCTCGCCATTCAGGATGTATGGTTCGACAGCCACAGTTGTGCGGTCGCGCCGGGGACGGCGTCCATCGTCAAACTGAAGGCTGTCGCGTGGGAGGGCACCGAGCCGTGGCTTTTCGCGATGCGCGGCGAGACAAGTCTCACCCTCGTCATGCCGAAGGCCGACGACCTGACGGCCGGCGCGATGGTCGGCTCGACGCAGACGGTTCGAGCCGGCTTCACGCGGGTGACTCTGCCGCTGGGCCGGTGGGGATCGGGGTCCATCGTCGCGAACGTGCGCTCGCTCGCATTCGCATCGCCGACGGACGGCGGCAGCGGGCCCCTGGAGCTCACGGTCGAGCTCGTCCAGACGATGTCCGAAATCTCGCCGACCTTGCTCGTTCAAACGCGTTCCTCTCCTGTTGCGTCCCAAGACGTCGACTAGCGCCCCTCGAATATCGAACTTAAATTGCATGGGTCATGCCGTCGGATGTCGTCATTTATGGGACGCCCTATTGTGGTTTTTGCCTTCGCGCCAAGTGGCTTTTGGAGAAAAAAGGAATTGCCTTTCGCGAGGTCAATGTCAGCGGAGATTCCGCCGCTCGGCGGCGCCTCCTCGAGACGACCGCCAGTAGGCAAGTGCCGCAGATTTTCATCGATGGCCGCCACGTCGGTGGCTTCGACGATTTGGCTGCGCTCGATCGCAGCGGTGAGCTCGACGAGCTCGTCGGTCGCGGGGCGCCGTCGATGCCCAGCTAGTTCCCCCGGTCGGCACTCCGGATCATCGACCAAAGTCCTGTTCCGCCCACCGGACCGCTCGGCTTGTCCTAGGTTGGGGGTGGAACGATGGCGCGTGGCGATCTTTCGGACATTCAAGCAAAAAATCCCACTCTAGACGCGCGCCGCTTGTTCACGGAACTCTTCGGCACCTTCTTGTTGGTGACCGTCGACGCGGGGGGCGCGGTGATCGCCGCCGTGAGCGGCGGGGAGGTCACGCCCGTCGCCCGCTCGCTTTCGACGGGGCTGGTCATCATGGCCATGGTCTATGCGATGGGCGATGTGTCGGGCGCGCACTTCAACCCCGCGGTGACCTTCGGATTCGCCCTTCGCGGCGTCTTCCCATGGGGAAAGGTGCCCGGTTACTGGAGCGCGCAGCTCCTCGGTGCCGTTCTCGCGTGCGCGCTGATGCGCGCTCTTTTCGGCAACGTCGCCCATCTCGGCGCGACGCTACCGGGCTTCGGAGCGATGCGTGCGCTCGCGATGGAGGTGCTGCTCACCTGTCTGCTCGTGTCGGTGATCCTGGGGACGGCCACCCGGCATCGGATCGTGGGCCCCAACGCGGCACTGGCCGCGGGGGGTACCGTCGCGCTCTGCAGTCTCTTCGCTCGACCGATGAGCGGTGCCTCGATGAACCCGGCTCGGTCCCTGGCGCCGGCGCTCCTGTCCGGCGAGGTTTCCCAGGCATGGATCTACCTGGTGGGCCCCTTCGCGGGTGCGGTGCTGGCGACGCTCATCATGTTCATCATCCACAGCCACAAGCACTCCGATGACGAACGAGCCGCGGCGCTCGGAGACAAGTCATGAGTCTTCCTGAACGCGGTGCTCTTCCGGAACAAGAGCGTCCGGATCGAGGGGCTGGCAAGCCCGCGGCACGCGGAGGTGCTCATCCGAAAAGCGCAGCAGGCCTACGCCAATCGATCCCGCCCCAAAGAGTGACACCCGAAGCGACGAGCCTACACCGGGGGAGCGGGTCCGCCGTCGCGATGGCCGCGGCTCGCCCGGAGGGCCGGCAAACGTTGCGCGGGGAGCCCGTCGCAGCTACGTTCCCACGGTCAGCCTGCCGTCGTGGGCTCGCAAGGTAAACGATGCTGACCTGGGCCATCAAGAAGGTGTTCGGGACGTCACACGAGCGCGCGATCCGCAAGATGCGGCCGCGGGTCGATGCCATCAACGCCCTCGAACCGAAAATCAAAGCACTCTCCGACGCCGAGCTTCGCGCCAAGACCGCGGAATTCCGGCAGAAACTCGATAACGGCGCCACGCTGGAGGACCTCCTCGTCGAGGCGTTCGCGGTCTGCCGCGAAGCGAGCGTGCGCGCCCTGCGCATGCGCCACTACGACGTGCAGCTCATCGGCGGCATGGTGCTGCACAACGGCTGCATCGCCGAGATGCGAACCGGCGAAGGCAAGACGCTCGTGGCCACCTTGCCCTGTTACTTGAACGCGCTCGAGAACAAGGGCGTCCACGTCGTCACGGTCAACGATTACCTCGCCACCCGCGACGCGGAGTGGATGGGCAAGATCTACAAGTTTCTCGGAATGACGGTGGGGACCGTCGTCAACCAGCAGACGGACGCCGACAAAAAGCGGTCGTACAGGTCCGACATCACCTACGGGCAGAACAACGAGTTCGGCTTCGACTACCTGCGCGACAACATGAAATTCTCGGCGCTCGAGTACGCGCAGCGCCCGCTCAACTACGCGATCGTGGACGAGGTCGACTCGATTCTCATCGACGAAGCTCGAACACCCCTCATCATCAGCGGCCAGGGCGAACGTTCGAGCGAGAAGTATCGCAGCATCAACGAGGTCATTCCGCGGCTCAAGCTCGACGAGCACTACGTCGTCGACGAGAAGGCGCACTCGGTCACGCTCACCGACGCGGGCGTCGAGGCGGCGCAGAAGCTGCTCGGGATCTCCAACCTCTACGATCCCGTCCACCTCGAGACGCTGCACATCATGAACCAGTGCCTGCGCGCGCACACGCTCTACAAGCGCGACGTCAACTACATGGTGTCGCCGGACGGCAAGGTCCTCATCATCGACGAGTTCACCGGGCGCGTGCTGCCCGGGCGCAGGTGGTCCGATGGTCTGCATCAGGCCGTCGAAGCGAAAGAGAATGTGCCGGTTCAGGAAGAGAGTCGCACCATGGCGACCATCACCTTCCAGAACCTGTTCCGGCTTTACAAGAAGCTAGCGGGGATGACCGGAACGGCCGACACTGAGGCGGCCGAGTTTCACAGCACCTACAAGCTCGACGTGATCATCATTCCGACCAACAAGCCCATCGTTCGTAGCGACGCCGAAGACGTCGTCTACAAAACCGAGCGCGAGAAGTTCTCTGCCGTCATCAAAGAGCTGGTCGAGTACCATGAGCGGGGCCAGCCCGTGTTGGTCGGCACGACGAGCGTCGAAAAATCGGGGGCCATCGCCCGCATCCTGCAGAAGAAGGGCATTCCCCACAACGTCTTGAACGCCAAGCACCACGCCAAAGAGGCGCAGGTCATCGCGCAGGCCGGCCGCAAGGGGGCCATCACCGTCTCCACCAACATGGCCGGCCGCGGCACCGACATCATCCTCGGCGGCAACGCGGAGATGATGGCGAAGATCGAATTTTTGGACAACAGCCGCCTGCCCGATGCGGAGCCGGAGGAGTTTCAAAAGCTCGTCGAGCAGCACGAAGCGCAGTGCGCCGTCGAACGCGAAGAGGTCGTCGAGCTCGGGGGGCTGCACATTCTCGGCACCGAGCGCCACGAATCGCGCCGCATCGACAACCAGCTGCGCGGCCGCGCCGGCCGCCAAGGCGACCCGGGTTCCTCGCGGTTCTACCTGTCGTTGGAAGACGACCTGATGCGCATCTTCGCCGGCGACAAGGTCAAAAATCTGATGGATCGAATGGGCATGCCCGACGACGAGCCCATCGAGCACCCCTGGGTGACCAAGAGCGTTCAAAACGCCCAGCAGAAGGTCGAAGAGCGCAACTTCGACATTCGCAAGAACTTGCTCGAATACGACGACGTGATGAGCGCACAGCGCAAGACCGTCTACTCGCTCCGTCAGCAGCTGCTCGAAGGGCGCTACCTTCCGGAAGAGGTCGACGAGGACGGCAAGCCCACGGGCGATGTAAAGCGGTTCGAGCCGCGCGCCTCCATCGTCCAGGAGGTGGTTCCCCGCGTGACCGAGGTGCTCGGCATGTTCGCCGAGACGCCGATTCGCGCCAATGCTCAACCAACCGACGGAAACGGCAAGGCCGCACAGCGAGGCGTCCCTCGCGAAGCCTTCGAGAAGGTGAAGCTCGTCGAGCTCTCTCACCTTCAGCAAGAAGTTTACCAGTGGTGGGGCGTCAAGATCGAGGTCGACGGCCGCGAGAACGACGGGGTCGGGATCTACGACGAGCTGGTCGAAATCGTGCCCCTCGCGTTGACCGAGCAGCGCGAGCGGATGCTCGATGTCGTCGACCGCATCATCGGGCCGATGGTGGAGGAGTCCTGTCCTCACAATCGCACGCCCGACGACTGGGACTGGGCCGGCATCCGCGAGGGATTCACCGAGCACTTCGGCATCTCGCCGGGAGAGGACATCGAGTCCATCGGGGATGCCGAAATCCTCGCGCGTAAGCTCTACGAGCGCGCGTTCAAGGTGGTCGACGACAAGGAAAAAGAGCTTGGGATCGAGCTCTGCTGCCGCGTCTTTCGGCACCTGTACCTCGAAGAGATCGACCGCGCTTGGGTCGAGCATCTGACCAACATGGACCACCTGCGCGACGGCATCGGTCTGCGCGGATACGGTCAGAAAGACCCCAAGCAAGAGTACAAGAAGGAAGGCTACAACCTGTTCATCGACATGATGGCGCAGGTCTCCTCTCTCGTCATCACCAACCTCCTCAAGTTCAGGGTGCGACGGCAGGAGGAGATCGCCGCCATCGAGCAGCAAGACATGCAGAAGCATGCCGCCCAGCTCGAGGCCGCCACCGCGCGTCATGGCGAAGAAGAAGAGGGCGCCGTCGCAGGTACGCGTGCCCGCCGCACGCCGCAACCGGCCCTGCCGCCGGCCGCCGCGCGCTCCGCCCCCAAGATCGGCCGCAATGATCTATGTCCCTGCGGCAGCGGCAAGAAATTCAAGAAGTGCCATGGCGCGGTCGACGGTGCGACGGACGAGAGCGAAGACGCGACCGCATAAGGACGGGAGGAACGGCCGATGAAGTTCTTCATCGATTCAGGCGACATCGAAGAAATCAAGAAGGCTGCCGCGATGGGCTTGCTCGACGGCGTGACGACCAACCCGTCGTTGCTCGCGAAAAGCGGCAAGCCCATGAAAAAGGCGCTCGCCGAGATCTGCGAAATCGTCGATGGACCCATCTCCGGCGAAGTGCTGTCGGCCGATTACGAAGCGATCTTGCGGGAGGGGCGCGAGATCGCTCGTATTCACAAGAATCTGGTGGTCAAGGTGCCTCTCATTGCCGATGGGTTACGGGCGGTGAAGACGTTCCGCGAAGAGGGCATTCGCACCAACGTCACCCTGTGCTTTTCGGCCAATCAGGCCCTTTTGGCGGCCAAAGCGGGAGCCAGCTTCATCTCGCCGTTCATCGGTCGCATCGACGACACCTCGCACGAAGGAATGCAGGTCGTCGAGCAGATCATCACGATCTATCAGAACTACGGGTTTAACACCGAGGTGCTGGTGGCGAGCATACGCAGTCCGACGCACGTACTTCAGGCGGCTCAGCTCGGCGCGGATATCTGCACGATCCCGTTCAAAGTGATCGAGCAACTCGCCTACCATCCGCTCACCGACATCGGGCTCAAAAAATTCATCGAAGACGGGAAGAAGATTCCGCTGGGGTGACGAGCGCGACATTGCCGGCGTTCGTATCCGTTCGTAATGGACCCTTTGCGGGGGTTTCCAAGCCCGTCGTTCGCCGCTGGGCGCAGCGGATGTTGCGCCGCCTCGACCTTTCCCGGGCCGAGCTCTCGGTGGCTCTCACCGATGACCGAGAAATCCACGAGCTCAATCGCGTCTTCCGACGCCGCAATCGGCCGACCGACGTTCTGGCATTCGCGATGCGCGAAGGGGAGCCCTGCGGATCGTCAGGCGCTCGGCAGCCCGGGGCCTGCGAAATGCTGGGTGACATCGTGGTGAGCATCGAAACGGCGCGGCGTCAGGCCGCGCGCCGCCGCCGATCGATCGAGTCCGAGCTTCGTATGCTCTTGGCGCACGGCCTGCTTCACCTCGTCGGCTACGATCACCGCACCGGCGAAGAGGAAAGGGTCATGAAAGCCAAGACGCGCGAGCTCTGTCGCGCTGCCGTTGACGAGGCTGTCCGGCGCCCGCGCGCGCCGCGCTGAATGCGCATCCGCGCGGAAACGCCTTGAAACCGACCAAAGATCGCCCCGGGATCAACCCGTTCACGCAGCAGCCGATCACCATCAAGGGCAAGCCAGCTTCGAAGAAGATCCGCGCGTCCGCTTTGAAGTCCCTCAAAGACTTGATTCAGTGAGCTTCTGTCTTTCGCGCTTACCAATAATGGACGAGCCCGAGCCGAAGCACGGCGCCCGCCGAGGTGTCGGTGTAGCGGCCGGTCGCCGGATCGACGTATTCGGGGTAAGGCGAGATGTCGGTTCGACTTCGTACGAAGGCGAGGACGTCGGCATCGATCGCGAACCGCCGCCAAAAACGGAACTCGAGCCCTGCCCCGCCGTCCACGCCGATGTGACGGTAGCGCGTTTCGCCGCCGTAGCCGTACTTCACCCGAGCCGACGAAACGAGGAACCCCCCCAGCAGGTAAAGCTGCACTCGGTGGCGCGGATTGACGAACACCATGGGGTTGACTGAAAACACGGTTTCACTGCGCTCATCCCCGTTGAAGTCGTGTCCCCACAGGAAATCGAGGCCGACATCGAACGCGAAATAAGGGCCGATCCGCGGCCTGACGCTGCCGCCCAGGCCACCCATTCTCGCGTTGGACGGAGCGTCGCGCCCCATCGGCACCCCCTCGACGCGGAATTGCACGCCCCACTGCGTGCGGCGCACGCGCTGCGGCGGTGGCGGGGGGGGAGGCGGTTGTTCATAAAGCTGGGGCTGGGGGAGCGCTTGCGGCTCCTCGGCGCGGGGAAGCGGGGGCAAAGTGGGAGGTGACGTCGAAGCGGGCGGCGCGCCAGCATCGGCGTTCGCGGGGGCCGGTGGGGCGGAGCCCGGCATCGGGGTGATTTGTGCCGGCGCCTCGGCAGCCAAGAGCAGACACAACGTCAAGACCGAGCCCATCAGCCCATTACGCATTGGATGACTCCATTTCGTCAGCAAACTCGAAGAGCAACAGTAGTGCCAAGCCAACATTGCGGTGGTCGTCTTCGGCGGGGGCTCCTAGCATTCGTGCTAGTCGGTTCTTGTGCACGGCCAGTCACAATGGTGCAGGGTAGGGCCGGTTACGCGAATGGCTACCGTCACTCTCAAGCCAGGGCACGTTCAACCGGTGTGGGCGGGGCATCCCTGGGTATACGAGCAAGCCATCGCCCGCATCGAGGGTGGCGCGGTCGCCGGTGACGAACTCAGCGTCGTCGATCCACGGGGCAATTTCCTGGGCCGCGGGTTCTACTCGCCGGGATCGGCCATCCCCGTCCGAATTTTGGTGCGCGATCGGGATACACCCGTCGATGCGACGCTTTTTCGCAACCGCCTCCTGCGTGCCGTGGAGCACCGGCGGCTCTTCGGGCTGCCGTCGCGAGAGACGAATGCCGTGCGCATCGTCAATGCCGAAGGCGACGATCTGCCTGGTCTGGTGATCGATCTCTTTGCCGATGTCGCCGTCGTGCAGCTTGGGACGATCGGTATGAAACGGCGGGAAGACATGCTCTTCGAGGTGATCGACCAGGTGCTCTCGCCGCGCGCCATCTTGGACCGCACGTCGACGGCGATCGCGCGCGGGGAAAACTTCCAGATGGGCGAAGGCGTCGTTCGCGGTGATGCCGGTGTTTCCACGCTCTCGTTCTGCGAGCGCGGCCTCGCCTACGAGCTGCCCCTTTCGCTGGCGCAAAAGACCGGCTTCTACGTGGATCAGCGGCCGATGCGAGGCCGCGTGGAGCAGCTCGCCAACGGGTGCCGGGTTCTCGATGCGTACAGCTACGTAGGGTCCTTCGCCATGGCCGCCGCGCGCGGGGGAGCCACCGAAGTCGTGGCCGTCGACGAGAGCGCGCTCGCGCTCGAGGTCGGCGCCGAGTGCGCTCGTCGCAATGGTCTCATCGATCGCATTCGCTACGTGCGCTCCGATGCACGTGAGCGAATGACCCTGGCCGGTCGTGAAGGTGGATTCGATCTGGTGCTCTGCGACCCGCCGAAGTTCGCGCCGACCCGGAGCTCGAAGACCGGCGCCCTCGGTGCCTACCAAAAGCTCTGCGCCGCGGCGTGCCGCGCCACCCGGCCGGGCGGGCTTCTGCTGGTCGCCTCGTGCTCCGCCGCCGTCGGACTCGACGCACTCACGCGCGCTCTTGCGATGGGGGCTCGGGAGGTCAACCTGCGCGCCACGGTGCTCGAGCGCTTCTTCCAGGGTGTCGACCACCCGGTCGCCGCCGCTTTCCCGGAAGGGCTCTACTTGAAGAGCGTTCTCGCCCGCGTGGAGCCGGCATGAAATCGCTGGCCGCGCTCGATAGCGGCGCGATGAACGGGTTGCGCGGCATCCTCTTCGACCTCGACGACACGTTCCTCGACGCTGGGGTGCTCACCGAGGTCGCCTATCGCGCGCTCTGGCGCGCCTCGCGCGCCGGTTTGCGCCTGATCGTGGTCACCGGACGACCGGCAGGGTTCGGCGAGGTGATGGCGCGGCAATGGCCGGTGGAGGCCGTGGTCACCGAGAACGGTGCGGTGGCCTTTTTTCGGCGAGGCGGCACGATCGGGCGCTGGCAAAAGGCCGACGAGGCGACCCGCCGCGCTCGCCGCATCCGCATCGCCGAAGCATTCGAGGACCTACGTCGGCGTTTCGGCGAGGTGCGCATGTCCGACGACTCGCATGCCCGCCTCAGCGATCTCGCCCTCGACATCGGCGAGTCGCAGCACATCCCCTCCGACGTCGTGGCTCGCATCGAAGCCGCCGCGCGGGAGCTCGGCATGCGTACTTTCGTCTCGAGCGTCCACCTTCACTTGACGCTCGATCCGTTCGACAAAGCGACGGGGACGATCGCTTTTTTGCACGACCACTTCGGCGACGACCCGACCTGGGCACGCCACCATTATGCGTACATCGGCGACAGCGCCAACGATGGGGCGTGCTTCTTCGCGTTCGGCATGAGCTTCGGCGTTGCCAACATCAAACCCAGTCTGCCCCGCCTGTCCGTACCGCCCCGCTACGTCGCCTCCCTTCCACGCGGCGCCGGGTTCGCCGAAATCATCGACCGTCTCCTCGTGCTTCTTGACTGATAGGGTTGATTTTACGGGGAGGCGGGGAGGCGGGGAATTTTTGGATTTGTGCTGTGGGCGAAGATTCCGAGAGCGATGAAGTGGAATACCCGGCGCTGCTGGCAGAAAGGCAACAGGCTACTGGGGCGGGGACGGGGGTCGTGCTAGATCGGGCGCATGGCAAACCCCGATCAGACGGCCCTGCTTGCCCTTGCCGCGCAGCATCTTTATCCGAATTATCGTCAAGCCCCTTGCGTGTTCGTGCGCGGAAAGGGTTGCGAGCTTTGGGACAAAGCAGGCAAGCGCTATCTCGATCTGGCGGCGGGGGTGGCCGTTTCTTCGCTCGGGCATGCGCATCCGCGCTATGTCGCGGCGCTATCTGAACAGGTGGGCCGGCTCGTTCATATGTCGAACTATTTTTACAACGAGCCGAACATCCTTCTCGCGTCCGAGCTTTGCCGCAGGACGGGCATGGACCGCGCGTTCTTCTGCAGCACGGGCACCGAGGCCAACGAGGCGCTCCTCAAGCTGGCCCGGCACTATTTCTTTGGCAAAGGCCAAAAGGACCGTTACCGGATCATTGCGTTCGAAGAGGCGTTCCACGGGCGTACGCTCGGCGCGCTGTCGATGACCGGTCGTGCCAAGTACCGCGAAGGCTTCGGTCCGTACGAAGGCGGAGTCACCCACGTTGCTTACGGGGACGTCGCGGCCGTGCGGCGCGCCATGGGCCCCGACGTCGCCGCGATCGTCGCCGAACCCGTGCAGGGCGAAGGGGGTGTCGTTCCCGCTCCGCCCGACTTTCTGGCGGAGCTCCGCGCGATCGCCGACGAAGCGGGAGCGCTGCTCTTGCTCGACGAAGTTCAGACCGGCATCGGGCGCACCGGCAGTTTTCTCGCATGCCAGGCCGCGGGCGTCGTGCCCGACGCCATCGCGCTTGCCAAAGGGCTCGGCGGAGGTTTTCCGGTCGGCGCGATGCTCTGCCGCGAACACTTGGCCGGCGCGCTGCCGCCCGGCTCGCACGGTTCGACCTACGGGGGCAATGCGCTGGCTTCGACGGCCGCGCTGACCGTGCTCGCAGTGCTCGACGAGGAGAACCTCGTGGAGGGCGCGCGCAAGAAGGGCAACTATCTGAGCAAGGCCCTATCCGCCGTGTGCGCACGGCACCCCGACCTCGTGGGTCCCGAACGAGGGCAAGGGCTCCTGCGCGCGGTGCCGCTCAAAGCCGGCGTCGAACCACGGTCGGTGCTCGCCGCGCTCCGCGAGCGCGGAGTCCTTCTCATCGTCGCCGGGGACGCCGCCATTCGATTCTGCCCGCCTCTCGTGGTGACCGAGGCAGAGCTCGACGAGGGGGTGCGCACCTTCGACGACGTGCTCGCTTCGCTCCGCCGTCCGAAGGACGCTCAAATCGGAGGCGCTCCCGCATGAAGCGCGATTTTCTGTCGCTCTCCGATCTGGGCCCCGGCGGAATCGAACGAATTCTCGACTTGTCGGACAGGCTCCGCCGCACGCGCGGCACGACCGATCACCCGAGGCCCATGGTGGGGCGCTCGGCCGCGCTCCTGTTCGACAAGGCATCGACCCGGACGCGCGTGTCGCTCGAAATCGCCGTCCACGAGCTGGGAGGGCACCCAGTGGTGATCACGGCGCAGGGGTCGCAAATGGGCCGTGGAGAGCCGGCCGCCGACACCGCACGCGTTCTTTCACGGATCGTCGACATCATCACCTATCGAACTTTCGAAGCCGGGACGCTCCTCGAGCTGGCGCGCGCGGCGACCGTACCGGTCGTGAACGCGCTGACCGACGAGGCTCACCCGTTGCAGCTTCTGGCCGACCTTTACACGGTGCGCAACGTGCGCGGCACCCTGGCCGGTCTTCGCTATGCGTGGATCGGCGACGGCAACAACATGGCCCGATCCTGGATCGAAGCCGCGCGGCTCCTCGGGGCCGAGCTCGTGCTGGCGTGCCCGCGCGGATTCGAACCGCCCGAAGAGGACGTGGAGCTCGCCAACCGCGCCGGCGCCAAGGTCACCGTGGTGAGCGATCCCAAGGCGGCCTGCGAGGGCGTCGACGTCATCAGCACCGACGTTTGGGCGAGCATGGGGCAGGAGCAAGAGGCCGACCGTCGAAAACGCGCGTTTCAAGGATACCGGGTGACTCATCGGCTCGTCGCGCTCGCCTCCAAAGAGGTGGTCGTCCTTCATTGCCTGCCGGCGCATCGCGGCGAAGAGATCGATGCCGAGGTGATCGACGGCCCGCGTAGCTTCGTTTGGGATCAAGCCGAAGCGCGGCTGCATACCGGTAAGGCGGTGTTGCTGTGGGCGTTGGACAAAACCTGACCACCAGCTGCCCCTCGTGCGCGAGCAGTGTCGATCCGCTTCGCGCCGGGCATGTCGCTATCTTCGGTCAGACGTTCTACTACTTTTGCGACCTTTCCTGCCGCGAGCGGTTCGCAACGATCGCCGCTGAGCCGATCCACGAGCGATCGCCACTTCCTGATCACGACGATGGCGGCGCGCGCCGCGACCGACTCTCGATCCCCGCTTCCGTTGCCGCTGCGGCGGCCAATGGCGCTCATCCCCGTTCGCGAGGTGTCGCTGCGCGGGATGTCGCTCTGCGCGATAGCTTCCCGCCCGCTAGCGGCGGATCCATCTGTGCGCATCCGAGCTCTCCCGAGGCGGCGCATACCGACGCCTCGCACGAGGTGAGGTCGGCACTGGCGTGGACGGCCGTCGCCGCGGGGATTCTCGCGATTTCTTTGGTCCTCGCGGGAACGACGCCCGGGGTGATGTCGCTGCGCGTCGCCCTCGCGACCCTCGGTTGGACGTGTCTTGCCCTTCGGGCCATTCGGACGCGTCGCGAACCGACCGATGTTCACCCGGCTCTGCTCCTTGCCCCTGGGCTCGTCGCGTGCATCGCAGCAGCGGCGGCGTGGTTGGCGCGCGACGCCAGAGCCGAGGAGGCTGCGACCTTCGAGGGAATCGTGGTGACCAGCATCGCGCTCACGCAGCGCCTCGTAGAACGCGCCCGACAATCCCTCGGTGCCGAGCGAAGGCGGATCGCCGAAGCGCTCCGAGCCCCCGGGCAACGAAGCGCGCGAGGTTCGCGAGCCGTCGCGCTCGAACAAGAAATCAAGGCAGGCGAAGAGACGGTGTCCGAAGCGGGCGACGTGGTATCCGTCGACGGGACCGTCGTTGCAGGTGAAGCGACGGTCGTGCCTTGGATCGGCTCGAGCGATTCGATCAAGCGCCGCGAAGGGGACGGCGTTTTGGCGGGTGCCCGCGTTTTATCGGGGAAACTGCGGGTGCGGGCTGCCTACACCGGCTTGGATCGCGCATGGGCCCGACTGACGCTCGACCCCCGCCGCCGGGCCGATGTCCATGCGCGCGTCGCGCGCGTCGCTCGCACGCTCGCCGGTCGCGGCGGCCCGCTTGCTTTCGTACTCGCCGGGTTTGCCGCTGTCGCCAATGGCGATTCGCCGCTCGAAGTGGCCCTCACGGCGACGGCGGCGTTCGCCTCCATCGCGACGGCGGCGGTCGCGTCGATGGCGGCCGTTCACGTCGGGCGAGGAATTTTCGAGGGCCTTCGCCGCGGCGTGGCTTACCGCAGCGCGGTCGATTGGGACCGCGCGGGGGACGTCTCGATTGCGGCGTTCTGCGCGCGAGGCACGCTCCTTCTCGGGGAACCCGAGCTCGCCGATCTCGAGGCGGTGGGCCGGCTCAACGATGAGCGAGTCCTCGCACTCGCGGCAGGGGCGGAGAGCACCAGCGCGAACCCGGTGGCCATGGCGGTTCAGCGCGCCGCCTTCGCTCGCCGGATTCGGCCGGACGCCGTGCGAAGCCCGAGTGTTCAGCCCGGCCTCGGTGTGCTGGCCGTTGCTTCGACAGGGGAGACGCTCACCGTGGGAAGTCGCGCTCTCATGCTGAGGGAGAAGATCTCGGTCGCCATCGCAGAACAGAAAATCGCCGAGATCGAGGCCCATGGCCGCGAGGTGCTGCTCGTTGCACTGGCAGGCAAGCTGGTCGGCGTCGTCGGCTTGCAAGACGGTGTGCGCCCGGGCGCGCGAGCCGCCGTGCAGCACCTGCTCGACGCGCAAGTCGAGCCCGTGCTCATCTCCGGCGACAGCCGCGAGACGTGCGAAGCGATCGGACGGGCGCTCGATATCGATCACATCCGGCCGGAAGTCTTGCTCGGCGATCGCGCGGTCGAAATCGAGCGACTCGCGCAGGGCGGGCTGACCGTCGCCGTTTTGGGCCATCCGCGCACCGACGAGGCGGCTCTTTCGGCCGCCGATGTCGCGCTCGCCATGCCCGCGTTGGGCGGCGCGTCGGGCGAATGGGGCGTGATGCTGGCGTCCGACGATGTACGCGACGGAGCGCTCGCTCTCTCGCTTGCTCGCCGCACGAAGCATCACGCGCGTACGGGCTTGATCCTGGCGCTTTCGCCCGGCATCCTCTTTTCGCTGGCCGTGGCTTTCGGTCTTCTGCCGGCGGCGTACGCGGTGCTTGCCGCGTTGCTGGGAGCTCTGGTGTCCGCGCTGCATGCCCGCACGACCGATCCCACGCGCGCGGCCCCTGCTCAGCCGAGGATCTTCGATAGCTTGCGGCCGGCCAGCGCCGTCGCGCCCGGCAAAATCGATTGAGCTCGTGCGGCGGACGGGCGGATGCGCCGGCTCGGACGTCAGACTGGCCAAAGTGCCCGGGCCAGCCTACCCTTTTGGCGGGCGTCCTCGGGGAGCCGATATGAGCGTGGAAAGCAACCTCGAACATCTGCGCGACGTTCTGGCGGCCTACATGGCGCGCAAGGGTCTTCGCTCGACCGAGCAGCGGCGTCTCATCGTCGAGACGTTCTTCCATGCCCCCGCTCACATCACGATTGAAGCCCTTCTCGGCCAGGTGCGCTCGGCCGACCCTCGCGTCGGATACGCGACGGTATACCGGACGCTCAAGCTGCTCGCGGAGAGCGGCGTCGCCAACGAGCGTCACTTCGGCGACGGCGTCACCCGCTATGAGCTCGCCGACGGCGACACCCACCACGATCATCTCATCTGCATCGAGTGCCAAGGAATCACCGAATTCGAAGAGCCTCGCATCGAGCAGCTGCAGGACGACGTCGCCAATCGGTACGGCTTCGATCTGCGCACGCACAAGCACGAGCTCTACGGCGTTTGCGCACAGTGCCAAGCGAAGAAACCGATCCCTAAGTCACACAACTGAGGGATGCGCAAGAAACGTCGAGCGCCGTGGATCGTAGCGGGCGTGCTGGTTCTCGTTGGGGGACTCGCGCTCGGGCGCTATCTTCGGCCGGTCGACGTGGTCGCGACGCCCGTCGTGCGGGGCCGCGTCGTCGACGCGGTTTACGCGACCGGCACCGTGGAGGCAGAGCGTCGCGTCATGGTGAAGGCGAGGGTCGCCGGGCCGCTGGCCGAGCTGCCGGTCACCGACGGGGACGCGGTTCGACAGGGGCAGCTGCTCGCGCGCATCGATAATCCGGCGGCTGCGTTCGACTTGCGGCGAAGCGAGGTGGAGGAGGGGGCCGCGGCGGCGCAGGCGGGCAAGGACGCGCCGCAGATCGCCTCGCTTCGTGCCAAAGCCCAAGCGCTGGAGACGCAGCTGCAAGCAGCCGAGCGTGAGGCGGAGCGGACCGATCAGCTCTTCAAGTCGGGTGCGATCGGCCGGGCAGAGTGGGAGAAGGGGCGCGATCAGGTCGCGAGCCTCCGCGCCGAGCTCCAAGCTCGGCGAGCCGAGGAGCGCGCTCAGCGCATCGAGCTCGACGCGAGCGCGGGTCGAGCGCGCGCCGCGACCCGATCGCTCGCCACCAAAGTCTCCGATGCAGAGGTGCGCGCTCCGGTGGACGGCTTGGTGCTTGCGCGGTACGTAGAGCTCGGCGAGGTGGTGGCGGTCAACCAGTCGCTCTTCAAAGTGGGAGATCCCAAGAGCCTGTTGCTGGAGGTGACGATCGATGAGGCGGACGTCGGCCGCGTCCACGACGGCAGCGACGGCCAGCCCGCCGCCCCGGTGGCAGCGAGCCTCCACGCCTTTCCCGGACGCGCATTCGCTGGCCGCGTCGTCAAAGTGATGCCCGATGCCGACCGTGAGAAGAAGAGCTATCTCGCCAAGGTTCGCCTCGACGATCCGCCGGCCGGGCTCCGTAGCGGAATGACCGCCGAGGTGAACATCATCATCACCGAACGCGCGGGCGTCTTGCTCGCGCCAGCCGATGCGATCAAAGACGGGCAAGCATGGCGCGTCCGAGATGGCCGCGCCGAGCACGTGCCCGTGGGCATAGGAATCCACGATCTGCTCCGCGCCGAAGTACTGTCCGGGCTTTCGGAGGGGGACCCGGTGGTGGTGGGCGGACTCGACAAGCTCGGTCGCAACGGGGCTCGGGTGCGAGCGACGGTACAGGCGCCCGACCCGCTGGCCGCCACACCGCAAGGCAAGGACCATTGAAACGCCTGCGCGTCGTCATCTTTCTCGCGCTCCGCCAGCTCTGGTCGCGGCGGCTTTTGAGCTCCATCGCGGTGATGGCGGTGATGCTCGGCGTGACCATGCTCGTCGCGATTCGCGGCATCCAGCTCGGCTTTCGCCACAAGTTCCTGCAGACGATCATTCGAGTCACACCCCAGATCGCCATCACCGACAAGGAGTTTTTCAGCGACCCGCCGCTGCTCGCTCGCCACCTCAAGGATTTCGTGGCCGCGCGCGTCGCCCACGAGGCTGCTGACGAGCGGCAGAGCCGGATCAAACGTCCCACCGAAGTGCTACGCGCGACCCGCAGTCTCCCGGGGGTCATGGCCGCGGCACCATCGGTGAGCGGCTCGGCTCTTCTCACCTACGCGGGCAAGGAGCTGCCCTGCGAAGTGCGGGGCATCGAACCGCTGGCCCAGGATCAGGTGACCTCGCTTCGTGAATACCTCGTCGACGGAACGTGGGCCGAGTTCGCCCAGTCGCGCGACGGCGTGCTGCTCGGAGCAGGCGCCGCGGAGAAGCTCGGCGTCAAAGTGGGCGATTCCATCACGCTGGTGGGCCCGCGGGGCGTGCGGCAGACCGGCAAGGTGATGGCGACCTTCGCGTTTTCGATGCCGGCAATGGATGACGGTCGCGCCTACGCCCCACTCAAGTTGAGTCAGACCGTGCTTTCGCGCCCGGATGTGGTCAGCCGAATCGAGGTGCGGCTCGCCGATCCGGAGACCGCGCCGCTCTTCGCCGAGCGAATGCAGCGCTTCTTCGGTGTCGAAGTGGACAGTTGGCAGAAGGTCAACGCCAGTTTCCTCGGGCTCTTCGCCGTTCAAGACTTGATTACCTCGATCATCATCGGATCCATTCTGATCGTGGGGGGCTTCGGAATTCTGGCGATCCAGATCATGATCGTGCTGCAGAAGACGCGCGACATTGCACTCCTGCGTGCCACGGGCTTTCGGCGGCGGGACATCTTGCGCATGTTTCTCTTGCAAGGCGCGATCGTGGCGCTTCTCGGCGCCGGGCTCGGCGACTTCGCGGGGCATGAAATCCTGTCGGCCGTCTCGCGTATCAAGCTGAAAGCCTCGACGCCGTTCGGCCGCTCCGATTCGATGCTCGTCGACGACGATCCGGAGATGTACCTCTATGGTGCCAGTTTCGCGGTGGTGGTGGGGCTTTTGGCGAGTGCGCTTCCCGCTGTTCGCGGCTCGCGCGTCGAGCCGGTCGACGTGCTGCGCGGGATGGTGGGCTGATGGCGGACCCTCTGTTGCGCGCCGAGGGGCTGGTGCGTGACCTCGGCGACGGCGTCAAAAACCGGGTGCTCGACCATATCGATCTCGCCGTCGCACCTGGTGAGTTCGTCGCGCTCACCGGGCCGAGCGGCTCCGGCAAATCCACGCTGCTCTATCTGCTCGGCGCGCTCGACCGGCCAACCGAAGGGCGCGTGCTGCTGGAAAACGCCGATCTATCGGAGCTCGACGACGACGAGCGGGCCGAGCTCCGAAGCGAGCACCTTGGGTTCGTCTTTCAGTTCCATTTTCTCCTGCCCGAGCTTTCGGTGCTCGAGAACATCGTGGTTCCGCAGTGGCATCGCGGCGAGCTGTCGCGCGAACGGGTGGAGGAACGAGCGATGGAGGTGCTCGACGCACTCGGTCTCGGCGAGCTGGCCGCCCGCCGCCCGCAGCAATTGTCAGGGGGCGAGCAGCAACGGGTGGCGATCGCGCGCGCGGTCGCCGGGAGGCCGCGACTGCTTTTGGCCGATGAGCCGACGGGCAACCTCGATTCCAAGAACGGAGAAACCGTCGTGGAGATCTTCCGCGATCTGGCCGAGCGCGAGGGCATCGCGGTCATCATGGTGACCCACGAGTTGAGCTTCGCCGCCCGCACGCACCGCCAGATCCAGCTGCGCGACGGCAAAGTCGTGCGCGATTTCGCGCAGCCGCGCCCGGCGTGATCCGGCAACGCGAGTCAGCCGGTGCCGACGTTCCTCCGAAGCGAATGGCTTTCGGGGGCCAGCGCGAAGAAGATGATGTCCCGAGCCATCGGGTGCATGAGCAGCTTTTGTAGAACTTCGTCGCGCGGGAGCTGCGAAAGGTCGCGCTCGATGCGCAAGAGGTGATTGAGCGTGCTCGAGAGATCACCGGTCAGAAGATAGCCGACCCGCATCGCGGCGATGCGAACGGTTTGACGGAAGGCGAGTGGCTCGACGTAGGAGTCCGTTTTTTGGGCGATCTCTTCCAGCGCGCGTTTTTGTTTGCGGCCGGCCACCCGGGCGATGCGAACGCGCCACTGGCCGGCGTTGGCGTCGGCGCCGGCGGGGAGCACCCCGTCTTTCCAGGTCTCGTTGCCCAACCTGAGCGCGCCGAAAAAGAGACCTTCGAGGTCGTCGGGAGCCAAGTCCTCGAGCCAAGGCACGCCGAGCGCCAGATAGACGAGCAGGCGGCAGATCCCGACGGCCTGCTCGTTTTCGCTGAGGTCGCCGAATCCGCGCGGGAGCACGATGGCCGGTGGATCGGACGGTACGATGCGCGGGACGCCGACCGAAGCCGCCTCGACGAAAAGGTCGAACTTCGGTTCGCCGAAAGCCCGCGCGTACCGATCGCAGAGGGCGCGCAGCGGATGGGGAGCGCGCGGGGGCAGACGATCGCGCGGCGACAGCCCGAGCGCGAAGGGATCGACCCGCAAGAGCTTGGGCGTGATCTCGGCGAGCGCCGCGGCGACTTCCGGCCATGGGCGCGAAACGTCGGGCGGGACGATCGCGGTATTGAAGACCGGCGGCGCGAGCGACATCGTGACCGGCGCATTCGAGGGAACCGGATTGGCCGCCGGGGTAGGTGCGGGCCCGAAGTAGGCCACGATCGCTTCGGCTGTCGCCGCTTGAGCCATGCGGCGAGCCAGCTTGCATTCGCGCGCGAGAAGATTGAAGACGAGCACCACGCGATCGAGGGGAACCCCCTTGGCAATGACTTCCGGAAGAATCGACAAGAGATCTTTGACCGCCTCGTCGTGAGCTCCGAGCGCGTCGTAGACCTCCGCGAGCACCTTGTAGCTTTCGATGCGTGCGGGATCGATGCGAATGGCTTCCTTGAGCTTGGCGAGGCCGTCGCGAGGCTTGGAGAGGAGGGTCGCTTCGACTTTGCCCATCGTGGCGATCCAGATCGGCTCGACGGGCATCTTGAGCGCGCCGGCCTGCTGGATGACCTGCCCCATCGCCGACAGGAAGGCCTTGGCACCCTCGACGGTGGCGATCGGGTAATTGCCCGCCAAAAGCTCGAGCCCCCTCGTCGAGCTACCGCCATAGAGAACCGCACGGATCAGCATGTGCTCCGCGGCCTTCGGTTCGCCGAGCTTCGCGTAGACCTTGCCGAGCTGGGCCAAGAGCTCCGACCGGACCAAGAGCGGAGCGGTTTCCACGAGCTTCTCGGCGTCTTCCGCTTCTCGACGGGCGGTCTTTCTGGCGTCGGGAATTTCGGCGTGCACCTGCGCCAGCAGTACGGCCGCGCGCAGGCGCTCGGCCGGGTCGCGCGTGATGCCGATCGCGCTCACCGCGATTTCGGCGGCATCCGCCCATAGGTTGAGCGACGCGCTGGTCTCCGCGAGCGAAAGCAGATTGGCCACGTTGCCGGGCGCCTTCTTGCGCACGCGACGAAGGGCCTCCACGGCCACCGTCGGATCGCCGAGGCGCTCGATCGCCAGCGTGGCCAGGCCCGAGCCGAGCCGCACCGCCTGCTCGGCGACTGTCGTGCGGTCGAGCGCCCTCCGCAATGCATCGGCGGCGTGGCCGGGATCCGATCCTTCGAACGCCAAGGAGAGCAAGCCGTTGGCGGCCAGCTCCGAGTTCGGATCTTCCCCGAGCGCCCGAGCGAAGAGAGCAACGGCGCGTTCGCCCGCCCGGCGGGCGGCGGGCCCGTGGGCGGGTTCGATGAGGCGCCGTGCGCGTCTTTCCGGCACGCTCTCCAGGTTTCCGAGCGCGGTGGACGCTTCGATGAGCGCGTCGGCATCGCCGAGGTTCGCGGCGAGCAACCGCGCGCTCCGCGCCGCGGTGAGACACTCGGGCCACCCCTCCATCACCAGCCGATAACGGCGCAGAGCGTCGCGTCGCACCTGCTGATCCGACTCGGGCGCGCTCCGCTCGAGCGCGAGGGCCGCGAGAAGCTGCAGCGTGGCCGCGTAATGGGCGTCGGCCGAGCTCGCCGCCAAAATGCCGAGCGAGCTCGTCAAAAGCGCAATATCGGCGGCCCTATCGGTCGCCAGCCCGCGCTTCAGCACCATTTCGTGGAGCAGCACGTCTTCCGGCAAGAGGGCGCGCAAGAGCTCGGTGGCCGGAGGGGCGCCGGAGGGGGGGCTGACGCCGCGGTATTCTTCGAGGACCACGAGCTCGCTCACCGCGCCGAGCCGAGCCTCCTCGGTTTCGAACATGGCCGCTTCCAAACGCAGGACTGGATCGAGCTCGGTGAACTGCTCGGTGCGTGCCAGCGCGTGCTCGAGCGTGCGCTGCGCCGGCACGTGCTGCTTGTCCGTTGCCAGTAGCTCCCCCAAGAGCGTGGTGGCGCGGACGGTGTCCCGATCTTCGGCCAGCAGCAAGCCCAACGTGAAGGTTTCGCCCGGCGTCTTGTCCGTCCTCGCCTCGAGCATGGCGACGAGGTCGCCGATCTTGTTTTGCCGCAGGCAGGCCCGCTCGAGACGGTCGGTGATATCGCGATCGTCCGGCAAGAGCGCGCGCGCTTGGTTGAGCAGGGCAACGGCGCGGTCGATGTCGTTCAGCCGATCGTCGTAGACTTCCGCCGCCTCGAGGAGCAGCCGAGCCCGCGTCTCGGGCGTGGTCGCACTGGCCGCCATTTGCGTGAGCTCTTCCGCGATGGCCCGATGATCGTCGGCAGCCAGCAGAATCCGCCGTATTTCGGCGGCAGGTAGCGGGTGGGTGGGATCGATGCGGAACGCTTCGCGATAGGCCGCGAGCGCCTCGTCGCGGCGGCGGATACGTTGCTCGAGGAGGACCGCGATGTCGATCGCGATGGCAAAAGCACCGGGACCTTTTCGCATGTGGCTGAGCAACAGCCGAAGTTGGGCCACCGCCTCGTCGTGACGCCCCGTCCGCTGGTGGATCCGGCAGGACGCGCGAAGGGCGAGCGGGTCACCTGCATTCTTCGAGAGCACACGCTTCACCAGATCGAGCGCAGTGTCCGCATCGTTCAGTTGGCTGCTGGCGATTTCGGCCGCGCGAAGAAGCAGGCTCCGTTCGAGCGCGGGATTCTTCGTGCTGTCCGCTTCCATGACCAGCGCACGAAACAGCTCGCGCGCGTCGCCGGCGCGCGCGGCGTTGCGCTGAAGACCGAGCAGGGCGCTCCGGCGGCCGGGCTCGATGACCAGGATCTCTCGGTAAACTTCCAGCGCCTTGTCCGGTGCGCGGACTTCGTCCTCCCATAGCTGCGCGAGCTTTTCGAGCTGGGCGATCTTGCGCGCGCCGTCTCCGGCCTTGGCCGCGGCTTCGGTATAAAAATCGATCCGGGCGCGGGCCCGCGCCGGATCGGCCGGATCGGCGGGATTGGGCGGAGCCAAGGGCGTGAGCAGTCGCGCGATGGCGTCGGCCACCTCGGCATCGTCCGGGTCGACCGTCCACGCCGCTCGCAGCAATGCCAGTGCGAGGTCGTCACGACGAAGATCCTTTTCTGCGATCTGGGCACCCCGGCTCAACGAAGCAATGCGCGCCTGGGTCGCGGTGACCCGCGAGGCTTCGGTCGTCCACATCGAGACCCGCTCCTCGTGGCGGCCGAGCGCCTGCAGCGAACGGTCGAGTCTCTCGCGCGTATCTTCGTCGTCGGGAACGGCGGTCAGCGCTTCGCGCGCGTGCCGAACGACGTCCCCCCAGCGTTCGAGACCTTCGAGCACCTGGCTCAGACGCCGATGCCAGAAGGGCCGCTCCGACTCGTCCACCCACAAGAGCAGCTGCGCCTGCGCTTCGACGCTGTTGTCGATATCGCCGATCACCTCGTACAGGCGGAAGAGCTCGCGCAGCGCCGCGCGCCGCGTCGCGATGGGCATCGCCTGCAGCGCGGTGGCTCGCCGATGGAGGTCGATCGCCACCGGAATTTGTTCGAGACGTTCTGACGCAAGGCGCCCCGCCGCATAGAGGATCCGGCCGGCGCGCAATGTGTCCCCCTCGAGCGACGCTTCGGCCGACCATGCTTCGACCAGAAGGTCGATCTTCTGATGCACGATCAGATGGCGCGTGTAAGCGTCCCGCACGGGGCCGATGCCACCATCGAGCTCCATCGCCGCTTCGAACGCGGCGAGAGCCGCATCGGGCTTTCTCAAGCGCTCCAAAAACAGGGCGCGCTCGACTTGGAGCCAGGCCGCGAAGCGGCGATCGGCGCGCCACGCCGCCGCCATCGTCTCCAGATGAGACGCCAGCGCGTCGAGCGTTGCGACGTTCTCCAGCGCGCGCGGCAAGGTCCGGAGCGCCCGTTCGAGAGCCCGTAGAGCCCCCGGATGCAGCGGCTCGATGGCGAGCACTTCTCGCAGCGTCTGTACGGTTTTCTCCGGTGCGGCACCTCCCACGGCGAGCAGTCGGCCGAGCTCGAGCAGCCGGACCGCTCGAATACGCTCACCGGTCGTCACCCGAAGCTCGGCTTCGAGAAGCGTCAGCGCGGGGGCGATCGGGCGAAGAGGCGTGAGCCGGCGAGCCGCTGCGATCGGGGCGAGCGAAGAGGGTGCGATGGCGTGGGCGGCGCGATATTCGGCCAACGCCGCGATGGGGTCGCGCTTCAGGATCTCCAGCAAAACGGCGAGCTCGGTGCGCGCGCGAGCGAGTGCAATGCGATCGTTGGTCTGGCTGGCGGCTTCGGCGCGCGTGCGAGCCTCGGCGATGAGAGAATCCACGTCTGCCCCGCCGGGAGCTGGAGCCCCGCGGGCGGCCGACCTAGGAGCAGAGGGACCTGCTGGAACCGAAACCGATCGCGCGGATCCAGCGGCTCCGCTCGTGGCAATGGGACGAGGGCGCAGGCTCCTCGATTTCGGATCCCGCCTCACCGTTTTGTGATCCGGGATCTCCTCGACCTCCTCCAGATCGGAGGGGTCGAGCTCCGTCGTGGTGGGCTCACACCGGGCGGTCATGCTCGGCCCGCGGGAGTTCCGCCACGACTTGGAAATCGTAAGCGACGGCCACTGCAAAAGCGGGCGGTGCGATCCGTGCCAGCAGCCTGTCGTAAAAGCCTCTGCCGTACCCAACCCGATGCCCGCTGAGATCGACCGCCAGAGCGGGGACGATCACCACCAGATCGTTGTCGATGTCGACTTCCGGTGCATTCGCGGGAGGTTCGGCGAAGCCATGACCTCGATCTTCGAGGAGCTCGGGCGGAGCGCAGCGCAGCGTCATGTCGATGTCGGTCTCGAGCGACGGATAGGCGACGAGCTTGCCGGTTTCACGCGCAGCCCGATCGAGAGGGCGGACATCGACCTCGCCGAGGTGGAGCATCGGCCAAAAAAGAGCGACCGCCCGCGCTTGCGCGAAGGGCCGGCTGGCGAGAACACGCTCCACGATCTTGTCCCCCCGTGCCGCGAGCGCCGCGGGCGGGATGGAACGGCGCATGGCCTTCATGCGCTTGCGCAGCTCGACTTTGGCCTGGCGCCGCAGGACGGCTTCGAGTTCGGAATCAAAAATCACGCCGCTCGATTTCATCGGAGCTCTTTATCCGTAGCATGCCGCTGTGGCATAAAGCTCGTATCGTGCATCCGGCGGTCCTTGTCCCGGCTTTGAACGCGGCCGATACCGTCGAGGCGGTGGTCCGGGATCTGCGCCGCGAGCTCGGCGATGCCGTTCCGATCTTCGTCGTCGACGACGGGTCGTCCGACGGCACCGCCGATGTCGCCAGCGGCGCCGGCGCAACGGTGATTCGCCACCCGAAAAACCTCGGCAAGGGGGCGGCCATTCGCACCGGCCTTCGCGCCGCACGCGAACGAGGGTGCGACGTGGCGGTCACCGTCGACGCCGATGGTCAGCACCCGGCCGCGCAAGCGGCGCGGTTGCTCGAATGTTGCCCGGATCCCGATGCGCTCGTTTTGGGGACGCGCGATCTCGAAAATTCGGGAGCTCCGCGCGGCAATCTGATCGGCAATCGGGCATCGAACTTCTTCGTCTCGCTCTTCAACGGTCGCCGCTTTTCAGACACCCAATGCGGTCTCCGCCGCTACCCGATCGAGGCGACCCTTTCCGTTCGAACCAAAGATCAGCGGTTTGGTTTCGAAGCGGAGATCATTTTCGCTGCTCGGCGGGCGGGCATTGCCGTGGTCGAAACGCCGGTGACCGTGCTCTACCCTCCCAAGCATCGCCACACGACGCGTTATCGTGCGATCCAAGACACGCTTCACATCATCGCCCGCATCGCGGTGACCGCGTTCTACCCCGTACGTTGGTTGCTCGTCGCCCTCGCAGTTCTCGCCGGGGTCGCTCTCGTGCATCTTCTCATCGTCTTCTGGACGCGCATGTTGCCTCCGGCGGTGCATGTGCCCGAGGACAGCGCGATCTCGGATCTGGTGCAGCCCGATCTGCTGCGGGTGGGGCGCGACTATGCTCGTCATCGGGGCAAGATTTGGGAAGTTGCGCTCTCCGGCTCGCCCGAACAGATCGGAGGCCATCTAGTGGCGCTGCTCCGGCCGGAGATGCTGGCGAATGAGGCGGTGCTGTGGGGCGAGCTCGAGAGCAAGGTTCCGTCGGCGCTGACGCGGCTTCTCCTCTTCGACATCGCTCGAATTCGGTTTCGCAACATCGACCAATCGATGAGCGATCGCTACCGCCGCGAAATCGCGACGGCGGCGTCAGTGTTCGCCCCCGATCCGTGGGAGATGCGCATCCCTTCCTACCAGCGCATGGTCTACCTGCATTCGCTCTACGACGTCAGCCTCTCTTTCGAACATTCACCTCTCATCGGATGCTCGAGCTTTACGCTGAGCGGAGAGTCGGCTGAAGAGGGTCACATGATCTTGGCCCGCACCTTCGATTTCGAAGCGGGGAGCATCTTCGACGAGCACAAGGCCGTGTTTCTGGTGCGCGAGAACGGGCGCCTTCCGTTTGCGTCGGTCGCCTGGCCGGGCCTCGTGGGCGCCGTGACCGGGATGAATGCATCCGGACTGGCGCTCGTCGTGCACGGCGGCCGAGCGCGCGAAGCGCGAACCTCTGGGGACCCCCTCGTCCACACCATGCGCGACGTTCTGGCCGAAGCGCGATCGACGTCCGAGGCGCTCGAGGCTCTGCGCAAACGAGAACCCATGGTCAGTCACATCGTCCTGCTCGCTGATCGCTCGGGCGATGTCGCGATCGTCGAGCGAGCACCCGGCGAGACCTCCTTCGTCCGCCGCGGCTCGAACAAGATGGCCCTCACCAACCACTTCGAAGGTCCTTGGGCAGACGACCCCGCCAATGTGCAGGTAAAGCGGGAAACGAGCACGCTCGCGCGCCGAGGCCGTCTCGACGAGCTGCTCGGGAAGCTCGGGCGGCGGGCCACTCTCGAAGACACGATCGCGATCTTGCGCGACAAGCGAGGCGTGGGTGACCAAGTGCTGCGCCTCGGGGATCGCCGGGCCATCGACTCGCTCATCGCTACCCACGGCGTCGTCATGGACGTGACCGCGAGAGTGATGTGGGTGAGTGAGGGGCCGCATCTCATGGGACGCTTCGTTCGTTTCGACGTCGGCCGTCTTCTATCGCCGGACTACGATCCGAGCTCGGAGCACGAGGTCACGGTGAGCTCTGCCGATTCGGGCATGCAGGAGGCGGCGAAAGCGTCGCCTCGGTGATCGGGCCATCACCCCTGGCCGCCGCCGATGCCGACCCATGCGCCGGCGCAGGCGAGTCCGAAGGCGATGGGGGCGAATGCCAGCGCGAAGACGAGCGCCACCGGGGCCGCGAGGCCCAGCATGACCAGGGTGCCCACGATGGCGAGGCCCGTCGAGAGAGCTGCTTCGAGCACGCTGTCGGCACCGCTCGCCCGAGCCACCAAGTAGCCCGAAGTCGGGAAAGCCAAAAGGACGCTGATGCCGATGAGAACGAGCGGAACCGCGCCGGTCACTTCCCCCTCGTCCACTGCGCTGAAATCCACGCCTAGACGGCGACCCAGAACGACGGCCCCGACGACGCAGGTGATGATCACGCCCATCGTCACGAGTGCACCGAACACGATCCAATGCAGCATCACCGGCCGCTCGGCGCGGCGGAGGGCGTCACGCATCGCTCGCAGCGATGGAGGCGGCGGCAGATTCGGAAGAAGCGACGAGAGCGGGCCATCACCAGAAAGGCGGGGCAATGCCTTGGGAACGAGCTCGCGTGCGCCGAGATACGAGACCACGAGAATCCCCACCAGGAGGGGCAACGACCCGAGCAGCGAAGCAAGGCCGCGCCCGAAGATCAGATGATCGTAGAGCCCGCGCAGCGTGGTTGCCGAAACCCACGCGAGCACCAGGACCTTGTCCACGCGGCGCGCCGAGTGCAGCGGGCGACCGAGCGCGTAGCCCCACACCGCGCCGGCGAACACCCGCGCGATCGTGGCGAACGCACCCCGCACGATCACGAACGGGCCAAGGTGACCCTGCAGCGTCGCGCCGCGAAAGAGCAGGGCCACCTCGACGCATGCAAAGCCGAGGGCAACCGCGGAGCCGAGCAGCACCCCGTCGAGTGGTGCTTTGACGAACCGCGACCGGAACGGCCATACCGCCGCCAGCTTGCTCGCTTCCTCGAGGGGAGCGAAAACGAGCAACATCGCGAGCATCGATTCCCAAGCACCGGTGACTTGCGCTCTCGGGTCTACGCCGATCCACGCAGAAAGAGCGTGCACCAAAGCCTCGACGGGAAGCGCCACGACGACTCCCGCTGCCAGCGCGGCCAAAGCATGGCGCTTGCGCTGTCGCTCCTCGCCCGGATCCGCGGCCGGGTGGCGCCTCCAAAAACGATAGGAGGGAAAGACGATGGCCAGATACAGCGCCATCGGCACCAGAGCGAGCGCGAACCACATTCGCGCTAAGGCGGCGGAATCGAATCGCGCGCGGGGCGTTTTCGCCGCGAGAGCTGCCACACCGCTTCGAAAAGGCCGAGCATGACGTAAAAGCCGAGCAGCCAAACGAGCACGAAGGCAGGCCGGAGACGCGCGTAGATGACGCCGCTCGATCCCACGGCGAAAGCGACGACGGCGATGGTGCGTGCGTTGAGCTTGAGATCTTTGAACGAACGAAAGCGGATGGTCGAAACCATCAGCATCGACAAGAGCACGGTGATGCCGAGGATCGGCCATGACCACGCCTCGACGCTGAGCCGGCTGTCGATGGCATGATTGGCGACGACCAGCGAGATCAGGATGCCCGCCGCGCCCGGGATGGGCAGACCCACGATGTATTTGCCTGGTTTGGTGGGTGCACCGCTGTGACCCGTCGACAGGACATTGAAGCGAGCCAGCCGAACCGCCCCGCACCCGGTGAAGAGAAACGAAGCGGCGAGTGCCGCATGTGGGTGGTGGGAGGAGGTCCACTGATAGACGAGCAGGGATGGCGCGACCCCGAACGAGATGACGTCGGCGAGCGAGTCGATTTGTACGCCGAACGCGCTCTGGGTCTTGGTCATTCGCGCGACTCGACCGTCGAGCATGTCGAAAATCATCGCGAAAATGAGGAGCACCGCGGCGCGGTAGATATCGTCGTCGCCGCCGCGCGCGGCCAGGCGGATCGCGTCGAAGCCGCAGAAAATGCTGGACAGGGTGATGAGGTTCGGCAGCAGAAACAGGGTCTTGCCTAGTTCCAGCTTCCGTCGCTTGCGCACCCTCATCGATGCTCCTCCCTTTGCTACGGCTTCGAGCCCCGCTCGGGGCCGCGGGACCGTGCAGATCCCCGACAGTAGCTTGCCGCATCACCTCCGTCCAGCGTCCCCCTTGATCGGCTCGCCTGGCGCGTCGATCGCCCGCGCGCTCGTTTTTGGCCAATTGGTGCCTCGGGGCGTACGATTGGCGCATGCGGGTTGCGTGTCGCTCGGTCGCCGCTTGGGTGCTCGTTTCTGGATTGTCCGCAGCGCCGGCATGCTCGCACCGGAACCCCGCCGATCGCAGCGCCGATCAACTCAAGTCCGAGATCGCCAACCTGCAGGCGGATCGCGACCGCATCGACGAGCGCCTCGGCGCTCTCGAAGCCGCCGAGCAACAGCGCGAGAGCGGAGGCAAGCCGGGATCCCGTTCGCGCGCGGCAGCCTCGGAGGCGGCCCCTCGCCTTCCGGTGGTGCGTGTAGGAGACGACAAGAACGCGGCGCCCCTTCCCCCGACCGACGGAGAAGCGCCCGATATCGAGACCGGTACTGCCGACCCCCGCCCGGTCGTTCAAGCCAGCGGCTTGCATTCGGTCTCCGACAAGCGAGGCCGTGCCGGCTCGCGATTGGCGAGCTCGGCTTCTTCGGCCGAAGCCAAGCATGACTACGACGCGGCCCTTTCGCTGGTGCGTGCGAAGCAATACGAAAAGGCGCTCGACGCTTTGACCGGGTTTCTCGTGCGTTACCCGGACCATCCTTATGTAGAAAACGCGATGTACTGGCGGGGGGAATGCTTCTACGCGAAGGGAGAGTATGCGCGGGCCGCGGAACAATTCGAGGGGCTCATCGCCAGGTTTTCTTATGGCAACAAGATGCCCGATGCTCTTTTGAAGCTCGGTCTTTGCCAACAACGGCTTGGCTCGCAGGCCCAGGCCGAAAAGACTTTCGCAGAGCTCAAGGATCGATATCCCAAGAGCGAGGCCGTGCGGCAGCTTCCGCGGCAATGAGGCGATCATGAAAGCTCGCGACGTGGCGGTGGTGTCCTCGATGGCGCTCGCTTTGGTCGTGGCGCGCGCGGGTCGGGCCCAGACGACCCCTTCCGGCGGAACGGCTCCCACTGGCGGTTCGACGACCGGTACAGCGCCGGCCACCGCGGGTACGGCAACCCCAGGTACGGCTCCGGGAGCCACCGGTGCGCCGGCGCCGGCGCCACCACCGGGCGGCGCGGTCTACGTGCCGCCCTACGGAGTTCCTCCGCTCCCCACGACGAACCCGAACGCTCACCTGCCGTCGAGCTCCCAGCCGAGCACCGACATCAGCCGATCGACCGACTACTTCGATCTTGCGCCGAGCGGCGGGGGCGCCGGGGTGGTGCGCGGCGGGCCCAATTCGTCGTTCTCCTCGTCGTCCGATCGCTTCCAAAGCTCGGAGTTCCTGCCGCAGGTTCACGTCGTTCGCCGGGGGGACACCCTTTGGGATCTTTGCGACAAGTACTTCCACAATCCTTGGGATTGGCCGCGGGTGTGGAGCTACAACCCCGAGCTTCAGAATCCGCATTGGATTTATCCGGGCGATCAAATCCGCATGCAAGCCGGGGCTGGCGGGGCAACAGGAGCACGGCCAGGGGGAGAAGGGGCCGGTGGTGCGGGCGCGGGCAGGCAGCCCGCGGGGGGCCCTCGGGTCGCGGGAAGGCAGCCTCGCGTCCAGCCCAACACGATCTTTTTGCGCGATCAGGGATACATCGACGATGCCGTGAAGGACGTATGGGGCGAAGTCAGTGGCAGTCCCGACGATCAGCTCTTGCTGAGCGACGGCGACAACGTCTACATCGACGTCGCTCAGGGGCACGATGTTTCGGTCGGGCAAGAGCTCACGATTTTCCGGCCGCTCAAAGGGAACCTGAAGGGTGACGCCAAAGGAACGATGGTGGCGATCCTCGGTACGGCCCGCGTCGAAAAATGGGATCCCCAGACGCGCGTCGCGCGCGCCAAGCTGACCGAATCGCTCGACGTCGTCGAAAGGGGCGCGAAGGTGGGTCCGGTAGGGCGGCGCTTCGACGTCGTTCCGCCGCGTCGCAACGAGGTCGAGCTCTGGGCCCGGGTATCAGCGTCGCTCTATCCGCACGTGCTCTACGGTCAGAACCAAGTCGTGTTCATCGACAAAGGGCAGAAGGAGGGTCTTCTGCCCGGCAATCGCCTTTTCGTGGTGACGCGCGGCGACGAATATCGAAAAACGCTGGTGGGCGCGAGCGAGTTTGCCGCGTCGGGTGTTCAATACGAAAACGAGAAGCCGGCGACGGTCGAGAAGGGTGGTGCTCTCGGCCACGGCAACGACGCGAAATATCCCGAGGAGGTCATCGCCGAGATCCGGGTGCTCTCGGTGCGCGATCACACCGCGGCATGTCTCGTCGTCGCCGCGACGCGCGAGATCGAGCCCGGTCAGCGCGTCGTCGCCCGCAAAGGCTATTAGTCGTCAGGCGATGTCCCCCGAGACGTTCGAAATCGAAATCCTCTCCGTCGAGACGCTGACCCCGAGCGTGAAGAACTTTCTGTTCGCGCGCGTCGACGGACGTCCACTCGCCCACGAGCCCGGCCAGTGGGTGAACTTCATCCTGCCCACCCCGGAAGGAGAGATCCGACGCGCCTATTCGATTGCATCGCCCCCCGACGGCACCCCACGCTTCGAGATCGCAGTGACCAGAGTCGTCGGCGGTCCGGGTTCGGGTTACTTGTGCGGATTGGGATCCGGCGCGCGGCTTCGCGCCATCGGACCCCAGGGCTTTTTCACCCGAATTCCGCTCGATCCTTCACCGACGCTGTTCGTCGGCACGGGAACCGGCGTGGCTCCGCTGCGCGCGATGATGCGCGCCGCGCTGGCCGCCGGTACGCCGGCGCCGCTGTGGCTCCTGCTCGGGGTCCGTCACACGAACGATCTCTTATACCGCGCGGAGTTCGAGGCGCTCGCTCGGGCGCACGCGGACGCGCGGGTGTTCTTCACGTTGTCGCAGGGGGAAGCCGAATGGTCGGGGCGCCGCGGCTACGTGCAAGAGCACATCCGCGAGCTGTGGGGCCAGCTCATCGATTTGAATCGCGGCGAGCCGCACCTCTACGTCTGTGGACTCGAGCGAATGATCACCGCCGTCCGTCAACTCGTTCGCAAAGAGATGGGCGTTCCCCGCGAACGCGTTCACTCGGAGCGCTACGACTAGAGTAGGGCGCGTCTTCAAAGTATTTGGATCCTAGCGCTCCGCGGCTCCGAGCAATGGGCCGAGCGCTTCCGGTTTGTAGGCGTAGCCGATTTTGATGCGCGATAACGTGCGGAACGTGTGCTGCATGCGGAGGAGAGAATCACAGAGATCGTCGCGCGACATGCCGCGTTCTAGCCCCACCCGGATGAGGTCGGTGATGAGCGGCGTCGCGTCGGGAGGATGGAAGATGACCCCCGGAAGCAACGCGCAGCCGTCCGTTGCCGCCACGATCCGTGCTTCGAAGAGCGGCGCGTCCTCGCCACTCAGCGCGAGCACTTCGCGGCCGATGTCGTCGCGCTCGAGAACCAAAAACGACGCCCCCGAAATCGCGTCGCGCGCAATGCGATGCACGCCCACGCGGCTCAGCGTAAAGACGCCACGGTGCGCCCTCGACAGGACGCGCGCGAGCGCCCGCTCGCTCGGATCGGCCAGCCCTTGCGCCAGCTCGGCCGCGAGACCTCCGGTCGTGAGCGCGTCGTCCCACGCGGCACGCAGGCGGTCGTCCGGTTCGACCGCGCCGCGCGGGGCGCTCGAGGCGCAGCGCCGTAGAAAGGCTTCGCGAAGAGCCAACGATCGGTCCCGCAAGGGTTCGGCCGAGGCGCGCGCTAGGAGCTCGTCATAAACGGCAGATAGGGCGGGAGTCACGCTGGCTTAGATAAGGAGGGTCGCGTCCCAGGGGCGGATCGCCAAACCCCCAAAGTTCGCGTCTTCCTACCAGATCGCCGGGCCGCCGTCGCTACCCCTGACGAACGGCCGCCGTGGTACACTGCCCTGAGCCGATGGGCAACAACCGCGTTTTCTTCCCGCAGGCCGCCCTTGACCAGTGGATCAGCGAAGGGAAGGTGGACCTCGTGGGTGACGAGTTGACCATCAAGGCCGAAGCCCGCCGCTATCGCATCCTCGAGGCCGCACACATCGTCGTGGAATGCACGGGCCTGCTCGATGGAAACGAGCTCGTCGGCAAGGTCAAATCTCGCGCGTACTTGATGGAGCTCGGGGCTGAGCTACTCGAGACATCGATGGTGCTCGGCGACAACGCTTACGATATCGTTCCGGGGTTCCTCGCCGCGCCGGTGGGTAGCTTCGAGGAGCACCTCGCCAGGAGAAGCATTCCCGAGGTCGACCTGGTACGGGCGCCGGCACCGGCGAGTGACGAGGATCTCTTGGTGAAGTTTCTGCTCGAGAGTCTGTGACCATGCTGGTCGAACTCGTTTTTTACTCCACCGTAGCTGGCTATGCCGTCGCCAGTGCTCTCTTCTTCAGCTACCTCATGCGAGCGGGCGCTCCGGCGCGCGCCGGCAGGGCCGCACCTCGCGTGCTCGGAGCCGCCGCCGCGCTGCACACCGGCTACGTTTGCCTGGCGAGCTTCACCGCCAACGTTTGCCCAGTCAAATCGATCCACTTCGTCGCGTCGATCGCGGCATTGTTGGCGACCGGTTTTTATCTGCTGCTCCGCCGTTTTTGGGTGATCGACGCGCTCGGGGCTTTCGTGGCGCCGGTAGCTCTTACCTTCGTGCTCGGATCGCGCTTCGTCGGTGGGCCCGAGCAACCGGTCGGCGGAGGGCTGCTCGCCTTTCACGTCACGGTCAACGTCCTCGGCGACGCGCTCTTCCTCCTTGCGAGCGGCGCGGCCGTTCTCTACCTCGTCGAGGAAAAACGCCTCAAACAGAAGCGGGCGGCCGGTCTTTTCGGCCGGCTCCCTCCGCTCGATGCTCTCGATCGTGCCGAGCACCGCCTTCTTCTCGTGGGCTTTCCGCTCCTCACTTTGGGCATCATCTCCGGAACGGCGTGGGCACATCGCATCGAGAGCGGTTCGCCCGCCGAGGCGGCGCGAGCTCTCTTCGCTTATGGCACTTGGATTCTTTTCGCCGGGGTGCTCGTTCTGCGCGCTGCCCTCGGTTGGCGCGGGCGCCGCGCTGCCTACTTGACGATTGCGGGCTTCTTGTCCGCGGTTGCCGTTCTCGTCGTCTACCTCGTGCGGGGTCCCTTGGGGCCCTCGTCGACGTCGACCGGCCAAGCGGTGCGCACGGAAATCGGAGGGGGACTCATCGGGGGGGCGCTAGGAGGGCCCACGTGATTGTCGTCGTCGGTCTTTCTCACCGAGAAGCCCCGATCGAAGTGCGCGAGCGGTTGGCGATCGACAACGAGAGCGTCGCGGGATTCTTGCGTCAGCTGCTGGAACGCCCGAGTATTCGCGAGGCGCTTTGCGTGTCCACCTGCAACCGCACGGAGATCTACGCTGTAGCCCAGGGGGACTCGGAGACCGACACGGTCGCCGCCGCGCGCGACATTTCGGAGATGATGAACGATCTGGCAGAGCGCAATGGCGCTGCCGGCATCCATGCCTATCTGAGAACGCACCTTCGCGCCGACGCCGTTCGCCACCTCTTTCGCGTCACCTCGTCGCTCGATTCGCTGGTCGTCGGCGAGCCGCAGATCCTGGGTCAAATCAAAGACGCATTCGAAGCTGCCAAGAGCGCAGGCAGCGTGGGCAAGTATCTCGAGCGCGCGATGAGCCGGGCCTTCCACGTCGCCAAACGCGTGAGGACGGAGACCGCCATCGGCGCCGGGCAGGTGTCGGTCTCGAGCGTGGCGGTCGATCTTGCGCGACAGATCTTCGAAGATCTATCGGAGCGCACGGCGCTCTTGCTCGGTGCGGGTGAGATGGCCGAAGCAGCGGCCAAGCTATTGGTCAAAGCGGGAAGCAAGTTGCACGTCGTGAACCGCAGCCCTCGGCGTGCAGAAGAGCTGGCCCGCGAATTCGGCGGCGCCGCCCGACCGTGGGGGGAGCTCGAGAGCGCCCTCGTCGATGCCGACGTCGTGGTTGCCAGCACCTCCGCCAAACACTTCATTTTGACGCGCGCCATGGCTGCGCGCGCCATGAAGGCGCGCCGCGGGCGCAGTCTCTTTTTCATCGACATCGCCGTACCGCGAGACGTGGAACCGGCCGTCAACGAACTCGACAACGTGTACGTGTACGACATCGACAATTTGTCGAATGTGGTCGCCGAGTCGATGCGGGGGCGCCAAGCGGAAGCCGAGCGCGCCGAGGCCCTGGTCAATTACGAAGCCGATCACTTCCAGAGCTGGACGGAAGGTCTCGGTGTGACCGGTACGATCGTCGCCCTACGGACGAAAGTCCGCGCATCGCTCATGGCCGAGCTCGAAAGAAGTCTCTCCGGACGTCTCAAGCATTTGCCCGATGCCGATCGAAAAGCGCTCGATACGATGGTGGACGCCGCGGTGAACAGGCTCCTGCACACACCGACCCGACGCATCAAAGCGATGGCCGGCGATCCGCGCGCCGACGAGCTCGTGAAGGCCGTGCACCACCTCTTCGATTTGAGCGAGGGGGCGCCCGAGGTCGAAACATCAGCTCCCCAGCGGACGACCGAGGCAGATACGACCGCGGACGCCGAAATCACCCTCGTTCCGAGCGGAGCCCGCGAAACCGTCGGTCGATGAGCATGGCGAAAATCATTCTGGCGACGCGACGCTCCGCGCTGGCTCTGGCCCAAGCGCGCGCCTTTGCCCGCGATCTCGAAGCTCGTTGGCCCGGGCTCAAGGTCGAAGAGCTGCACGTGGTCACCACCGGGGACAAGGTCACTGATGTGCCGCTCTCGAGCGTGGGCGGCAAGGGGCGCTTCACCAAGGAGATCGAGGAAGCACTGGACCGCCAGGAGGCGCATTTCGCGGTTCACTCGTTCAAGGATGTGCCGGCCGAGCTCTCTCCGAAGTTCGCCATTGCTTGCGTGCCGCGTCGCGCCGACCCGCGAGACGCGCTGGTCAGCAAATCGGGCGCGCGCTTGTTCGATCTGCCGGGGGGGGCCAAGGTGGGCACGTCGAGCCTGCGCCGATCGGTGCAGCTGGCGCTCGCGCGTCCGGATTTGGTGGTGCTGCCCCTGCGGGGCAATGTCGATACACGTCTTCGCAAGCTGGAGCAGGGTGAGCTCGACGCCATCGTTTTGGCACGGGCCGGCCTTCAACGGCTCGGGCTTTCATCGCGGGTCACCGAAACGCTCGATCCTGAGATCGTGATTCCAGCGCCCGGCCAAGGTGCGCTCGCCGTGGAAACCAGGGCCGAAGACGAGCGCACGCGCAAGACGCTGGCGGTGCTTTCCGATGGGGAAACCGAAATCACCGTCGCCTGCGAGCGGGGGGTGATGAGCGCGGTGGGAGGCAACTGCAACGTGCCCTTCGGCGCCTATGCGTCGCGCCAGGGATCCCAGCTTCGGATTCGTGCCATCCTCGCTGCACCCGATGGCTCGAGCCCGCGACGAACCGAACGAATCGTTACCTGGCCGACGTCGGTCGAGCAGGCGACGCAGATCGGAAACGACATAGGCGTGAACCTCCTCCCGCCATAAACCGGACGGCGCTATGTCGAAACGGGGGTATCTCGCCATCGTGCTGCACGCGCACCTGCCCTTCGTGCGCCACCCCGAACACGCGAGGTCGATGGAGGAACGGTGGTTGTTCGAAGCGCTGGCCGAGTGCTACCTGCCGCTGCTCGGTGCCTTCGACCGACTCGAGCGCGCCGGAGTTCCGTTCGCCGTCACCATGTCGCTCACACCTCCTCTCGCGGCGATGCTCCGCGACGATCTCCTGCAACGGCGTTTCGAGGACTACCTCGCGCGAATCGAGAAACTCGCCGAAAGGGAGACGCTGCGTCTTCGGGGAGACGACCGCTTTCGTCCCGTTGCGCAGTATTACGTGGAGAATCTGATCGAGGTGCGGCGCACATGGGAACGGATACGAGGAGACGTCGTAGGCGCGCTCGTCAGGCACGCCGATGCCCACGCCATCGACCTCATCTCGTGCGCGGCCACGCACGCTTATCTTCCCGGTCTGCTGCCGACGCGCCGTGCCCTGCGTGCGCAGCTTCGCATCGGAATGCGGGCTTTCGAACATCTCACCGGCCGGCGTCCCATGGGCATGTGGCTTCCCGAGTGCGCGTACGCCCCCGAGTTCGACGCCGAGATTGCCCACGCGGGCTTTCGCTACACGATCGTGGACACGCACGGTGTCGGTTTCGCGCACCCTCGTCCCGCATTCGGACATTTCGCGCCGATCGCTTCGCCGAATGGGGTGGCGTTCTTTGCTCGCGATCCGGAGTCGAGCAAACAGGTCTGGTCGCGAGAGGAAGGTTATCCAGGCGACGTGTACTACCGCGATTTCTATCGCGACGTGGGCTTCGATCTACCGGCCGACTACTTGGGCGACGAGATGGGGCCGTTCGGTGCGCGAACGATGACTGGTCTCAAGTACTACCGCATTACCGGTCCCACCGAAGAGAAGGCGCCGTACCAGCCCGGCGTCGCGCTGGAGCGAGCCGCCGTGCACGCGGGAAACTTCCTGGCAAACCGCGTCGCACAGGTAGGGTATTGGGCCGAACGCCTCCCGGTGCCGCCCATCGTCGTGGCTCCCTACGATGCGGAGCTCTTCGGGCATTGGTGGTTCGAGGGGCCGACGTTTCTGGAGAGCTTTTTTCGTCAGCTCCACAAGGCACGCTCCGCCGGTGAGCACACCCTCGAGGCGATCACGCTCCGGCGCTATCTCGAGCGACACCCGGTGATGGTACGGGCCACGGCCGCCGCTTCGTCGTGGGGCATCGGTGGTTACGGGGATGTTTGGATCGGTCCCGAGTCATCGAAGCTCTGGCGTCACGTGCACCAAGCGAGTCGCTACGTATCTTGGCTCGTCGATCGACATCGCGGTGCGGACGGCGCGAAAGGTCGCGCGCTCGATCGCGCCATCGTGGAGCTCTTGCTGCTGCAATCGAGCGACTGGGGTTTCATCATGACCACCAAGACCGTCGCTCCCTATGCCTGGGCGCGCGTCCGCGCTCACGTGCACCGGCTGCGGCATCTCGGCCATCTGATCCAAAAGCCGGGCCTCGAACCTTCGGACGTCGCATTCATCGACGACGTGACGACCCGCGACAACTTCCTGGCCGATGTTCCGAGCGAGTCGTTGCGTTCCGCCTTCGATTGAGAAGGTGCCGCCCTGGAGAAGGATGAAGCCACGCGAGGTGCCATGCTGCCGAAGGGGGAGTTCGGCACGGTCGATGGTCTGTACCTCTACGACGAGACCGAGCGGCGGGAGGCGGCCGAGCAGATCTACACGTCGACCAAGAACAAGATCAACGATGCGATCGCACAGAAGGCGGGTGTGTTCGCGGACTTGTTGCCGAGCAACGCCGACCCGATCGGGCGGCAGTTCACCAACTGCTTCGCCTCCGATAATTGCGGCCTCGGTGGGGTCTTCAACCCGGCGGAAGGGGCTATCGGTGGCACGACCACCGAGCCCAACTACAATTTTCGCAATCCGGGAAACGGCGTGGCAGTGAGCCCTGACGACTTCCTTTTCTGGGATGCACCCATGATCGATCCCGCCGACGCGTCCGCCGTCACCGGCGCGTACGGTGACGTCGAGGATGTCGCCTACCGCAGCGGCGACTACCGCCGGGTTCACCGGTGGGCGGCGACCGCCGGCACCGGTTCCGTCGTTGGCCACGTCATCCTTCAGGATGGAAGCGCGGTAGCCGAAGCCAGCGTCACCGTGGCCGGAAAAAGCACGGGGACCGACGCATCTGGGGCGTTCGAAGTTCTGGCCATCCCGGCAGGAAGCTATGAAATCCGCGCCGAA
>WNGB01003190.1_pt1 | contig 37587 bp, 46 predicted proteins | sample 5400681 | NCBI WGS metagenome assembly WNGB01 (sample SAMN13153367, study PRJNA577476) | soil metagenome | isolation source: 115 cm soil or saprolite under grassland replicate 2 | place: USA:California | collected 2016-06-15 | reverse complement strand
GCTCCCTGCCAGAGCACTAGGTCGCCCAGCTCCTGCAAACGTTCGGCGCCCTCCGCGATCGTGGCGAAGTGGTTCCCGGCAAGCTGACCGGCCTTGCTCGCGAAGCACGTCGGGCCGTAGGGGAAGAGCAGCTCGGTCTCGCTGACGCCTCCCGGGTAGAGGAGCAACTCGCCGGGCGAGGGATAGCTCGTTGCGTTCTCCGGTCCGATCCCCACGTCGAGCTCGCCGAACGGAATCCATGCCGACTGGCCGCTCCAACGAGCCTGGATGAGCTTGCTCTCCAGCGGGAGCAGCCGGCGGAAGGCGGCCACCGTTTGCGGCGCGGCCTCGTCCTCGAGCCGCGCGCTGAAGCGGAAATCTCCCGTGACGATCTCCAGCATCGCTACGGGATCTTCGCTCCTTGGGCGATCCAGCGTCCGAGGAGCTTGCGCTCCGCGGGCGTCATCTTCGTGACGTTCCCGAGCGGCATCGCCTTCGTCTGCACCGCCTGCTGCTCGATCGCGGCGGCCTGCGCCTTGATCTCGGCCGGCGTGTCCAGCTTCAGGCCCCGCGGAGCAGTCGCCACCTTCGTCGGGTGATCGGAATGGCAGGCGGCGCAGCGCTGGCCCACGATCCGCGCCACCTGCTCGAACGGCACCTGTGGCGAGCCCGCGGCGGATTCGGTCTCGGGGCGGATCACGATAGCCAGCGCGGCGATCGCGAGCGCGGCCGTCACCGGGATCGCCCACACGGTGCGTCCGGTATGCCGGAGGTTGAAGAAGTGGCGCACCCATGCGCCGATCACGAGCAGCACGACGAGGATCAGCCACGCGTAGCTGTGCCCGTACGTGAACGGGAAGTGGTTCGAGAACATCGTGAACACCACCGGCAACGTCAGGTAGTTGTTGTGCACGGAGCGCAGCTTTCCGCGCTCGTTTGCCGCCGGATCCGGTTCCCGCCCGCCCTGCTTTGCGCGCATGAGCTCCCAGTGCGCGGGGATGATGACGAAGAAGACGTTCCCGACCATCATCGTCCCGAGCATCGCGCCGATCTGGATGTACGCGCCCCGTCCGCTGAAGAGGTGGCCGACGCCCCAGGCGGCGAGCGTGACCAGCGCGAGCAGCGTCGCCGCAAGGACCAGCGGCCTCGCCCCGAAGATCCGGCAAAGCCCGTCGTACACGAGCCACGCAGCGGCGAGCAGCGCGACGCTGATCGCGATCGCCCAGCCCGTGGACAGGTCGGCGACGCTCTTGTCTATGAGGTACGTGTCCGCGTTGAGGTAGTAGAGGACGATCAGGAGCGCGAAGCCGCTCAGCCACGTCGTGTACGCCTCCCACTTGAACCAATGCAACGGTTCCGGGAGCGTGCGTGGGGCGACGCGGTACTTCTGCACCTGGTAGAAGCCGCCGCCGTGGATCTCCCACGACTCGCCGCCGACGCCGGCATCCGAGTCGCGCTCGTCCTTGGGCGGTAGCAGATGGTTGTCGAGCGCGATGAAGTAGAACGAGGAGCCGATCCAGACGATCCCCGCGATGACGTGCAGCCAGCGCGCCAGCAGGTTGAGCCAGTCGGTGACGTACGGGTCGACCGCTACTACGAGCGACGCCAACGATCCTCCGCGATCGCGACGAGCTCCTCCAGCGCGGTGTCGAGCTCCTCTTCGCGCGTGCGTTCGAGCCGCTCGCGGAGGACGTCGAGAATCTCCGCCTTCGAGCGCCGATTGACGAACACCACGAAGCGGAAGCCGAACTTCTCCTCGTAGACCTGGTTGAGGTAGGCGAGCTCAGTCAGGACCACCGGGTCGCCACCCACTCCCTGCTCCTCGGCAGAACGGGCCGAGAGCTTGCTCGAGCCGATCGCCGGATGGGCGTTCAGCGCCTCGAGCTTCTCGGCCTCGCTCAGCCCCCGGATGACCTCGTGTGCGGAGCCGAGCGGATCGTCGAGCTCGGCGAGCCGTTCGACGAGCCGGGTCCGGCCTTCGAAGAGCTCCGCGAGCTCTTCTAACTTCCGCGATATGTCGTGCACGAGTAGGACGAGAGCAGGAGTGGGACGTGGTAGTGGCCGTCTTCCAGCGCGACCTCGATCCCCACGCCCTTGAAGAACGGTGACTGCGGGCGGAAGAGGAGCCGGTAGACACCGGGCTCGAGCCCGGAGGCGAGCTCCGAGATGCGGCCGTCGCCGTCCGTCTCGCCGGCGGTGAGGAGCTCATCGCGCCAGAGCTCGACGCGGACGCCGCTCGCGGGGCGGCCGCGCTCCACGTCGAGGACGTGTGTCGAGAGCGAAGCGCTCACGACGCGAATCTTCCCGCGTGGCGACGATGCTCGCGCGCGATCTCGTCCTCATCGGCACGGACGAGGTGTCCGTCGCGCACGATCTCTGCTCCCGCCACGTAGAGGCGGTCGACTCGGTGCGGGCCGGAGAAGACCAGTCCGGCGACGGGATCCGTGGCGCCGCCGAGCTCCAATCCGTCGGTGCTCCAGACGGCGAGGTCGGCACGCTTGCCCGCCGAGAGCTCGCCGATGTCGTCACGGCAGAGCACGGCCGCGCCACCACGCGTGCCGAGCCGGAGCGCATCGCGTGCGGTCAGCGCCTCCGGCCCCCCGCGCGCGCGTGCGACCAGGAGCGCCTGCTTGACCTCGAGGAAGAGGTCGCCGCGCTCGTTCGACGCCGAGCCGTCGACGCCCAGGCCGACGCGAACGCCGGCGTCCAGCAGCTCGCGGACGGGCGCGAGGCCCGCGCCGAGCCGCATGTTGGAGCTCGGACAGTGAGCGACGCCGACGCCGAGCTCGCCGAACTTCGAGACGTCGTCCTTCGAAAGGTGCACGCAGTGCGCACACCAGACGTCCTCGGCGAGCCAGCCGAGCTCCTCGACGTACTCGACCGGCGTGCAGCCGAAACGCCCGCGTGCGTACTCCTCCTCCTCGGTGGTCTCCGCCAGGTGCGTGTGCAGCTTCAGCCCGAGTCGACGCGCGAGCTCCGCCGACTCCCTCATAAGCTCCGAAGTGACGGAGAACGGCGAGCAAGGCGCCACCGCGATCTGAACCTGCGCGCCGTCCGCCAGTCCGGCCGCCTGCTCGGTCGCCGCCAGCACGTCGTCCCTTGTCTCGACGATCGCGTCGGGTGGGAGACCTCCGTCCGACTCGCCCAGATCCATCGAGCCGCGCGAGGCCACGATGCGCACCCCGAGCTCGCGGGCTGCACGGATCTCCGCCTCGAGCAGGCCGGCGGTACCCGGCGGGAAGAGGTAGTGGTGGTCGAAGACGGTTGTGCAGCCGGAGAGAGCGAGCTCGGCGAGCCCTGCGCGCGCGGCTGCGTACTCCGACTCGTCGTCGATGGCCGCCCAGACCGGGTAGAGCTCCTTCAGCCAGCCGAACAGGTTCTCCTGCTGTGCTCGTGCGCGGGTGAGGTTCTGCCAGAGATGGTGGTGGGTGTTCACGAGCCCAGGGGTCGCGACCGCACCGCCGAGGTCGTACACCTCATCGGCTTCGGGCCGTTCGCCTGAGCCGACGCCGGCGACGAACCCGTCCTCGATCAAGATCCAGCCGCCCGCGTGCTCGGTGCCGTCGTCGTCCATCGTCACGACGTGCGCGTTGGCGAGCAATGTGCTCACGCCTTCAGCGGGACGAGCTCGAAGCGGTCGACGTCGACGAGCCCGCGGTCGGTGATCTTCAGGCTCGGGATCACGGAGAGGCCGAGGAAGGAGAGCGTGAGGAACGGGGTCGCGCCCGACCACCCGACTGCGCGGGCCGCGTCGTTGCAAGCAAGGCTCTTCTCGATCACCTCGGCAAGCGGCGCGTCCGCAAGCAAACCCGCGACCGGTAGCGGCAGCTCGGCCGAGATCTCACCACCGTCGATCACGACGATGCCGCCTCCGAGCTCACCGAGTCGCTGGACGGCACGGGCCATGTCTGCGTCGTCCATGCCCACGACCACGATGTTGTGCGCGTCGTGCGCGACGGTGGACGCTAGCGCCCCCCGCTGCAGGCCGGAACCGTGCACGAAGCCGAGACCGATGCGGCCGGTCCCGAGGTGGCGCTCGATCACCGCGATCTTGGCGAGATCCCTGCTCGCGTCGGCGATCGCCGCGCCGTCGGCGGTCGCGGGCTCCTGGACGAGCGCCTCGGTGACCACCTGATCCGGGATGAGTCCGATCACGCGTGCCGTGCCACCCGCCCACTGGATCAGGAAGTCGCTCTCGCCGACCGGCTGGTTGCGCACGGAGTGCTTGACCCACTCGGGGACGTCCGGCCGTGGGATCTCTGCGGCAGGCCGACCGGCCTTGAGCACGGTTTCGGGCTCGAACCGTTTCAGCTCGGAGAGGATGAGTAGGTCCGCCTGGTAGCCCGGCGCGATCGCGCCGAGGTGCCACAGCCGGTGCCAGGTGGCCGGATTCAGCGTCGCGAGGACGACCGCGTCCTCCGGTGGGATCCCTGCCGCCACCGCCTCGCGAACCATGCCGTTGATGTGGCCGTTCTCGGCGATGTCCTCCGGATCGCGGTCGTCCGTGCAGAACGCGATCCCGTTCGTCCCGAACTCCTGCACCAGCGGGAGGAGAGCATGCAGGTTGCGCGCCATCGAGGCCTCGCGGATCAGCAGCCACATTCCGTTCCGAAGCCGCTCGCGTCCCTCCTCGACCGTGAGCGCCTCGTGATCAGAGCGGATGCCCGCGGCCACGTACGCATTGAGCGCTTTCCCGAGCACACCCGGAGCGTGGCCGTCCACGTGAACTCCGGTTGCCAGCTCTAGCTTCTCGAGCTCGCTCTCTTCGGCGTTGATGACGCCGGGGAAATTCATCATCTCCGCGAGGCCGATCACGCGCCTGCGCCGCAGCAGGCTTTCGAGGTCGCCGCTCAGGAGCGGTCGCCGCGGCGATTCGAATTCGGAGGCCGGGATGCACGAGGAGGCCATGAAGTAGAAGTCGAGCGGCAGTCCGTCGCAGGCGTCGAGCAGCCAGTGCACGCCGTCCGTTCCGAGGACGTTGGCGAGCTCGTGCGGATCCAGTACGACCGCGGTCGTCCCGAGCGGCAGCACGAGCCGGGCGAACTCGTCCGGGAGGAGCTTCGTCGACTCGAGATGCATGTGCGCGTCGATGAACCCCGGTACGACGTACCGGTCCGAGGCATCGACGACCTCGCGCCCTTCGTACTCGCCGAGGCCGGCGATCCAGCCGTCCGCGACCGCGACGTCCACGTCGAGCCACTCGCGGGTGAAGACGGAGAGTACGCGCCCGCCGCGGACGACCACGTCGGCAGGCTCGTCGCCGCGGGCGACGGCCAGTCGTCGGGCCAGGTCGGCGGCCATGCGCGAAATCCTCTCACGGCAGCGGGTTACGCTTGATTCCGTGGACGTTCTGACCCCGGGCACCCTCGAGGAAGCGCTTGCGCTGAAGGCGGAGCGCCCGGACGCCGTGCCGATTCAGGGCGGGACGGACGTCATGGTGGAGCTGAACTTCGACCGCGCTCGGCCGGCAGCGCTCCTCAACCTGAACGAGGTGGAGGAGCTGCGCGGCTGGTCGCGGGAGAACGGCGCACTTTGGCTCGGATCGGGGCTGACCTATGCGGAAGCGATGGAGCCGCCGCTCGCCGAGCTGCTGCCCGCGCTGGCGGAGGCGTCCCGCACCGTGGGCGGACCGCAGATCCGCAACAGGGGTACGGTCGGCGGCAATCTCGGCACCGCTTCGCCCGCCGGCGATGCGCTGCCGCCGCTGCTCGTGTGCGGAACTGACGTGAAGCTTGCAAGCGTGCGCGGTGAACGCAGTGTCTCGTTGCAGGACTTCGTCCTCGGCCCGAAGCGCAACGTGCTCGCCGACGACGAGCTGATTCTGGGCGTCTCCGTCGCCGCCGGGGAAAGTCGCCAGACCTTCATGAAGGTGGGCCCGAGAAACGCGATGGTGATCGCGGTCGTGTCACTTGCGCTGCGCGTCGACGACGAGCTGCGGGCGGCGTTCGGCTCCGCCGGACCGGTGCCGACACTCGTACGCGCTTCGCTCGACGAGGCCCACTCGTTTCCCGACCGGGTGGCGGAGGCCGCAAGTCCGATCGACGACGTGCGCGGCACGGCCGCATACCGGCGGCACGCGCTACGCGTTCTCACGAAGCGGGCACTGGAGCGCTGTCTCGCATGACTACCGCGAAAAATGCTGCGCATTTTCCGCGGGGCTGGTTAGTCCCTTCGCTTCGCTCGGGAGATGGGGGAAGACCCTAAGGAACATGAGAATCAACTTGATTGTCAACGGCGAGCGGTGCGAGGCGGACGTGTGGGAGGGTGAGAGCCTGCTGTACGCCCTCCGCGAGCGGCTCGGCTTTCCCGGCTCGAAGAACGCCTGCGAGCAGGGCGAGTGCGGATCCTGCTCCGTCCTGCTCGACGGGAAGCTCGTCTGCTCGTGTCTCGTGCTCGCGGCGCAGGCGGAGAGACACGAGGTGGTAACAGTCGAGGGCCTCGCCGAGGACGGGCGGCTACACCGCGTACAGGAGGCTTTCGTTGCGGCCGGCGCAGTGCAGTGCGGATTCTGCACACCCGGCCTCGTCGTCGCGGCCGCCGATCTCCTCGAGCACAATCCCGATCCGAGCGAGGACGAGATCCGCGAGGCTCTGTCCGGCAATCTCTGCCGCTGCACGGGCTACGCGAAGATCTTCGACGCCGTGAGGATCGCCGCGTCGTGAGTGAGACCGTTGTCCCGAAGCTCGAGCTCGGCCGCGTCGGCGAGATCGTCCCGCGCGCGGACGGGATCCCGAAGGTCACCGGCGAGTTCGCGTACTCGAGCGACCTCCAGGCGGCGGGAATGCTTTGGGGACACACGCTGCGCAGCCCGCATGCTCACGCGCGCATCGCGGCAATCGACGTCTCGAAGGCCGTCGCGATGCCCGGCGTGCACGCAGTGCTGACGCACGAGGACGTACCGGGCGAGAAGCGCTACGGGCTCGAGTTCCAGGACCAGCCCGTACTCGCTGTCGACCGTGTGCGCTACTTCGGCGAGCCGGTCGCGATTGTCGCGGCCGAGCATCCCGAGCAGGCGCGGCGCGCCGCCGAGCGGATCCGCGTGGAGTACGAGCCGCTCCCGCCGATCGTCGATCCGGAACGTGCGACGGAGGAAGAGCCCCTCCATCCCGACCGCCCGACGATGGGTCACGGCTATCGCGACGATCCGCGGCAGAACGTGGTGCGCTCGCTCGTGATCCGGCACGGCGATCCCGACGCCGTCGGAGACGTCTCCGTCTCGGGGGTGTACGAGGTCGGTATCCAGGATCAGGCCTTCCTGGGACCGGAATCGGGGCTTGCGGTTCCCGACGGAAAGGGCGGCGTCGACGTCTACGTCGCGACGCAGTGGCTGCACGTCGACCGCGACCAGGTCGCGCCGTGCCTCGGGGTGAAACCGGAGCAGGTGCGCATCCATCTCGCGGGCGTCGGCGGTGCGTTCGGCGGCCGCGAAGACCTGTCCATGCAGATCCACGGCGCGATGCTCGCGCTGCACACGAACCGGCCGGTGAAGATCGTCTACAGCCGCGAGGAGTCGTTCGTCGGCCACATCCACAGGCATCCCGCGAAGATCTGGGCCGAGCATCGCGCAACCCGTGACGGAAAGCTCGTCTGCGTTCGCGTCCGCATCCTCCTCGACGGAGGCGCGTACGCGTCCAGCTCGACCGCCGTCACGTCGAACGCGGCCTCGTTCGCGTGCGGGCCGTACGCCGTCGAGAACGCGCTGATCGAGAGCCTCTGCGTCTATACGAACAATCCGCCTTGCGGCGCGATGCGCGGGTTCGGGGCGGTGCAGGTGTGCTTTGCCTACGAGGCGCAAATGGACAAGCTGGCGGCTGCGCTCGAGATCGATCCCGTCGAGCTGCGGCTGCTCAACGCGCTCGGGCCCGGCGGCTCGCTGTCGACCGGCCAGCGGATCACCGGCTCGCTGCCGGTCGCCGAGGTGATCCGTCGTGCGGCCGAGCTGCCGATCCCCGAGCCCGAAGAGCTGCCGCGCGATCCCATCCGCCTACCGGGCGGGTCCGGCAACACCACGCGCGGCGAGGGCGTGAAGCGCGGCGTCGGGTTCGCGGTCGGCTTCAAGAACATCGGCTACTCGGAGGGATTCGACGACTACACCGCGGCACGCGTGCGCCTGTTCGCGGACGGAAGCGCCGAGGTGCACTGCGCCGCCGCCGAGGTGGGCCAAGGCGTTGCGAACGTGATCTTGCAGGTTGCCCGCACTGAGCTCGGCACCGACGACGTCGTGCTCGCGCCGCACACGACTGCGACCGTCGATTCGGCCGGCTCGGCCTCGGCGTCCCGCATGACCTGGATGGCGTCGGGTGCCGTGCGCGACGCCTGTCGCGCGGCGCTCGAAGAACGGGAGCGCACGGGCGGCGAAGTGGACGTCGAGCGTATCTACCGCCACCCCCGCACCTCCCCGCTCGATCCCGAGACGGGACAAACGACCGGGGAGCGCTCACACGTCGCCTACGCGTGCGCGGCGATGCGCGTGGTCGCCGAGGTGGACGTCGAGCTCGGCCTGACGCGCGTCGTCTGGATCGGAACCGCGCAGGACGTCGGCAAGGCGGTCAATCCACAGGCCGTCACCGGCCAGATCGAAGGCGGCACTGCGCAGGGCCTCGGCCTGGCGCTGATGGAGGAGATCCAGACGCGCGAGGGGCTGATCACGAACGCGAGCTTCACCGACTACCTGATCCCCACGACGCTCGACATGCCGCAGGTCGTCTCGGAGCTGATCGAAGAGGCCGAGCCGAATGCCCCCTACGGAGTCAAGGGCGTCGGCGAGCCGCCAACGGTCGTCTCGACGGCCGCGATCGTCGCGGCGTTGCGTAACGCGACAGGACGCGAGCTCACGCGCGTCCCCGTGCGTCCCGACGAAATCGTCGGGCTCTAGCCGACGATGGTGCCGGGCTCGACCTCCCGGTCGGGCCGCAGGATGACCAGGCCGGCACCGTGCGAGTGCGCCGCGACGACGACGGCGCCGTTCTCGTCCCGCCGACACAGGAGCTGGCGGCCGCTGAGCTCCCTTCGTTCATAGCTGCCCGTGGAAAGCACGGCCTCGTGCGTGCCGTATGTGCCGAGATCGAGCGTCAGGAGGAGCGAGGGCGCCCGCCCGCCGGGATGCTCGTCGACGCGAACGACGGTCCCAACGAGGAGCTCGTCAGCCACTCTTGCGCAGAGAGAGCATCGCGCCGGCCCTGAGCAAGACGAGACCGAGCACGCGCGCCCAGCCGATCGGGATGCGGTCGAAGCCGAACCAGCCGAAGCGGTCGATCAGCGCCGCGACGCCGAGGTTGAACGCGATGATCGTCCCGATCGTGGCCGCAAGACCGATGCGCGGTGACGCGACCGTGATCGCGAGGATGATCAGCACCGAAAGCGCCCCGCCGGTCCACAGCCACAAGGGCTGGCGCGCCACGTCGCCGAGACCGCGGAAGCTCTGCTTGACGAGCAGGAGCAAGACGACGCCGAGCGCAAAGGCGACGACGCCGGAGAAGGCGAGCGCGGGGAAGACACCCGCGCGCTCGCCTAGCTCCCCCATCACCGCGGCCTGGACCGCTCCCGCGAGGCCGGCCGCCACCGCGAGCGCGATCGCGACCGCCGTCACGCTCCCGGCGCTCCCTCCGGCATCGGCGCCGACTCGTCGCTCTGGTAAAGGCTGAACTCGTTGCCTTCGCTGTCCTTGCAGCGCGCGAACCAACCGATGCCGGGGATCGGCTGCTTGTCCTCCGCGTCTCCGCCGAGCTCGCTCACCTTGCCGAGATCCGCGTCGATGTCGTCGCTCCCGAGGTAGATGGTCGTCCCCTTTGTGCCCTCCATGCTGAAGACGGCACCGCCCTGATCGCCTTCCTGGAACATGAGGTACTGGATTCCCGGCATTCCCGCATCGTTCAGCGACCAGCCGCCGACGCCTCCCAGAACGTCTTTCCCCGCTCGAGGTCCTGCGCGGGGAACTCGACGTGCACGACCTTCCTGCCCATATCCAATCCTCCCTTCGGTGGTGTGGTGAAGCTATACGCTCACGCCTCTACGAGCGAAAGGGAGGCGATGGTTCGCGCGATCGTGCTGTACGACGAGGAGCCGGACGCGGCTCGCTACGAGCAACACGCGGAGCTCTGCCGCAAGGTGCCGGGCGGGACGTTCCGCCACGGGCGCGTGTTCGGCGCGCCGATGGGCGAGCCGGCGTACCGCTACTACGCGGAGTGGGAGTGGCCCGACATGGACGCGTTCAAGAGTGCGGCGCGCAGCGAGGAGTTCATGGCCACCGGCAAGGATGCGATGGAGATGGGCGGGCGCTTCACGGTCATGTTCGCGGACGTTGACTGAGCCGACGCATCCGCATCCGAGCGCTCCCGGCGAGCTCGGATTCGAGTCGATCCTCTACGAGAAGACGCCTCCGCGCGCGACGATCACGCTCAACCGGCCGGAGGTGCTCAACGCCTTCGACTTCCGAATGCTGCGCGAGCTCGCGCGCGCGTGCGAGGACGCCTCGTGGGACGACGAGGTCCGCGTCGTCGTGCTCACCGGCGCAGGTCGCGCATTCTGCGTTGGGGCGGATCTCAAGTCGTGGTCGGCCGACTATCTCGGGAATCCGAAGGAGTACTGGAAGTGGTTCGGCGCGTTCAAGGACGCGCACGACAAGCTCCGGGAGATCGGCAAGCCGACGCTTGCGCGCATCAACGGGATCGCGGTGGGCGGGGGGAACGAGCTCCAGATGGCGTGCGATCTCGCGGTGATGGTGGGGGACGCGTTCATCCGCCACGTTGGGTTGGAGCACGGCTCGGTACCCGCCGGGGGCGCGACCCAATGGCTGCCGGTCTTCGTCGGCGATCGCCGTGCGCGCGAGATCATCCTCATGTGCGAGGAGATTCCTGCGGCGCAGGCGGCCGAGTGGGGCCTCGTCAACTGGGTCGTGCCGGCGGACCGGCTCGATGCGAAGGTCGACGAGGTGGTCGAGAAGCTCGCGACGAAGCTTCCGCAGACGACGCGGTATGCGAAGCAGCAGCTCAACTTCTGGCGCGACCTGTCCTGGCACGAGACGGTGAACCACGCGCGCGACTGGCTCGCGCTCTCCATGCTCGGCGACGAGGCCCAGGAGGCGGTGCGCTCCTTTACGACCCGATCAGAAAAGCGAAGGGGCGACCGAACGTGACGTGCCTGTGGATGAAAAGTCACACTTTCGGCACGATCTCCATGTCCCGTCAGAGCAGTTCGGCCACGTCCCTGCGGGACGTGGCCGGGGACAGACCCCAGACCGGTTCCGCGGAGAGACGTCGGTTCGGACCAGGCCTCGGCGATGCCTGAGCTAGTTCTCGTCGAGCGAGACGACCCGATCGCGGTCGTCCTCCTCAACCGCCCGCGACAGCTGAACGCGCTCTCGGACGAGCTCATGGACGAGCTCGTCTCGGAGCTGCAGCGTCTCGATCGCGACGAGGCGATTCGCTGCATCGTACTCGGCGGCTCCGAGCGTGCGTTCGCGGCGGGCGCCGACATCGGCGAGCTCGCGCAAAGCTCCGCGATCGAGCTCTACTACGCGCGCCGTGTCGAGCGCTGGGACGCGATTCGCAACCTCTGGACCCCGCTCGTCGCGGCGGTCTCCGGCTACTGCCTCGGCGGCGGCTGCGAGCTGGCGATGTCATGCGACCTGATCATCGCCTCCGAGACGGCCCGCTTCGGCCAGCCCGAGACCTCGCTCGGGATCATCCCCGGCGCCGGTGGAACCCAACGGCTCACGCGCGCGGTCGGCAAGGCGACGGCGATGGACGTCATCCTGAGCGGGCGGCTCCTGTCCGCGGAGGAGGCGCACGCTGCCGGGCTCGTCGCACGCGTCGTCGCGCGCGAGGCGTGGCTGGAGGAGTCGAAGCGCGTTGCGCGTGACATCGCTTCGAAGGGCCCGGTCGCGACGCGGCTTGCGAAGGAGGCGGTGAACCGCGCGTACGAGTCGACGTTGCAGCTCGGGCTCGAGTACGAGCGGCGCGCGCTCTATCTCTCGTTCGCGTCGGAGGACGCAAAAGAGGGCCTGCAAGCCTTCACCGAGAAGCGCAAGCCGGACTTCCGCGGCCGCTGACGCGCTTGAGCTACGCCTCCAGCTCAGCCGGGACGATCTCGACGTCCTGCTCGCGCCCCTCCCGGACGACCTTTGCCTGCACCGGACGCCCGATCAGCTCGCTGACCACGACGCGCTGAAGCTCGTCCATCCCCTCGATCGCCGTGCCGTCCAGCTCGACGATGAGATCCTCGGGACGCAGGCCGGCGCGGTCTGCCGGCCCGCCTTCGACGACCTGGACGATTTCGACACCGCTGGTACGCCCGAGCCTGCGCGAGAGGCGCGGCGGCAGCGGTCGGGGGCCGCCGGCGATGCCGAGATAGGCTCGCCGAAAGCGTCCTTCGGTCATGAGCGCCGCAATGATGCGACGGGTGGCGGCGTTGATCGGGACGGCCAGGCCGAGGCCGACGCCTGCAACGGCGGTGTTGATCCCGACGACGCGGCCGCGCCCATCAGCGAGCGCCCCGCCAGAGTTTCCGGGATTGAGCGCAGCGTCGGTCTGGATGACGTTGTCCACGATCCGGACGTTCGCGCCGGAACGGGTCGGCAACGAGCGGCCGAGCGCCGAGACGACGCCTGCCGTGACGGACCCGGTGAAGCCGTGCGGGTTGCCGATCGCCACGACGAGCTGACCCACGCGCAGCTGCTCGGCGTCTCCGAGCTCAGCCGCGACGAGATCGCGGCCCTCTACCCGCAGGACGGCGAGATCGGAAAGTGGATCCGAGCCGACGACCTCGAACTCGAGCTCTCGGCCGTCGACGAACGACGCGCGCCCGTGCCCCTCCGTTCGGGAGACGACGTGTGCGGACGTCAGCATGAAGCCGTCAGGCGTGATGACGACGGCACTGCCGCCGCCGTCCAGGATGCGGCCGCCTCGGACTCGCCTCGACACACGGAGATTCGCAACGGACGGGGAAAGGCACTCCGCAACCGTGGTCACGGCCCGGGAGTAGGCGTCGAGTGCCTCATCCTCGGTGACGCCCTCCGGCGTCGACGAGATGAAGGTCAGATCCATTCGGCCAAGCTAGCAACCGCGATCGTGGCTCCGTCGATCTGCGAAAGTCCTCGCGATGGCCGAGGTGGAGACCAGCCGCGAGGGAGCGGTCCTGACGATCATCCTCAACCGCCCCGACGTCCTCAATGCCTTCAACACCGAGATGCAGAGAGCGCTGGCGGCGGCGCTCAAGGAGGCCCGCGACGCCGATGTCCGAGCCGTGGTCCTCACCGGAGCGGGACGCGGCTTCTGCGTCGGCCAGGACCTGACGGAGTTTCGCGAGGCGCCGGGCGACATCGGCGCACGCCTGCGTGAGAACTACCACCCGAACCTGCTGGGGATCCGCGCGCTCGAGAAGCCCGTGATCGCAGCGGTCAACGGCGCAGCCGCGGGGGCGGGGCTCTCGATCGCGTGCGCCTGCGACATCCGCATCGCGGCCGATGCGGCAGCCTTCATTCCCGCCTTCATCAACATCGGGCTGATCCCGGACTCGGGCGGCTCGTATTTCGTCACCCGGATCCTCGGACCGGCCCGTGCGTTCGAGTGGCTTGCCTCCGGTCGCAAGCTGACGGCGGCAGAGGCGCAGGCCTGGGGACTCGTCTCGGAGGTGGTGGAGAGCGACGCGCTGGCCGCTCGCGCGCGAGAGCTCGCCGCGCAGCTCGCAACCTTGCCGACACGGGGGATCGGCATGACGAAGCGCCTCCTCGATCACGCCGGCGACGCGTCGCTGGAGGAACAACTCGAACGCGAGGCGCAGCTCCAGACCGCGGCGACGCAGACCGACGACTTCCGCGAAGGCGTCGCCGCCTTCCTCGAGAAGCGCCCGCCCCGGTTTCGCGGGTCCTAGCGAGGAGCTAGTTCTTGTTGCAGACCTTCAGGCCCAGCTGGGTGGCGAGCTGGTTGCTGCGGTTGTTGTGCTCCTGGGCCTTCGGAACGACGGCCTGGACGCCCCGCATGTCGTTGCTCTTCGCCTTGTCGCGGATGTCCTTGAGGTCGCCTTTGAGGTTTGCGACCTGATCGAGCCACTTATCGACGGTGGCCTGCTCGTCCGCGGGGGGCTTGAGCTTGCGCAGGTCCTTCAACGCGTTGTCGAGGATCGGGAGCGTCTTGTCGGCGACTGCCGCGAGCTCCGTGAGGTTCGAGGGATTCGCGAGCGCCTTCGTCTGCTGGTTGTACTTCCCGCAGATCCCGTCGGCCTTCGAGATGTACTCCTCGCGGGATAGACGCTTGCTGCCGCCGCCGCCGCAGCCGGCGAGCAGGACGAGCGCGAGCACGAGGAAGACGGCGCGGCGCACACGAGTACCGTAACGCCTCCGGTGGACGAAGGACGCATCCGAGTGCGGGACCAGGAGCCGCTGCGGCGACGGCGGCTTGCCGTTCTGTTCCGCGCCCTGCTTTTCGTTCCCCAGTATCTGGTGCTCTCGGTCTGGAGCTTTCTCCTCGTCATCTTCGTGCCCGTCGCGTGGCTGGCATTGCTCATCGAAGGTCGCCTCCCGACATGGCTGCACAACTTCCTTGCCGCCTTCCTGCGCTATTCCGGACAAGCCAACGCGTGGCTCGATCTGCTGTCGGGGCGGTATCCCGACCCACTCCACACCCGTGAGCATCCGTTCGGGATCGAGATTCCAGAGCGGCCGCGCCAGCGGCGCCTCGTCACGTTGTTTCGGCTGCCCCTCGCCGTGCCGGCGATCGTTCTGTCGAGCGTCTTCCGCGTGATCCTCTCGACCGTCGCGATCGGGGCGTGGTTCGTCGCGCTCGCACTCGGCCGGACGACGGCCGGTCTCCAGGAACTGGGAACCTTCTGTCTGCGCTACGAGCTCGAGACGGAGGCCTATCTCCTGCTGGTGACGTCCCGCTATCCAAGACTCGCTCCGCCCGTCGAGCCGCAGACGCCGCAGTAAACGGTTCCCACGCGGCGCGGCGACTCGCACTTCGTACACGGTGCGACAACGTCACGTCCGCAGCCTTCGCAGTGGACGTTCGCGCCGACGGGATAGCCGCAGAACGGGCATTGCCGCCGCTTGACGCGGCGCTGCGGGATGCGGCGGATCAGGTACCGCTGCAATCCCCAGTACACGAGCAGGGTGGCTGCGATCCCCAGTGCGGCGATTCCCGCCACACCCCAGTCGAATGGCTCGAGGTAATCGGTGAGGTAGTCCGCTCCGAGAACGAAGGCCATGAGCGTGGCAGCGGCCACGACCGAGCCGGCGAGCGGGAACCAGCGCGAGGCGCGGCGGCGGCCCCACACCAGCAAACCGTACGCGGCCGCGATCCACAGGGCGATCAGCCCGAGCCGGGCGAAGAACGAATCACGCTGCTGCCGGTGGTACGCACGCTCGATTCGTTGCGAGAGCGACCGCTGCTCGACCTCCGCCGCCGGCCTTGCGGCGTTTGCATCGGCTTGCGCCGCGGCGAGCTCGCGATCGGCCGCGCCGAACTCCGCCTGCGCCGCGTCGTAGTCTCGGCGCAGGTCTCTTGCCGGCTCGTGAGCCTCGAGCGCCGTCCGATAGGCCTCGCGCCGCAACTCCAGGTTCTCCAGCGCGCGCTGCCGGCGTCCGCTCGCCTCAGCGGCACGCGCTTGGGCGTGCTGGAGCCGCAGCGACGCCGGACCAGCGGTTGCGTAGCTCGGCACGGAGACGTGCCGACGAACGACGTCGTCGATCTTCTGGTACGTCCAGATGCCGCCGAGCAGCAGGAAGGCCGTGAGCACGACCGCGAGGAGCTTCTCGGTCCTCGTGGTCTGAATGTCCTCGACGTCCGCACGGATCCTCATCTCTTCGCCCCTTTCTTCTTCGGTCTCGTCCTCGGCCGGAACTGCACGATGAGCTCGCAGTCGAGCGCCTCGGCGATGCGCATCAGCGTGTCGATCCGAGGTGGCCGACCACCTCGCTCGAAGCGGGCGATCGCGGACTGGGTCGTCCCACAGAGCTCGGCCAAGTCCTGTTGCGAGAGATTGCGGGCGCGACGCTGCTCAATGACTTGATCAGCGATGGCGGCGAAGAACCAACCTTCTTCGGGTTCGCCCAGCAGTCGTCGTGCCATAGCCTAGGTGCTATAATAGCACCGAGGCTATGACAATGCGGAGATGATCTCCTCGGCCTCGGGAAAGCGGCCTTCGCGCTGCTTCGAGAAGATCAGGCCGCCGTCGGCGACCACGTCGAACTGACTCTTCTCACCGGAGACGGCTGCAGCGTCGTGTGACGTCCTCTCGTTCAGCTCGGCCGCGAGACTCGCGGCCCGTCGGTCATAGCCGTCTCAGACTGGGCAGTAGTAGATCTCGACGCGCGCCACGCACGCAGCTTAGCCATGTAGGGCGGCTCTTCTCCGGACCGCAGCGATCAAAGAAGGCGCATGAAGACGGCTGCGCAGGCAGAGCCCGCGCAGCCTCTCTGCGGCGCCGACGAGTCGGCGCCTTAGCGACGGCGTACAGACACGAGCACGAAGCGCTCCTCCCCGCCCTTGACCGTCTCTTCCTTCACCATCCCAATGCCACGGACGTACACCTTGTGGTCGATCACATCTGGCTCGAGCGGCGTCCACTCCTTCGTCAGCAGTGCGTGCTTCGAGGTTGTGTATGGGACGCGGATCGAGGCAGAGAGGCTCAGGATCTGCGAGTGATCCTCCGCGTGACCCTTGTAGTACTCCTGCAGGAACGCCCGGCCGACCTTGGGGTGCGCAGGGATCAGGATCCCGGCTCGCGCACCGTCGACGCCGGATTGCCAGGAACCCTCCCGGCTCGTCACCTTGCCTGACTCGTCGAGCTCGGCAGTGTCTTCGCCGAAGTACCAGACGTTGCCCTGCTCGTCCTGCGCGTACCAGTCCGCCGTCCGCTCGGCCAGGTGGCCGCCCACGTACAACCGGTCGTCGACGACGGTACAGCGCGCGCCCTGAATCAGTTTCGTCCTGCTCGTGACCGTGACGACGTCGCGTCCCGGCTCGCCGTCCTTGCTGCCGCGGTAGACGAAGACCGTTCCGGGTGTGAGAGGGAACCAGTGGTTGTCGACGTGTGTGACGAACGTCCTCGGCTTGGGAGTCGTACGTGAGCTCGACTGCGATCCGCACCCGGCGCAGAGACAGGCGACGACTGCAAGCAGTGTGGCTCGCTTCATGTCCTAATCCCGCGCGCTGATCGCGACCACTTTCCCGCCGGCCGCGTCGATGCGGACCTCCTGGTCACCGATGTCGACCATGTAGACGATCCCGCCGCGGAAATGCTCGAGATCGACCTGGCCGAGCGAGCCGTTCGCGGCGCCCTGGGCGGCGGCGACCGCCTGGCCGAGCGAGATCCTCGTCTGCGGCAAGAGATCCTTGCCGTCGTCGAGCGATCCGGGCTTTGCGAAGTGGTTGTCGTCCCAGATTCCCCTGGGCCCGCCGCCGAGCGCGAAGGTCGCGCCGCCGAAGACGAGCGCGGCCGCGACCAAGGCGACCGCGGCGATGGTGAGGCGCTTCCGCATGCTGCTCCTTTCGGCTCGAATGCCTCTCGACCCTAGGAAATGCAGGTGAAACGCCGATGAGAGCGGATCCCCTCACTCTCATTTTTCTTTCATCGTTTCCGGGGAACATGTGCGAGCGATGCGGGTGTTGATCGTCGAGGACGAGCTGAAGATGGCGGGCCTTGTCCGCCGTGGGCTTGTCGAGGAAGGACACGCGGCCGACGTCGCCGCGAAGGGTGAGGACGCCGTCTGGATGGCCGAAGCGCATCCGTACGACGCGATCGTCCTCGACGTGATGTTGCCGGGCCTCAGCGGCTTCGAGACCTGCCGCCGCCTTCGGAACGCCGGCGTCTGGACGCCGGTGCTGATGCTGACTGCGCGGGACGCGGTCGACGATCGAGTTTCCGGACTGGATGCCGGCGCGGACGACTATCTGACGAAGCCGTTCTCGTTCGCGGAGCTCCTCGCCAGGCTGCGTGCGCTTGCTCGCCGTGGCGGCGTCGAGCGTCCGACGGAGCTCGTGGTCGACGATCTCAGGCTCGATCCCGCCTCGCGGCGCGTCTGGCGTAGCGACACCGAGATCCAGCTCTCGCCGAAGGAGTTCGCCTTGCTCGAGACGTTCATGCGACGGCCGGGCCAGGTGCTCACGCGTCTGCAGCTCATCGAACATGCCTGGGACTTCGCGTACGAGAACCGCTCGAACGTCGTCGACGTCTACGTCCGCTACCTGCGCGAGAAGGTCGACCGTCCATTCAGGCGCGAGACGATCGAGACCGTGCGCGGCGCCGGCTACCGCTTGAGGGCAGGATGAGGCGGCTTCCGCTGCGCATCCGCCTGGCTCTCGTCTTCGCAGTCGCGATGGCGCTCGTGCTGTCAGGAGCGGGATGGTTCGCCTACGAACGGGTTGCGTCCGATCTGAGCGGCGCACTCGATCAGCAGCTACGCGGCCGCGCGCAGGATCTGTCGGCGCTGATCCGCCGCGGCGGCTCGCTGCGAATGACCGGCGGACCGCTCGTCGAGCAGGGCGAGTCCTTCGCCGAGCTCGTCTCTGCGGACGGGCGCGTCCTCGATGCGACAGCTCCGATCGGCCGGCGAGCGCTTCTGACCGAGGCCGAGCTCATCCGTGCTCGTCGCGGGCCTGTCTTCGTCAACCGGTCGTCTGCGCCTGGGCTGGACGAGCCCGCGCGGCTGCTCGCGGTTCCGCTCGACCGCAACGTTCTTGTCGCTGGCGCGACGCGCGAAAACCGAGCAGAGATCCTTCGGTCGCTGCGTACGGCCTTCCTGATCGGCGGACCGCTCGCCCTCGTGCTCGCCTCGCTCGGCGGCTACGTCCTCGCCGGGGCGGCCCTGCGACCGATCGAAGCCATGCGCCGGCGCGCCGCGGAAATCTCGAGCTCGTCTCTCGACGAGCGACTGCCGGTCCCGGGTGCCCGGGACGAGGTGTCGCGGCTCGGCGAGACGCTCAACGAGATGCTGTCGCGCCTGGAAGAGGGTCTCGCGCGCGAGCGGCGCTTCGTCTCCGACGCGAGCCACCAGCTGCGGACGCCGCTGGCGCTGCTGAAGACCGAACTCGAGCTCGGCCTCAGGCGAGCACGCTCCCGGGAGGAACTCGAGCGGACGATGCGCTCCGCGGCCGAGAGCGCCGAGCGGCTCGCGCGTCTCGCCGACGACCTGCTTCTCCTCGCGCATGCGGAGGAGGGGCGCGTTTCGCTCAAGGCGGAGCAGACGGACGTCGCGGACGTCCTCCACCAGGTCGCAGAGCGCTTCGGCGTCGAGGCCGACGCAGACCCGCTCGTCATTTCCGCGGACCGGCTGCGGCTCGAGCAGGCGCTCACCAACCTGGTCGATAACGCCCTGCGCCATGGCAGCGGGAACGTCACGATGACCGCGCGTGTCCGCAACGCCACCGCTGAGCTTCACGTCCTCGATGAGGGGCCTGGATTTCCGGAGGACTTCCTCGGCCGCGCGTTCGAGCGCTTCAGTCGGTCCGACGCTTCTGCGATCGACGGGAGCGGCCTCGGCCTCGCGATCGTCGAGACCATCGCGCGTGCGCACGACGGGCGCGCCCACGCGGCCAACCGGCCTGAAGGCGGCGCCGACGTCTGGCTAGCGTTGCCCTTGCGCCCTGTGCGATAACTACGGAGAGGGCAGCACAGCAGCGCGTTGGGGTCCGCAATCGCTACCCGGGAGGCCCCAATGGCCGCTGATTCACCCACCATCATCCTGATCCACGGCATGTGGATGACGCCGCGGAGCTGGGACAACTGGATCGACCACTACACCGACCGCGGCTACCGCGCGAGCGCTCCGGGCTGGCCGGGAATCGACAAGGAGCCGGAGGAGATCCGCCGCGATCCGTCGCCGCTCAAAGGCCTTGGGATCGAGGAGTGCGTCGAGCACTACGACCAGATCATTCGCGGGCTCGACCGGCCCCCGATCATCATCGGGCACTCGTTCGGCGGGCTCTTCACGCAGCTCTTGCTGGATCGCGGACTCGGAGCTGCCGGAGTGGCAATCGGCACCGGTCCGCCCAAGGGTGTGATCGTCCTGCCGCCGTCGACGCTGCGCGCGGCCGTGCCGGCGCTGAAGAATCCGTTCAATCGCAACGGTTTGGCGCCGTTGTCCCCGAAGCAGTTCCAGTGGCGCTTCACGAACACGCTGAGCCGGGAGGAGTCCGACGCCATCTACCGGGAGCAGTACATCCCCGGCACGAACCGGGCCTTCTTCCAGGCCGCGTTCGCGAATCTCGCCCCCAACTCACCGGCGAAGGTCACCTTCAGCAGCCCGTCGCGGCCGCCGCTGCTGCTCATCGTCGGCGGCGATGACCACATCAGCCCGCCGGCGCTGAACAAGACCCTCCTCAAGCTGCAGCGACGAGCGCCGTCGGCCACCGAGTCGAAGGAGTACCCCGGACGCACGCACTTCACGGCGGGCATGGACGGCTGGGAAGAGGTCGCCGACTACGCGCTCAACTGGGCGCTCGAGCATGCCGTCACGGCAAAGGCTGAAGGCGTGGCTCCCGGGACGGCGGTGACCACCTAGATCGTCTTGAACTGCTCGAACGGCTGCTTGCAGGTCGTGCAATAACGCAGCGACCTGCAAGGGGTCGGCCCGAAGATGTTCTCGAGCTTCGTGGCCGTCGAGCCGCAGTAGGGACAGCGAAACACGTTCGACTGCAGCTGCACGAGCGTCGGTGCAGCTGCGTCACGCGGAGCGGGGGGCGCGAAGCCCGATGCACGGAGCTTCTTGCGCCCCTCCGGCGTGATCCGGTCGGTCGACCAGGAGTCGTCGCTGCGCACGTTGATCTCCGGCTCGGCGCCGAGCTCGCGAATTCGCTCTGCCATCGCGTCGCGCATCACCTCGAGCGCGGGGCAGCCGAGGAACGTCGGCGTGAAGTCCACGCGCACATGGCCGTCCTCGACGTCGACGTCACGGATGACTCCGAGGTCGACGAGCGAGATCACCGGAATCTCGGGATCCGGGATCTCGGCGAGGGCCTCCCACACCTGCTCCGCGGTTACCACTTCGTCCCCGCCGGTTGCGAGCGGCGCACCATTGTCATCTCCTCCCACAGCTCGGTCAGCTCGGGACCGTGCTCGGTGCGGTCGGCATCGACGAGCGGCCGAAGCTCCTCCAGCGCTGCCGTGAAGCGCGCCTCGTCCTTGAGACGGTCGAACCACATCTGTGCGTGGATGCGGTGGTACGCCTCCTCGCGGTCGATCTTCGCCGCGAGGCCGGCGATCTCCGAATCGTCCGACTGTTTCAGTTGCTCGAGGCGCTTCGCGTCCGCGTTCTCGTACAGGTAGTGGCGGGCGATCGTCCTCTCCCAGTCCAGCAGTCGCAGCTGGACGAGCCGTGAGCAGCGGTATTCCTTCGGCGAGCGGTCGAAAGCGAGCTCGTCCGCCGTCGTGTCGAGATCGCGCGCGGCCAGCTCGTAGAGCGCACGCGCGTGCCCGATCTCGTTCTGCGCGATGGACGAGAAGGCGACGTCCTCCTCCAGGAAGGGCGCGATCCCGGTCCACTCGGAGTCGCGCCAGCCGAGGATCAGCTCGTCGTCAGCGATCTCTAAGAGGGTTTTTTGTACGTCCTCTTCCATCTCTACGAGCGAAGCGAAGTCCTAGCCTTCATCCGCGGAAAGTGCGCCAGCACTTTTCGCGGAGACTGCTCGTGCACGTGCCTCCTTCAGCTTCTCCTTCAGCGAGTAGCCGTCCACGCGGTGGTAGTTGCGGTTGAGCTCGTCGACGAACTCCTCGATCTCGAGGATCGACTCGCGCGGAATGACCCAGAGCGCCTCCGATTCGCCGCGGCGACCGTAGAACTCCTTCGCGTAGGTTTCGGCGAAGGCGCGGTCCGGGGCATCGAGCGAACCGGCATGCTGGAACGGCTGGCCTTTGCGCTCCTGCCGGAAAATCTCGTAGATCATCAGGCAGCTTTGGCCAGGACGACCGAGCGCACCCACGCCGAGTTCTCGCGCGCGCGCCGCCTCAGGTCGAGCCGGTCCTGCGACCTCGGACCGTGCCCGGTGACGACGTGCTTCAGCTCGTCCCAATCGGGCTCGGAGTACTCCCAGACACCTTTGTCGTTCTTGCGCAGGTTCGGATCGGGAACTGTCAGTCCGAGCTCCCAGATCTGCGGAACGTAGCCGTCCAGGAACTGCTGTCGCGCCTCCTCGTTGCCCTGCGACTTGATCCGCCAGATGTGCATCGGGTCCTCGTCGCGCGGAATGGGATTGCCGTGGAACTGCATCAGCGGGCCCCACCAGCGAGTCACCGCCTCCTGGACGAGCTCGCGCTGCTCGTCGGTGCCGTTCATCAGCGTCAGCACGACGTCGCGGCCGTGGAGGATGTGGAAGGACTCCTCCCAGCAGATCTTCTTCATGATCCGTGCGTAAGGTGCGTACGAGCACTTCAGCAGCGCCTTCTGGGAGATGATCGCCGCGGCATCGACGAGCCACGCGATCACGCCGACGTCGCCCCACGTCTTGGTCGGATAGTGGAAGACGTTGTGGAACTTCGCCTTGCCCGAGATGAGGTCGTCCAGACAGCTCTCGCGCGGCTTGCCGAGATCCTCGACCACCCGGTAGATCAGCTGCGAGTGGCCGACCTCGTCCTGCACCTTGGCGGTGAGGGCGAGCTTCCGCTGGAGCGTCGGCGCGCGCAGGATCCACTCCCGCTCGGGCAGCACGCCCATCAGTTCGGAGTTGCCGTGCATCTCGATGAACTTGATGAGCTTCGCCCGGTAGTCGTCGGGCATCCAGTCGGTGGTCTCGACCTGGCCGCCCGACTGGACGTACTCGAGGAATTCCTGCTCGCCCTGGCTCAACACGGCTCCTTTCGACCCTAACGATCGTTAGGGTACCCCACGTGGGCACCCGCCGAAACGAGCTCACGCGTCAGGCCGCGCGCCTCTTCGCGGAGAAGGGGTACCACGGGACGTCGATCGGCGATCTGGCGGAGGCGATGGGGGTGCAAAAAGGATCGCTCTACGCCCACATCGAGTCGAAGGCGGACCTGCTCTGGGACGTGGCGCGCGAGGGAGCGAACGCGTTCCATGCAGCCCTGGATGGCGTGCCGGACGACGTGCCGGCCACCGAGAAGATCCGGCTCGCGCTGCGCGCGCACCTGCGCGTCGTCGCCGACCAGCTCGACGTGGCAACAGTCTTCATTCGCGAGTGGCGCTACCTCGACGGCGAGCGCCGCGAAGAGTTCGTCGCCGAGCGCCGCCGGTACGAGGAACGCTTCCGCGCGCTCTTCCGCGAGGGTCGCGAGCTCGGGGGACTGCGCACGGATCTCGACGACGCGACCGCCACACTGCTGGCCCTCTCGGCCGCCAACTGGACGTACACATGGCTACGGCCCGAGACGGACACGGACGAGCTCGCGGATCGCTTCTACGCGATGTTGTTGGAGGGGATCCGCGGCTACGCCACACCGCGCTGAGCCTCGAGCTCGTCGAGGCTCGGCGCCGCGCGAATGGCGGGGCTCAGCGTTCCCCACAGTGCGAGCAAAAGGCCGAACGCGGCGAAGACGGTGACGGTTGCACGTGCGGACACGGCACCGAGAAGGAAGCCGGCGAGGAGCGGACCGAGCGGGGCGGTCACAAGCGAGATCGTGCTGCGGGCGGCCTCGACGCGGCCGACCAGACGGTCGGGGGTCATCGCCACGCGGTATCCCTCGACGACAGAGTCGGTCACGGGCGCGGCAATGCCGAACGGCACCACGATCGCCAGCAACGCATAGACGTTCGGCTCCGCAACGAAGACCCAGCAACCCAGCCACGTCCACAACTCGAGGAGCAGGATCGTGCGGATCGACAGCGCGCGACGGAAGAGCGGCGATCCAAGCGAGCCGACTAGAGCTCCCGCCCCGAGTGCACCCACGAGCGCGCCTATGGCTCCGCCGGAGAGTCCCTGGCGCCGCCCGACGACCACCAGCACGAGCAGCACGCCGGGCATGATGAAGTTCCCGAGCCCGTACAGAAATGCCGTCGTGCGCTGGAAGGGCTGCGTCCACAGGAAGTGGAAGCCCTCGCGGATCTCCGACCGCAGTCGCGCCGACGTTCGTTCTCGCGCCTCCTGGAAGGGCGTCCGCATCGCGAGGAGCGAGACGAAGGAGAACGCGTACGACGCCATGTCGACCAGGAACGGCACGGACCGGCCGATCCCGAACAGCGCTCCTCCGAGTGGTGGGCCTCCGAGCCGGACGCCAGCGACGCGCGCCCCACGGACGCCGACGGCTGCCGGGAGTTGGCGGGCAGGTACGACCGCCCGGAGTGCGCCCTGTTGCGCGGCGAAGAAGAACGTGGTCCCCGTTCCTTCGATGAACCCGACGATCGGGATCTGCCAAAACGCGACCCGGCCTGCGAGGATCGCGACCCCGAAGGCGCCGATCGCGAGCGCGCGCACCGAGTCGGCGGCGAGCATCAGGCGTCTCCGGTTCCAGCGATCCGCCGCGACCCCCGCCAGCAGCCCGAAGAGTGCGTAAGGCAGCATTCGAACGAAGCCGACGACACCGGCCTTGGCTGGTGAATGGGTGATGGCGAGTACGAGCAGGGGGTAGACGATGGCCGTCGAGGCCGAGCCCGCCGCCGACAGCAGCTGCCCGATCTCGAGCAGCACGAAGTCGCGATTGCGTCGGAGCGGAACGATCGTCGCTGCGTCCTAGGGTCGGCGCGGGTCCTCGCCGCCGCGGTACGTGATTGCCTCGAGCTTGCGACCGTCGGGGTCGGCGAAGAAGAGGCCGACCGCGATCTCGTGATCCTTCTCTTCGTTGTCGATGTCCGCCTCGTCCAGCGCGCGTTTGAGCGCATGACGCTCTTCCTCGGACACGCGGAACGCGATGTGCGTGCCCGGTCCGCCGTCCTCGTGAATCGCGATCGCCCCGCTCTGCAGATACGCCATCAGAGGATGGCCCTCGGTCCGCACGACGCGCGCTCCGAGGAAGCGCTCGTAGAACACGGCGCACCGCGCCGGGTCGGTGCTCTCGACGGCGACATGATCGATGCGTGGCATTGTGCCGTCGACGATGAAGCGCGCCGTCCTGATCGTCAACCCCGTCGCGAGCCGCGTCACGGAGGAGGGCATCGCGGCCGTGGAGCGGGCGCTCATGCGCTCCGCCTACGTGCGGACCGTGCGGACCGAGCGGGCACGCCACGCGGTCGAGCTCGCCCGTGACGCGGGCGAGGCGGACGCGCTGGTGATCTTCTCCGGGGACGGCGGCTTCAACGAGGCGCTGAACGGCGTCGAGCGCGACGACCTGCCGCTCGGCTTCGTCCCCGGGGGAGGGACGAGCGTGCTGCCGCGCGCGCTCGGACTTCCACGCGATCCGGTCGAGGCTGCCGAGCGGCTCGCCGATGCGATGGCGCGCGACCGCACCCGCCGCATCTCGACGGGACGCGTCAACGGACGCCGCTTCGCGTTCAGCGCGGGCGTCGGGATCGACGCCGAGGCGGTGCGACGGATCGACGAGCGCGGTCGCTCTCCCGAAGGCCGGCGGCCGGGCGATCTCGCTTTCGTCGGGACGTTCACGCGAATGCTCGTGGAGCGGCGCGGTCGCCTCGAGCCGGCCCTCGAGGTCGTCGGCTACGGGCGCGCCGCGCTGGTGCTCGTCGCGAACGTGAACCCGTACACCTTTTTGAAAGCGCTCGCGATCCAGGTCGCGCCCGAGGCTGTGTTCGAGCAGGGGCTGGACTTTCTCGCGCCCGTCGCGCTCACTCCGCGTACGTTGCCGCCGTTTCTGTTCGCGCTCGCGACCGGACGCCGTCCACGCAACTCGCTGCGCGGGCACGATCTCGACCGGATCGAGGTGCGCTGCGACCGGCCGCTTCCGTTGCAGGCCGACGGAGAGGATCTCGGCGATGTCGGCGAGGCGGTCTTCGAGGCGGTGGAATGGCGCAGGTTCTCCCTGCCGAGCGCGATCTGCGGCGCGTGATCGGAGACGCTGACGGCGCGGGTGACCGCGAGGTCGAAGGCCTCGGCGAGCAGGAGCTGCTCGACCTGTACCGGTCGATGGTGCTGCTGCGCGCCTACGACGAGCGCTCCGTCGTCTACCACCGGCAAGGGCGAATCGGGACGTACGCGATCTTCTGGAACCACGAGGCGATGCAGGTCGGCGCCTTCCATGCGCTCGGCGAGGAGGACTGGATCTTCCCCTCCTACCGCGAATCCGCGATCGGACTGTTGCGCGGGATGCCTCCGGCGACCGTCCTGTCGTGGTGGCGCGGTCATCCCGCCGGCTGGTGGAACCCGGAGGACTATCGCGTCGCTTCGATCTGCGTCCCGATCGGCACGCACGTTCCACACGCGGCCGGACTTGCGTGGGGGAAGAAGCTCAAGGGCGAGCCCGCATGCGCGATCGTGTTCTTCGGCGACGGCGCGACGTCGGAGGGCTCGTTCCACGAGGGCGCGAACTTCGCCGCCGTTACGGGCGCGCCGCTGGTCCTGTTCTGCAACAACAACTACTGGGCCATCTCCACACCGCTCGAGGCGCAGACGCGCGCCGAGACGCTTGCCGACAAGGCCGTCGGCTACGGGATGCCGGGGCTGCGCGTGGACGGGACGGACGTGCTCGCCTGCTACGAGGCGACCCGCGAGGCCGTGACGAGGGCGCGCACAGGCGACGGTCCGACCTTCATCGAGGCCGTCTCCTACCGGACCGCCCCACATGCGACCGCCGACGATCCCCGCGCGTACATCGATCTGGAGCGCGTAGAAGAGGAGAAGAAGCGCGAGTGCGTCGGCCGCTTCGAGGGGTATCTCCGGCGCTCGGGCATCCTCCACGACGACCTCGCCGCCTCCATTCGCACCGAGGCAGCCGCCGCGATGCGCGCGGGCATCGCCGCAGCAGAGGCCGAGGCGCCGCCTGACATCGAGCTCCTGTTCGCGCATGCCTTCGTGGATCCGCCGGACTCATTTGGCTCCGACCTCGAGGAGCTCCGGAGGACGCTTGGCTGAGCTGTCGATCGTCGAAGCGGTCAACGACTGCCTGCACGTCGAGCTCGAGCGCGATCCCTCGGTGATGATCGTCGGCGAGGACGTCGGTCGCGCGGGCGGTGTCTTCCGCGCGACGGCGGGACTGCGCGAGCGGTTCGGTCCGGATCGCTGCTTCGACAGCCCGCTCGCGGAGGCGGGAATCCTCGGGACGGCGGTCGGTCTGTGCATGGCCGGCTGGCGTCCCGTCTGCGAGATGCAGTACGACGCGTTTTCCTATCCGTGCCTTGACCAGCTCATCACGCACGTCGGTCGCTATCGCTGGCGGACCGGCGGGAAGATGACGTTCCCGCTCGTGGTGCGGATGCCCTACGGGGGCGGCGTGCGTGCGCCCGAGCTGCACGACGACTCGCCCGAGACGTACTACGTGCACACGCCCGGTGTGAAGGTCGCGATCCCCTCGACGCCTGCCGATGCGAAGGGGATCCTCGCTGCGGCCATCCGCGACCCGGATCCCGTGGTCGTGCTCGAGCCGAAGCTGCATTACAGGACGATCAAGGGCGACGTGCCCGACGGCGAGCACGTCGTGCCGCTCGGCAAGGCGCGTCTTGCGCGTGAGGGCGAGGAGGTGACGCTGGTTGCCTACGGCTCGATGGTTCCCGTGTGCGAGGCCGCAGCGGATGCGCTCGACGACGTCTCGGTCGAGGTGTTGGACATCCGAACGCTCAAGCCCCTGGACGAGGAGGCGTTGCTGGCGTCGGCGGCGAAGACGGGTCGCGTCGTGATCGTGCAGGAGGCCCCGCGCACGTGCGGCTTCGCCGCAGAACTCGCCGCGATCCTCGCGGAGAAGGCGATCCTCGACCTGCGCGGGCCGGTGCTGCGCGTGACCGGCTACGACGTTCCGTATCCGTACTGGCAGATCGAGGACGCGTACATGCCTTCCGTCGAGCGGGTCACCATAGCCGCGCGCCGGCTGTTGGAGTTCTAGGCAGGGAATGGCCGAGGGGAGAACTCGCGAGCGCATGCGCATCTGGTTCGAGCGCGCCGGTGATGGCTTCCGGCTGCGCGACGCGGCGACCGAGGAGCTGATCCGTCAGGAGGACCCGCGTATCCGCGTGATCAAGGTCGCCGGGGTCTCGTACCGGCTGGACGCGCTGCAGGACGACGCCTTCGCTCCGGGACAGCGCCTCGCGCTCGTGCCGGAGCCGGACAACGAGCACGATCCGCATGCGATCGGCATCTGGGACGGCGAGCGACGGGTTCAGGTGGGCTACGTCCCGGCGGAGATCGCCCACGAGCTCGACGCCGGCGAATGGCAGGCGGTCTCGCTCTGGGAGTTCTTCGAGGAGGGACGCCGCGGCGGGCTCCGCGTCCTGTTCGCACCGCGCGACGCGTGGATCGGGCTCCCGCGCGCGTGATCCACGAGATCCCGCTCGAACGCCGCACGCTCCACGGTCACTTCTCGCGCGACTTGCCGCCCGTCGTGACGGTCGAAGGTGGCGACACGGTGGCGTTTGCGTGTCTGCACGCCGGGTGGAACGTCGCGCTGGACGAGAAATTTGAGCCGCGCGACGACGAGCTCGACGCCGGTCACGCCCTGATCGGCCCGATCGAAGTTCGCGGGGCTCGCCGAGGGCAGACGCTAGAGGTCTGCATCGAAGAGGTGCGTGTCGGGACGTGGGGCGCGACGTACGCCGGCGGCTGGGCGACGTCTTTGAACGACCGGCTCGGCGTCAGCGACGGCAAGACGTGCGTTCTGCGGTGGAGCCTCGACGCGGGCGCCGGCCTCGGGCGCGATCTCGAAGGCCGCGAGGTCGAGCTACGACCGTTTCCAGGTGTGCTCGGAATGCCCCCTGCCGAACCGGGCGTCCATTCAACGGGGCCGCCGCGGAGATGGGGCGGCAACATCGACTGCAAGGAGCTCGTCGCAGGGACGAGACTCCTCCTCCCCATCCCGGTCGACGGTGCTCTCTTCTCGGCGGGCGACGGTCACGCACGCCAGGGAGACGGCGAGGTCTCGCAGACCGCGATCGAGTGTCCCCTCGACCGGCTCGAGTTGACGCTCGCCGTGCTCGAAGAACCCGAACTCGAGACGCCGATCGCGTGGACGCCCGAGGCGTGGCTGACGTTCGGCTTCGAGGAGGATCTCGACGAGGCGGCGGCGATGGCGACCGACGCGATGCTCCAGCTCATGGGTCGCGAGCTGAAACTCGGGCGCCGCGACGCGCTCGCCCTCGCCAGCCTCGTGGTCGACCTGCGCGTGACCCAGATCGTGAACGGCGTCAAAGGCGTCCATGCGGTCCTCGCTCACGACGCGATAAGAATCTGACCGTGGCGTACGAGTTCAAGCTGCCCGACCTCGGTGAGGGACTCACGGAGGGCGAGATCGCGCGGTGGCTCGTCTCCGAGGGGCAGGAGATCGCGGAGGACGACCCCCTCGTCGAGATTCAGACCGACAAGACGACCGTCGAGATTCCTTCGCCTGCCGCCGGGAAGGTCACCCGGATCCTCGTCGACGAAGGCAACGTCGTTCCCGTCGGGACCGTGCTCGTCGTCATCGGCGGCGAGGCAGACGGGTCCCAGCCGCGTGTCGAAGAGCAGCAATCGAAACGCGGAGAAAAAGGACGTGCAACGCCGCTCGTTCGCAAGATCGCGCAGGAGCTCGGCGTCGACGTCGACTCGCTGACCGGCACCGGCCCGCAGGGACGGATCACGGAGGAAGACGTCCGCGCCGCGGCAGGCCCGCGTGAAGGCAGGCGCGAGCCCCTGCGCGGGGTGCGCCGTTTGATCGCGGAGCACATGTCACGGGCGCATCGCGAGGTCCCTGCTGTGACCTGGGTCGAGGAGTGCGACTTCTCCGGCGTCGACCTCGGGCTCCTCGTCGCCACCACGCTCAAGGCCTGCGCGGAGTCGTTGAAGGAGTTTCCGGAGCTGAACGCCCGCCTCGAAGGCGACGAGATCGTCTATCTCGACCGCTACGACCTCGGTGTCGCGGTCCAGACGGAGCAGGGTCTCGTCGTGCCGGTCGTCCGTGACTGTGACACCCGCTCGGTCGAGGAGTTACGCGCCGAGGTCGAGCGGCTGGCCGACGGCGCGCGTGCGAGAAGCCTCCAACCCGAAGAGTTGCGTGGCTCGACCTTCACTGTCACCAGCGCGGGGAAGCTCGCCGGTCTCCTCCAGACGCCGATCGTCAATCACCCGGAGGTGGCGATCCTCAGTATCGGCAGGATCGCGGAGCGCCCCGTCGTGCGCGACGGCAAGGTCGTCGCCGCCCGGACGGGCTACGTCTCGCTCACCTTCGACCACCGCGTCGTCGACGGAGCGCGCGCGGCCGAGTTCGGTCTCGCGGTGATCAGACGTCTCGAGTTCGCCTCTGCCTAGACCGGCGCCTCGGCTGAGGTCATACTCGCGGCTGCATCCTTGGCAGTGGCAGGCGCTACCACGGGGCAGGTCGGGATGGGAACCGATTCTGAGGGAGGAGCAGCATGAAGAGACTCGCGTTGGCCCTGACGGCGACGCTGGCGGCTGCGGCCGTCGTTCTCAGCGTCGTCTCAGGCGCGGGAGGCGGCGCGCCCGGGCACGTACGAGCGGTGCTGAACGGGTACCAGGAGGTAGTCGGCGGCGGGGCGATCTCGACCACCGGCAGTGGGCTGTTCACCGCGACGATCGATGAGAAGGCGCAGACGATGACGTACGAGCTGACGTACACGCTCGAGGGAGGGACCGCGCTGTTCTCCCACATCCACTTCGCCAGGCGAGGGGTGAGCGGGGGCGTCTCGGTCTTCCTGTGCAACGGCCCCACGACGCCGCCGTGCCCGACGCCTGGAGGCACCGTGACGGGGGTGATTACGCCGAGCGATGTCGTTGGCCCGACGGCGCAAGGCATCGAGGCCGGCAAGTTCGACGAGCTTCTCGAGGCGATCGAGGCCGGGGCGACCTACGTGAACGTCCATTCGACGAGGTGGCCGGGCGGAGAGATTCGCGGCCAGATCGCGGACAACGACTCGGACGACCACACCTAAGGCCTGAGGATGCGCCCCGGCGCCGGGGCAGTGGCGCCGGGGCGTCAGCCTCAACTACGTAAGAAGCGTCGCCCCGGTTTTCGTTTACGCCGCCACAGGCACTGCGAGATGCGGCTCGAGCATCGCTTCGATCCGCGGCGCGCTTGCACGCCCCTCGATCCGATCGACCACTTGCTTCCCCTTGACGAGCACGAGCGTCGGGACCTTCTCGACCCTGAAGCGCGCGGCGAGCTCCGGCTGCTCCTCGACGTCGACCCGCATGACGCGCAGACGCGCGCGCTCCTTGCGCGCGAGGTGCGCGAGCAGGCTCTCCATCCGGCGTGCGGGGCCCGAGCGCTCGGACCAGAAGAAGACGAGCAGCGGTGTGGCGTCGTGAATCACGTGTTTCCGTCCTCCTGAGGTTTGATGGCGCGGGGAAGCGGCCACCTCTTCTTTTCCCTGCAAACGGGCGAATCAAACTAGTCACTAGACTCACCGGTGATGGGGGATTGGTACTGGATCGGCGTGTGCGCGGGGCTCGGCGTCGGAATCGGCGTTCTCCTCGCCGGACTGTTCGCCGGCACGCGGATCGCGCTCACGGCGGCGCTCGTGTTTGCCGCCGGCGTGGGAGTCGCAGTGGGATTTGGGATCGGTGAGTGGGACGAGGCGATCGGCGGTGGGGCGGGCGGGACGCTTGGCGCGATCGGCGCGGCCCAGCTCGTGATGGGGACGCTTCGGCGCGGCGGAGCACGCTTCGGAACGGCGGTCTTCGTCGGCCTCGCCGCGCTCGTGCTTGCCGCTCTGGCCTGGATTCCGGCCGCCGGCTACGTGGAGGCTGCTCTCGTCCCGGCCTTCGCGGCGCGCCTACGCGGTCGTACGCCGGAGCGGTACGCCGGACTTCGCAGTCTTGCCAAAGACTAAGGTGGCCCGAAAACTGATCCTCATCGTCATCGACGGGCTGACGCCGTCGATGTTCGAAGACGCCGTCGGTGACGATCGAGCTCCCGCGCTCTCGTTCCTTGCCGAGAACGGTCACTACTCGCGCGCCGTCTCGACGTTTCCCTCGCTCACACCCGTCTGTCTCTCGTCGATCGCCACGGGCGCGCATCCCGACGTTCACCACATCCCGCATCTCGTCTGGTACGACCGCGGGCGCGCGCGCATTGTCGAGTACGGCTCGTCGTTCGCCGCGGTGCGTGCGGCCGGAATGGCCCGCTCCATCTTCGACGCGATCATCAACATGAACCGGCTTCACCTCGGCTCGGAAGCCGTCACCGTCTACGAGGCGCTCGAGGACGCGGGACTGACCACAGCCGCGATCAACATCACCTGCTACCGCGGGCGGACACGGCATCTCCCGACGCTACCCGCCGTGACGATCCCCGCCTACGGCCCGAAGCGCTTCTTCTTCTACAACCTCTTCGAGTCGGATCCCACCGGTGCGCCGCTTGCGGTCTTCGGGCGCGCACAGGGATCGATCGACGGCTACGCGGCCGCGGTCGGGCGTTGGCTCGTCACACGCGACGGCTTCGACTTCCTCGTCTACTACCTGCCGGACTACGACTTCGCGTCGCATGCACACGGACCCGACGGGGCCTTCGAGGCGCTGGAACGCAGCGACGCCGCGATTGGCGCCCTCCTCGACGCTGCGGGCGGCCCCGAGGAGTTCCTCGAGCGGTACGCGGTCGTCCTCTGCTCGGATCACGGACAGACGCACGTCGATCGCACCGCGAACCTGCAAGCGTCGTTCGCGGACGTGGCCGGCGTCGTGGTCACCGCGTCGAACCGCGCCGGAATGATCTACCGGCTCCCGGGATGCACGCTCGAGACCCGCGAGTTGGCCGAGCGGCTCGACGGCGAGGAGGCCGCCGAAACCGTCCTCTTCCGTGATGGGGACGTCGCCCTGGCGCGGCGCGACGGAGAGGAAGCGCGGATCGATCCGGCGGAGCGTCTCTTCGGCTATCCCGACGGCGGCGCGCGGGCCTGGGCCGCTCTGAACAACCCGAACGCCGGTGACGTCATCGTCTCGGCGGCACCCGGCTTCGAGTTCGCCGACCTGGCCGGCCGCCACCACGCCGGCGGTGGGAGTCACGGTTCGCTGCGCCGCGGCGATTCGGAGGTGCCGATGCTCACGATCGGCCTCGAGGCGCAGCCCCGCTCGATCGTGGAGATCGCTCCGGCCGCCCTTCAGCACTTCGGCGTCGAGCCGCCGTCGTATGCGCGTTCGCTCACGCGTGCAGCCTGATCCCTCGGAGCTTCGGCGACGGATGGTCGAGCAGCAGCTGCGTGGCCGAGACATCGTCGACGGGCGCGTGCTGGCCGCGATGGAGCGTGTGCCGCGCGAGCTCTTCGTCCCGGAAGATCTTCGCCATCGCGCCTACGACGACGCGGCTCTACCCATCGGCGGCGGCCAGACGATCTCGCAGCCGTACATGGTCGCGCGCATCTGCGAGGCGCTCGAGCTGAAGGGCGACGAGCGTGTGCTCGACGTCGGGTCCGGGTCGGGGTACCAGGCGGCGGTGCTCGCGGAGCTCGCGGCCGAGGTGGACACCATCGAGCGCATTCCGGAGCTCGCGGAGCTTGCGCGCTCGAATCTCGTCGCGGCCGGATACGAGCGCGTTCGCGTTCACGTCGGCGACGGGAGTCGCGGGCTTCCCGAGCGGGCGCCGTTCGACGCAATTGCGGTGGCTGCCGCAGCGCCCGAGCTGCCGCGTACTCTCTACGAGCAGCTCGAGCCTCGCGGGCGGCTTGTCGTCCCGGTGGGACGACACGGCATTCAGCGGCTCGAGGTCATCGTTCGCAGTCCCGAAGGACCGGCAGTGATCCGGTCGGTCCCGTGCCGGTTCGTGCCGCTCGTCGGCGAGGAGGGGTTTTGACAACCCGGTTTCCGCCCGGTCGGTCCGGGCACTATGGCGACGGGATGAGAGAGCTGGCGGGAGACGATCTGCTCGGGCTGCCCGTTCGCCTGCACGGGATCGAGCTCGGCCGTCCGGTCGATCTCCTGCTCGACCGGACAGGGCTGCGCGGCATCGGCCTCGACGTCCTCTGCGGCGACGAGGTGCACCGGTTCCTGCCGCTGCCGACGGCGTTGGTGAGCGACGGGGAGATCGTGATCCGCTCCCCGCTCGTCATGCTCGAGCAGGACGAGCTCGATTTCTATCGCACGCGTGCGCTTGCGCTGAGTGCGCTCCGCGGACGCTCCGTCGAGCGCAAAGGCCGCGTGGTGGGAACACTGCGTGACGTCGTCCTCAGGGCGGACGGCGAGCTCGCCGCGGTCATTGTCGATCACGACGGAGTGACCGAGCGCATGTCCTTCGACGACGCCTTGCGGTTCGCTCCCGAGACGCGTTCTGCCGCCTAGCCGCTAGTCTCGCTGCGGTCATGGAGCAGCGGGACGCCGCCATCGCCGCGGGTCTGCGCGCCCGCGCCACGCACGCATTACGCCAGCGGCACAACTGGGAGCAACTGGCGAAGTTCTGCGTCGTCGGCGCGACGGGCTACGGCGTCAACCTGCTCGTCTACACGGCCTTGCTGGACGGGGCCGATCTCCACTACCGCCTCGCGGCGACGGGATCGTTTCTCGTCGCGGTCACGAACAACTACCTGTGGAATCGCCTCTGGACGTTTCGCCACCGCCGCGGCCACTTCGCGCACCAGGGCCTGCGCTTCCTCATCGTCTCGGCGATCGTCTACGTGGGCAACCTGGCGATCCTCACCGTACTGGTCGAGCTCGGGCTCGGGAAGATCGTCTCGCAGGCGATCGCAATCGTCCTCGTAACGCCCGCCAACTTCGTCGGCAACAAGCTCTGGTCGTTCCGGAGAAGGCACTGAGGCGTTCGCTCGGCGTCTTTCTCGCCCTTGGGGCATTGATCTTCGTCTCCACGGCGGCAGCGGCGCCTCCATTCGCGTCCACGGCCAAACAGCGCCTGACGAAGGAGCGCGCGGTCACGCTCTTCCTCGAGGACGACAAGGTCGCCGACTGGCTGGCGCGGTATCCGCGCAAGGGGCGCGTCACGGACGCGACGTACGAGTCCGACTCGTCCAAGTGTTCGGCCGGCGCTCAGGGCGGCTGCTGGACGGTGCACGTGTGGTGGAGCAACAAGAGCAAGGACATCGACGCGGGCGAGATCGCGCAGGGCAAGGTCGACGACCGGACGGCCGCCGTGACCGAGGCGTGGACGGGTCCGCAGGTCGCCTGGAAGATGGCGCGCGGTTACGAGGGCGCGTTCGGCGGCAAGAAGATCAACACGGTCCCCGTCTGGCTCGCGCTCTGCGTCGTGTTCCTGCTCGGGCTCTGCGACTTCCGGCGTCCGCTCTCCGTCCGCAACCTCGACCTGCTCGTCCTGCTCTCCTTCTCCGTCTCGCTCTGGTACTTCAACCACGGCGACGTTTTCACGAGCGTTCCGCTCGTCTACCCACCGCTCGTGTACCTGCTCCTGCGCTGCACGTGGATCGGCTGGAAGGGGCGCACGACGCCGCTCCGGCCGCTGTGGCCGGCGTGGATCCTGCTCGCCGCGACCGTCTTTCTCGTCGGGTTTCGCATCGGCCTCAACCTCGAGGACTCGAACGTCATCGACGTCGGCTACGCGGGCGTGATCGGCGCGCAGCGGATTGCGAGCGGCGTCCAGCCATACGGAAACTTCCCCGAGGAGGACGACCTCAAGGCATGCGGCCCTGCCGACTCAGCCGGCGAGATCCGCGACCGTATCCAGCGCAACGGCCGCTGCGAATCCGCCAACCCGCTCGGGGACACGTATGGGCCGGTCGCCTACGAGGCCTACCTGCCGGGGTACTGGATCCGTGGGTGGTCGGGAAAGTGGGACGACCTTCCCGCCGTCCACCTGACCTCGATCATCTTCGACGTCCTCTGCATCCTGGGACTCGGGCTCGCCGGCTTACGTTTCGGCGGCCCATGGCTCGGCTGCGCGCTCGCATTCGCGTGGGCCGCGTTCCCGTTCACGCAGTACGTCTCGATGTCGAACACGAACGATTCGATCGTGCCCGTCTTCCTCATCTGGGGCTTCTGGCTCGCGACCTCGCCGTGGCTGCGCGGGATCTTCGTCGCGCTGTCGGGATGGACCAAGTTCGCGACGCTCGTCGTCGCGCCACTGTGGCTGACCTATCCCGGACCCGTGCGACGTCCACGACCTGCGCTCGCGTTCGCCGTGGGCTTCGCGCTCGCGACGGTTGCGGCGTTTTCGGTTCTCCTGTTCGACGCGCATCCCATCCAGGCCGCGCAGACGTTTTACGATCGCACGCTCGAGACGCAGATCACTCGCAACTCGCCGTTCTCGCTCTGGGACTGGGCCCAATATCACGCCCGGGGAATTCCGGATCTCCACGTGGTGCAATGGATCCTCGAGGGGCTGCTCGTCGCCGGCGCGATCGCAGCCGCGTTCTTTCCTGCACGGAAGACCCCGCTTCAGCTGGCCGCTCTGACCGGCGCCCTCCTGATCGGGTTCGAGCTCGTCGTGACGCACTGGTTCTATCTCTACATCCCCTGGTTCTTCCCCTTCGCCATCTTCGCCGTCGTCGCAACGCATGGTCGCGCTGACCGAGAGCCGTCCGGCGTCTGAGCGTTCCGTCGTCGTCGCAGCGTTTGCGGCGATTGCGCTCTTCGTTCTCTCGTGGACACTGCTTCACTTCGGCTTCTACAAGCACAAGCAGATCCTCGACACGCCCGTGTACCAGCACTACGGGAACGCGATCGCGGACGGGAAGGTTCCCTACCGGGACTTCGATCTGGAGTATCCGCCGGGAGCGCTGCCGATGTTCGCGCTGCCCGGGCTGGCGGAGCCGGGCCACGACCAGAACGTGACTCCGGGCTTTCGCCGCGCTTTCCAGACGCTGATGTGGATCTGCGGGGCAGCTGCGTTGGGTGCGATGGCCTTCGTGCTCCGCGCCGTCGGGCGCGGGGCCGCGTCGATCTGGGCGTCGCTCGCCGTGGCCGCGCTCGCGCCGCTCGCGCTCGGGTCTGTGATCTTGAGCCGTTTCGATCTCTGGCCCGCCGCGATCGTCGCCGCCGCGCTTGCGGCCCTCGTCTCCGGCCGTCCGAGGCTCGGGCACGCACTGCTTGGTCTGGGCGTCGCGGCAAAGCTCTACCCCGGCGTGTTGATCCCGCTCGCGGTCGCGTTCGTCTGGAAGCGGTGGGGTCGGCGCGAGGCGCTCGTGTGCATCGGGCTGACGGCCGGAGTGACGGCGGCGATCGTCCTCCCGTTCCTCGCACTCGCTCCGGGAGGCGTGTGGCAGAGCGTCGACGTGCAGCTCGGTCGGCCGCTGCAGATGGAGAGCCTCGGGGCGGCTCTGCTGCTTGCGGCGCACCACGCCTTCGGGCTCGATGTGACCGGCGAGACGAGCCACGGCTCGCAGAATCTGGCGGGGAGTGGCGCCGATGCACTGGCGATCCTGTTCACGATCGTGCAGATCGCGGTGCTCGTATGGATCTGGACGGCGTTCGCCCGAGGCCCCGGCGGGCGCGAGGCGCTCGTGCGTGCGAGCGCGGCTGCGCTGTGCGCGTTCGTGGCGTTGGGGAAGGTGCTCTCACCGCAGTTCCTGATCTGGCTGATTCCGGTCGTGCCGCTCGTTCGCGGCCGCCGTGGGCTCTGGGCGAGCGGGCTGCTTCTCGTTGCGCTCGTGCTGACGCAGCTCTGGTTCCCGTTCCGCTACTTCCGTCTCGCGATCGACTTCGAGCCGGGCCTGTCGTGGCTCCTGCTCGGGCGCGACCT
>WNGB01001562.1_pt1 | contig 37604 bp, 19 predicted proteins | sample 5400681 | NCBI WGS metagenome assembly WNGB01 (sample SAMN13153367, study PRJNA577476) | soil metagenome | isolation source: 115 cm soil or saprolite under grassland replicate 2 | place: USA:California | collected 2016-06-15 | reverse complement strand
CCTCGCGATCGACGGCGGTGCGCCGGTCGAGATCGACACCACGGGCGCGACCCCGGCGGCCACCCTGCTGCCCGAGGTGGCGGCGGCGATCAACGGCGTGCTGCCCGGCGTCGCCTCGGCCGTTTCGATCGGCGCCGGCGATCGTCTGCGCCTGACCTCCCCCACTCTCGGACCCGACAGCCGGGTCGAGGTGCTGCCGCTGCGCACGATCGAGGTCGAGGAGCTTCCCGCCGCCGCGGCCGAGGCGCGCGCGACGCAACGCGCCGGGGAACGTTTCACGATCGAAAACCGGGGCGCCGCCGAGGTGGCCGCCGAGCTGGAGATCCGCGCGCCGCGCGGCGCCTGGGCACCGGGGCTCGCCAACCTCCGCGACGGCTGGATCGTGCGCGCGCTCGCCGCGCTCGCGCCGGGCGAGACGGTCCGCTTCGCGCGGAGCGAGGACGGCGCCATCTCTGCGTCGATCGCATCGATCGCATCGATCGCGAGCCCGGACGGCGCCGTTCGCATCCTCCCCCCCGAGCAGCTGTTCGTCGGCGCGCTGGACCTCGGTCCGGGAGCCGCGGCGCGCGCACTCCTGCTGCCGCGTGGCGCGAGCGAGCTCTGGCTGCTTGAAGGCGCCGCGTCCCGGTTCGATGCCGCGCGGTTCAACGTGGATCATTTCGCCGGACCGCCGCTGATCGTCGAGGGGCGGTTCGACCTCGTCCGCTTCGCGCCCGCGGTGCCGGCGCGCGATCCGGCGGCCCCTGCGTTCGCGCCGCTCGAGCCCGGCCTGCCGCTCGAGATCGTCGCGCGTTGGACCGAGCATCTGCCGGGCGCGTTCGTGGTCCGCCTGCCGCGCGACCTGCCGCCGCAATTCGGCGGCCGCTTCGATCACGCGCATTTCGGCTGTCCGGATCGCAAGACGATCGGACCGAATGGCGAGACGATCGAGCCGAATCGGGAGACGATCCCCGGCGTGGTGCTCGACGACGGCAACCCCCGCTCGATCTCGACCGTTCTCGCGCCCAAGGCCTCCGCGTCGAAGCTGGTCACTGCCGCGCGCATCGGCCGCGCGCCGATCGGGTTTACGGCGTTCCCGGTGCCGTTCCGTGCGCCGCAGTTCCTGAGCGGCGGCGGGCCGCTGCGCGCTTCGCGCCTCTACCTCTCGGAGCCGGGTGTCGAAGACGTGATCGAGATCTCCGCCCGCGAGCCCGGCGCCTGGGGCGACGAGATCGCGGTGGCGGTCCGTCCCGCCGGCCCCGCGCTCTGGGACCTGGAGATCCGCTACCGCGGCGCCCGTTTCGAAAACGCCCGCCAGACCGTCCTCGGCCCTGACCTGCCTCCCGCCGCGCGGGAGCCGCAGCCGCCGGGGCCGCGCGGCATCCTCGCGGCCAAGGCCGCCGGCATCGAAGCGCGCGTGGTGCGCGACGGCGCCGAAATCGAATTCCTTCCACGATTGAGCTCCTGACAGGAGATTGCACCATGCCCACAGAGACCGAGCCCTATGTTCCCGCCCACCCCGGCGCTCTGATCACCGCCGAGATGTGGAACCAGATGCAGGCGAAGATCCGCGCCGACATCACCACCACCGTCGAGCGCGAGATCGAGGAGATCCACGACGTCGACCACGCGGGCGACGCCGCCAAGCTCGACGGCAAGACGCCGCGCGACCTCGCCGACGAGATCGTCGAGCGGGCGCTGCGCGAGCTGCGCGAGAAGTCCGGCTATCGCCGCATCCATACCGTGCTCAAGGCGGACGAGCCGCGCGTCATCGAGCACAAGTTCGGGCTCGCGCCGCTGGTCGACCTCTATCGCCTGGAGTACTTCCCCGTGGTCTACCGCGAGGACGACCAGACCTTTCTGTCGTGGGCGACGTTCTACCTCCGCCATTCGAGCGAGTCGCGCATCCGCTTCAGCCCGCCCGGCGGCGGCAAGGCGGTGAGCGTCGAGCTCGAGGAGTCGTCCGGCCCGGCGTTCAAGCTCAAGCTCTCCGATCTGCTCGAACGCTACCGCGTCGAGTTCGACGACGACAGCAGCCTCGACGACCTGGAGACCGAATTCTGGCAGGCGTTCCTGGCTTCGCCGAACGAGGGGTTCGACGACGACCAGTACGGCCACTCGCCCTGGTTCGAGCGCTGCTGCAAGGAGAAGACGACCGTGCGCCAGTTGAAGCGGGCGGGCGATTGGGACGAGCTCTGGCTGCAGATGAGGCCGAACAAGCAGGCGATCTTCCTGCCGTTCGGCGATCCGTTCGCTTCCCAAGGCGGCGGGCCCGCCAACGAGCGGAGCCCGTTCGGCCCGGTCGTGGTCGACGTCTTCCACACCGACTTCGACACCACCGCGCTCGCGCTGCGCCCGACGCCCCAGGTCACCTATTCCGAGGAGAAGGGGTGGCGCGACCGGCTGAAGCTCGATACGGATCCGGCCGGCCGATCAGCGCTGCCGACGATCGCCGAGACGTTCCCGGATGCGGCCCACGAGCTCAAGGTGATGGTGCTGCTCAAGGTCTGATCCGGAGCGGCTGAAAGGGAGAGCGAGCGATGATCCTGCGCGCGGTCTATGACGGCGGAACCGATCCTCTCGAGGGAGAGCGCGAGCTCGTGCTCCGCGGGCTCCCCGCCGACGCGCGGGTGCTCGCGGCGCGGGCGACGGTGATGCCGGTCGATCCGAGCGAGGGGCGCGATCCGTTCGCCGAAGAGATCCGCTTTTCCGGTCCGGCCGGAGCGGTGGGCGAATGGGGGGCGACCCAGGTGCGCGCGGCGGGCTTTGCCGAGATCGACTTTCATGCCCGTCGGACGCTCGCGGGCCTCGCGGGGAGCGATCTCGCAGGAGCGCGTCTGCAGGTCGATCTCGGCGGCAGCTTCGTCGCGGTCGATCCGCAAGGTGGGCTCGCGTCCGCCGCGGGGCCGTTCCTGTCGCTCACCGACGACGGGCCGGTGCCCGGCATCGCCGCCTCCCGCGTGCGCGTCTCGTTCCTCGGCCACGCCCCGGAGGTCGCCGCGGTGCGCGTGCGCAGCCTGCCGGCGAACGTGACGCTCGCGCTCGCCGGCCGTCCGGCGCTCTTCTTCCACACGGGCGAGCTCGCGGTCGTGCGCACCACGCCGGACTTCGGCGCGTTGCTCGCGGGCTATCTCGAAGACGGAGCCGAGGCCGCGGACGGCGTCTTCGCGCTGCCGTTCGTCCTCCATTCGGATTCGATCGCGCGTCTCCGCGTGGAGATCGTGATCGAATATCTCCGCACCGCTCCGCTCCTCCCCCCGGGCCTGCCCGAGGCGAAGCTCGCCTACGACCTCGCGACCGTGCCGCGCGCGGGCTCGGCGACGCTCGAAGTGGCGCTGCCGCCGGCGGCTATCCCGGTCGCCGCGGCGAGCGAAGGCAAGATCGCCGGGCCGTTTGCCGAGACGCGCATCGCCTGGCCGCCGATCAGCGAGCTCGTCGAAGACGATGCGGCCGGGGGGACGGTCGAGCTCTCGCCGGCGCGATCCGCCGCGCAGCCCCTGGCGCTGCCCGACCGGCCGCAAGGCTGGGAGATCATCGCGGTCGACCTCCGGCTCGCCGCGGTCGATCGCCGGGTGAAGCTCACGTTCGATCTGCGCCGGGACGACAGCGACAAGCCGGGCGCGGACTCGCTGCTCGCGGCGCCGGTGCCGTTCGAGCTCTCCCGCGCGGCGGACGGCGGCGAGGTCTGGCTCTCGGTCGAGCTGCCGCAGCCCGTCACCTTGCGCAGCGCGAGCGACCGGAAGGCCTGGCTGCTGCTCCAGAGCGCCGAAGGCGAGGCGGCGTGGAGCGTGGGTGCGGCGAGTCCCGGCGCCGTGCCGCTCCAGGCGAGCTTGGACGGCGGCTTCTCGTATCGCGCGGCCACGCCCAACGCGCCGCTCGCCGCGCGGTTCCGTCTGCGCGAGCGGCCGGCCGGTTTCCGCCTGCCGCTCTCGGCCCGGCTCGGCACGGGCGCCGGCGCGGTGTGGGTCGATCTCGCGCGCCTCTCCCCGCTCGGCAAGGTCGCTTTCGATCTGTCGATCCCCGAGATCTCGGCAGGGATCTCGGCCGCGATGGATCGGGCGCGGACGGCGGCGGACAGCCCCCAGCGCGGCGAGCTCCTCGCCGATCCGGCGTTCGCCCGCTGGCAGGCCCTGGGGGACGAGATCGGCACGCCGCGCCCGTTCGTCCTCGGCGCCGATGCGGATGCCAGGTTCGTCGCCTTCGCGCCGGACGGGAGGATTGCCTGCGTGGCGCTCGCCGTGGCGGAGGCCCTGCGCTTCATCGCCTGGGACACCGAGACCGGCACCGAGGCCTGGCACCTCGATCTTGCGCTCGATACGCCGCGCGGGCTCGCGGTCGATCCGGCGGGCCGGGTCGCCTATGTGCTGGTCGACAATCAGATCGCGGTTATCGATCTCGCTACGCACCGGCTGCTCGGCGCGCCGATCCCTACGGAGGGTGGCTTCTTCGCCCGGGTCGCGATCGCGATCTCCGACGACGGCTCGTGGCTCGCGATCGCCCAGGGATCGGGCGGGGAGGGGGCGAGCCCCACGGTCGTGATCTACGATGCCGAGGGGCTGGTCGATCTCGGTCGCCGGAGGGAGGGCCTCGCGACCGAGGCGCCTCTTCCATCGGGGAGCCCCGCGGGCGAGCCGGTCGATCTCGCGTTCTCGGGCGACGGGGCGCGGCTCTACCTGCTCACCACGGACGCGCTGTTCGCTCACAACGCCCGATCGCTCGCCGCGACTCCAATCCACGTGCCGTTCGACGGCGTGCCGCAAGAGCTGGCGGTGTCGCCGGACGGTCGCTCGATCCTGGTGCTCCACCCGAACCGTCTGGATCGCTACGACGCCGCGACGCTCGCGCCGCTCGAACCGAGCCTCTCGCTGCCGGGACAAGGCGTCGCGGCGCTCGCGATCGAACCTGGCGGGAAGCGCGCTTTGCTGGTCGGTCCGAGCGGGCTCCTGGCAGTGGCGCTCGATTCCGCGCGAATGCGGCTCGTGCCCGCGCCGTCCGGCATCGGGCCGAGTCTGGGCCTCACCGTCTCACCCCAGGGCGACCGCGCGGTCACGATCCCATTCACCAACCGGGCGAGCCGCACGCCGGGCGGGCCGCCGTCGTTACTGATCCCGATCGGTGCGCCGCGCCCGCTCGTCTGGACCGTGACCGCCGGCCGCGCGCGTCCCCTGACGCTCTCCGGCTCCGCCGGCCGCGGCGTCGAGCTGGGCGAGCCCGCGAGCGCCGCGTTCTCCACCCAGAACCGGCTGCCCTCGCCGCCGCTCGGCCCCTCGGCGCTGTCACAGGTCGTCCCCGCGATCCCTGGGCACGCGTACGAGCTGTCGTTTTTCGGCCGCGCGGAGGGAGAGGCGCGGGCCGAGGTGCTCTGGCGCGGTGCTTCCGGCGCGGCTCTCGGGGCTGCGGCACTGCCGATCGGGTTGAGGACGGCGGGCGATCCGACTCTCCATCGCGGCCGCTTCCTCGCTCCCGCGGAGACAATCGCGGCGGAGGTCCGCTTCGTCGCCGAAGACGGGCTCGCCCTGATCCGCGACGCCTCGTTCCGCGAACCGGACAACGCGCTCGAAAACGGCGACTTGCTCGGCGGTCCGGGAAAAAGCTGGGCGCAGCAGCCGCCCGCCGCCCCGGGCTTCCGGGTCACCGCGGCGGCTGTCGGCTCCCAGGTGAGGAACGCAGGCGCCGCGCCCGTCGAGCTGCGTCAGGAGGTTGTGGCCGAGCCCGGAACGCCGTTCGAATTGCGGGTCCGCTCGCGTCTCGACAGCGGACCGCCGCCGCGCATCGGCCTCCGGTTTCTCGCGGCGGACGGCACGGCCGCCGGCGCGCCGGTCGAGATCGAGATCCCGGCTCGGGGGTTCGACGAGGCGCTCGCGATCGGCGCCGTCCCGGCGACCGCCGCCCGCGCCGAAGTGGTGCTCCAGGTCCCGGCCGGCACTGCGCTCCGGATCGAGGCGATCGAGCTCCGGCTCGAGCCGCGTGTGCGCATCCCGCTCACGTTCCTCGCCGAAGCGCCGGGCGAGCTGGCGGTGATCGGCGGCGCGATCGCCTGGGATCTGGCCGGCGCGAGCACCGGGCCGCGGCCACAGCCCAATGCCACGCCCCTGCCGGCTCCGACGCCGCCCCCCGGAGCGACCGGCGAGGACGACGACTGCGGTTGCCACGACGAAGAGGCCGCGGCGCCGGGCGCGCCTTCCTCTCCCCTGCCACCCACGCCGGTCGACCCGATCGTGATCGTGGGTATCGGACCGCGGCGCGACGATGTCCTGCGCGCCCATGGCATCACGACCCTCGACGCCCTCCTCGCCGCCGACCCGCGCGAGCTGGCCCGCATCCTGCCGGGCGTGTCCGAAAAGATGGCCGTGGGATTCGTCCGCCAGGCGCGTGAGCTGGTGGGCTGAAGGGAGGGGGTGATGCTTCCCTGCTGGCCTTCCAGAGATCCTCTGATGTAGAGTGCATGCAGCTCTTGAAGCCTTGGGTCGGATCTGGAAGCGCCAGGGCGAGTTGCTCTGCAGACGGAGGAGCTGATTGTGCCGTCATCAAGTGCTGTGTCGCTCACCCTGCCCAAAGGCGGCGGCGCCCTCAAGGGGATGGGAGAGAAGATCTCCACCTCTCCGCAGACCGGGGCCGCGACCACGAGCATCCCGCTGCAGCTCCCCGTCGCGCGCAACGGGCTCCAACCCAGCCTCTCGCTCACCTACAGCAGCACCGCGGGCCAGAGCGCCTTCGGCCTCGGCTGGGGACTGGGCCTGCCGGCGATCTCCCGGCTCACCAGCAAGGGGTTGCCGAGCTACGACGACCGGCGCGACACGTTCGTGCTGGCCGGAGCGGAGGAGCTCGTCGCTGTCGTCGAGTCCGAGCAGACGGCGTTCCCCGACGAGACCTGGGTCGAATCGGGCCGGCTCGCCGTGCGGCTCTTCCGCCCGCGCGTGGAGGGCCTCTTCGCACGCATCGCCCACCTGAAAGGCCGCATCCGCCGCCGCGACGGCCGGGAGCTTGCGGTCGATGCCTGGGAGGTGCAGAGCAAGGACGGGATGACGAGCTCCTACGGCACCCCGCTGCGCAACCTGGAGACCGCCTCGCCGGACGATCCCGATGCCGCCGTGCTCGCCGATCCGGCGGACCCGCGGCGGGTCGCCGTCTGGAAGCTGACCCGGACGCAGGACCTGTTCGGCAACAGCGTCATCTATGAATACCAGAGCGTCCATGGCCCCGCCTGGTCGCAGAGCTATCTCGCGCGGGTGCGCTTCGCCGACTATGGGGACAAGGCGCGGCCGGCGTACCTGAGCGAGGTCGAGCTCCTCTACGCCGACCGTCCCGATCACCATTCCGAATACCGCAACGGATTCGAGATCCGTACCACCCGGCGCTGCCGGTTCATCCGCACCTGGGTGCATCCCAAGGGCGCCGCGCCGCGGATGCAGCGCGAGCACGAGCTGGTGTATCTCGACCAGCTGCCCGAGCGCAGCGACGAATGGCCCCCCAACGGTGCCTCGCTCCTCGCGGAGCTCCACGTGCGCGGCAAATCCGCTCCCGAAGCCGCCGGCGAGAGCCTCCCGCCGCTCCTCTTGCGCTATACCGGCTTCGACCCACGGCAGCGGCGCTTCACGCCGGTGACGCTGCCGGAGGCCGGCGCCGAGGGCGCGCTCAGCCCGAGCGTCCAGTTCGTCGACCTCGACGGCAATGGTCTCCCGGACCTGGTGGAGCTGGGGGACGGAGCCCGCTACTGGGCCAATCTCGGGGATGGACGCTTCGCGCCGCCGCGACGGCTGGCGCAGGCGCCCGCGGGGTTCGCCCTGGGCCAGCCCGGCGTGCAGCTCCTGGACGCCGACGGGGACGGCCGGCTCGACCTGCTGGTGCAACGCGACGGCCTCGCCGGCGTCTTCCCCACCGGCGAGCTCGGCTGGGACCGCGAGCGCTTCCGGCCCTTCGCGACGGCGCCGAGCTTCGATTTCCAGGACCCGGAAGTGAAGCTCCTCGACCTCGACGGCGACGGGGTGACCGACGCGCTGCGCAATGGGACCTCCTTCGAGTGTTTCTTCCAGCGCCCGGGCGCCGGCTGGTCCGACCTGCGGTTGACCGGCAAAGCCGATTTTCCCGAGATCTCCTTCGCCGATTCCCGCGTGCAGCTCGCCGACATGAGCGGCGACGGGCTGCAGGACCTGGTGCTGGTGACCGCGGACGGCGTGCGCTACTGGCCGAACCTCGGCTTCGGCCGCTTCGGCGATGTGGTCGTGATGCAGGGCAGCCCGCGCCTGGGGATGGATTTCGATCCCCGCCGGGCGGTGCTGGCGGACCTGGACGGCGACGGCCTCGCCGATCTCGTCTATGCCGACCACCGGGGGATCAGCTGCTGGATCAACCGGAGCGGCAAGGCGTTCTCGGCGGCGATCTCCATCCCGGGCACGCCGCCGGTCGCGGCCTCCGACCAGCTCCGCGCGATGGACCTCCTGGGCACGGGCCTGCCGGGCTTGCTCTGGGCCGGCGCGGTCGACGGCGTGCCGGACCGGCTGCGCTTCCTCGATCCCTGCGGCGGCCGGAAGCCCTATCTGTTGACTGAGATGGACAACCAGATGGGCGCGCGCACCCGGCTCGAGTACCGCCCCTCGACGCGCGACCGCCTGCGCGATGCCGCCGATCCGCAGCTGCGCTGGCGGACCCCGCTCCCCTTCCCCATCCACGTGGTCGCCCGCGTGACGGTGGAGGACGCGATCTCCGGCGGGCGCGCGACGAGCCAGTTCTCCTACCACCACGGCTACTGGGACGGCGTCGAGCGCGAGCTCCGCGGCTTCGGCCGGGTGGACATGCTCGACACCGAAGACTTCGAGACCTTCCAGGGTCCTCACGCTGTGGCGGCGGAAGACTTCATGCCGCCGCTTTTGACGCGCACCTGGTACCACCTGGGGCCGGTGCCGCAGGGAGACGGCGGGTGGGCGCCGGCGGATTTCAGCGCCGAGGTCTGGGACGAGCCCGGCACCGGCCGCGGCGGCATGCTGGGCCCGCTGCGCGACGAGCTGGCGGCGCTCCTCCACACGCTCGACCGCGGCCAGCGCCGGGACGCTCTGCGGGCGCTCGGCGGCCAGCCGCTGCGCAGCGAAACCTACCTCCGCGACGGCAGCCCGCGGCAAGACCGGCCGCTGACCGTCGAGGAGCACGCCCAGCAGCTCGTGATCCTGCCCGAGCCGCAGGCGCCGGGCGGCATGCTCTGGCTGGTCTATGGCGCCGGCCTGCGCGAGACCCGCTGGGAGCGCGGCGACGAGCCGATGACGCACTTCCGCTTCAGCGGCGAGGTGGACGCCTGGGGCCAGGCGCGGCTGGAGGTCAACTTCGCCGTGCCGCGCGGGCGCAATCCGCTGGTCGCCCTTCCGGCGGGCAGCCCCTCGGAGCCCTATCTGGCCGGGGTGCAGCGCCGCCGCTATCTGCCCGCCCGCGGCCAGGCGCCCGCCCTGCCGGACCGGCTCTGGTGGGAAGCCGGCTACGAGGGCCTCAACGACGGCCGCGAGGATGTCTGGACACTGCGCGCGCGCCTCGCCGGCCCGGTCGGTCCCTCCAGCCACCGCCTGCTCGCCTACACGCGCCACTACTACGACGGCGACGCCTTCCAGGGCCTCCCCTTCGGCCAGATGGGCGCGACCGGAGCCCTCATCCGGAGCGAGCGGCTCGCCTTCACCGACGTCCTGCTCGAGGACCTGAGCTGGGACGGCGGCGAGGACTGGGACGAGACGCGCCTGGAGCGCCCGTTCTGCTTGAAGCCGTCCGGCGCTCCGGCCGCGGGCTGGAGCGACGCCACGGCCTACCCCGCCAGCTACCGCGCCATGTTCAAGGACGGCTACACCGCCGCCGGCTACAGCGTGCGCAGTATGACCGAGGAGCTGGCCGGCCTGGACGCCGAGCAGCGCGAGCCGCTCGCTCTCCTTGCCGGCGCCGGATGGCTCTATTACGTGCCTTCGATGCGCAGCCGCTTCGATTTCCAGGACGCCGACCCCGGCCGGCGGCGCGCCGCGCGCGGCATGGTGCTCGAAGCGCTCGATCCGGACACGGGCAAGACGGCCACGATCACCTACGACCCGGACTACGGTCTGCTGCCCGTGGCCATGGACGACCCGCTCGGCCTGCGCACGCAAGCCGGGTACGACCTGCGCTGGCTGCAGATCGCCAAGCTCACCGATCCCCACGGCCATACGCGCCACGTCCGCCTCAACGATCTCGGGTTGGTGGTCGCCAGCTGGATGCAGTCGCGCGACGGCAGCGAGGGCGACACGGCCGCCAAGCCGCTCTCCGTCCTGGAGTACGACCTCCATGCCTTCCGCACGGGGGGCTCGCCCGCCTGGGTGCGCAGCCGCGAGCGCGTCTACCACGCCCTCGACGCGGACCTCCCCTCCGGCGTCGATGCGGACGCCGAGATGGTGCAGGTCAGCTACTCCGACGGTTTCGGCCGCGAGATCCAGACCCGCGCCCAGGCGGAATCCGTGGTCTTCGGCAGCGGCCCGTTCGCCGAGAGTGTGCTGCCGCCCGCCCGGTCGGCGGTGGATTTCGATCCGGTCGAAGGGCAGGAGAACAGCCGGCGGGTGATCGTGAGCGGCTGGAAGCGTTTCAACAACAAGGGCGCGGTGGTCGAGCAGTGGGAGCCCTTCTTCGACGAGGGCTTCGCCTATCATCCCCCGACCCGCGAGCAGCTCGGCCAGAGTGTGCGCTTCCGGCTGGATCCGGGCGGCCAGTCCGGCCGCACCCTCTATCCCGACGGCTCCGAGGCGCTCCAGCTCCAGGGTGTCCCGCGCGCGCTCGACCGACCCGACCAGCTCCAGCCCACGCCCTGGGAAGCGACCAGCTACGACCCTCAGGACAACGGCGGACGCACCCACCCGGTCGAGAACGCCGGCAGCTCTGCGCTCTGGGACACGCCGGCCAGCGTGCATATGGACGCGCTCGGCCGCGCCGTGCGCCGGACCATGCGCACACGCGATCCGCTGACCGGCGCGATCGTGGAGCTCCACACCGAGACCGCGCTCGACTTCCAGGGCGGCACCCGCTACGCGGCCGACGAGCTCGGCCGGCGCACCGTGGCCCACGAGATCACCTTGAGCGACGGCCGCGTGCTGCGCGCCTACGACCTCCTCGGCCGCGCCTGGTGGGTGCGGACCGTGGACAGCCGCCATCCCGGCGCGCCGGCGCAACCCGGCACCCAGCGGCTCGTCCTCGACGCCCAGGGCAAGGTGATCGAGGCGCGCGGCGTCAAAGGCTCGTGGAGCCTCACCGTGCTCGACGCCTGGCACCGCCCGGTCGAGATCTGGGCGCGCGACGATGCCGGGGCCACGCTCGGTCTGCGCCAGCTGCTCGAATACGGCGAAACCGTCCACGGCGCCGACGGTGCCAGGACGCGCAACGCCCTCAACCGCGTGGTGCGCCACTGGGACGAGGCCGGGCTCAACCGCCTCGACGCGATCGATTTCAAAGGGCAGATCCTCGAAAAAACCCGCCTGGTGCTCAAGGAGGACGGCTTCCTCGACATCTTCGCCGCCGGAGCCTGGGACACGCTGAAACCCTACCGCGCCGACTGGAAGGATGCCGCCACCCGCGCTTCCCTGCTCGGCGACGCCTTCACCACGACGACCGCGTACGACGCGCTCGGCCGGCCCAAACGCGTCAAGCTGCCTGTGGACGCCGAAGGCAAGCGCCGCGTCCTGCTTCCCGGCTACAACCGCGCGGGCTCGCTGGAGCGGCTGGAGCTGAGCGATGGCGCCACCACCGAGACGCTGATCGAGCGGATCGCGCACAACGCCCGCGGCCAGCGGCTGCTGCTGCTCCACGGCGCCGGCGTGCTCTGCCTCTACGCCTACGATCCGCGGACCCGGCGCCTGGCCCGCATGCGGAGCGAGCGCGCCACCGTCGCCGGGCTGCGGATCACGCCGCGGAAGAACGACGCCGACCTGCTGGAGCACGTGTTCCAGGACACCAGCTACGAGTACGACCTGGCCGGCAATCCCCTCGCCATTCTCGAGCAGAGCCCGGACTGTGGGCTGCCGGTCGAGCCGCACCGCCTGGAGCGCCGCTTCACCTACGATCCGCTCTATCGCCTTCTCTCGGCGACCGGCCGCGAGACGGACTTCCTCGATCCCATGTTCGTGCCGAAGGACGTCTGGGAAGAGGGCGCGCCGCGCACCCAGGACGTGACGAAGGCCCGCCGCTACGAAGAGACGTACAGCTACGACCGCGCCGGCAATCTGCTCGGCATGAAGCGCGGCCTCTACAACCGCACCTTCCAGCCGGCGACCGCCAACAACCGGCTGGAACGCATCACGATCGCCGACGGCGGCACCACGGTCTACGATCAGGCGTCCGATCTCGCCGGCAACCTGACGCGGCAGGGGACGTCGCGCCATCTCGACTGGGACCAGGCGAACCGCCTGGCGGCGTTCCGCGTTCAGGCCGCGCCCACGAGCGAGCCCAGCGTCTACGCCCAGCATGCCTACGACGCCGCCGGCCAGCGCGTGATCCGGCTCGTTCGCAAGCAGGGCGGCAGCTGGGAGCGCATCGTCTCGATCGACGGCGTCTTCGAGCACGTCCAGCAGGTCAAGGCGGCGACGACCAAGATCGCCACGCACCTCTACGTCCTCGACGGCCAGCGTCGGCTGATGAGCTTCCGTTTCGGCGACGCCATGGACGACCGCACGCCGGCGATCAAGATCCTGCTCGACGATCATCTCGGGTCGTCCATCGTCACGCTCGACGACAAAGCGCAGCGGGTCAATCGCGAGGAGTACCGCCCCTACGGCGAGACCTGCTTCGGCAGCCACGCCTTCAAGCGGTTCCGCTTCACCGGCAAGGAGCGCGACGACGAGAGCGGCTTTCAATACCACGGCGCGCGGTTCTACGATCCCTACCAGGGGCGTTGGATCAGCCCCGACCCGGCCGGCAGCGCCGACGGCCACAACCACTACTGGTATGCGCGCGGCAATCCCGTCCGGCTCAACGATCCGACCGGGACCGAAGCCAGCGAGGGGGATCATCCCCACCAGGAGGCCTACGAGGCGAAGCGGGCCGAGCTGCTCGACGAGGCGAAGAAGGTCGGCGGGACCTCGTCCCTCCAAGTCCGCTCGGAAAAAGCGAAGAGCAAAGGTGGCGGCAAGAAATTCAATCCGATCGCCTGGCTGGAGAATCAGGAGACCTGGGGAGACTTCGGCCAGAAATACAAGAACATGTTCGTCGAGGGGCTGCAGGAAAACCTTGCCAACGGAAGCTCACCCTACGCGAGCCTGTTCAAGAGCAGCGAGTTCACCGATCTTTCCAATGACATCTTCAAGATCATCCGCAGCTCCAGTCGATCCAAGCTGGAGAACCAGCTCGTCAAGGAATACGTCACCGGTATCGAGCGCGACGCCAAGGCGATCATCCGCGTCTTCACCGAGCAGATGGTCAAGACGTACGGCGAGATCCCCATTCCCGGCAAGACCAAGGTGGGACCTGGATTCCCCGAGATGTCCGGCGACGCCGCCGTCGGCATGCGCAAGCTCCTCGACGCCGCGCGCGCCGCGGGCTTCAACAACAAGGAGCTGGCCTTCGGCAGCATCCGCGGCATCCACGACCAGGGATCGCGGTACGCCGAGTTTCTCAAGCGCGGCTTCATCGACGGCGACCTCTCCGGAGCGGTCGTCGGGACCATCATCTGGCCGGGCAGGATGAATGGAGGCGATCCCAATCAGCTCAAACACGCCACGGGGAGGGCCGCCGACTTCAGCATCCTCTATACGGGCGGCAAGGGCGAGACGGAAGCGCAGATCCAGGCCCGGTACGACAAGCTGCGCGACCCGGGGAAGGAACGGGCCTATGACCTGCACGTCTGGCTGGTCTTGCATGCGCACGAGCTCGGTTTCCATCCGATCAGCAACGAACCCTGGCATTGGGAGTACGACCCCAGCGCCAAATACAGCATCGCAGCCTATCTGGCGAGAGACCGTTATCAGACCGGGATTCCGCCGGAATGGAAATTCCTGTTCAAGCTCTGGTTCAACCGGCTCTTCCTGGACAACCGGTTCTATGGGCCCGGCTTCTGAGATCGAGCTTTCGACGCCACGGAGGCGCTCATGACGATCATTCTTGCAGGCAAGCTCCTGTCCGACGCCGCGTCGGACCTCCCCACCCTCTGGATCGCGGCCCGCCGTGGCAACGTCTTGCGGCAGATCTTCCAGGAGCGGAGCTCAGACGGGCTCCATCTGTTCCGCCCTCTCTCGGTGCGGCCGGACGCTTCCGGACAATTCTGGCTGGAGCTCGCCTCGGCCTTCATCTACGAGGAGGATCTCGGCGAAGGCCAGGCGGGCGCCAATCTTCCAGCCGTCCCGCTCTTCCTTGGGGGGCAGGCCGGTCTGCAGCCGGTCGTGCGCCCGGAGAACGCCCCGGCGATCACCTCAGACCGCCCGTTGTACTTCGTCGAGCAGGAGATGCAGACCGTGGAGGCCGAATGGCACTGGCTGCCGGCTGGCTCCGAGCGGCCGGCACGCCTGATCCTGGGGAGCGTCCGGCGCCTCGGCCTGGACGGCGAGCCGGACCTCCTCTGGCAGCGCGCCGTCGGCCAGCTGATCCTCGGGGCCGAGCCCGCGGGAGCGCCGGGCCTGGGCTATCGGGTCCAGCTCTGGGCTGTTCCCGAGTCCCTGGATGGAGGCGAGCCGCAGAACCGCATCGATCTCCACGAGGCGTTGACCGACGCCGCGGGCCTCTTCCCCATCCGCTATCCCTGGCTGCTGGAGCGCACGGCGTCTGCGCCGGCCAAGACGCGCATCCATGCCCGCGTGAGCCGGCCCGGGGATTCGGAGGCGTTGCTGGAGCCCGACTGGTCGAAACCCCAATGGCTGGTCGAGGCGCTGGCCGAGCCCGGCGATCCGCTGGGCCGGCCGCGCGAGGGCCTGCACGAGCTGCGCCTCCACCCGCCCGCCGAGGACAACTCCCTGCCGGTTCTCGACAACGATCAGCTGGCGGCGCCCTGGCCGGGTGAGCTCGGGCTGGCCACGGCGGAGGCCGCGCAGCTCGCGGCCCACCTGAGCGAGCATGGTCTCGGCTCCCTGCAACGCATTGCCGAAGCCGGCGGCATCCCGGATTTCGAGGGTCCCCAGCACGAGGTGATCAACCGCGCGATCCGCCGCCTGGAGCGCCATGCCGGGCTGTTCGCCGTCTTCCCTCCCGAGCAGGATCCGGCGCGCCACTTCGCGCTGGCCCGCAATCTCGCCGTCCTGGGAGAAACGCCGACTCTCGGGCAGGTCGCGGCCATGCCGCCGACCGAGCTGGTGGAGAAAGGAACGGCGGCGCTGGGCGACTTCAAGGCGGCCCAGCTGCACCAGGTCGCTCTCGCCCGCGCGCGCCTGCTCGACCAGGCGCTGGTGGGCGCCAAGGTGGATTCGGAGCAACGGCTCCTGTTCGGCGACGGCAACACCGGCATCGCCGGAGGCCTCCTCAACACCTGCGGCTGCGACGATTGCCGCTCCGCGGTGAGCCCCAACGCCTATCTCGCCGACCTGCTCACCTATGCCTCCTGGCGTCTGGACAAGCTCGACGGCGCCGTCCGCATCAGCCCGGCCGTGCTGGAGGCGGACTTCCAGCAGCCCTTCGCGAGCCTCCCCGTCTCCTGCAACGCCATGAGCGAGGAGCTGCTCCAGGTCCGGCTGGCCATCGAGACCCTGCGCGGCTTCCTCGGCACGCCGGCCGATCCCACCGCGCTCAACAAGGCGGTCGCGGACCATGAGCAGCGCGTCTACACCGCGCTCCTTTCCGGGCTCGGCCTCGATCCCGCCGAGCTGCGCATGGCGGTCGCCGAATTCGACGCCGGCAAGCCCGACCGGCTGCGCCTGCTGGCCGAGCGGCTCGGTCTCCAGAGTCTCGACCTCAACCAGACGCGCGCCCTCTGGCACGCCAGCAACAACCGCGGCGAGGATGCGCTCCACCAGACCTTCGGCTACCGGCCGGCGAAGCGGCCGGTGTCGTTCGATCCGCCCGCTCCGACGCAGCTGGAGACGGCGCGGCTGAACGCCCAGTCCGCCGCCTGGCTCGCGCTCGACCATCCGCCCGAGGCGCGCCTGGCCTACCGCCTGCCCGGACCGTCGTGGGTCGCCGCCATGCCGCTGCTCGATCCCGACCTGATTCCCCGCAACGAGCTGCGCCACGGCTGGGATTCCGCCCACAAGACGACCACGGCCTGGGTGGCGCGCCGCCAGTGGATCGACACCGCGCTCGCCACGCTCGCCGCCGAGCGCGCGGCCATCACCGTGCCCGCGCCGCTCGCCCAGGAGGAGGCGTCGTTCGAGGCCGCGCTGGCGAAGGCGCTCGACGCGACGCCCGATACGGCTCCGCTCTACCAGTGGCTCACCACCCGCGCCAAGCGCCTCGCGCCCGGGGGCGATGACGCTGCCATGTGGACGGCCTACAAGAACGCCGCGTCCGACGCCGACGCACGCGCCAACGAGGCCAAGTACTTCATCCCGCAGGACGCCTACCGCGCCTTCCAGCCGCTCCAGGAAGCGATCTACGCCAAGAGCGCCGCCGGCATCCGTTCGGCCCAGGCCGCCAAGCGCACGCTCTGGATCAACCTCTGGGAGGCGCTCGGCAAGCGCGCCACCCTCGACCGCCTCGCCTGGATCGACGGCAAGCTCCTGCCGCTCTTCAACGGCTTCAAAGCGCTCGATCCCAGCCTGCCCGGCTACACGGACATGGCCGGGCTCCTCGACGCCTTCCTGCCGCTCCTCAAGCTCCTCGATCTCAAGGCCCTGGACGTGACCGTCCCGGCGCAGAAGGCGCTCCGGGATGCCCTCGCGCCGCTCATCCCGCTCCGCTGGCCGGACGCCGCGGCGTTCGTCCGCGCCCTGCTCGACCGGGGCACGGTGGCGCGCGACGCCGCGCTGCGCCTGCTCGATCTGCGGGCCAAGGCCGCATTGGGCGCGCTCACCATGACCGACGACGACTGGCGCGAATTCGACGCCATCCTGGTGCAGCGCCAGAAAGAGACGGACGTCAACGGCTATGCGGCCTGGGCTGCCGAGGACTACGACAAGCTCAACCCGGGTTTCCTCGACCTGGCTCCTGACTCGCGCCACTTCCAGCCGCTCCTCGCGGCCTATGCGCCGCCCCGCTGGCTGGGGAACGACGAGCGCCGCGCGGCCTTCCTGCAGGCCTGGCGCCAGCGCAGCCGGATGCCCCTGGTCGAGCCGGTCCTCCTGGTCGCCAGCGACTTCGCGGTCCGCGATCCCGCCAAGTCGCCGGCCTACAAGCTCTGGCAGACCCGCAACGCGGAGGTCCAGGGCCTCTTGGCCGCCTGGTCCGCCAAGCCCAGACCGGCCACGGCGGACGATCTCGACCGCGATTTCATCGCAGCCGGCCTGGCCGTGGACCCGGCAGACCTGCCGGACCTGGCGCTCCAGTCCGACCGCGGCACGCTCGACGAGGCGCGGCTCGACCAGCTCGGTCTCGACGTGCGGGCCGCCCGCGAGCTGTTCCGGCTGCGCGCGCTGGCCCGCGCCACCGGGCTCGCGCTGGAGACCGCGGACTGGGACCGCCTGTTCCGCATCCTCACCGCGGTCCAGAAGCGGCGCGACCTGTGGCCGAAGTGGCGGAGCGAAGAAGCCGAGGCGGGCCTGTTCCTCGACCCGCAGGTCTTTTCCTTGCCGGCGCCGCCGCCCATCCAGATCCCGCCGGTGAGCACCGAGCCGCGCCTCCCCGAGTGGCTGGCGGACCCCGATCTGCGCGCCGACTGGCTCGACCTCCTCGACTCGCGCAGCGGACAGCGCCAGAGCGTGCTCGACTCGCACCGCGCCTTCCTCCTCAAGGTCGACGAGACCACCCTGCCGGACCTCCGAGACGCCCTGATCCCGGTCGCCGTCGCCGGGCGCAAGGACCAGCGCGGCCAGGACCTGGCCAGCCAGGACCGCGACTCCCAGACGCGCTGGTTGAGCGAGCGGCTGCTGATGGACCTGAAGCTCTCCTCCTGTGCCCGCACCACGCGGATCGGCCAAGCCCTGGAGTCGCTGCAGACCCTCCTCCGCAGCACCTATGAAGGGATCGGCTCCGCCGTCGTGGTGCTCCAGGACGACCTCCGCTACCGCTTCCTCGGGATCAACTACGCTCAGGACTGGAAGTGGATGGGGAGCTACGCGCTCTGGCGCTCGGCGGTGTTCATGTTCCTCTACCCCGAGAACCTGCTCCTCCCCCTGCTGCTGCCCGCCGCGCAGCAGAGCGTGGCCTTCCGCGATCTGATCGAATCGCTGTCCAGCCAGACGATCAGCGCGACCGACGCCTGCCTGGCCGCGGCCCGCTATGCCGACTATTGGAACGACGTCCAGGACCTCCAGCTGCAGGCGACCTGCGAGGCGCAGGGCGCGCAGCCCCAGGACGGCAGCTGCCCCAGCCCCAAGACCGTGCTCAGCGAGAGCTACGTCTACCACTTCGGTCTCGCCAAGGGCGGCCGTGCCTACTGGAGCGCCCGGCTCAAGTTCGGCAGCCCCGACACTCCGCTGTGGGCACCCGTGCCCTCCCAGCTCCCGGTCCGCGAGATCCTCGGCTGTGTGCCCTACCACCACCCGGAGGGCACGCGCTACCTCGTCCTCTTCCTGCGCGTCGAGGACAAGGGGATCCAGAAGCTCGCGATCAACCGTTTCGACCGCGACCGCCATCCCGCCGGCCAGCAGGCCTGGGACGAGGAGGTCACGCCGCTCGACGATCTGCCCAAGAGCTATGAAAAGGATCTCGGCCGCGTCAGCCAGGTCGTGGTGGTCGACCCCGAGGAGGAACACCTGCCGCCCATGGTTCTGCTGCGCGCCGGGGAGACCGCGACCCACGTCCGCGCTCTCGACCGTGACGTCAAATCCTGGGACGGCCCCGACTGGGACTCCTGGAAGCTCAACGTCGCGCGCCCCGACGGCACTCCCAGCCCGATCCGCGAGATCTTCTACGCCAAGATCCGCGACTTCAACGGGCTCAACTTCCTGAACATCCTCTACCGCGGCGAGGGCCACGAGGTCTACGGCAGCGGCTACACGCGCATGCGCTGCCTGCAGCTCTACGTGTTCACCAAGAACGGGATCGGCACCGTCACCTACTATGCCGGCGTCGTCCGCTTCCGCTACAACGACACCAGCCTGGAGACTCTCGTCGCGGCCAATGAGCGGCTCTCCGCGGTGCGGCTCGGCAGGAGCCGCGTGTTCCTGCTCGGCGTCTACAGCGGCAGTCCCTACGGCTACACCTCGTCGACGCTGGTCAACTTCCTCGAAAACAAGCTGTTGGGCCGCCCCACCACGCCCGATCTCGACTGGTTCGACCTCGGAGCCCACCGTTTCCTGGCCGGGGGCACGCTCACCGCCTTCCGCGAGCCGCTGGTCTTCCTCCCCAACAGCACCGACCTCGATTCCATGCTCGACGGCAGCGGACGCTCGGTGGGCCACATCCGCATCGGCGACAAGGGCGAGCTGCAGACGGGTCTGATGCTGCGGCTCAACTGGACCTGGACCGACACCACGGCGGAAGTCTCGCTGGGCAGCCAGTGGCGCGTCGTGCCGCTCCTCGGAGTACGCGTCCCGGTCACGGAAGAGCTGGACGAGCAGCAGCTGCGCGACCGGCGCATCCAGCTCGAAAGCGCCTACAAGCAGGTGCGCGGCACCGAGCCGTACAGCCAGGTCTATCTCGACGAGGCGTACTTCTTCGTTCCCCTCCACCTCGCGCTGCAGCTCCAGCGCAGCGGCGTCTTCGACGCCGCTCTCAAATGGCTGCGCTCCGTCCTCGACTGGCGGGCCGAGGGGCGCGACCGCTTCATCGCCTACAAGCTGGTGCTCGACGCCCAAAGCCCGGCCGGGTTCACGCGGGGCGGCGGCTGGCTCGACGACTTGAACCCCCACAGCGTGGCCCAGCAGCGCCAGAGCACCTACACCCGCTTCGTGCTGATCACCCTCGCGCGGCTGCTGCTCGACGACGCCGGCGCCGAGTTCACGCGCGAGACCCCCGAGTCTCTGCCCAAGGCCGACGCGCTCTACGAGCTCGCGCTCGCCGTCCTGCGCTCGCCCGAGCTCCTCGTGCGCAAGCCGGGCTGCCTCGACCTGGTCGGGGAGCTGGAGATCGAGATCGAGGACGCGCAGCAGGCGGGGCGCCTCGACGGGCTGGTGCGCGACGTGGCCAGACTGGGAGACGCACCAAAGATCCGCGAGCTCGTGCCGCAGATCCGGCAGGCTCTCCTCCAGCCGGGCAAGAGCTGGGACGAGCGCCTGCTCGCCGCCGAGACCCTCCTCGAAACCAACCGCCCGGTCGTGACTCCTCCCCGGTTGGACGAGCTGTTGCAGCGCGAGGAGGCGCTCCAGGGACGGGCGCAGCTCGCCATGGCGGCCCGCGTCCCCGATCTGCGTGCCCGCCAGGCCCTGACCGGCCGCGCCTTCCGCGGCCTGGTGACCCAGGTCACCGGCGTCACCCCCGAGACGCTCGATACGCGCGTCGAAACCGGAGCCGTCCAGGCGCCGCGCTTCGACTGGATGCGCCTCCTCCCCGACCCCGCGGCGCCGGAGCCGCCGCTCGGCCAGGCCTTCGTCCGCCTGGTGGACCGCGAGGAGCTGATCGGCGACGACTTCCGCGACCGCGTCCGCTTCGATCCGCTCCAACCCACCCGGGAAGCGCTCGAGCACCGCGAGATCGCGCGCAACCCCCTGGGAGCGGTGGCCATGGCGATGGCCGCTCCGGGCGACGGCGGAGGCGGCGGCCGGCCGCCGCGCGTGCTGCTCAGCTTCTGTATCGTGCCCAACCCCGTGCTCAAGGCGCTCAAGCTGCTCGCGGACCTGAACCTCTACAAGCTCCGCAACTGCCGCACCATCGCCGGCCTCGAACGCCAGATGGACGTCTACGGCGCGCCCACCGATCCCGAGAGCGGTCTGCCGATGATCAGTGCCACCGGCAACGTCGTCGCGTCCGGCGGCATCCGCCTGCAGAGCACGCCGTACCGCTACAGCGTGCTCGTCGCCCGCGCCCAGCGCCTGGCCTCGCTCGCCAATCAGTTCGAGCAGTCCATGCTCCAGGCTCTGGAGAAGCGCGACGCCGAGCTCTACAACCGCCTGCGGGCGCAGCAGGACCTCAAGCTGCAGAAGGCCACCCTCAAGGTGCGCGAGCTCGAGGTCAAGGACGCCGAGGAGAGCGTGCAGCAGGCCAATCTCTCGGAGCAGAAGCTGGAGCAGATCTCCCAGCACCTCGACGAGCTCCTGGCCAATCCCATCTCCCAGCTCGAACAAGCACAGATGGCGATGATCGCGCTGGCCGGGACCACCAAGATCATCGCCGCCATGCTCGACCGCTTTGCCCAAGGCACGGGTGACGTGGCGAAGGCATTTCTCGGCAAGGAAGCGATCGCCTCCGCGGCCGCAGCACAGTACATCGCCGCCGGAGTCATCGAGGCCATCTCGCTCGGCGCCGACACCTCGGCGCAGATCCTCGGGCTGGTGGCCTCCTACGAGCGGCGCGAGCAGGAATGGCGCCATCAAAAGCTGCTGAACGCGACGGACCTGAGCATCACCGCCTCGCAAGTCCGCCAGGCGCAGCTGCGGCAGACGATCAAAGAGCGCGAGCTCGACATCTCCCAGCTGCAGGTCGACCACGCCGAAACCAACCTCGACTTCCTGCGCACCAAGTTCACCGGCTTCGAGCTCTACGACTGGATGAGCGGCGTGCTCCAGGGCGTCTACCGGTCCCTCCTGCAGCAGGCGACGGCCATGGCCCTCTTGGCCGAGCAGCAGCTCAGCTTCGACCAGCAGCAGAGCCTGGGCTTCATCCAGGACGACTACTGGGTCCTCTCCCCGCAGGACGGCCAGGGCCTGGACGCCAAGGCGCCCGACCGCAAGGGGCTCACCGGCTCGGCGCGCCTCGTCCGCGACCTGGAGACCATGGACGCCTTCGCCTTCTCGCAGGAGCGCCGGCCGCTCCAGCTCGCCCGGACGCTCTCCCTGTCCAGCTTCTCACCCGCCGAGTTCCAGCGCTTCCGCGAGACCGGGCTGCTCTGGTTCGATACTCCCGAGCGCCTCTTCGATCAGGATTTCCCCGGCCAGTACATGCGCCGCGTCCGCCTCGTGCGGGTGACGCTGGTGGCGTTGATCCCGCCGGCCCAGGGCGTGCGCGCCAGCCTCTACAACATAGGGCCGAGCCGGGTCGTCGCGCCGGGTCTCGCCGGCATGGAGACCAAGGTCCTGCCGCCGAGCTACGACATGATCTCCTTCAGCGCCCCCGCGGGCGCCACCGGCCTCTTCGAGCTCACCCCGACGAGCGACCTGCGCCTCCCCTTCGAGGGCGCCGGCGTCGACACCTCCTGGCTCTTCGAGCTGTCCCGCGCCGCCAATCCGTTCGACTTCACCAGCATCGCCGACGTGCTCATCACGATCGAATACAAAGCATTCTACAGCGCCGATTACCGCGAGGTCGTGATCGCCACCAAGCTGCCGCGCTCCTACCGGCAGGAGAAGGGGATCAGCTTCCGCCATCAGCTCGCGGACGCCTGGTATCAACTGCTCAACCCGGACACCACCACCAGCCCGCTGCGGGTGAGCTTCGATCTCGACGTCCGGGATTTCCCGTCCAATCTGGACCGCGTACAGATGGAGCACATCCTCTTCTACGTCTCGAAGAGCGCCAACAGCAAGCTCGATCCGACCTCCCAGCGGGTCTTCCTCGGGCACCACGACGCGGCGCAGACGAATCCCACGCTGAGCGGCGCCGATCTCAACGCCGACGGCCTGATCAGCACGCGCCAGCCCAACGGCCTCGCCTGGCTGAACAACCTGGTGGGAGACGGCGCCGCCCCCACGGGCCGCTGGACGGTCGAGCTTCCCGAGAGCTTCCGGCAACCCTTGCAGAAGGGAGAGATCGAGGACCTCTTCCTCAGCATCGCCTTCAAGGGCCGCCCCCAGGCCTGGCCCCCGCTCACCCGGGCCTCGCAGCTCGGAGGGTGAAATCACCCGGAGCCTGCGCGCGACGAAGGAGCGCGACCCCGGGGCATCAGCCAAAAACCATTCCCGAGCCCCGAAGGTAGGGGCGACAGGAATTTCCTGCGGACCCGGTAAAACATCGAAAACCTCGTGGATGGCGTGCTGCCGCCGGATCTTCGGGGGCTCTTCCCGAAGATCGGGAGCACGTTTCCCGGCTCGGGAGAGGGCCGGCCTGCGTAGGGCGAAGGCCATCCCTCGCGGGGCGGAAGCCGTCTCTCATAGGGCGGACGTCCTCCCTTTTGGGGCGAAGGCCATCCCTTTTAGGGACGAGGCCGTCCCTAATGGGGATGAGGTCATCCCTAACAGGGAGGATGTCCATCCCTCGAGGGGGAACGGTTCCCCTCGGAGGGAGCTGGTTCTCCCCACGAGGGATGGGGTCTCCCCCGTTTGGGGGAAGGCTTCCCCCTTTTGGAGGAGGAGCTCCCCTTTTTGCGGGACGGCTCCCCCCTTTGGGGGAAGGGGTTCCCCCGTTTGGGGGAGAGGCTCCCCGGTTTGGGGGAAGGGCTCCCCTTTTTGGGGGAGAGTCTCCCCTCGCCGGGGGAATGAGCGGGCCGGCGAGGTGCCGGGCGCATCGGGTCTTTGCTTCAATTGTCAAGGAGCGCAGCTCGTGGCCTTGCGGTCAAGAGCTGTGGGGCAACGGCCTGCCTTGCCCCTTCAGCTACTAAGACACAGGGCGCGGGGAAATTGTTGGACCGGCCAGCTCCCAGAGCCGGCTGGGCTTGAGCGGGATCTCCAGGATCTCCAGGCCGGGGATCGCGAGGGCGTCCTCGACCGCCTGAGCGAAGAGGGCTCCCACCGGGATGGCTCCGGCCTCGCCGGCTCCTTTGGTGCCGAGCGCGTTGAGCGGCGAGACGGTCTCCTCGTGCCCTACCTCGACCCGCGGCACGTCGAGGGCGGTGGGGAGCAGGAAGTCCATGAAGCTGGCGTTCAGGAGCTGGCCGTTCTCGTCGTAGACGAGCTCCTCGTAGAACGCATTGCCGATCCCCTGTGCCACGCCGCCGTGGACCTGGCCGTCGACCAGCAGCGGGTTGAGCACCCGGCCGCAGTCGTGGACCACGACGTATTTCTGGATGTCAATCTGCATCGTCTCGGGATCGATCTCGACGATCATGGCGTGGCAGCCGCTCGCGGTGGCGCCGCGGAAGGGGCCGAAGTAGCGCGTCGCCTCGAGCCCCGGCTCGGTACCCGGCTTGACCGCGCCGCGCATCGGATTGGCCAGCTTCGCCAGCTCGCCCAATGCGATCGAGCGTCCAGGCTCCCCCACCAATTGCGCTCTGCCTGCCGACAGCTCGATCAGCTCTTCCGGAACGCCGAGTTGCTCGGCGGCCAGGCGAACCACCTTCTCGCGTACGCTCTTTGCCGCTTCGTGCACGGCGTTGCCGGCCACCACGGCGCCGCGGCTGGCGAAGGTGCCCGTCCCCCAGTGGAACTGATCGCTGTCGCCGGTGACCACGTCCACGTCCGCGACCTCCACACCGAGCTGCTCGGCGGCGACCTGCGCGAGGACCGTGAAGTGCCCCTGCCCCTGGGTGCCCACTCCGGTGACGACCGTCACCTTGCCGCTGGTCTGCACCTGCACGCGGGCGCCTTCGAACGGACCGATGCCGGTTCCCTCGACGTAGGCGACGATACCGATTCCCACTTTTCTCCCTTCCGCGCGCAGCCGCGGCTGCTCCTCGCGGAGGAAGCGGTGGTAGCCGATCCGTTCGAGCGTCTGGTCGAGCACCGGCTCGTAGTTGCCGCTGTCGTAGTAGAGGGGCGCGAAATCCTGATAGATGATCACGTGATCGTGCGGGAACTCGTCGGGCCGCAGGAAGTTGCGGCGGCGGATCTCGACGCGGTCGATTCCCAGCTCTTTGGCCGCGAGGTCCATCAGCCGCTCGATGACGAAGACGCCGTGCTGGCGGCCGGCGCCCCGGTAGGGGGTGACGATCGTCTTGTTGGTGAACACCGCCCGGAACTCGCTCGCATAGGCCGGCACGCGGTAAGGCCCCATCAGCGTGCACTGGCTGTTGAGCGGGACGGTGAGGCCGTAGGGATCGTAGGCCCCGGTGTCGTGGAGGAAGGAATCCTTGACGCCGAGGATGATCCCGTCTTTCGTCAGCGCGATCTCGGAGTCGTGGAGCTGCCCGCGCTCCTGGGTCGTGGCGAAGAAGTTCTCCACCCGGTCCTCGATCCATTTGACCGGCCGCTCCAGGCGGAGGGCGAGCCACGGGATGAGCACTTCCTCCGGGTAGAACATCATGATCTTGGGGCCGAAGCCGCCGCCGATGAACGGCGCGACGAGCCGCACCTGATGCTCGGAGAGGCCGAGCATGGCGGCGAGGCCGTTGCGCACCGGGATCGGCGCCTGCGTGGTGTCCCACACGGTCAGCTTCTGGGCACGGTGGTCCCACTGCGCGACCACGCCGCGGTTTTCGATCGCCGCCGCGGCGCCGCGGTCGTACCAGAAGCGCCGGCTGACGATCACGTCGGCTTTCGCGCGGGCGGCCTCGTAGTCCCCTTTCTTCTGGGGGACGTAGGCGGCGAGGTTCGAGCCGACGTCCTCATGGATCAGCGACGCTCCGGGCTCCAGGGCCTTTTCGAGATCCACCACCGCCGGCAGCGCCTCGTAATCGACCACGATGTCCTCGACCGCATCCTCGGCGACGTAGCGCGAGACGGCGACCACCAGGGCCACGGCCTCGCCGGAATGGCGGACCTTGCCCTTGGCGAGCGGCACCTGGCAACGCTGGTGGAAGACCATGCCCTCGACCGGAGGCGGCGGCACCAGGAGAGGTCCCGGCTGCCAGTAGTCTCCGAGGTCCTCGGCGGTATAGACCGCGATCACGCCCTCGCGCTTCAGCGCCTGGGATGCGTCGATGCCGAGCAGGCGCGCATGCGCGTGCGGGCTGCGCACAAACGCCACGTGCACCATATCGGGCAAGTCGATGTCATCGACAAACAGAGCCCGCCCGGTGAGCAGGCGAGGGTCCTCGTTGCGCTTGATCCGTTCACCGACAGCTTGCGTCGTCATCGCGTCAACCCTCCAGAATTCTGCGCCAGAGCTTCACCGCATCGGAAGGCAAGTCCGGCAGGAGCTTCTCCACTTCCGCGATCAGCTCGTCCCGGCCTTCCCTGCCCAGGAGCCCCAGGATGTCCCAGGCATCCTGAGGCCCCCCTGCATGGAGCTTCATAAGGATGAGATCGGCGGCTCGTACCACCGGCAGGTTTCCCTGTTGAGTCGTTCTAAGAGGCGCCCGATCCAGAATCTTCCTCTGCCACTTGAATTTGCCCACGACGACATCGACGTCGCCTTCGCCGGGCACCTTGAAACGGACAACGCCAGCGAGCGGGTCCGTCAAATCCCCCTTCCGGACATCGACGACAACGCCTCGGCTCTCCAGGGCCGTCCAGAAATCAAGCCGTAGGCAGGAAGGATCAAGGACGAGAAAATCGACATCGGCAGTGGAGCGGGTTACGCCATGCACGGACAAAGCCCCCGCTCCGATCAAGGCGTATGGGATGTCCGCCTGGTGTAAAACTTCCAGCACTCGAGACCTCAAAGTCATCCGATCAGCTCCGACATGCACTTCGACGGCCTTCGGCCCGCCTGCCGGCGCCGTTGCAGGACCCGGAGCGCAGTTTCCCGGTCGAGGCCGTTCGCCTGCCGGAAAAGCTCCAAGCTCTCTTCACCGAGGCGCAGCGCCAGCTCGAGACGCTCGTCGATGGAGAGCCGGTTGATCTCTTCGCGGAGCTCGGCCCGCAGATCGTCCGCGACGGACTTCATGATTACTTCTCCTCAACGAAGGCCACGATGCGCGAGAAGGCGGCTTCTCCTCCTTTGAAGCGGAAGGGGAAGCAGCCGAGCCAGACTCTCTGGTCGAGCACCTCGTCGATCTGCCCGCCGACGTTCTCGGCATGGAAGACGCCGTGGGGGAAGAGCTTGACGTGCATGCACTGGTAGTCCGCGGGCCACGGGAAGGCCTCGTCGAGCGACATGCCGATCGCCGCCTCGACTTCCGGGATGAGGTCGGGCCGCGCCCGGCGCACGTTGGTGTTGAACGGATGATCGGCGGCGATGCAGTCCACGGCCAGCCAGCGGATGCCGCGGTCGAGGACCCATTCGACGAAGAGGCTGCGCGGCCCCGGGTGCTTGAGAAAGCTTTTCGGCAGGTCCGGCTTCTCCTGGTTGTGGACCTTGTACCAGTCCTCGTTGTAGTAGTGGTGGTAGCCCGTATGGATCACCAGGATGTCGCCGCGCTCGATCTTCGTGCCGGTCTTCTGCTCCCACTCCTCGAAGTGCTCGGGTCCGTAGATCTGGTAGTCGCCGATGCCGAACTGCGAGATGTCCACGATGCACGCCGGTCCAACCAGCTTGTCGATCGGGATGCCGGCGATGTCCGGCCCCGGATCGTAGAAGTGGATCGGAGAGTCGAGATGGGTGGCGATGTGGTTGGTGGTCGAGATGAGCTGCGCATTGACCCCTTCGAACGCCAGCCGCTTCACCCATTTGACCGTCGGCCCTTCGTAGTACGCAAATGCCGGCGAATCCATGCTGAAGTTCTGCGACAGGTCGAGGACCTTCACTTTGCTGAGATCATAGGGAACGTACATCGCTCCTCCTTTTGGCTCCATTTAAAACCCGTAGCGCTCCGCGAACGCCACCAGGGCCTCTTCGAAGACCGCCAGCGGCGGCCGCACCAGTCCGGCGCCCACCTGGCCGACGCCGGCCTGGCGGTGCGCGATGCCGGTGTTGACGCGCGGCGTGACGCCGAGCTCCACCACCTTGCGCAGGTCGATGCCGACCGGCGTGCCGCGGAAGCCGAGGGCGGGGATCGTGAAGTGCGTGTGCTCGGCGGCGGTGATCTCGTACATCTCCAGGGTGGCATGGACGGCGTCCTGGGGCGCGCCGCCGATGAAGGTGACGATCGCCGGGGCCGCCGCCATGGCGAAGGCACCGATCCCGGCGGTCTCGGTGATCGTGCTGTCACCGATGTCCGGGTTCGCGTCCGCGCTCGAAAAGCCGGGGAAGTAGAGACCGTCCGGGACCATCGCCGGCGCGGTGAGCCAGCGGTCGCCCAGCCCGCTCACCCGGATGCCGAAGTCGGTGCCGTTGCGCGCCATGGTCGAGACGATCGTGCTCCCCTCGATGCCGTGGGCCGCGTCGGCCATGGCCTTGCAGGCCGCCATCACCGGGTTGAGCACCGCCAGGGCGTTGTCTCCCAGGTACCGGAGGACGTCGGACGCGGTCTCTCCATCCGGAGCCACGCGGGCGATGTGCGGCGCAAGCAGTTTGAGGAAGAGGATCGAGCCGGCCTTGTTGCGGTTGTGCCCTTCGTCGCCCATGTGCAGGGCTTCGGCGATCAACGCCCGCAAGTCGATCCCGCCCGCGCGGGCGAGGGCCGCGGCGAGCACCGGCGCCGCCGTGTCGTTCATCCAGCGTAGCCTGTCGAGCACTTCCGCGCTGAAGGCGCCGTAGCGCAAAACCTTTCCGTAGCCCTCGTTCAGATTGGAGAAGGTCCGGTGGCCGTGGGTCGAGTCCTCGACGACGTAGACCTGCATGGACGGCGAGGTGACGCCCGCCATCGGCCCGACCGCCGCGTGATGATGGCAGGGCTCGAGCTCCACCTCGCCCCGCTCGACGAGCGCCACGGCCCCGGCCTCGTCGCCGGCCAGCCCCTCGAAGATCAGCGCTCCGATCACCGCGCCGCGCAGGGGGCCGGACATCCGCTCCCATTCGATGGGCGGACCGGCGTGCAGCAGGAGGTTGTCGCGCATGCCGGGCACGACGTCACGGGCGCGGCCGAGGCCGGTCAAGATCGGCCGCGCGGCGAGCATGCGCTCGATCGCGGTGCGGTTGGCTCCCTCGATATCGACCGTCATTTTTTCATCCTCGCCAGGAGGGACGCCAGCTTCTCGTTGCCGCCCGCCGGTGGGCGCCAGTCCACCTGGACGACCCGGGCTCCCTGGGCCGCGAGGCTGGCGGAGAAGGTTTCGAGCCCGATGTTGATCACCGCCACCGGCGCCTGCACGCTCTCGGGCGGCACCGCTTGTCCTCCTGGATGCTCCTCCGTCTCGGGCGGCTCTTCCATCTGCAGCTCGATCCACAGCAGGGCCTCCGTCACCGTGCGGAAGACGCGCGCGCCGGCCCGTTCCAGGGTTTCGATCTGGACCGCCAACCCCTGGGGATCGTCGTCCGTGCCGATCACGATCACCACCACCTGCGCGCGCGTCTGAGCGATCACCGGCGCCAGCTCTCCGGCCGGATCGGCGTGCGCTCCGTCGCCCAACACCACGTCGAGCAGGATCACGCCCACCGTGAGATCGGCGGCCTCCTGGCGCAGGCGCCGCAGACGCAAATCCTGATCGATCATCGGATGCAGACGGCCGACGGTGAATTCGTCCGCGCCGAGATCGAGCACCGTGTGCCCTTGGCTGCGCAGAGGATCGGCCAACCGCCACTGCGGCACGCCGAAGTTCGCCCAGATCGGCGCGATGAACGCGTGAAGCCCTCGGAGTGCCTCGAAGGCCAACGTCCCGCCGGAAAAGAGGCCACGGAGGTATCCGGAGATCGGAGCCTCCCGTTTGAGACCCGCGTCCTTCACAAGCCATACGGCCAGCTCTGCCGCCTCCTGGAGGGTCTCCGCGAACCACACGTTGCCGATCCTCCTCTCGAACTTCTCGATTTGCTGGCCGAGGAAGTAGACGACGACCGGCTTTTCCGCAGAGGCGGCGAGCGCCAGCAGGCCGTCCCCCACCTCAGGGGCCGGCGGTTTCCCGAGCAGGACGATCACGCGCGTCTCCGGATCCCGGCGGAGCAGCTCGAGGCTCTGCGCGGCGGTGATCCCGCCCACCTTCTCGCTCAGGTCGCGCCCGCCCGTGCCGATCGCCTGCGAAATGCCGGAGCCTAGGTGATGGATCTGGCTCATCACCGCCTGAAGCCCGGTGCCCGAGGCCCCGACCAGGCCGATCGGTCCGCGGCGGACGCGGTTGGCAAAGCCGAATCCGATGCCGCCGAGGACCGCCGTGCCGCAGTCCGGCCCCAGAACGAGAAGGCCTCGATCGCGCGCCTTCCGCTTGAGCGCCGCCTCGCGTTCGAGGGAGACGTTGTCGCTGTAGAGGAAGACATTGCGGCCGTGGTCCAACGCCTCGTCCGCCACGTCCGCCGCATAGCGGCCGGGTACGGAGACGAGGACCCAGCGCGCCTCCGGGAGCTGCTTCAGGGCGGTGGCCAGGCTGCGGGGACGGAAATCCTGCCCTTCCCCACCCTGCCGGACCTGGAGCAGGGCGTCGACCCGCGACAGCGCCTCCCCCGCCGCCGCCTCGCTCTCGGCCTTGACCACGATCAGCAGGTCGTCCGGTCCGGCCCCCGCATCCGCCTCCAGCCCCCCCACGGCGAGCACGTCGCGGTTGGCCGGCGTCGCCATCACCACACCGGCGTCGAGCACTCCGGGGAGCGCGGCGAGCGCGCGCTGGAGCTGCATCAGCACGACCGAGTCGTGGTAGGAGCCGGCGCGGACGGCGGACCGTGTGACCGCAGGGCTCAAAGGGCCACCACCCTGGCGATCTCCTTGCTCCATTCGAGGAGCTCCGGGTCGGCCCACCAGCGGCCGGTGATCTGGAGGCCCATCGGCAGCCCGTCCTTGCTCCGGCCGGCCGGGATGCACAGGACGGGCAAGCCCGCCTGCGTCCAGGGGATGTTCATCACCGGATTGCCGGTGCTGCCGAGCCCATGGGGAGCGGGGCCGGGCGCGGCCGGCGAGAGCCAGAGGTCGATCCTGTGCTCGTCCATGAGGTCGCACAGCTGGTTGCGCAGCCGCTTGCGTCCGGCGCGATCCCGGCTCGCCTGGTTGGGGGTGACCTTCTGGCCGCGCTCGATCAGCTCGACCGTCTGCGGCGCGTAGAGCTCCCGGAAGGAGGCGAACCACTCGGAGTGGACCTGCGCCGTCTCGGCCGCGACCAGGCGGTGGTGCCGCGCCACGATCTTGTCGAAGTCGGGCATCGCCGGCACCGAGCGCACCCGGTAACGGCTCGACAGCCAGTCGCAAGTGTCGCGGAAATGGGCCAGCCCTTCCTCGGAAAGGTGAGAGAGGTACGGACCCTCAGGGATTCCCAGGACCGGCCAGCCGGACAGGACTCCGGGAAACCACCCCTTGCAGAGCCCCATCGCCGCCACCGCCGCGCTCTCTACGTCGACGGTGAAATATCCGACGTGATCGAACGAGGGGGCGAGAGGGATCACACCCTCCGTGGGCATCCGCCCGTAGCTGGGCTTGAAGCCGACGACGCCGCAGAACGCCGCCGGGCGGATGATCGAGCCGAGCGTCTGGGTGCCGAGCGCCAGCGCACAGAGCCCCGCCGCCACCGCAGCCGCGGAGCCGCTGCTCGAGCCGCCCGGCGTGTGCTCCGGATTGTGCGGGTTGCGGGTGGGCCCGGGCGCGAAATAGGCGAACTCGGTCGAGACCGTCTTGCCCAGGATCAGGGCGCCCTTCTTGCGCAGGGTGGTGACCACCTCCGCCTCGGCCCCGCGCAGCGCTTCGAGCGGCAAGCGGCTGCCGGCGCGGGTCGGCAGGCCCTCGACGTGAAAGATGTCCTTGATCCCGACCGGGACCCCGAACAGGGACGGACGGCGATCGAGCCGCGGATAGGCGGCGAGGAGCGCATCGGCTTCCCGGTGCAGGCGCGCGAAGCGGCCCTCCTCGGGGACGAACGCCTGGACGGCCGGCTCGCGCTCGGCGAACCGGGCTTCCAGGCGATCCAGGAAACCGTGGACGTCCCGGCTGCGCGTCGCGTGGGCGACGTCGGTCAGGCCCCCCTTCGTCCCGTGCATGCTCACTCCGCGTCCCGCCGCATCCTTTCCGCCGCCAGCTGCACCGCGTCGACGATGTGCTGATAGCCGGTGCAGCGGCAGAGGTTGCCGGAAAGAGCCTGCCGGATCTCGAGCTCGGTGGGGCTCGGATTCTGCTCCAGAAACGGCACCAGGGTCATCAGGAAACCGGGCGTGCAGAAGCCGCACTGGAGGCCGTGCGCCTCCCAGAAGGCCTGCTGGAGCGGATGGAGCTCTCCCGGCCCGGGAGCCAACCCCTCGACCGTGGTGAGCTCGCGGCCGTCCGCCTGCACCGCGAGGATCAGGCACGAGCGCATGGGCTCGCCGTCGAACAGGATCGTACAGGCGCCGCAGACGCCGTGCTCGCAACCGACGTGGGTGCCGGTCAGGCCGAGCTCGTGGCGGAGGAAGTCAGAGAGCAGGAGGCGCGGCTCGATCTCTCTCTCGTAGACCCGTTCGTTGACCGTGACTCTCACGCGATGAGCCGTCATGCCTCTCCTTTCGCGCGTGCGAAGGCCCGGCGCAGGACCCGTTTTGTGAGCACGCGCGCCAGATGCCGTTTGAAGTCCGCCGAGGCGTGGATGTCGCCGGTGGGGTCCATCTCGTCCTGCGACGCCTTGTCGGCCGCCGCGGCGACCGTCTCGTCGGAAGGGGTGGTCCCTTCGAGCAGCCGTGCCGCCTCGCGCGCCTCGACCGGCCGGTCGCCGACGCTCAGGTAGACCAGCCGGGCCTCCCGGCAACGGCCGGCGTCGTCGAGCGAGACCCCGGCGGCCAGCCCGACCTGGGCATAGTCGCCATGGCGGCGGGCGACCTCCAGGAAAGCCCAGCCGCTCCGCGGTGCGGGCGGCGGTAGCGCGACCTCGACCAGGATCTCGTCCGGCTCGAGGGCGGTGGTCAGCAGGCCGGCGAAGAAATCGCGCGCCTCGACCCAGCGCTCGCCGCCGGCACGCCGGAGCCGGAGCCGGGCGCGCAGGGCCACAGCGACCGCGGGCAGCTCGGCGGCCGGATCGGCGTGGGCGAGACTGCCGCCCAGGGTCCCCCGGTTGCGGATCTGCGGGTGGGCGATGAACGGGACCGCTTCGTGGAGCAGCGGCGCGCGCTCGGCGATGCGAGGATCGCGCTCCAGCGTCCGCTGCCGGGTCATGGCGCCGATCCGCAGACCTCCGTCGTCGTCCGCGCGGATCTGATCGAGCTCGCGCAGGCGGTTCAGGTCGATGAGGACCGCAGGCTGGGCCAGCCGGAAGTTCATCACCGGGATCAGGCTCTGCCCACCGGCCAAGAGCTTCGCGTCACCGCCGTGGCGGGCCAGAGCTTCCAGAGCGGCGTCCAGGGACTCGGGCGCCAGGTAGTCGAACGGGGCCGGCTTCATGCGTTCCTCCCACGGAGCGGCGCCATTCTATACCGCAGGTTACTCCCCGATGTCCTCGTTCCAGACCTCCGGGTGGGCCGCGATGAAGTCCGCCAGCATCCGGATACACTCCTCGGAGCCGAGGTCGATCACCTCCACACCGTTCTCGCGCAACCAGTCGATCCCGCCCGGGAAGTTGACGGACTCGCCGACCACGACCGTGCCGATCTTGAACTGGCGCACGAGGCCGCTGCAGTACCAGCAGGGGGCGAGCGTCGTCACCATGATCTTGTCGCGGTAGCTGGTCTGGCGTCCGGCCTTGCGGAAGGCGTCGGTCTCCCCGTGCACCGAGGGGTCGCCCTCCTGCACACGCCGGTTGTGACCGCGGCCGAGCAGGCGCCCCTCGCGGTCGAACAGGGCCGCACCGATCGGAATGCCCCCCTCCGCCAGCCCCTGACGGGCCTCCTCGATCGCGACCGCCAGGAGAGCGTCATAGTCGAGACGTTGGGTCATCACAGGCCTCCTCCGTGGACCAGCAATGATCCCACAAACCGCGGTCCTCCTCGTCAATCGACCAGGGCACCAAGACCCCGCCCGGTCCTCGATAAACCTTCGCCGCCGGGAGCGGATCTATCGCTTCATGGACCTGCCCTCGATTGTTTTCCTCTCTCCCCAGGCGCGCCAGATCTTCCCGGCCGACCGGCACGGTCCGGGTGGTCGTGAACACGTCGGAGGCGCTGCGGCTGGTCTTTTTCGCCAAGCAGGTCGGAGGAGAGGGGATCGTCGTCCCACGCTCCTTCGGCCGCACCGGTCCGGGCGAGCAGACGATCGAGCTCGACCTCCCGGCCCGCGAGATTCCCTTCGAGAATGCCGTGATCCAGCTCGACTTCTATCCCGCCACCTCGCCCACACCGCTCCGCTTCTTCAGCAGCCAGTTCTTCATCCGGTAGCCGTGCCTCAAGGCAGGATGCGCAGCGCGTATTCGCCGAGCAGCTCGCGCCGGCCGCCGCGGAGCCCGAACAGACGGATCCTGTAGTCGCCGGCCCCGAGAGCGCTCCGCGTCTCGCCGAGGGTGAACGAGCCGTAGACGTTCGGGTTCGGCACGAGCCCTGTCTCTCTCCGGACCACTCCGCCGCCGGTACGCACGAGCTCCGCCTCGTACGCCTGGAAGTCGCCGCGCTTCTGGTTGCTCAGAACCAGGGTGAACCTCTCGTCGCGGGAGGGCACCTCCGTGGCCGTCGCGGTTTCGCCCCGCGCTTGCGTGCCGAGAGGGACCAGCTCCAGCACTCGCGCGTTGACCTCCGGCTGGGACAGCTTCTCGACCGTCTGGCGGAGCGCTGCGACCCAGACCGAGAGGCCGATCACGGCGACCAAGAGGGCCGCCGCCAGAGCGGACATCCAGGGGGGAGGTACGGCCCTGCGGCGGGGTGCGAACGGGAGGACGGTCTTTGGCTGAGTTTCCTGCCGCAGGCGCTCCCAGAGGGCCTCCCCCGTGCCTGCGGGGATCTCGACGTCCCGGCCGAAACCGGGATCGCCCAATCCTTCGAGATCGAGGAGCAGCTCGGCGCACTCGCGGCAGACCAGGAGGTGGTCCTGGAGCCGCCGCTCTTCCTCGTCCGGCAGCTCGCGCGCGTGGTAGGCGGCCAGCGTCTCCGGATCGAGATGCTCTCCAGGGGGACCGGCCGCAGCCATCCAGTCCATCACGGCCTGGCGGATCTCCGGTTCGTTCTCGCTCATAGCTTCTCCTTGAGCCGCCTGCGCGCCTGGAAGAGATGGACCTTCACGGTCTCGGGGGATAAATGGAGCAACTGGGCGATCTCCCGCACCTTGAAATCATGGTAGACGTTCAAGATCAGGCACTTCCGCATCTGATCCGGCAGCCCGTCGACGGCCTCGCGCAGCTGCCGGGCGCGCTCGGCCTGGACCAGCGTTTCGTCCGGCAAGGGTTCCTCCGCGACAGGCTGAACCGCTCGCCATCGGCTTCCAGCGCGGTGTCCAGCGGGACCTCTTCGCCGGCGCGCTTGTCCGCAGCCTCACGCCGCAGGTGCTTACGGAAGGCGTTGGTCGCCACCTTGAACAACCAGGTCTCGAACCGGGCGTCGCGCCGGAACGACCCGATACCTCGATAGATCCCGAGAAACGTCTCCTGGGTTAGGTCGAGGCAGTCGGCGTGAGAAAAACTGCGGCGGGAGAAGAAGCCGTAGAGAAACCGGTGATAGCGCTCGACGAGGAGGCGAAAATTTTCCTCCATGTCGCGCCCTGCCTGGAGCGCGTCCAGGATCTGCTGGAGCCATTCGTCGTCTTCGGACATCCGGATCTCGAAGGATGTCCGCAAGAGTACCACTATGGCTTGGCGATCTCGCGGATAGCGGCGAGCACCTGACATACCCGCTGCTCCGACTTCTCTTCGAGAATTCTCATGCGGCGGTGTAAGTCCTGACACCACGGCTCGACCGAGGCCCTCACCACGTCGATCCTCAGCAGGGTCTTGGATTGGCGGGTCGCAAGAAGCTCCTCCTGAGCCAGGACTCCGTCGGCCAGGATCTGAATGTCGGAGCGGAGGCCGACCTGGGCCTGCCGGATCTCCTCGCGGAGCTCCTTCCGAAGGCCAGCGATCTTGTCTTCTACATTCCTCGAAATCTCGCCGAGCCGCTTGTCCAGACAGCCCATCCGTTCCTGGTCCATCTCGCCCTCCTCCTGAAGGTTTTCTTCACGAGGAACAACCTACCGTGGTCCGGTATCCCGAGGCAAGGCTTCTTTAGCGTCAGGGCGCGTCATCCTCCCACCAGCGCCTGCCAGACGTCCACGCGGCTCCAGTCGTCGACCGGACGGCCGTCGAGGAAGACGGTCGGCGTGTGGTCGATCGCCACGGAGCGTCCGAGCTGGGTGTCCTCGAGGATGCGGTCGAGGGCCGCGCGCCGGGCGACGCGCTCGGCCACCGCGGGGCCGTCGACGCCCGCTTGGCGCGCCAGGTCGGCCCAGGGTCCCTGCGACAGCGCTTCCTGGTGGGCGAAGAGGAGGTCGTGTATCTTCCAGAAGGCCTGGTCCCCGCCGAGCTCGCGCGCGGCCTCGGCGGCAAACGCCGCCTCACATGCCTGGGGGTGGAGAGTGTGCGTCAAGCCCGGGTTGCACTCCTGCTCCAGGGGATAGTGCTTGTAGACGATCCGCAGACGGCTGCCGAAGCGTGGCAGCAGCTCGCGCTCGGAGAATTCCGCGAAGCTCCGGCAGGCGGGGCACTGGAAGTCGCTGAAGACCACCACGGTGTGCGCCGCCGACAAGGTCCCTCGCATCGGATCGTCCGGCCGGACGGCGAGCGGACGCTGGGGCTGCCGCAGGTGGAGGTAGCGCTGCAGGTCGATGTCGCCGTAGAAGGTCTGCGCGTACTGGTTCGCCTGCTCGGTCACCGCCCGCATCTGCGCCACCACGATCCGCTGGAGGGTGAGGGCTGCCAGGGCGACCACCAGGAGGATCCCCGCGAAGCCGAGGCGGGGGCTCGGCTGCGCCGGCTCGTTCGAGTAGCCGTCGTCGCGCGGCCAGGCCTTCCAGGCCGCGAAGAGCAGGACGAAGTTGATCACGTGGGAGAGAATGCACCACCAGCAGACGGCGTGAATCTGGGCGAGCATCACACTGAAGAGGAACAGGGAGGTGAGGACGCCGGCGATCTGCACGGCGAACGGGAGCGCCTGCCAGAAGCGTCCACGCCGGTTGGCCAGGCCCACGACCAGATACCAGAGGAAGAGGCCGCCGAAGTAGAGAAAGCCGAGGGCGGCAAGGGGGATGCCGCCGGGCAGCACGGCCCAGCCGCTCGACAGGACCTCCGTACAACCGCCGCCGTCCGTTCCACAGACCATCTGAAAGAGCTTCCAGGGATGCTTCCCCGCGGACAGGTGATAGCTGGTGAGCATCAGCCCGATCACAGCCCCGCCGAAGGCGAGGAGGATCAGGAGCGGCAGGGTCCAGCCCGGAGCGGTCTCTCGTCTCATCGCGGCTCCTTCGTCTCCTCCACGCGGGGAGGATATCGTGTTCGGGCGTGACCAGAGGCTGTCGATGGAAGATCAGGCCGGAGGACGGCCGGAGATGATCTTGCGGAGCCGCTCCATATCGGCGGCCTCGGCGGCCTTGCGGCTCTCTCGCAACCTCTTCAGCTGCTCGCGATGCGCGGAGATCTCCCGGGTCAGGATCTCGCGCAGCGGAGCGCTCTCCGAGTCATTGCCGAGAGCGACCAGCTCTTCCATGAGGAACGTGTTCTTGCTCGTCAGCTCCAGGTCGTGCGACATGCTGTCGATGAACCGGTCCATGAAGCCTGAGCGAGCCCCCTGGCGGACCGGATTCGCGGCCTCGATCTCCTGGAAGCGCCGGCGGATCTTCTCCCAGAGCGTTGCCGCGGGCGAGCTCAGGGCCGCCTCGACGGCTTCGGCGACGCGGACGAAGACCGCCTCCTGCTCGGGCCGCGACATGGCGATGAGCGGCCGGTCCAGAGGGTTCACCGACTGGAGACGGG